>FWWM01000973.1_pt1 | contig 91807 bp, 94 predicted proteins | sample 2228351 | NCBI WGS metagenome assembly FWWM01 (sample SAMEA103939774, study PRJEB20133) | metagenome | reverse complement strand
CGGCGCGCGCGCGCTCGGCGGCGGTGACGCTCGTGTGCGGCGTCGCGGTGGCCGAAGTGCTGCGCGACGCCGGCGTGCCGGTGCAACTGAAGTGGCCCAACGACGTGCTGCTCGCCGGCCGCAAGCTCGCGGGCATCCTGACCGAACTGGCGGTCGATGCGCGCGGCGCGCGCACCCTCGTCGTCGGCGTCGGCGTCAACCTGTGGTTCGACGAGGCGACGGTCGCGGCGATCGGCCGCCCCGTCGCCACGCTCGACGAATGCCTCGCGCGCGAGCACCTCGCGCAGTCGCGCGAAGCGTGGATCGCGCGGTTCGCGCGCGCGCTGCTCGCCGCGGTGCCCGAGTTCGTCGCGCACGGTTTCGCTGCGTTCCAGCCGCGGTTCAACCGGCTGTTCGCCTACGCGGGGCGGCAGATCGAGCTGGTCGAGCACGGTGCGCTGGTGGCGCAGGGCGAAGCGCAGGGCGTGGATGCCGACGGCCACCTGATGCTCGCCACCGCCGCCGGCGTGCGCGCGTTCGGCGTCGGCGAACTGACGCTGCGTCCGCGAGCGGCCTGAAGCATGCTGGGTCCGGCATGAGCTGGCTCGTGATCGACGCCGGCAACACGGCCATCAAGTGGGCGCATAGCGACGCCGAGGGCAATCGCTTCATCGGTACCGGCGTCGAGTACCGGCTGAACCTGCAGCCGCTCGCCCAACGGCTCGCCTCGGCATGGCGGCTGCCGCGCCCGACGGCGGCCTTCGCGTGCAGCGTGGCCGACGACGAAACGATGCAGGCGATCGAAAAGGCGGTCGACGAAGTTGCCGCCATCGACGTGCAGTGGCTGCGCGCGCAGCCGCATTTTGCCGGGCGCGGGCCGGGCTACGGGCTCGCGCTGATCAACGGTTATCGCGACCCGCTGCAGCTCGGCGCGGACCGCTGGCACGCGATGATCGCCGCCTGCGCCAAGTACCCGAACGAGTCGCTGGTCGTCGCCACCAGCGGCACCGCGACCACCGTCGATTGCGTGCGCGGCGAAGCGGGCAAGGCGGCGCTTTTCCTGGGCGGCGTGATCGCGCCGGGCTTCGACCTGATGGTGGCGAGTCTGGCGCGCGGCACCGCGCGGCTGCCGCTCGCCGAAGGCCGCATCGTGCCGCACCCCGACAACACGGACGACGCGATCGCCACCGGAACGATCAACGCGCAGCTCGGGCTGATCGAACGCGTCGCGCGCGAATTCTCGGCCGAACTCGCCGGCGACGGGCGCCCGCCGCCGCGGCTGCTGCTGTCGGGCGGGCGCGCGCGTCCGCTCCTCGCCGCGCTCGGCCGGCATCTGCTCGCCGAACGCATCGTCAGCGCGGTGTCGATCGAGGACAACCTGGTGCTGCGCGGCGTGGCGCTGCGCGCGCACGCCGAAGCGGCCGCGCCGCCGCGCCCTGCGGCATGAAGCTCGCGTTCCTGCTGCTGGTGCTTGCCAACCTCGCGGTGTTCGCGTGGCAGCAGGGCGTGTTCGGGCGGCTCCCCGAAACGGGGCGCGAGCCCGGACGCATTGCGCGTCAGCTCGAAGCCGAGCGCATCCGCGTGCTCACCGACAAGGAAGTGCAGCAGCTTCGCGAAAAGGCGCGCCAGGCACCCGCGGCGATCGTCGCCGGTATCGACTTCGCCGCCGGGCCGGCCTGTCTCGAATTCGGCGACTTCACGCAGGCCGAAGCCGCGCGCGTGCTCGCGCGCCTGGCGCCGCTCGCCCTCGGCGAGCGGCTCGCCTCGCGATCGGTCGAGCTGCCCGGCTGGTACATGGTCTATGTGCCGCCGTACAAGACGCGCGCCGAGGTCGAGCGCGCCGCGGCCGAGCTGCGCAAGCTCGGCGTCAAGGAACTGCTGGTGATCGCGGACAACTCGCCGATGCGTTTCGGCATCGCGCTCGGCTCCTTCAAGGACCAGGAGCTGGCGAACCGCCACCTCGAGGACCTGCACCGCCGCGGCGTGACCAACGCGCGCGTGGCCGACAAGCCTTCGACCGCGCCGGGCACTCGCCTGCAGATCAAGGGTGTCGATGCCGCGCTCGCGCGCGAACTGGCCGCCGTGCAGAAGGAGTTCCCGCAGAGCAAGCTCGCGGCGTGCCGGTAAGTCGGATTGCGGATCGCGGATCGAAGCCGGCCAACCCCCCTTTGAAAAGGGGGGCAGGGGGGATTTCAACAGCGCACCGCACGCGCACTGCCCCACCGCAGCGCGCAGCTTCGCCTTTCAGCGCGGCCCGATCCGTGCGCGGATCTCCTCGGCGAGCTTTGGCAGCCGCGCACGCCGCGCGGCGAGCTTGACCGGATCCGGTTCGCGCTGGCGCGCGCCCCAGATCGGCTGAGGGAAGTGCGCGTCGTCGGCGAAGCGCGGGATCACGTGCCAGTGCAGATGCGGCACGACGTTGCCCAAGCTCGCGAGATTCACCTTGTCCGGCGCGAGCACCGCGCGCAGCGCGTCCTCGACCGCGTACACCGACGCCATCACGCGCGCGAGCGTGGCAGGGTCGAGGTCGGTCATCTCCGTGACGTGCGCGTTGACGATCACGCGCGCGAAGCCGGGGTAGTCGGCGTCGTCCACGAGCACGACGCGCAGCAGTTCGTTCTTCACGACGACCGCGCCGCCGTCTTCGCGGCACAGCGGGCAGGCGGCCGCGGTCACACCAGCACCCGCTCGATCCCGCCCGCGTTCGCCTTGGCGACGTATTCGGCCATCCAGTGCTCGCCGAGCAGCCGGCGCGCCATCTCGACCACGATGTAGTCGGCGTCGGTGTCGGCGTCTTCGTCGTAGCGCTTCAATCCCTGCAGGCAGCTCGGGCACGACGTCAAAACCTTGACCTCGCCTCTGAAACCGTCGGCGCGCAGCTTGCCGGCGCCCTTGCGGAGCTCTTCCTCCTTGCGGAAGCGCACCTGTGTGGAGATGTCGGGCCGCGCGAGCGCGAGCGAGCCCGACTCGCCGCAGCAGCGGTCGCTCTTTTCGATCTTCGTGCCGTCGCCGGTGGCGATCAGCGCGTTGACGGTTTTTAGCGGATCCTGCTGCTTCATCGGCGTATGGCAGGGGTCGTGATACAGGTAGCGCACCCCCGTCACGCCTTCGATCTTCACGCCCTTTTCGAGCAGGTATTCGTGGATGTCGACGATGCGCGAACCGGGGAAGATGTCCTCGAACTTGTAGCCGGCGAGCTGGTCGTAGCACGTTCCGCAACTGACGACCACCGTCTTGATGTCGAGGTAGTTCAGCGTGTTGGCCACGCGATGGAACAGCACGCGGTTGTCGGTCATGATCTTTTCGGCGCGGTCGAACTGGCCCGCGCCGCGCTGCGGATAGCCGCAGCACAGGTAACCGGGCGGCAGCACCGTCTGCACGCCGACCGCCCACAGCATCGCCTGCGTGGCGAGTCCCACCTGCGAGAACAGCCGCTCGCTGCCGCAGCCGGGGAAGTAGAACACCGCCTCGGCGTCGGGCGAGGTCGCGCGCGGGTCGCGGATGATCGGCACGTAGCGGCCGTCTTCGATGTCGAGCAGCGCGCGCGCGGTCTTCTTCGGCAGGTTGCCCGGCATCTTCTTGTTGACGAAATGGATCACCTGCTCGCGCACGGGCGGCTTGCCGGTGGTCGCCGGCGGCCGCTTCGTCTGGGCCTTGCCGAGCGTGCGCAGCACATTGGCGCCGAGCCGCTGCGCCTTGTAGCCCCAGTCGATCATCAGCTTGCGCGCCGCCTTGATCGTCTGCGGGTGGGTCGCGTTCAGGAAGAACATCGTCGCCGCGGCTCCCGGATTGAAGCGCTTCTTGCCCATCCGGCGCAGCAGGTCGCGCATCGCCATCGACACGTCGCCGAAGTCGATGTCGACCGGGCAGGGTGTGGCGCACTTGTGGCAGATCGTGCAGTGGTCGGCCACATCGGAGAACTCGTCCCAGTGCTTGATCGACACGCCGCGGCGTGTCTGCTCCTCGTACAAAAAGGCTTCGATCAACAGCGAGGTCGCGAGGATCTTGTTGCGCGGCGAGTACAACAAATTGGCGCGCGGCACGTGGGTCGAGCACACCGGCTTGCACTTGCCGCAGCGCAGGCAGTCCTTGATCGCGTCCGAGATCGAGTTGATGTCGGACTGCTGCATGATCAGCGATTCGTGGCCGAGCAGGTTGAAGCTCGGCGTGTACGCGTTCGCAAGTGTGGCGCCCGGCAGCAGCTTGCCCTTGTTGAAGCGCCCCTCGGGATCGACGCGTGCCTTGTAGGCGCGGAATTCGCGCGTTTCCGCATCGGTCAGGAACTCGAGCTTGGTGATGCCGATGCCGTGCTCGCCCGAGATCACGCCACCCAGCTCGCGCGCGATCTTCATGATCCGCGCCACCGCCGCGTGCGCGGTGGCGAGCATCTCGTAGTCGTCGGAGTTGACGGGGATGTTGGTGTGCACGTTGCCGTCGCCGGCGTGCATGTGCAGCGCGACGAACACGCGCCCGTGCAAAACACGCTGATGGATCGCCTCGCATTCGGCGAGCACCGGCGCGAACGCCGCGCCGGAGAAGATCCGTTCCAGCGGCGCGCGCACTTCGGTCTTCCACGACACGCGGATCGTGCGGTCCGCGAGCAGGTCGATCACTGCCGGTTCGGGCTGCGCGCCCGCACCCGGCGGCGCGACGTGCGTGATGCCGAGGCGCGCGAGCGCTTCGGCCGCCTGCGCCAGCGGCGTGTCGAAGTGCTCGAGCAGGTACGTCCAGCGCTTGCGCGTGAACGCGATCAGCTCGCGCGCCTGCTCGGCGCGGTCGCCGACGATCTCCTCGCGCGGCAGGCGGTCGAACTCGACGTCGCCGGTCTTGCCAAGCGCGAAGTCGGTGCCGAGGAAGGCGTCGATCGCGTCGAGAAGCGCAAGCTTGTTCCTGATCGACAGCTCGATGTTGATGCGCTCGATCGCGTTGGTGTAGTCGCCCATCCGCTCCAGCGGAATGACGACGTCCTCGTTCAGCTTGAAGGCATTGGTGTGCTTCGCGATCGCGGCGGTCTTGGCGCGGTCGAGCCAGAACTTTCTGCGCGCTTCGGCGCTCGCGGCGACGAAGCCTTCGCCGCCGCGCGCGTTGGCGACGCGAACGACCTCGGAGGTGGCGCGCGCCACCGCCGCGTCATCGTCGCCGACGATGTCGCCGAGCAGCACCATCTTCGGCAGCGCGCCGCGCCTGGACTTGGTCGTGTAGCCGACCGCGCGCAGGTAGCGTTCGTCCAGGTGCTCGAGTCCTGCGAGGCGGACGCCTCCGGCGGACGCCTCGGTATCCAGGTGAGCCTTGATTTCGACGATCGACGGCACCGCGTCGCGCGCGTTGCCGAAGAACTCGAGGCACACGGTGCGGACGTGCGCGGGCATCCGGTGCAGCAGCCAGCGCGCGGAGGTGATGATTCCGTCGCAGCCTTCCTTCTGCACGCCCGGCAGGCCGCCGAGGAACTTGTCGGTCACGTCCTTGCCGAGCCCCGTCTTTCGGAAGCGGTGGCCGGGGATTTCGAGCGTCTCGGTGCGCAGCACGCGCGCGCGGTCGGGATGGTCGCGTCCGTCACGCCAGGTGAGCCTGAACTTCGCGACCGGCGCGTCGTGGATCTTGCCGAGGTTGTGCTCGAGCCGCTCGACCTCGAGCCAGTGGCCCTCGGGGTCGACCATCCGCCACCAGACCAGGTTGTCGAGCGCGGTGCCCCACAGCACGGCCTTCTTGCCGCCGGCGTTCATCGCGATGTTGCCGCCGATGCACGAGCTGTCGGCCGAGGTCGGGTCGACGGCGAATGCGAGCCCGGCCTGTTCGGCGGCGTCCGCCACACGCCGCGTGACGACGCCGGCGCCGGTGAAGATCGTCGGCTGCGGCTCGGCCACCCCGGGAAGCGGCGTTCGTTCGACGGCGCCGAGCGTCTCCAGCTTCTCCGTGTTGATCACCGCCGAGCGCGGCGTCAGCGGCACGGCCGAACCGGTGTAACCGGTGCCGCCGCCGCGCGGGATGATCGTCAGCCCCAGCTCGATGCACGCGCGCACGAGCGCGGGGATCTCGGCTTCGCGGTCGGGCGTGAGCACGACGAACGGATACTCGACGCGCCAGTCGGTGGCGTCGGTCACGTGCGAGACGCGCGCGTAGGCGTCGAAACGGACGTTGTCGGCGCGCGTGTGCTTCGTCAGCAGCTTGCGCGCGCGCTTGCGCAGGTCCCCGTCGTCGCGAAAGTCCCGCTCGAACTTCGCGACGCACGCGCGCGCGGCGTCGAGCAGCCGGCCGACCTTGGCGTCGCGCGCGGGGTCCGACGGATCGCGCCGCTTGTCGATCTCGGCGAGCCGGTGATGCAGCGCCGCGATCAGTGCCGCGCGCCGCTTCGGGTTGTCGAGCAGGTCCTCCTGCAGGTACGGGTTGCGCTGCACGACCCACACGTCGCCCAGCACCTCGTACAGCATCCGCGCCGAGCGGCCGGTGCGGCGCTCGGCGCGCAGCTCGTCGAGCACGCGCCAGCTTTCCGCGCCCAACAGCCGGATCACGATTTCGCGATCCGAGAACGACGTGTAGTTGTACGGGATCTCGCGCAGGCGGGCCGGCGGTTCGGCTGCGGGTTCCGCGGAGGGGTTCAGCAGTGGGGGCGGCAGCGGGGCGTTCATCGAACTGCAGCAGGTCTTCGACGCTTGGATCCGCAGTGTACTGTTGCGCTGCAAGAACCTTGGCTCCGACCCTGTGGACATGCGGGTTGGCGCGCCGCGGCTGACCGCCCACGGACGCAGCACGCGGCGCGGCTTATCGTGGGGGCCCGCCACCGATCCGCGATACCGCCAGCGCAATGAGCGACGACGCCTTTCCCGATCCGCCCGGGCGAACGCTGCCGCTGTGGCCGCTGGCGCTCGTGGCCGGGCTGCTGCCGGCCATCGCAGGGCTTGTGGCGTGGCAACTGTCGACTTGGCTCGAGCTGATTCCCGCGTGCAATCCGTTCATCGACGGCTGCGTGTCGATCAGCCGCGCGGCGCGCCACGGTCTGCCGAACCATCTGTTCCGCGCGATCGTGCTGCCCGCGGCCGCGCTGCAGGGCCTGACCTGGTGGCTTGCGGCCGCGTGGCTGCGCGAGCTTGCGCTGCTCGCGCCCATGCACGCGCGCGTGCTGGCCGCCACCGGCGCGGTCGCGGCGATCTTCCTGGTGCTGTACGGCACCTTCCTCGGCACCGAGGGCGAGCTGTATCGCTGGTTCAGGCGCTTCGGCATCTGGTTCTACTTCGGGCTGACCGCGATCGCGCTCGTGGTCGTGGTCGGCCTGATCGCGCGCGCCGCGCAGCGCGGCAGCCGCGCGCTGTCGCGGCGGTTCGGCCGCACGCTGCTCGGCCTCGCATGGGTGCTGCTCGCGCTCGGGCTCGCCAGCGTGTTCTCGCCGCTCGCGATCCGCGACGAAGTCGCGCACGACCGCTTCACCAACGTGCTCGAGTGGTGGGGAGCGCTGCTGATCACGCTGTTCTTCGCCGCGCTCGCGCGCGCGTGGCGGCAGACGCGCTTCGCGCTGCGGCTCGCGGTCACGCGTTGAACGGGCGCCGCGTCAGACCGCGAGCGGCGGCTCGGCCATCGCGCCGACCTGCTCGCGCAGCTCGAGGATCCGGTCCTGCCAGTAGCGCTGCGTGCCGAACCACGGAAACGCGGCGGGGAAGGCGGGGTCGCTGAAGCGCCGCGCGATCCACGCCGCGTAGTGCACGAGCCGCAGCGTGCGCAGCGCCTCGACCAGGTGCAGCTCGCGCCGGTCGAAGGCGGCGAAGTCCTCGTAGCCGGCGAGCACGTCGGCAAGCTGCGCCTGCATCTCGTCGCGCGAGCCCGACACGAGCATCCACAGATCCTGCACCGCCGGGCCCATCCGGCTGTCGTCGAAGTCGACGAAGTGCGGGCCGGCGTCGGTCCACAGGACGTTGCCTTCGTGGCAGTCGCCGTGCAGGCGGATCGCACGCACGTCGCCGGCGCGCCGGTAGCAGTCCGCCACGCCTTCGAGCGCCTGCGCGAGCACGGCGCGATACGGCTCGCGCAGTTCCTCCGGCAGCCAGCCGTGCTCGAGCAGCCACGTGCCCGGCTCACGCCCGAAGCTTTCGCTGTCGAGCGCCGGCCGATGCGCGTACGGCCGTGCGGCGCCGACCGCGTGGATGCGGCCGATGAAGCGGCCGAGCCACTCGCGTACGTCGCGCCGGGACAGTTCCGGCGCGCGCCCGCCGCGGCGGGCAAACAGCGCGACGCGATGCCCGGCGACGTGGTGCAGGGTGGCGCCGGCCAGCGCCAGCGGCGCAACGACGGGGATCTCGCGCTGCGCGAGCTCCGCGGTGAACGCGTGCTCCTCCAGGATCTGCGCGTCGGTCCAGCGCCCCGGCCGGTAGAACTTGGCGACGACGAAGCGGCCGACGCACGGCGTCTCGTCCTCCAGTCCGACCTGGAAGACGCGGTTCTCGTAGCTGTTCAGCGCAAGCAGTTGACCGGACGTGCGCAGCCCGAGGTCGTCGATCGCATTGAGCACGACATCGGGCGTCAGGTCCGCATAGGGCGGGGTGTCATTCATGCCGCGATCGTACGATGCGCCGCGTGATACCTTCGCGCCGAAAACTCACGGGAGGAATGGGGCGATGCCCGCACAGGAGTACTTGCGCCGGATCCTGACCGCGCGCGTCTACGACGTGGCGATCGAATCGCCGCTCGACGAGGCGCCGCAATTGACGCAAAGGCTCGGCAACCGCGTGCTGCTCAAGCGCGAGGATCTGCAGCCGGTGTTCAGCTTCAAGCTGCGCGGCGCGTACAACAAGATGGTGAATCTGCCGGCCGACGCGCTCAAGCGCGGCGTGATCGCCGCCAGCGCCGGCAACCACGCGCAAGGGGTGGCGCTCGCCGCGGCCAAGCTCGGCTGCCGCGCGGTGATCGTGATGCCGGTCACCACCCCGCAGGTCAAGGTCGACGCGGTGCGCGATCGCGGCGCCGAGGTCGTGCTGTTCGGCGATTCGTACTCCGACGCGTACACGCACGCGCTCGAGCTGCAGGACAAGCGCAGGTTGACGTTCGTGCACCCGTTCGACGATCCCGACGTGATCGCGGGCCAGGGCACGATCGGCATGGAGATCCTGCGCCAGCACCACCCGGGCGAGCACGGCCCGATTCACGCGATCTTCGCCCCGGTGGGCGGCGGCGGGCTCATCTCGGGCGTGGCGGCGTACGTCAAGGCGCTGCGACCGGAGATCAAGGTGATCGGCGTGCAGACCGCGGACTCGGACGCGATGGCGCGCTCGCTCGCCGCCGGCCGCCGCGTGCAGTTGCACGACGTCGGGCTGTTTTCGGACGGCACCGCCGTGCGGCTGGTCGGCGAGGAGACGTTCAAGCTGTGCAGGCAGTTCGTCGACGAGGTGATCACGGTCGACACCGACGCCATTTGCGCCGCGATCAAGGACGTGTTCCAGGACACCCGCTCGATTCTCGAGCCGGCCGGCGCGCTGGCGATCGCCGGCGCCAAGGCCTACGTCGAGCGCGAGAAGCTCCGGCACAGGACGCTGGTGGCGATCGCCAGCGGCGCGAACATGAACTTCGACCGGCTGCGCTTCGTCGCCGAGCGCGCCGAAGTGGGCGAGCGGCGCGAGGCAGTGTTCGCGGTGACGATTCCCGAGGAGCGCGGCAGCTTCAAGCGCTTCTGCGCGCTGGTCGGCAACCGCAACGTCACCGAGTTCAACTACCGGATCTCGGACGCGAAGGAGGCGCACATCTTCGTCGGCCTGCAGATCTTCAAGCCGTCGGACGCGGCGATGCTCGCGCGCACGTTCGAGCGCGCGGGCTTTCCGACGCTCGATCTGACCGACGACGAACTGGCCAAGCTGCACCTGCGGCACCTGGTCGGCGGGCATTCGCCGCTTGCGCGCGACGAGCGGCTGTACCGCTTCGAGTTTCCTGAAAGGCCGGGCGCGCTGATGCGTTTCCTGTCGAGCATGTCGCCGAACTGGAACATCTCGCTGTTCCACTACCGCAACCAGGGGGCCGACTACGGCCGCATCCTGGTCGGCATGCAGGTGCCGGCCAACGAAAAGAAGCAGCTCAGGGAATTCCTCGCCGAGCTCGGTTACCGGCACTGGGAGGAGACCGACAACCCGGCGTACAAGCTCTTTCTCGGCTGACGCGTTTTCCCGCGCCGTGCTGCGGAAGATTCCGCTGAAGTCCGCGTCGCGCGCCGGCATGCTTTCTCCGTCGTCACGCAGAGGACGCGGAGGAGGCAAGGATGAACGCGGCGGATGGATTGGTGGTTGCGGAACTGAGCCTGACGGACTGGCTGCACGCGGCGTTCGCAGCCGAACGCGCGCCGGAGCGGCCAAAGCGCACGGTCGCGCCGGTGCAACGCGCCGACTTCGGCCGCATCGTCGGCGGCGCGCGCGTGACGTTCTGGTGGATGCTCGGCATCACCCTGCTCGCGATCGCGCTGCGCTGAGACTCCGCGCGAGCTAAGCTCGCGGCATGAGCTCGATCGAAACGCTGGTGCGCGGCCGCGCCGCGGATCTCGGTGACGGCTTCACGGTGCTGCGCGTGCTGCCGCATGCGGCACGGCGCGCGGTCGGGCCGTTCGTGTTCGTCGATCATTTCGGTCCCGCCGTGCTCGCGCCCGGTCGCGGCATGGACGTTCGGCCGCATCCGCACATCGGGCTGGCCACCGTCACGTATCTGTTCGACGGTGCGGTGATCCATCGCGACTCGATCGGGTCGGTGCAGCGGATCGAACCCGGTGCGGTCAACTGGATGGTCGCCGGTCGCGGCATCGTCCACAGCGAGCGCTCGCCCGACGAGGAACGCCGGCGCGGGCACGTGCTGCACGGCATGCAGACGTGGGTCGCGCTTCCGGTCGAACACGAGGAGGACGCGCCCTTCTTCGAGCACTACGCGGCGGCGGCGCTGCCGCGGATCGAGCGCGCCGGCGCGCGCATCCATCTGCTGATCGGCCGCGCGTTCGGCGAACACTCGCCCGTGGCCACGCTGTCGGACACGCTGTACTGCGCGCTCGAGCTGGACGCCGAGGCGCAGGTGTCGCTGCCGCCCGAACATGCGGAGCGCGCCGTCTACGTCGTCGAAGGGCGTGTGACGATCGACGGCGAGCCCGTCGCGGCGGGACAGCTTGCGGTGCTCGCCGCCAGCGGCACGGTCGAACTGGCTGCGCGCCGGCCCGCGCGGGCCATGCTGCTCGGCGGTGCGCCGCTCGGCCATCGCTGCGTCTGGTGGAACTTCGTATCCTCGCGCCCCGAGCGGATCGAACAGGCCAAGGCCGACTGGACCGCGCAGCGCATCGGCCGCATCGAAGGCGAAACGGAGTTCATCCCGCTGCCGCAGCGATGACCGCGGCCGTCGCGCCGACGATGCCCTGGAACGAGCGCTACTTTCCCGCGTCGATGCGGCACCTGGCGCCGTTCGTTCGCGCCAAGGCCATCGAGATCGCCAACGCGCTGCTCGAGCAGGGCATGGACGAGGGCAAGGCGATCCGGATCGCGATCGCGCAGGCAAAAAAATGGGCCGCCGAACGCGGGCTGCCGCTGTACGAGTGACGTGCGCGCGCGGCCGCGGTCAGCGCCGCTGCTTCTGGTAGGTGCCGACCAGCTCGGCCTTGGCGAGCACGTGATCCTTGATCGCGTTCATCAGTTGCGCGCGGGTGGGCTGGCGCAGGTTCGGCAGCTTCGCATCGAGCGCGTACAGCTCGAAGAAGTAGCGATGCCGGCCGATCGGCGGACAAGGACCCCCGTAGCCGGTGCGGTGCCAGTCGTTGAGCCCTTCGTGCGCGCCGTGCGGCAACACGCCGCCTTCGGGCAGCCCCTTCGAGTCGGGCGGCAGGTCGTACACGACCCAGTGCACCCAGCTCATTCTCGGGGCTGCGGGGTCGGGCGCGTCCGGATCGAAGCACACCAGCGCGAGGCTTTGCGCGCCCGCCGGCACGTCGCTCCACGCGAGCGGCGGCGCGATGTCCTGGCCTTCGCAGGTGTACCGGGTCGGGATCGAGCCTTGATGCGCGAATGCGGTGGAAGTGAGTTTCATCGTTCGTCCTCCGTTCGTCGCTCAATCATGAACCCGATTCGCCTGCGGCGCATGCCGTATGCGGCGGGTTGAGCCTGCCGCGTGCTGCGCCCGCCCTCGAATGAGCGGCGAAGGTCGAGCCACGCACCGGCCAAACGTTGCCGCGAAGGTGGCGTGCCTCAGCGGGCGTTTGAACCTGAAAACCGCAGTTGCTCACCGCACAGTGCGCGGAGAGCGCAGAGAAAGGAGGGTGTCGCGGGCTTTGCACCGCTCACTCGTTCGGTGAACGGCGCCTCCGAGACAAGTCGTTGATCTTCCTCTGTGTCCTCTGCTTGCTCCGCGGTGAACTGCAGTTGCGAGGTCGAGCGGTCGACGGCCAACGGTCAACGGCCGACCGACCCTACTTCCTCCCCCGCCACAACCACGCGCGCACTTCGTCGAGCGGGCGCGTGTTCAGCACGTCGGCCTTCTCCAGCCAGCCGCGCCGCGCCTGGCCGACGCCGTAGACGAGGTTGTCGAACTCGTGCACCGAATGCGCGTCGGCGTTGATCGCCACCAGCGCGCCTTCGTCCTTGGCCATCCGGCAGTGCAGATCCGTCAGGTCGAGCCGCTGCGGGTGCGCGTTGACCTCCAGCGCCACGCCGCGCGCCTTGCACTTGCGGATCACCGCGAGCATGTCCACGTCGTAGGGTTCGCGCTGGTCGATCAGCCGGCCGATCGGATGCGCGAGGATCTTCACGTGCGGGTTGTCGAGCGCCGCCAGGATGCGCGCGGTCTGCTTGGCGCGCGGCAGATCGAATTTCGAGTGCACCGCGGCGATCACGACATCCAGCGGCGCCAGCGCCGCATCGGGCAGGTCGAGCGAACCGTCCTCGAGCACGTCGACTTCGATGCCGGCGAGCAGGCGTATGCCTTCGAGCCGCGCGTCCAGCCGCTCGATCTCGTCGCGCTGCTTGGCAAGCCGCACCGGATCGAGCCCGTGCGCGACCGTCAGCCGCCGGCTGTGGTCGCTCACCGCGAGGTACTCGAGCCCGTGCGCGCGCGCGGCCTGCGCCATCTCCTCGATCGTCGCCGTGCCGTCGCTCCACTTGGTGTGCGCGTGCAGGTCGCCGCGCAGATCGCCGCGCGCGACGAGCTTCGGCAGCGCGCGCTTTTTCGCCGCCTCGATTTCGCCGCGGTCCTCGCGCAGCTCGGGCGCAATCCACGGCAGTCCGAGCGCCGAATACACCTCCTCCTCGAATGCGCCGGCGATCGCGCACTTGTCCTTGAACAGCCCGTATTCGTTGAGCTTCAGTCCCTGGTCGATCGCGAGGTTGCGCAGCCGGATGTTGTGCGCCTTCGACCCCGTGAAATACATCAGCGCCGAGCCGTAGCTCTCCTGCGGCACGACGCGCAGATCGACCTGCAGCCCGGACTTCAGCACGACCGAGGCGCGCGTCTCGCCCGACTGCAGCACTTCGGCGACGTCCGGGTACTGCGTGAAGTGGCGGCAGACGGCCGCCCCGTCCGGCGCGGTGGCAAGCAGGTCCAGATCGCCGACCGTTTCCCTCGCGCGCCGCAGGCTGCCGGCGGCGGCGACTTCGACCACACCGGGCGCCTGCCGCAGATACGCGAGCAGCGCGTCGGCGTATTGCGCGGCGATCGCGAGCTTGAAGCGCCTGACCTGACCCATCGTCCGCTCGACCGCCTCGGCGATGCGCTGCTCGATCCTCACACCGAAACCGGGCAGCGAGCGGATCCGGCCGTCGCGCGCGGCGCGCAGAAGCTGCGGCAGCGTGTGCACGTGCAGTTCCTCGTACAGCGCGCGCACGCGTTTGGGCCCGAGCCCGGGCAGCTTCAGCAGCTCGGCCACGCCGGCGGGTACTTCCCTCTTCAGCCGCTCGAGCGCGCCGATCCTGCCGGTCGTCGCGAACTCGCGGAGCTTGGCTTCCAGATCGGCGCCGATGCCCGGCAGCTTGGGCAGCGGCCGGCCGGCGGTGATCGTCGCCGCCAGGTCGAGCTTCAGCTCGCCGACGACGCGCGCGGCGTTGCGATACGCGCGCACGCGAAACGGATTCGCGTTCTGCAGTTCGAGCAGATCGGCGATCTGCTCGAACGCCGCGGCGATGTCGGCGTTCCTGACCGGCATGCTCGCGGCTAGCGGCGCGTCACCGTTTCCTTGGTCTGCTCGGCCTTGAGCACGCGAACGACCGAATCGACCTGTTCGGCGAGCGCTTCCAGCACATTGTCGATGGCCACCAGGCCGGTCAGGTTACCGGCGGCGTCGAGCACCGGCAGGCGGCGCACGCCGGCTTCGCGCATCTTCGCCAGCGCGTCGAGGATGTCGTCGTCCTCGCGCACGGTGGCGAGCGGCTGCGACATCACGTCTCCGGCGGTCAGCGTCGCCGGGTCGAGCGCGACCGCCACCGCCTCGATCACGATGTCGCGGTCGGTCACGATGCCGCTCGGCTTGTCGCGCCGCCCCTTGTCGTCGAGCACGACCACGCTGCCGACGTGCTGGCTGCGCATGATCCGCGCGCACTCGGTGAGCGTCGTCTGCGGCGTCACCGTCACCACGTCCCGTACCGCCAAGTCGCCGATTCGAACCGATTTCGCTCTCATCGTTGCCTCCATCCTGCCTTCATTGCGGCCGCACGAAGCCTTGGACCGCAGCGACATCCACCGTTTCATCATGGACGCGCAGCGGGGTGCCGCGCTGACCTGCGTCAAGCCGCCGGGCCGGGGCGGTGCGAGTAAGCTCGCCTGTGCGACGACGACCGCGGACGGACGCGCCTCGCAAGGAGACCCCATGAACCCGCCGGGCAGCCCAGCGGGCCCATCGGAGAGCGCGCGGCCCGAGGACCGTCGAGGCAGGGATAACCGCCCGCTGACCCCGCACGAGGCCGAAGCGGTCGTTGAGCAGCGCATCGAGTTGTTCGGCATCGGCGCGCTACCGCGCGTCACTGTCGCCCCGCTGCCCGACGGCAGGTGGCGCGTGCGCTGGGAGAACTTGGAGGCGACCGTCGCGCCGATGACGGCGCACGCCTGGCGCGCGTGGCTCGAGGAAAACGTCGGCTCGCTCGACGCCGGCGATCTGGAGACGACCGAGAGTTGAGCGGCGGCTACCGGTCGCGGGCCTCCGCGAACCGGATCACGCCGGCCGTCGGCTCGGAGCCTTCCGCGCACGGATCCTCGTCGAACGCGATGTCGCCGTTCGCATCCGGCACGCCGGTCGCCGCGAGCCCCCTGAAGTCGAACAGCCGCGCGTCCAGCAGGTGCGACGGCACGACGCGCGCCAGCGCGTTGAAGGTGTTCTCGACGCGCCCGGGGAAACGCCGGTCCCACTCGGCGAGCATCCGCTTGACCTCCCTGCGCTTGAGGTTGTCCTGCGAGCCGCACAGGTTGCAGGGGATGATCGGGAAGTTCTTCAGCTTCGCGTAGCGGGCGAGGTCGTCTTCCTTCACGTACGCGAGGGGGCGGATCACGACGTGCCGGCCGTCGTCGGAAACGAGCTTCGGCGGCATCGCCTTCAGCTTCCCGCCGTAGAACAGATTCAGGAAGAACGTGCCGAGGATGTCGTCGCGATGATGGCCCAGCGCGACCTTGGTCGCGCCGAGTTCGGCGGCGACGCGGTACAGGATCCCGCGCCGCAGCCGGGAGCACAGCGAGCACATCGTCTTGCCTGCGGGGATGACGCGCGTGACGATCGAGTGGGTATCCTGCGTCTCGATGTGAAACGGCACGCCGCGGCGCTGCAAGTAGTCGGGCAGCACGTCCGCGGGGAAGCCCGGCTGCTTCTGGTCGAGGTTGACCGCCACGAGGTCGAAGTCGATCGGCGCGCGTTCGCGCAGCTTGATCAGCACGTCGAGCAGGCCGAAGCTGTCCTTGCCGCCGGAGACGCAGACCATCACGCGGTCGCCGGGTCCGATCATGTCGAAGTCCGCGATCGCCTGCCCAGCGAGCCGCAGCAGCCGCTTTTCCAGCTTGTTCGCTTCGCGCGCGGCCTTGTGCGCAGCGCGCGCGGAAGATGCCTGAAGTTCGGCCGTGTCGCTCATCGGTGCGCTCCTGATTCACCACCGGGACACAGAGAACACCGAGACGCTCTGTTCTTTCTCGGTGATCACTGTGCCTCGGTGGTGAATTCATTCCTTGAAGTGAAAGACCTCGATGCCGACTGCCTCGACGTCCTCGTACACGTCGGGCTTTTCGCTCGCCACCCGCACGGCGGCCACGCCGGGGTGCGCGAGCAGCGCGCGGGCGATGTCGTCGACCAGCGTCTCCTGCAGATTGATGTGTCCCTGCGCGATGCGCCGGCGCACGGTGGCGCGGACGAAGTCGTAGTCGACGACTTCGTGGATCCGGTCGTGCTTCGGCGTCGACACCGCGTACGGAACGAACAGATCTATGTTGATCACGAGCCGCTGTGCGCCCGTTCGCTCGAACGCATGGATGCCGATGTTCGCGTCGAGCAGGACCTCGCGCAGGAAGATGCGGCGGCAATGCGACAGCCGCGGGTCCAATAGCCAGGTACTCATCGACTCGAGCTCAAGTTGAGCCGCCGCTTCGCGGCTCGGTCAGGAACATCACGTCGCGCGGCGACGCGGTCAAATGCTGCCCGCCGTCGACCAGCAGCGTCGTGCCGGTCAGCGCAGGATTGTCCGCGGCAAACAGTGCCGCATGCGCGACGTCCTCCGGCGTGCTGGAGCGGCCGAGCACGGTCGCGCGATGTGCGCGTGCGAAGCCGGCTTCGGTCTGGTCGCCCGATTGCAGCGTGATCCCGGGCGCCACACCGACGACGCGCACCCTGGGCGCGAGCGCGAGCGCGAGCAGCGTGGTCGCTTCCTCGAGCGCGCTCTTCGACAGCGTGTAGCTGAAGAAGTCCGGATTCGGATTCCACAGCTTCTGGTCCAGCAGGTTGATCACGACGCCGCGTGCGTGCGGCGCGAGCGCCTGGTGCAGCGCGTGCGCCAGCAGCACGGGCGCGATCGTGTTCACGCGCAGATGGCGGATCAGCGTTTCGCCGCGGAAGCGCGCGGCATCGTCGTAGTCGAACAACGATGCGTTGTTGACCACGCAGTCGAGCCGTCCGAGCGCGGCGATGGCGTCCGGCACCAGCTTTCTGACGCCTCGCTCGCGAGCGAGGTCGCGGCCGAGCGCGACCGCGCGGCGGCCGAGCGCCTCGATGTCGCGCACGGTCGCCAGCGCCTGCCTGCGCGAGGTGCCGTAATGGATCGCGACATCCCAGCCGCTGCGGGCGAAAGCCAGCGCGATCGCACGGCCGATGCGGCGCGCGCCGCCGGTGACGAGCACCGCGCGCGCAGCGCGGCGCCGCCTCATGGGTCGCGGCGCGCAGCGCGCGCCGTCGGTGTCGTCGATGTCGTTTGCATGGCCGGGCTCGGGCGAGCGCGGATTATCGCGTAGTGCCGGTAACATCGCCGGCATGAACGCGCCGCGCCTGCCGCAGCCTTCGCCCGAGGCGCTCGCGCACAGCGAGCGCCTCGCCGCGGCGATCCGCGCGCGAATCGAGGCGGCGGGCGGCTGGCTGCCCTTCGACCGCTACATGCAAGCGGTGCTTTACGAGCCGGGGCTCGGCTACTACGCGGCGGGCGCGCGCAAGTTCGGCGATTCGGCCGCGGGCGGCGACTTCGTCACCGCCCCCGAGATCTCGCCGCTGTTCGCGCAGGCGCTCGCCGCGCAGATCGCGCAGGCGTTCGAACGTTGCGCGCCGCGGATCCTCGAGTTCGGCGCCGGCTCGGGCGCGCTCGCCCGCGATCTGCTCGACGCGCTCGACGCGCGCGGCGCGGCGGCCGAACGCTACGCGATCGTCGAGCTGTCGCCGGAGCTGCGCGAGCGGCAGGCCCGCCTTCTCGCCGGCCGGACGGTCGAGTGGCTGGACGCGCCGCCGGCGGATTTCGAAGGGGTGGTCGTCGCCAACGAGGTGCTCGACGTGATGCCGGTCGCGCTCTTCGTCAAGCGCGGCGAAGCGGTCTTCGAACGCGGCGTGGCGGTTCGCGAAGGACGCTTGGCCTTCGCCGGACGTCCGGCCGATGCTCCGCTGACGCAGGCGGTCGCGGCGATCGAGCGCGAGGTCGGCGCGCTGCCCGACGGCTACGCCTCGGAGATCGGCTTCGTCGCGCAGGCGTGGATGCGGACGATCGCGGGCCGGCTCGCGCGCGGCGTGCTGCTCGCGATCGACTACGGTTTCCCGCGCCGCGAGTACTACCACCCGCAGCGGCTGATGGGAACGATCATGTGCCATTATCGCCACCATGCGCACGCCGATCCGTTCTGGCTGCCCGGGCTGAACGATCTGACCGCGCACGTGGACTTCACCGCGATCGCCGATGCGGCGCACGAAGCGGGGCTCGACGTGCTCGGCTACACGTCGCAGGCGAATTTCCTGCTCAACTGCGGGCTGCTCGACCGCCTGCGGGCCGACCACACGCACGCGCGCGCGAACGAAGCCTATCGGCTGCTTTCGGAGGCGGAGATGGGCGAACTGTTCAAGGTGCTGGCGGTCGGCCGCGGCATCGATGTGCCGCTGCTCGGGTTCGCTCGCGGCGATCGCTCGCATACGCTCTAGGACTGCGGATTGCGCCAACGGGCCAGCACGCTCGCGAGCCGACGTCCCACCCCATGCGCTTGCTCGCCACGCTTTTCCTCGCCCTCGTCGTGCTGACCGCGCTGCAGCCCTGGCTGCAGAAGCTCGGTATCGGGCGCCTGCCCGGGGACTTGCGGTTTCGCATCGGCAGCCGCGAGTACCTGCTGCCGTTCGCCAGCACGCTGCTGCTGACGGCGCTCGTCGTTCTCATCGGCAAGCTCATCTGAACGCTCGCGAATCGGCGGGATGGCGCGCACCGCGGCGCGCGGCATGATCGCCTGCGCGGTAGGAGCGCAAGGGGCGGCGAAAGACTCGCATGAACGACGAACAGCAATCGTTCGATCCGAAGCTGGAGCACGAGCGCATCCGCGCGCGGCGCGCGCTGTGGGAGGAGCGCCGGCCTGACGCCGATGCGCTGCCGCCCGAGCATCCCGTCGGGCTTGCGTTCTCCGGCGGCGGCATCCGCAGCGCCACCTTCTCGCTCGGGCTTGCACAGGCGCTGGCGGCCAGGAAGCTGTTCCCGCAGATCGACTATCTGTCGACCGTTTCGGGCGGCGGCTATACGGGGTCGTTTCTGGGCAGCCTCTTCCTGCCGCGCACCGCCGAGCTGACCGTACCCGACCCGCGGCCGCAGCAAACGCGGCAGGCTGCCGCCGAATCGGCACTTGCGGCGGCCGAGCGCGCCGAGCGGCTGCTCGCGGATGCCCCGCACGCGACCACCGCGTCGATCCGCGTCGGCGCCGTGGAGAAAACGATCTTCCATCCGCTGCGCTGGCTGCGCGAGAACGGCCGCTATCTGACGCCGAGCGGCGCGCGGGACCTGCTGTTCATGGCGGCGTTTTATCTGCGCTCGCTGCTCGGCGTGCACTACGTGCTGGCGCTCGCGCTGATCGGCGCCGTGCTCGCGGTGTATGTGGTCCGCATCGGGCTGCACGTCGCGGGGCAGGCGATCGGCGGCGCGATCGCGCCCCGGCTCGACGGGTTGGACTGGGATCTTGCGGTGATCGGCGATGCGCTCGCGTGGTGGTGGAGCCCCATCCTGTGGCTCGTGCCGCTCGCTGCCGCCGCGATCGGCGGCCCGCTCGTGCTGATCTACTGGCTCGTGTTCCGGCAGGAAAGCGCGGCGAAGCTGTCGGCCGAGGAGCGCGCGATCAAGCTCGGTCCGTACTGGCTGCTCGTCGCGAGTCTGGTCTTCGGCGTGCTGCTCGCGCGCTTCGACCGCTGGGACAACCCGGTCGTCTTCCTGCTCGGCTACGGCGCGTACCTGGCGATCGCCACGCTGCTGGCGCAGCGCTTTTGGCTCGCGCGGATGCTCATGCCCGGCGAGGACTGGAGCCATACGTCGGCGGTGGCGCGCGCGCGGCTGAAGCTGACGCAGGCGCTGACGGCCACGCTCGCGCTGCTCGCCGCTGCCGCGGCCTGCGGTTTCGTCGACTCGTTCGGCCAGACGCTGTTCGTCGCCTGGTTGCGCGATCGCCCGGGCGAACTCGCAGCGCTCGCCTCCGGCGGCGGCGCGATCGCGATCGCGCTCGCCTTCGCGCGCAAACTCGGCGAGGCGGTCGGTGCGGACGCGACGGCATGGGCAAGGCGGCTCGCGCGGCTGCGCAGGCTCGTCGCGCTCGCCGTGGCGGCGGCGGCACTGGCCGCGATCGCCGCGCTGCTGGTGGCGTTCGTTCAGTGGATCGTCTGGAGCCCGTGGCTCGCCGAACTGCGCGTCAAACCGCAGGCGCGGCTCGCGACCGGGCACTTCGCGCTGCTGATCGGCGTGGCGCTCGCGTGGGCGCTGCTGGCGGCGCTGGTGCGCGAAAGCCTGGGGTTCCTCAACAACTCGACGTTCCACCGCTTCTACTGCGCGCGGCTCGTGCGCACCTTCCTCGGCGCGGCCAACTTCAGGCGGCTCGCCCGGCTTCACGAAGCGCTGCACGCGCCGCTGGCGAGCCAGTCGGACGCGCACGCGCTGTTCGTCTCCGAATCGCATCCCGACGACGAGGTCGCGCTGCGCAGCTACTACGCGGGCGACTCAGCCGGTCCGCTGCACCTCGTCTGCGCGACCGTCAACGAAACGCTGTCGCAGACCTCGAACCTGGTGCGCGAGGATCGCAAAGGTGTCGCGCTCGCGGTCGGCCCGCTGGGCATCAACGTCGACGACCGCTTCCATCGCTGGGCGCCGCCGGTGCACGAGATCGGATCGCGGCTGCAGTTCGCCGATCTGCCCGCACCGCCCGACACCGCAGGCGCCGACGCGCGCGAGGACTACGACCGCCAGACGCGCTGCGAGCGGCTCCCGCTCGGCGCGTGGGCCGCGATTTCCGGCGCGGCCGTCGCGACGGGATTGGGTCGCATGTCGGCGAAGGGTTTTTCGATGCTCGCGTGGCTCGTCAACGCGCGGCTCGCGTACTGGTGGCTGCCGGCGGCGAAGATGAGCACGCAGCGGCGCGAAAGCCCGCTCAAGACCTTCGACCTCGTGCGCCAGGAACTGACCGGCGGCTTCTACGGCCGCCGCGGACTGCGCTGGAACCTGTCCGACGGCGGTCACTTCGAGAACACCGCCGTCTACGAGCTGCTGCGCCGGCGCGCGGCGCTGATCGTCTGCGCGGACAACGGCGCCGATCCCGAGTACCGCTTCGACGACCTGCAGAACCTCGTGCGGCGCGCGCGGATCGACTTCGGCGCCGAGATCGAGTTCCTCGACGAAGCGGAGCTGGCGGCCTTCGCCGGACGGCTCGGCCGCGCGGAGGCCGCGCATTGGTTCGGCACGATCGAGCAGTTTCGCGACCCGGCGCGGCGCGGTGACCGCTGCGCGCTCGCCGCGCGCGTGCGTTATGCGGCGGGGGCGGACGGACTCGCGCGTGCGGCGCTGCTCGTCGTCGTCAAACCCGCGGTGCCCGGCTTCGCGCCGCTCGACGTCAAGCTCTACGCGCGCCGGCAGCCGGCTTTTCCGCAGCAATCCACCGGCGATCAGTTCTTCGACGAAGGGCAGTGGGAAAGCTATCGCAGGCTCGGCGAGGCGATCGGCCTGCGCCTGTTCGACCTGTGGCCCGGTTTCGTCCGCGAAGCGCGCGCGCTCGCAGCGGCCGCCTAGGGCGCAGCGAGCGTTCTCAACACGGAGACACCGAGAACACGGTGGAAAGCCAAAGAGCGTTGAGTTTCACGGCGTCTCCATAACGGGTTCTTCGGCATTGCGGACGGAGCGCGAACGCCGAGGGCACCGACAAGAAGCCTCTGTTGCAGTCCTCTGTGTTCTCCGTGTCTCTGTGGTGGGCCTAAACCGCTGCGCGCGGCGATGCGCCTCAACGCGAAGCGGCGGCGACCGCTTCGAGCCGCGCCCGGCGGACCGCAGCGGCGATCGCGGCGGTATCGGGTGCGTGGCGCGCGGCGATCGCGCCGGCGTCGACCGCGGATGCCGCACGCAGCGCGCGGCGCAGCGCGTCGAGGTTCACCGCGTCGAGCGTCTCGACCGCCCGCAACAGCAGCTCGAAGCGCTCGGGGCGGCGCAGCGCATCGGCGCGCTCGAGCGCTTCGAGCAGCGCGTGTGCGTCGCGCGCCTGCGGCAGCGCTTGCCGCAGTTCGACGAGCAGCCTGGCAAGGCCCGCGGACTCGCCGTCGACCGGCAGCTTTCCGAGCAAGCCGGCGAGCTTCGCCGGCGTGCCGCACGCGGCGGCGAGGATCGCGAAGCGCGCGGCGAGCGCGAGCCCGCGATCGGCGGCGCGGTCGAGCGCGGGCGCGACGGCGGCCAGATCGGTCAGTTCGGGATAAAGCCGAGCGATCAGACCGCAGTCGCGCAGCGCTTCGATCATCCGCGACGGCTTCGCTTCCGTCAGCCCGCGCGCCAGCTCCTGCCAGACGCGCTCTGGCACCAGCGCGTCGGCCTCGCCGCGGTCGACGATCGCGCGCATCAGCGCACGCGTCTCCGGTGCGATCGCGAAGTCGTGAAAGCGCGCGGCGAAGCGCGCTACGCGCAGGATGCGCACGGGATCCTCGACAAACGAAGGGCCGACGTGACGCAGCACCTTCGCTTCGAGGTCGCGCCGGCCGCCGAACGGATCGATAAGCGTGCCGTCTTCGTCCATCGCGATCGCGTTGATCGTCAGATCGCGCCGCGCCAGATCCTGTTCGAGCGTCACGTCGGGCGCGGCGTGGAAGACGAAACCCTTGTAGCCCGGCGCGGTCTTGCGCTCGGTGCGCGCGAGTGCGTATTCCTCGTGCGTTTGCGGATGCAGGAAGACCGGAAAGTCCTTGCCGACCGGCTTGTAGCCGGCGGCGATCATCTCGTCGGGCGTGGCGCCGACGACGACCCAGTCGCGGTCGCTTTCACCGTGGCTGCGGCCGAGCAGGCGATCGCGCACCCAGCCGCCGACCGCGTACACCTTCATCGGTGCTCGATGACCTCCGGCTCGGCCTGCGCGGCGGCGATCCATTCCTGCATCGGCGGCAGTTCGAGCACGCGCTCGCTGTAGTTGCCGAGCGTGGGCGGCAGCGTCACGCCGTAGGTGACGAATCGCGTCACCACGGGCGCGAAGAATGCGTCGGCGATCGAGAAGGTGCCGAACAGGAACGGCCCGCCCGAACGCGCCAGGCACTCGAGCCAGATGTCCTGCACGCGCCGCACGTCGGCGGCGACATCCGGGCGCTCGAGCGCGGCCGCGCCCTTTTCAGGGTGCCGCGAGCGGATGTCCATCGACAGATGCGTGCGCATCGCGGCGAATCCCGAATGCATCTCGGCGGCGACCGAACGCGCCTGCGCGCGGCTGCTCACGCGCGCCGGCCACATGCGGCCGCGCGCCTGCGTCTCGTTGACGTATTCGCAGATCGCGAGCGAATCCCACACGGTCAGCTCGCCGTCGATCAGGCAGGGCACGCGCCCGCTCGGCGAGTGCTTCAGGATGTTCGCCTTGGTGTCGGGCTGGTCGAGCGCGATGCGGATTTCGTCGAACGCGACGCCGGACATTTTCATCGCCAGCCACGCACGCAGCGACCACGACGAGTAGTTCTTGTTGCCGACGATCAGGGTCAGGGCCATGGCGGGGACTACCTCCTTGCGCGCGCGCGGAAACCGCCAAAGCGCGTGCGCGGATGCAGCCCGGCGAGATAGATCGACGCTTCGGCTTCGAGCGGTGTGGGCGCGATGCCCAGCTCGGGCGCGGGCCGGTACGGCTGTTGCGAAGCGACGTTGTCGCGCTTCATCGAATCGAGGTTGTCGCGCGAAAGCAGCGGCTCGCCGGGCGCGTGCTCCATCAGCCAGGCCTGCAGCCGCGCGATCGGATCGGGCAGCGCGAGCACCGGGCGGCGGTGGCCGGCGGCGGCAGCCGCAAAACGCACCAGTTCGCCCAGCGTGTAGATCTTCGGCCCTGCCAGCTCGTACGTCTTGCGGTAGGTCGCGCGGTTGTCGAGGCTGTTGGCGAACGCGCCCGCCACGTCTTCGACCCACACCGGCTGGAAGCGCACGTTCGCGCCGCCGATCGGCAGCGCCGGAAACCAGCGCGCGAGCCGCGCGAACAGATTGAGGAAGTTGTCTTCGGCGCCGAAGATCACCGACGGCTGGAAGATCGTCCAGTCGAGTGCGGACGCGCGCACGAGCCGCTCGGCCTCGCCCTTGCTGCGCTGGTACAGCGACGGGCCGTCCGGATCGGCACCCAGCGCACTCATGTGCAGATACCGGCGCACGCCGAGCTTGTCGCACGCGGCGACGATGCGGCGCGGCAGCTCGACATGCGTCTTCGTGAACTGCTGTTGCGTGCCGTGCAGAATGCCGACCAGGTTGACGACCGCATCCTGCCCGCGCATCAGCCGCTCGAGGGTGGCGTCGTCGTGCACGTCGGCCTCGACGACATCGCAGGTCGGCAGCAGGATCAGGTGCTTGGCGCGCTCGCGTCGGCGGGTCGGCGCCAGCACGCGGCAGCCGCGCGCGACGAGCGCATTGACCAAGTACCGGCCGACGAAGCCCGAGCCGCCGATGACGAGTACGTTCGTGTGATGCATGTTCGCGATGCGAGATGCGGATTGCGACGGCAGTCCGCATTGTAGGGCGCGCATCGCGGTGCCCGTCGCAGACCGCGTTGCGCGCCCGCGCGGCAAGCGGGTCAGGGCAGCGCGGTCGTGCCGGCCGCTTTGGGGGAAATCACGCCGAGCCGCGCCTTCAGCGACTGCGACCGGTTTTCGAACAGCGCCGCGTAGTACACCGTGTTCGACATCACGCGTTTGACGTAGTCGCGCGTTTCGTTGAACGGAATCGTCTCGACGAAGATCGCGCCCTCGACCGGGCGCGCCAGCGCGGCACGCCACGCGCGCGCGCGCATCGGCCCGGCGTTGTACGCGGCCGAAGCGAGCACCGGATGGCCGTCGAGATCGTCGAAGACCATGCGCAGGTAGGCGGTGCCGAGTTGCAGGTTCACGTCCAGATCGGTGAGCCGCGCGGCGCGGTGGTCCGAAACGCCCATTCGGCGCGCGACGTAACGGGCGGTGGCGGGCATGATCTGCATCAGCCCCTGCGCGCCGGCCGACGAGCGCGCGTCTTGGATGAAACGCGACTCCTGCCGGATCAAACCGTACACCCAGGTCTCGTCGAGGCCGGCCGCCTGCGCGTAGCGCGCCAGCGTCGCGCGGTGCGGCGCCGGGAAGCGTTGGGTGAAGTCGTGCTCTTCGCGCGTGCGCTCGGAGGTGGCAATCATGCGATCGTAGACGCCGCGGCTGCGCGCATATTCGGCGGCGGCGAGCAGCTTGCGATCGTCGAAGCCGCGCAGCTGCCACGACCACTCGCGGTTACCCTCGGCGCGCAGCCCCAGTTCGAAGAACTTCAGCGCGCGGTCGAACCCCGCGTTCACCGCGAAGCTCGCAACCTGTTGTTCGGTGGGCGGCGCAGCGCGCGGCGGCAGCGTCAGCGGCAGCCCCAGTTCTTCGGCGGCGAGCTTGCCGTAAAAGCCGAAGCGGTGCGCGATCGACCGGTACTGCGCCTGCGCTTCACCGTCGCGGCCGGCGGCGGCGAGCGCACGCCCGTACCAGTACACCCACGCCGGCTCGCGTCGCAGTTCGGCCGGCATGCGTTCGACCGTGCTGCGAACCATCTCCCAGTCGGGTCCGCCCGGGGCACGCAGCGCCGCCCGCACCTGCCACTCGAGCACTTCGTCGGCGCGCGCGGCATCGTCGCCGGTGCCGACCTGTTCGCCGCCGCGGCGGTACCACTCGACCGCCTCGGGCAGCAGCTTCAACGCTCCCATGTGGCCGATGCGGCCCCACACGATGCCGCGTTGCTCCGGCGAAAGCTGCAGGTGCAGCGCGTCGGCGTGGCGCGCCGCCAGCGCGGGATCGTCGCGCGCGAGCCGGACGATCGCGACGATCGCCAGTTCGCGTTGCGTTTCGCGCGCTCGTCGTTCGTGCGCGGCCAGCCAGGCCGCGGGACGATCGACTGCTTGCGCGAACTGCGCGGCATCCAGGCTCGGGATCGCCGTCGCCAGCTGCTTGGCGGTGGCGATCTGGTTCTGCTCGACGAGCGCGCGCACGCGCGACCACGCCGAGATGTGCCCGGACGCGAGCAGCGCTTCGGTGAGCGCCATGCAGCCTTCGCCGCCGGACTCGCGGCTTGTGGCCAGCACGCGGCGCGCCTCGCGCGCAAGCTCGTCGATGCGGCGGCCTTCGTTGCGCGTGTAGCGCACGAGCATCGCGTAGCAGCGAAGCTGGCCGTCGTCGTTCCACACGAGCCGCGGCAATTCGCGCGCAAAGGCGGCGTAATCGCCGCGCGCGCCGAGCGCGAGCAGCCATTCGAGCCGCATCCGGTCCGCGATGTAGGTGCCTGCGTGGCGTTCGATGAAGCGCGCGACCGCGGCGTCGACCTGCTCCGGCGCATCGCTGCGCAGCCGCGCCTGCACGCGCCAGAACTCGACGTACGCGGCGAGCGGGTGATCCTCGAGCATGGCCGCCAGCGCGGCGAGCCGGTCTGCGTCGCCGACGCGGGCGGCCTCGCGCGCGGCGACAAACGCGTCGTCGGGCGACAACGTGGCCGGATTCGCGAAGGCGGGTGGCGGCGCCGCGATCATCAGCGCGGCAGTACAGAAGACGGCGAGACGAATCGGCATCGGATGGAGCCTAGCAGCACGTGCCGAAACACGACAAGCTTTGCTGTGAGCGGCGAATCGCGCAAAGTTTGCGCGAGCGACGCACGGGTCGAACGCCGAATATTCACGGCGGTTCGTTGCGCGTTCGCGGTATCCTGCGGCCCGACCGCACCGCGCGATGGACACCAAGGACCCAGTGTTGCCGCCCGATCCGGAACGCGCCGGCTTGCGCGCGCGGCTGTTGGCGCTGCGCGCGGCGCTGGCCGATCGCGAGGTTCGCGAGCGCGCGCTGGCCGCGCGCGTCGGGCGCTGGCTGCGCACGATGCCGGTGGCGCGCCTCGGGTTTTTCTGGCCGGTGCGCGGCGAACCCGATCTGGCGCCCGTAATCCGCGAATGGCTGGCGGAAGACGCCGCGCGAACGGCAGCCTTGCCCGTGGTCGCCGGCGAAGTGCTCGAGTTCGCCGCCTGGACGCCGGACGCGCCGATGCGGGTCGGCGCTTACGGCATTCCGGTGCCCGCGGCGGTCCGCAAGGTCGTACCGCAGCTTTTGCTGATTCCCTGCGTCGGCATCGACGACCGGCGCTATCGGCTCGGTTACGGCGGCGGCTTTTACGACCGCACGGCGGCCGCCTTCGCGGTGCGCCCGGTGCTGGTCGGCGTGTGTTTCGATTGCGGTCGAATCGCGTCGATCGATCCGCGGCCGCACGACGTACGGCTCGATCTGGCGATCACCGAGTCGGGCGTACTCTAGTTCGGATTGCGGACCGCGGATTGCGACGCGGACGCCGGTCGCTCGGCGCCGTACGTCGACGCCCGCCGTGATCCGCGATCCGCAATCCGAACAGGGCGATACGCTCACGTGAGTCGGTGCGGCCCGCGCTTGAACTCCTCGACAATCCACGCGCGGAAGGTCTCGACCTGCGGCAGGTGGGCGCGGCGCGGGTTGACGATGAGGAAGTAGCGGTAGCCGGAACTCATCCGCAACTTCGGAAACGGCATCGCCAGATCGCCGCCGGCCACCAGATCGTCGAGAAACGGCGTGCGCACCATCGCCACCCCCTGCCCGCGCACGGCGGCCTGCACTGCCTGGTCCACATACGTGAAGTAGAGGCGGCCGGCGCGCGGCCGTACCGGGCCGGCTTTGACGAATTCGAACCAGCGCGCCCAACTGCTGTACGGCGCACTGGGCAGGGTGTCGTCCATTTCGAGTAGCGGCAAGCTCAACAGATCGGCAGGCGTATTCAGGACGAGCCCCGACGACTCGAGCAGGCGCGGACTGAGCGCAGGCGCGACCTGCTCTTCGCCGAGCAGCAGCGCGCTCGGGTCGACGCTCGCGCCGGGCCGCAGCCAGCGGATCGCGAGGTCGACCTCCTCGGCCTCCAGATCGACCAGGCGGTCGGCCGCATCGATGCGGATCTCGATCTCCGGATGTGCCTTCTGGAAGGCCGCGAGCCGCGGCACGAGCCACAACGACGCGAACGAGGCGTAGGTCGCGACCGTCACGCGCGGCGGCCCGCCGACGCCGCGGATCTCGTCGACGCAGCGGTCGATCGCGCCGATGCTCTGTCGCACCGCTGCGAACAGGCGCTCGCCGGCGGGCGTCAGTTCGAGCGCGCGTGTGCGGCGGACGAACAGCGGCTTGCCGATCTGCCGTTCGAGGGAAGCGATCTGCCGGCTGATCGACGACTGCGTCAGGTTCAGCTCGGCGGCTGCCAGCGTGAACGACAAGTGGCGCGCCGCGCTTTCGAAGCCGCGCAGCGCGAAAAGCGCGACCGGTCGCGCGGCGCGGCGTGCGGCGGCGGGTTTGGCGGGCATCGTGCGGTCGCTGGCGCCGGGGTTCGGAAGAGGCCGCCTACCATACATGCATATAATGCATCCATCAACTGCGATCTTTTCGTTTGTCGAAGTGGCGCCCGGGGCATTCAATTCGACCGTGTCGACGCATTCATGCGCCGAGCGAATGGGAGACGTGGATGAGCCGGGAACCGATGACGGTGCGCACGATCGATCTGGGCTACGAACAGATGCTGATGTTCGAGTCGCACCCGGGCGCGAAAGTGCGCGTGCTGTACGGCAGCGTTTGGTTGACCGAAGAGGGGCTGCCGGACGATTCGATCGCCGGCAGCGGCGAAGAAGTCGCGCTGCGGGCGCGCGGAGCCGCGCTGCTCGAAAGCCTCGCGCCTGCGCGCGTCGAGATCGTCGAGCGCGTCTGGCGCGCGCCGCGTCCGTGGCGCCGCTTGATCGAGGCCGCGGCTGCGCTCGCGCGGGGCGTGCAACGCTGGCGCACGCGGCTGCAACTGGCCGGCACGCCATCCGCCTGAACCCACGACTTTTCGCCGCGATCACTTTGCCCCCGAAGGAGACTGCCGTGAACGCCTGGAAACCCGATTCGTTGTGGATGTGGCTGTTCGGGCTGGCCGTGGCGGCGGTGCTCGGCGGCGCGGTGCTCGGCATCGGTGCCGCACCGGCCGGCGCGCTCGCCTGCCGGGTCTGAGTTCGACGGCGGCCGTTCAGCCGGCCGAAAGGCCGAGGCGCCGCCAGATCGCGAGGGTGGGCTCGGCCTGATTCATCGTGTAGAAGTGCAAGCCCGGGGCGCCGATCGCGAGAAGTCGTTCGCACAGGTCCGTGACGACGTCCAGACCGAAGGCGAGGATCGATTCGCGATCGTCGCCGAAGCTCTCCAGCCGCTTGCGGATCCAGCGCGGAATCTCCGCGCCGCACGCGTCCGAAAAGCGCGCGAGCTGCGCGTAGTTGGTGATCGGCATGATGCCCGGCACGATCGGTACGGTGCAGCCGAGTGCGGCGACGTCATCGACGAAACGGACGTACGCGTCCGGGTTGTAGAAGTACTGCGTGATCGCCGAATCGGCGCCGGCGCGCACCTTGCGCACGAAGTTGGCGAGATCGTCGGCGGGCGAACGCGCCTGCGGGTGACACTCGGGGTAGGCGGCGACTTCGATGCGGAACCAGTCGCCGGTCTCGGCGCGGATGAACTCGACCAGCTCGTTCGCGTAGCGGAAGTCGCCCGCCCCGCCGGCCGCGCCCGAAGGCAGGTCGCCGCGCAGTGCGACGAGTCGGCGAATGCCGATGCCGCGATAGCGCTGCAGCAGCTCGCGCACCGAGGCACGCGTCGAACCGATGCACGAGATGTGCGGCGCGACCGGGCGCCCTTCGCCGTGGATTTCCAGAACCGTCGCGAGCGTACCCTCGCGCGTCGATCCGCCGGCGCCGAACGTGACCGAAAAGAACGCGGGATCGACATCGGCGAGCCGCGCACGCGCGGCGCGCAGTTTGGCGGCGCCTTCCGGCGTCTTCGGCGGGAAGAACTCGAAGCTGAAGGAGCGCTCGGTCATCGCGGCGGGCTCGGGCCGGCGATCATGGCGTGCCGTGGGTCCGCTTCGGCAGCAGCACGGAAAACGCCCATGAGAACAGGCTGAACAGGATCGCGCCGGCCAAGCCCCACCAGAAGCCGGCGACGTGAAAACCCGGCAGCAGCGCCGCCACGCCCCAGAACAGCAGTCCGTTCAACACCAAGAGAAACAGCCCGAGCGTGACGATCGTCACCGGCAGCGTCAGGATCACGAGCACCGGCTTGACCAGTGCGTTGACGAGTCCCAGCACGATCGCGGCGACGAACGCATGCACGGGGTCCTGCACCTGGACACCGGGCAGGATCAGCGTGACCAGCCACAACGCGACCGCGTTGAGGATCCAGACGAGAAGGATGCGCATCGTTGTGCCTCGGGTGTCGGCCGCCGGGTTCGGGTGCAGGGCGTCGCTCCGCTGTCAGCGATCGCGGTCGACGGCGAATCGGGTTGCCGATACGCCGGACCGCCGACGGCCGTCGCTCAGTACCGATAGTGCTCCGGCTTGTAAGGCCCTTCCTTCGGAACGCCGATGTAGCGTGCCTGCGCGTCGGTCAGCTCGGTCAACTGCGCACCGAGCTTCTTCAACTGCAGCCGCGCGACCTTCTCGTCGAGGTGCTTGGGCAGCGTGTACACGCCGATGGGGTACTTCGCCGTGTTGGTGAACAGTTCGATCTGCGCGATCACCTGGTTGGCGAACGAGCTGGACATCACGTAGCTCGGGTGCCCCGTGGCGCAGCCGAGGTTCACCAGCCGACCCTTGGCGAGCAGGATGATGCGCTTGCCGTCGGGGAAGATCACGTGGTCGACCTGCGGCTTGATCTCCTCCCACCGATACTGCGCGAGTGAGGCCACGTCGATCTCGTTGTCGAAGTGACCGATGTTGCAGACGATCGCCTGGTCCTTCATCCTGCGCATGTGATCGTGCGTGATCACGTGGAAGTTGCCGGTGGCGGTCACGAAGATGTCGGCCTTGTCGGCCGCGTAGTCCATCGTCACCACGCGGTAGCCCTCCATCGCCGCCTGCAGCGCGCAGATCGGGTCGATCTCGGTGATCCATACCTGCGCGGAAAGCGCGCGCAGCGCCTGCGCCGACCCCTTGCCGACGTCGCCGTAGCCGCACACCACGGCGATCTTGCCGGCGATCATCACGTCGGTGGCGCGCTTGATCCCGTCGACTAGCGACTCGCGGCAGCCGTACAGGTTGTCGAACTTGCTCTTCGTGACCGAATCGTTGACGTTGATGGCCGGGAAGGCAAGCGTGCCTTCCTTCGCCATCTGGTACAGCCGCTTGACCCCGGTCGTCGTTTCCTCCGTCACGCCCTTGATGTGCGCGAGCCGCTTCGAATACCAGGTCGGATCTTGCGCGAGCCGGGCTTTGATCGATGCGTACAGATGGGTCTCTTCCTCGCTGCTCGGGCGAGCGATGACCGAAGGATCTTTCTCCGCGCGGCTGCCGAGGTGCAGCAGCAGCGTGGCGTCGCCGCCGTCGTCGAGGATCATGTTGCTGTAGCCGCCATCGGGCCAATCGAAGATGCGGTGCGTGTACTCCCAGTAGTCGGCAAGCGACTCGCCCTTGACCGCGAATACCGGCGTACCGGTGGCCGCGATCGCCGCGGCGGCATGGTCCTGCGTGGAAAAGATGTTGCAGCTCGCCCAGCGAACCTGCGCGCCCAGCGCCTGCAGCGTCTCGATCAGCACGGCGGTCTGGATCGTCATGTGCAGCGAGCCGCTGATGCGTGCGCCGCGCAGCGGCTGACGCGAAGCGAACTCTTCGCGGATCGCCATCAGCCCCGGCATCTCGGTCTCGGCGATGCGGATCTCCTTGCGGCCCCAGTCGGCGAGCCCCAGGTCGGCGACGACGAAGTCGTTCTTGGCTGAAGTCGTGGATTTGAGTACGGCGCTCATCTCGCGCCCTCCTTCCGGAAAAGAAGTTTGCGAGCGCCGTTTACGCGCGCCGCCCCGAGTGCCGCGGCGGCGTCTTCGAGCCTGGCGGAGTCCGGCGAACGCGGCTCCGTTGCAACGCTCCTCGAAGGGACCGGCATCATAGCCGAATCGACCCCCGACGGCGGCGGGTCGCTCCCCATCCGGATCGCCGGCGCGAGGGATGGCGCGGCGGTCACGCTCCCGTCATGATTGTCGCCGGAGCAGCCCCGGTGCGCGACGTGCATCGAAAAAGAGGTTGCCGGCAGGGAGGAGCAGCGCGTGTTTCCACTTGGAAGGCGCGATACGGGAGAAGTGATGGGCGCGGCCGCGTCGGTCGTCATCTTCGTCGCCGTCTACGCGGCGTGTATTTCCGAGTTCGGCGTCCTCGCGGCGCTGGCGCTAGGCTGGCTTCCGGCCGCGGTCGCCGCGGTGGCGGGTGCGCACGCGGTCCGCTTCCTTTGTCGCTTTGCCCGGCGCACGCGGCCGGTCGTTTCTCGAATGCCGTAGCCCCGCGCAAACCGGCGCGCTGAACGGCGGCCGGCGGGGCTCGATTCGATCGACCGACCCTCACGCTCGGCGCGCTTGCGTCTGACCGCGGAGGCACACTGACCGAAACCGCGCGATCTGCGTTCACGGCGGCCGGGGTCCAGGGATCGGTGCCGGAAGCTACGACGGTGTGCACGGCACGCACGATCGCCGATCCGTGTGCGCCGCGAAACGCTTCGTCCACGCGCTACTGCGGACGCGGCTTGCGGCTTCGCGTGACGCCGCCGCGGAGGTGGCGCGGGTGGCCGACGGCCAAACGGCGCGCGACGGGGCGCCGGCGCCTTCGGCGCGGTGTCTCGTGCAACACAGGTTCCGGCGTCCGGCGCGAGTCGTTTCTTCGATTTGAGAGCGCACGCAGATCGTGTCGGCGGACACTCGACACGGAAAACGCGTTGTGGCGAGCGGAGCGCCGGCGCCGAGTGCGGTGCCCATCGCCGCGGGCGCACAGGCCGACGGGCGCACGGTATTCATCGAGGCGCCGTCGCGCATGCCGACGACACGGCCTCGTTGCCGATCCATCGCGGAAGAACGCTGGACGGGCGCGACGTCGCAGATGTCGTCCTCGACACCGGCGACGGCCGAACGGCTGCGTGCCCGACAGCGACCGTTTCCAACCAACGGGCCGACGCAAGCGGCGCGCTCACCGACGTGCCGCGTCGCCGGCCCAGATCTCGTCGACGCGCGTGAGGCCCCAGCGCTCCGGATCCTCGCGGGCGACGATGCGGTCGCTGGTGCCCGGCCGCGACAGGTCGATCGTCTCGGGCGGAATGTGGTGGTTCGACTTCGTCGAGAAGAACGACTTGACCTTCGGCGCGAGCAGAGCGCCTTCGGTCTGGTCGATGACGACGCCGAGCCGTCCCGATTGCATCCGCACGAGCGAGCCGACCGGATAGATGCCGACCGTCCTCACGAAAGCCTGGAACACCGATTCGTCGAAATGTCCCGCGCTCCATTCGGCCATCCTGCGAATCGACTCGGCCGGGTTCCAGCCGCTCTTGTACGGCCGGTTCGACGTGATCGCGTCGTAGACGTCGCACACGGCGCCCATCTTCGCGTACAGGCTGATCGCGTCGCACCTGAGCCGGTGCGGATAGCCGGTGCCGTCGATCTTCTCGTGATGGTGCAGGCAGACGTCGAGGGCGATCGAACCGGCGGCGCCGCCCGCGAGGAGGATGGCGTGACCGTGTACCGGGTGCGACTTGACCGCTTCGAACTCCGCATCGGTCAGCTTGCCCGGCTTGTTCAGGATTTCGAGCGGAACCTTGGCCTTGCCGATGTCGTGCAGCAGGCCCGCAAGCCCCAGCTCGCGCGTGAGGTCGTCGTCCAGCCTGAGCTGGCGCGCCAGCGCGATCATCAGCGCGCACACAGCGACCGAGTGCATGTACGTGTATTCGTCCTTGTTCTTCAGCCGCGCGATGCTGATCAGCGCGCCCGGATTGCGGCTGACCGAGTCGGAGATCTCCTCCACCAGCGAGGCCGCGCGCGCGGCGTCGATCGCATGGCCCATGCGCGCTTCGTTGAACATCGCGACCACCGCGGGCTTCGCCTCGCGGCAGATCCGCGCTGCGCGCGGGCGGCGGCTGCGGCCGCGCGATCGCGCGTGCCAGCTCGCGCTCGATCTCTCCGTCGACGCGCTCGCGGGTGATCACCGTGCCTTCGTCGTGCTCGACGTCGAGGCCCTTGGAGGTGTCGATCCACACCTCGGCGATGCCGCTGGCGCGGTTGCGATCGATGTCCTGCGGTTCGGTCAGCTTGAATCGCGTGCGCCAGAACGGGTGCTCCATCCAGGAGCCGCACACTTCTTCCACGTACATTCCGAGGCGCAGGTCGGACGCGGGAATGCGCTTGAGCATGGGGCCGCGGGTGTTGCTGACGTCCACCGCATTGTGCGGACTGCGGACGTGCGTGATACCTCGAATTGCGCCGGCGCACGCCGCATTCGTCGCAATCGAGCGCTTCGGCGATCGCCCGCGGCGACGCGCGGCTCGCCGACGAACCGACTCGCCGTTTACGCGGCCTGGCGCTTCACGCCAGCGGCGTCCGCCAGCGCGGCCGCCCGGTCGGTTCGTTCCCAGGTGAAGTCGGGTTCGTCGCGGCCGAAGTGGCCGTACGCGGCGGTCTTCTCGTAGATCGGCCGCAGCAGGTCGAGCATCTGAACGATGCCCTTCGGCCGCAGATCGAAGTGTTCGGTCACAAGTGTGGCGATCTTGTCGTCGCTGATCTTGCCGGTGCCTTCGGTGTAGACGGTGACGTTGATCGGTTTGGAGTAGCCGATCGCGTAGCTCACCTGCACCTGGCATTGGCGGGCGAGCCCCGCGGCGACCACGTTCTTCGCCACGTACCGCGCGGCGTAGGCGGCCGAGCGGTCCACTTTCGACGGATCCTTGCCGGAGAACGCGCCGCCGCCGTGCGGGCAGGCGCCGCCGTAGGTGTCGACGATGATCTTGCGGCCCGTCAACCCGCAGTCGCCGTGCGGCCCGCCGATGACGAAGCGGCCGGTCGGATTGATCAGGTATTTCGTGTCCAGCAGCCACTCTTTCGGCAGCACCGGCTTGACGATCGTCTCGATCACCGCTTCTTTGAGCGTTTCGTAGGCGACGTCCGGGTCGTGCTGTGTGGACAGCACGACGGTGTCGATCGAGTGCGGCTTGCCGTCGACGTAGCGCATCGTGATCTGGCTCTTCGCATCCGGGCGCAACCACGGCAGACGGCCGTCGCGGCGCACGTCGGCCTGGCGCTCGACGAGCCGGTGCGCGTAGTAGATCGGCGCCGGCATCAGTTCGGGCGTCTCGTCACAGGCGTAGCCGAACATCAGCCCCTGGTCGCCCGCACCCTGATCGAGATCCAGGCCCTTGCCTTCGTCGACACCCTGCGCGATGTCCGGGCTCTGCCTGTCGTAGCAGACCATGACCGCGCAGCCCTTGTAGTCGATCCCGTACTCGGTGTTGTCGTACCCGATGCGCTTGATCACGTGCCGCGCGATCGTTTGATAGTCGACGACCGCTTTCGTCGTGATCTCGCCGGCGAGCACGACCAGCCCGGTGGTGACGAGCGTCTCGGCGGCCACGCGCGAGTACTTGTCCTGTTCGAGGATCGCATCGAGGATCGCGTCCGAGATCTGGTCGGCTACCTTGTCGGGATGGCCCTCGGAGACGGATTCGGAGGTGAAAAGAAAGTCGTTGGCCACGTTGCCACTCCGGTTCGAAGGTCTGACCGCGTTGCCCTCGACAAGAGCGGCGACGCTTTAGCGGTATTTGCCGCGCCGGGCGCAAACGCATTCGCCCGGGCAGGGTGCGATGCGACAATGCACGGCGCGGCTCGCCCCGCAATTGGTCATAAATCGGCGAGCGGCGAATTCTAAGGACGCGTCGGAGAGGGGTCAAACCCTCGGCCGAACCCGAGCGCCGGGTGCGGCGCGCGTGCCCTCACGATGTTGACGCTGCTGTTCAAGCTGATCGCGCGGATGCCGCTCGCCGCCGTGCATGCGCTGGGTGCGGCCGCCGGTTGGCTGGCCTACGCGCTGGCGCCGAAATACCGCGCACGCTTGCGCGCCAATCTCGTGCAGGCCGGACTCGACGATGCGGCGACGCGCCGCGCGGCGATCGCCGAAGCGGGCAAGCAGGCGCTCGAAAGCGCGTGGGTCTGGATGCGTCCGCCGCGCGATCTGCTCGGCAAGGTCGACGGCGCCGATCTCGAACGCATGAAGGCGGCGCAGATCGAGGGCCGGCCGGTCGTTTTCCTGACGCCGCATCTAGGCTGTTTCGAGATCATCTCCAAGACCTACGCGCTGCACGCCGACCCGCGCACGCGCACGATGACCGTGCTGTACCGCGTGCCGCACAAGTCCGCGCTGCGCCCGCTGATGGAGGGCGGCCGCGCCGCCGACGGACTGCTGCTGGCGCCGGCCGACATGCGCGGCGTGCGCATGCTGATGCGCGCGATGAAGGCCGGCCAGGCGGCCGGCATCTTGCCCGACCAGGTGCCTTCGCAGGGCGAAGGCGTGTGGGCGCCGTTCTTCGGACGGCCCGCGTACACGATGACGCTTCCGGCGCGATTGGCGGTCACGCACGGCGCGAACGTCGTGTTCGTCTACGGCGAGCGCCTGCCGCGCGGGCGCGGCTACCGCATCCACGTCGCGCCGCTGGCGCAACCGCTGACCGGCAACGCTGCCCACGATGCGGCCGTGCTGAACCGCGCGCTCGAGCAACTCATCCGCGCGTGTCCCGCGCAGTACCTGTGGGGCTACAACCGCTACAAGACACCGGCCGGCGCGCAGCCGCCCGAGACCGCAGCATGAAACGGCTCGCCGCGCGCGCGCTCATCGCGCTGATTGAACGGACGGCGCGCTGGTCGCCGAGCGCGCGCACGCGGCTCGGCCATGTCCTCGGCGACCTGCTGTGGTGGCTCGTCCGGCCGCGCCGGCGGATCGCGCTCGTCAACCTCGCGTTGTGCTTTCCGGAGAAAAGCGCGGCCGAGCGCGCGGCGATCGGCCGCCGCACGCTGCGCAACCTGGCGCGCGCCTTCGTCGACCATGGCGTGCTGGCGCGCGCCTCGCGCGGCGAGTTCGAGCGTTTCGTGCGCGTCGAAGGGGCGGAACACCTGACCGATCCGGCCAATCGCCCGCTGATCCTGGTCGCGCCGCACTTCGCGGGACTCGATGCCGGCGGCGTTCGCATCAACACCTTCGCGCGCGGCGTGTCGATCTACGCGCGCAACCGCAATGCCGAGTGGGACCGCTGGCTGCTCGCGATCCGCAACCGCTTCAACGAGCCGCTGCTGATCGCGCGCGAGGGTTTCGACCTGCGCGCGGCGGTGCGCGCGCTGAAGGACGGCCTGCCCTTTTACTATCTGCCCGATCAGGACCCGGGCGAACGCAACGGCGTCTTCGCGCCGTTCTTCGGCGTCGAGGCCGCGACGCTGCCGATGGTCGCGCGGTTGGCGAGGCTCACGAACGCCAAGGTGATGATGTGCGTGACCGAGATGACGCCCGACGGCTACGTGCTGCACCTGGAGCCGCCGTGGCGCGACTTTCCCGGCGGCGACGTCGTCGCCGACACCGCGCGCATGAATGCCGAAATCGAGCGTTGGGTGCGGCGCCTGCCCGACCAGTACCTTTGGACGCACAAGCGCTTCAAGACGCGGCCGCCCGGCGCGCCTTCGTTGTATTGAGCGTTGCGGCCGGCGGCGCGCGCGAACGCTGCGCGATAATCCCTGAATGAGGCTGCGGTTTACCAAGATGCAGGGCGCGGGCAACGACTTCGTGATGCTCAACGGCATCGCGCAGCGAATCGAGTTGACGCCTGCACTGGTGCGCGCGCTGGCGGACCGCCGCTTCGGCATCGGCGCCGACCAGATCCTGCTGGTCGAGCCGCCCCCGCAGCCGGGCGTGGACTTCGGCTATCGGATCTTCAACGCCGACGGCGGCGAGGTCGAGCAGTGCGGCAACGGCGCGCGCTGTTTCGTCAAGTTCGTGCACGACCAGGGCCTGACGAGCCAACGCGCGATCCGCGTAGCGACGAAAAGCGGCGTCATCGAACCGCGTCTGGAGGACGACGGCGAGGTAACCGTCGACATGGGGCCGCCGGTCTTCGACCCGCCGCGCGTGCCGTTCGACGCGAACGGTCTGGTCGCGCGCGGCGAACACCGCGCGCAGCTCTGGCCGCTCACGGTGCACGGGCGCGAGCTGTGGTTTTGCGTGCTGTCGATGGGCAACCCGCACGCGGTGCAGACGGTCGACGATATCGAGGCCGCGCCGGTGGCGCGCGACGGTCCGGTCATCGAGCATCACGCGCGCTTCCCGAACCGCGTCAACGCCGGCTACATGCAGGTGGTCGATCGGCATACGGTCCGGCTGCGCGTGTGGGAACGCGGCGCCGGCGAAACGCTCGCCTGCGGCACCGGGGCGTGCGCGGCGGCGGTCGCGGGTATCCAGCGCGGGCTGCTCGACTCGCCTGTCACCGTTTGCGCGCGCGGCGGCCGGCTGCGCGTGGCGTGGGACGGCGCGCCGCATCCGGCGCGGCTGACCGGCCCGGCGGTAAAGGTTTTCGAAGGGGAGGCGGAGATTTGAAAGTCGACGACGTCGCGCGTTATCTGGCCGAGCATCCGGACTTCTTCGAGCAGCATCCCGAGCTGCTCGGCATGATCAACATCCCGCATCCGCAGAACGGCCAGGCGATATCGCTGGTCGAGCGCCAGTCGCTGCTGCTGCGCGACCGCATCCGCGCGCTGGAAGCGCGCATCGCCGAGATGCTGCGCCATGGCGAGGAAAACGACGTCATCGCCGACAAGGTGGTGCACTGGGCGCGCTCGCTGCTGCTGCAAACGGATCCCGCGCAACTGCCGGCGACGGCCGTCGAGGAGCTCAAGCGCCTGTTCGCGGTGCCGTTCGGCGCGGTCCGCGTGTGGGACGTGCAGCCGGCGTATTCTGGGCTCGCCTGCGCCGAGGCGGTCAGCGACGACGTGAAGCGGCTCGCGTCGAGCATGCAGGCGCCGTTTTGCGGTTCCAACGTCGGCTTCGAGGCGGCGCGATGGATGGCCGCCGACGAAAGCGCCGTACGCAGCCTCGCGATGCTGCCGCTGCGCGTCGGCGCCAGTCCCGACGCGTTCGGGCTGCTGGTGCTCGGCTCGCCCGACAAGGACCGCTTCCAGATCACGATGGGAACGGCCTTTCTCGCGCGCATCGCGGAACTGGCCAGCGCCGCGCTCGCGCGGCTGCGCGGCGGATGAGCGCAACGGACGAACCCGCACTGCCGCCACTGGCGGCGCGCTATCTGCAGGAGATCGCCGCGCAGCGCCGGCTCGCCGCGCTGACGGTCGACGCGTATCGGCGCGATCTGGCCAAGCTCGCCGAGCTGGCCGGCGCGACACCGCCGGACAAGCTCGTCGGCGCCGATCTGCGCCGCTTTGTCGCGAAGCTGCATGGCGCCGGCCTGGGCGGCGCAACGCTCGCGCGTACGCTGTCGGCGTGGCGCGGCTTTTATCGCTGGCTGGGTGCGCAGGGGCTCGTCGGCGCCAATCCCGCCGTCGGCATTCGGGCGCCGAAGCGCCCGCGGCGCCTGCCGAAGGCGCTCGCGCCGGACCAGGCCGTGCAGCTCGCCGCTCACGACACCGACGGCTCGCCGCTGGCGCTGCGCGACCGCGCAATGGTCGAGCTGCTGTATTCGAGCGGGCTGCGGTTGGCCGAGCTGGTCAGCCTCGATTGGCGGTGCTTTCCCGCGCAGGGACGGCAACCGGCTTCGAAGAGCTGGATCGACCTCGATTCGAACGAGGTCACCGTCACCGGCAAGGGCGGCAAGACGCGTGCGGTGCCGATCGGCGCCGCGGCCGCGCAGGCGCTGCGCGATTGGCTGGCGGCGCGTGCGACGCTGCCGCGCGCCGACGAGCGCGCGCTGTTCATCTCCGCGCGCGGCGCGCGGATCGCGCCGCGCAGCGTGCAGTCGCGGCTCGCGTTGCTCGCGCGCCGGCTCGGACTCGGCGTGCACGTGCATCCGCACGTGCTGCGGCACTCGATGGCCTCGCACGTGCTGCAGTCCAGCGGCGACCTGCGCGCGGTGCAGGAGCTGCTCGGCCACGCGAACATCGCGACCACGCAGATCTACACGAAGCTCGACTGGCAGCACCTGGCGAAGACCTACGACGCCGCACATCCGCGCGCGAAGGCGAAAAGCGGCAAGCCGTGAACGTCGACGGCGAGCTGATCCTGAAGCCCGGCAAGGAGCGCTCGCTCGCTCGCCGGCATCCGTGGGTCTATGCGACCGGTGTCGCACGCGTGCTCGGCAAGCCCGCGGCGGGCGCCACCGTCGCCGTGCGCGCGGCCGGCGGCGCCTGGCTCGCGTGGGCCGCGTATTCGCCGGCTTCGTCGATCCGCGCGCGCTGCTGGAGCTTCGTCGAGGACGAGGTGCCCGACGCGGATCGGTTGGCGGCGCGCGTGCGCGCAGCGGTCGCGCGGCGCGCGGCGCTCGCCGAAGCCACAAATGCGGTGCGGCTCGTCTTCGGCGAAGCCGACGGCCTGCCGGGTTTCGTCGCCGACCGCTACGCCGATCAACTCGTCGTGCAATTCCAGGCCGCCGGCGTCGAGGCGCAACGCAGCGTGCTGCTCGATGCGCTCGTCGCGGCGACCGGCTGCGCGAACGTCTACGACCGCTCCGACAGCGCGATTCGCCAGCGCGAAGGTCTGCCGCCTTCGGCGGGAGTCGTGCGCGGCGGCGAACCGCCCGAGCTCACCGAAGTGCACGAGCACGGCGCCCGCTATCTGGTCGACGTGCGGCGCGGCCACAAGACCGGCTTCTACATCGACCAGCGCGACAACCGGCGGCTCGCCGGCGAACTGGCGGCGCGGCTGGCGCGCGAACGGGGCCGCGCGCCGGCGCTGCTCAACTGCTTCTGCTACACGGGCGGCTTTTCGATCGCCGCGGCGCGCAGCGGCGCGGGCCCGGTGTTGTCGATCGACTCGTCGGCCGACGCGCTTGCGCTGGCGCGGCAGCACTGGGCGCTGAACGGGCTCGATCCGTACGCGGCCGAATGGCGCGCCGCCGACGTGTTCGACGCGCTGCGGGCGCTGCGCGACGACGGGCGCCGCTTCGACCTGATCGTGCTCGATCCGCCGAAGTTCGCGGCGAGCCACCATCACGTCGAGCGCGCCGCGCGCGCGTACAAGGACATCAACCTGTCGGCGCTGCGGCTGCTCGCGCGCGGCGGCTACCTGCTGACTTTCTCGTGCTCCGGGGCGATCGACGTGGCGCTGTTTCAGAAAATCGTCGCCGGTGCCGTGATCGACGCGCGCGCGGACTGCCAGTTGCTCGCGCGGCTCGCCGCCGGCATCGACCATCCGCTGCTGATGACGCACCCGGAGGGCGAGTACTTGAAGGGCTTGCTGCTGGTTCGCATTTAAGAGGGGGTCTCCCGGCGGCGCGCCGCCGTATCGGCGCGAAGATTTGACTACACTACGCGCCCTTTTCGGGCCGAGCACCCACCGGCCAGAGGCGATGTGGAAGACGCCATGAACGAACCGCAAGTCCCCGTCACGGTCCTCACCGGGTTTCTCGGTGCCGGCAAAACGACGCTGCTGAACCGCATCCTCAAGGAAAAGCACGGACACAAGATCGCGGTGATCGAAAACGAGTTCGGCCCCGAAGGCGTCGACAACGAGCTGCTGATCGCCGACACCGACGAGCAGATCGTCGAGATGAACAACGGTTGCATCTGCTGCACGGTGCGCGGCGACCTGGTGCGCATCCTGTCCGAACTGAAGAGCAAGCGCGAGAACAGGCAGCTCGACTTCGAGCGCGTGATCATCGAAACGACGGGCATGGCCAACCCGGGGCCGGTCACGCAGACCTTCTTCATGGAGGACAACATCGCCTCGTACTACCTGCTCGACGGGGTGATCACCGTCGTCGACGCCAAGCACGGCCACGCCACCCTCGACGCCCAGCCCGAGGCGCAGAACCAGATCGGCTTCGCCGACCGGATCCTGCTGTCGAAAACCGATCTGGTCGACCCCGACGAACTCGAATCGCTGCGCGAGCGGCTGGTGCGGATGAACCCGCGCGCGCCGATCAAGCCCGTGCACATGGGGCAGGTGCCGATCGGCGACATTCTCGACATCCGCGGCTTCAATCTGAACGCGGTCCTCGAGATCGACCCCGATTTCCTCGCCGCCGAGCATCCGGACGCAGCAAAGGCGCGCCGTGCGGACGGGCACCGTCACGATCATGCGCATGATCATGACCACGATCATCACGGCCACGATCATCAGCACGATCATCACCACGACGATGCGATCAAGGCCTTCGTCTTCCAGTCGGATCGCCCCTTCGATCCGGCGAAACTGGAGGACTACATGGGCGCGCTGGCGCAGGTTTACGGGCAGGACATGCTTCGGTATAAAGGCGTGCTTTTCATGGACGGCAGCCCGCGCCGGATGATCTTCCAGGGCGTTCACATGCTGATGGGCGCCGACGTGGGCCGGCCATGGGGCCGGGACGAAAAGCCGGCCAGCAAGATCGTGTTCATCGGCCGCAATCTTCCGAAGGACGCGATTCTGAAGGGACTCGAAGCCTGTCTTGCGCGCTAGTGCCGGCGCCGTGCCGGCGGTGTGCAAACAGCAGCAATTGGGATAGAAGCGATGGCAGGTAAAGCAAAGGCGTCGGCGAAGAAGGCCGTCAAGGCGCCGGCCAGGAAAGCGGCGAAGCCCGCCGCCAGACATGCCAAGGCACCCGCCAAGAAGCCGGTGAAGTCCGCGCCGGCGCGCAAGCCTGCGGCCAAACCCGCGAAGGCCGCGGCCAAACCCGCACCGGCGAAACCGGTTTCCTCCGGCGTCGAGAAACCCGCGGCGGCGCCCGCGCGAACGGTTGCGCCGCCGCCGGCTGCCCCCGCGCCGATCGCGCCGCGACCGGTCGCGCCCAAACCGGCACCGACCGTCGACCCGAAGGACGTGGCCGCGGCACACGAGTATCTGCTGAGCCGTTCCGCCAGCCGCAGCGAGGCGCCCATTTATGTGAACGGCAAGCGGCTTCCGACCGAAGAAGAACTGCTGAAGATGCCGGAGTCGGAGTACATGAACGAAAGCCAGTTGGCTTTCTTCAAGTACCGCCTGCAGCAGATGGAAAAGGAACTGCTCGCCAACGCCGGCGAGACCACGGAGCACCTGCGCGAGACCGTGATCGTTCCCGACCCGGCCGACCGCGCGACGATCGAAGAGGAACACGCGCTCGAACTGCGCACGCGCGACCGCGAGCGCAAGCTGCTGAAGAAGGTGCAGCAGGCGCTCGCCCGGATCGAAAGCGGCGAGTACGGCTACTGCGAGGAAACCGGCGATCCGATCGGCATCCCGCGGCTGCTGGCGCGGCCGACGGCCACGCTATCGCTCGAGGCGCAGCAGCGGCGCGAGCTGAAGCAGAAGCTGTACGGCGACTGATCCGGCGCGCCGTGCGCCGGCGCCGCATCGGGGAAGATGACATCGCGCGGCGCCATGCTCTCGGTCCGGTCCCTGGCACATCGCTACGGCGCGCGGTTCGCGCTGTGCGTGAACGACTTCGCGCTCGCGCCCGGCGAACACTGCGCGCTGATCGGCCCGTCGGGCAGCGGCAAGACCACGCTGCTGCACGTGCTTGCCGGCATCCTTCCGCCTGCGGCGGGTGAAGTGCTGCTCGCCGGCGAGGATCTGTACCGCCCCGCGCGCGACGACCGCTGGCGCGGCGCGCGTATCGGCGTCGTTCCGCAGAAGCTGCATCTGCTCGGCGCGCTCAGCGCGCTCGACAACGTGCGCATCGCGCAGTACTTCGCCGGCATCGTCGACGGCGACGCGGCGCGCGAACTGCTCGCCGCGCTTGGGCTCGGCGATCTCCTCGACGCGAGACCCGGCGAACTCTCGCTCGGCCAGCAGCAGCGCGTGGCGATCGCGCGTGCGGTCGTCAACCGGCCGCGGCTGCTGCTCGCCGACGAGCCGACCTCCAGCCTCGACGACGCCAACGCCGCGGCCGCGATCGACCTGCTGTTTGCCGCGGCCGAACGCGCGGGCAGCCTGCTCGTCGTGGCCACCCATGACGCACGCATCCGCGACCGCTTTCGCCGCGTCGTCGCGCTCGCGGCGCCGGCGCAGGACGAGGCGGGCGCACGATGAGCCTGCTTGCCATCGTCTGGGCGCAGGCCGTCCGCCGTCCGCTGCAGACCGTGCTGTCGGTCGTGCTGCTCGCGCTCGGCGTGGCCACGCTGGTGTTCGTGCTGCTTGCGCAGACGCAACTCGTGCGGCAGATCACGCGCGACGCGCAGGGCATCGATCTCGTCGTCGGGGCGAAGGGTTCGCCGCTGCAACTGATCCTCGCGGCCGTCTACCACGTCGACGTGCCCACCGGCAACGTGCCGCTCGCCGCGGTCGACAAGCTGCGGGCCAACCGATACGTCGCGCAAGCGATCCCGCTTGCGCTCGGCGACAATCACCGCGGGTTCCGCATCGTCGGTACCGAGCCCGCGCTGATCGAGCACTACGGCGGACGGCTCGCCGCCGGCGGACTGTGGCGCGACAAGATGCAAGCCGTGCTCGGCGCGACGGTCGCGCGCGAAACGGGGCTCGCCGTCGATGCGCGCTTCTTCGGCACGCACGGACTGGCGGCGGGTGGCGCCGTGCACGAGTACACCGAGTATCGGGTCGTCGGCGTGCTGGCGCCGACCGGCACCGTGCTCGACCGGCTGATCCTCATGGACCTCGAGAGCGTATGGTTCGTGCACGAAGGCGAGCCGAACGACCCTGCGGAGCGGAAGATCCTCGAAGCCGAGCGCGAGGTGACCGCGGTGCTCGTGCGCTACGCCACGCCGCTGGCGGCGGCGCTGCTGCCGCGACAGGTCAACGCCGAGCCCGCGCTGATGGCGGCGGTGCCGGCCAACGAACTCGCCCGCCTGTTCGCGGTCGTCGGCGTCGGCATCGAGACGATGCGGGCCTTTGGCGTCATCCTGATGGGCGCGGCGCTGCTCGCTTTGTTCGTTGCCCTGATGAATGCGCTGGAGGAACGGCGCTATGATCTGGCGATCATGCGGTTGCTCGGCGCAAGCCGCGCGCGGGTCGCCGCGCTGTTGCTCGTCGAGGCGTGGTTGCTCGCGGCCACCGCGCTGGCGGCCGGTTTCGCGCTGGGCCTGCTTGCCGTGCAGGCGGTCGGCGCGTGGCTCGCGCAGGCGCGCTCGTTCGTGCTCACGCCGTTGGCATGGACGCCGGAACTGGCGCTCGTGGTCGCTGCGGCGCTGGCGACCGCCACGATCGCCGCGCTGGTGCCGGCGTGGCGCGCGAGCCGCATGGACGTACATGCCACGCTCGCGCAGGGATAAAGACGACGGAAGATGGAGCCGAAGATGAAGCACCAGCCGAAAATCGGACTCGCCGCGATGGTCGCCTGTGTCGTGTTGGGAGTCGGCGCCGCCGGCGCGCAAACGGCGCCGGCGCAGCCGGCCGCGCCGCCGCGCAAGGCCGCCGCCGCCGACGCGCACCGCAAAGAAGACATCGCCAAGCACCGGCAGATGGCCCACGCGCACGAAGAGGCGGCGAAGTGCCTGGAGTCCGGCGAGAAGGAGAGCGTGTGTCAGGAACGGCTGCGCGAGGCGTGCAAGGGCATCGCGGTCGGCCGTTACTGCGGCATGCGCCACGCGCACTAAAATGGTGCCTTGATGAAACGCCTCGTTCGCCTGCTCGCAACGCTCGCCGTCGCCGGCTGCGCCTCGCTCGCACTCGCGCAGGGGCCGAACACCGGTGGCCGCAACGCACTCGATCTGCCGATCGACCCGGCCCTGCTCAACGATCTGCCGGAGCTGAAGGGCGTCGTCTCCTGGCGTCTGCTCGGGCACGTTAAATCGGCGCAGGTCGGCAAGCGCGTCGTGCCGCAGTTTCCGCCGGCGGTCCGCGCGCTCGACAAGCAGGAAGTCAAGCTGCAGGGTTTCATGCTGCCGATCGTCACGGGCGAAACGCACGACCACTTCCTGCTGACAATGCGACCGCCGCATTGTCCGTTCTGCCTGTCGCTCGGCCCCGAGTACATCGTCGAGGTGCGCGCGGCCAAGCCGATCAAGCACACGTACGAACCGATCGTGCTCGCCGGCCGCTTTGCCGTGCTCGACGACGATCCCTTCGGCCTGTACTACCGGCTGACGGCGGCGCAGTTGAGCAGCGCGCCGCGCCAGTGACGACGGCGCCGATCCGCATCACCCGTAGGCGGTAGGCCGTGCGGCGCGCACCGCCGCGAACCGGATCGGATTCCCTCGCAAAGTTGATATAGTGGCCGCCGAGCAAGGCGCCGGAGCCTCGGGCCGCTGCCGTTCCGGGAAAGCGCCGAAACGCAGGATCGCGCGGCCGCTCAGCGTCCGATTGCCGCGGGCGCCGTGATTTAGTCTGGCCGGGTCGATCCGGGCGCGCAGGGTACGGCGTGCGTGGACGCGAGGCCACCGGAGCGCGGCGCCGAACCGAGAGAACACGTGGTTTTTTCGTTCTTCAAGAAGACTCCGAAGGACGCGAAGGACCGCTCCCGCAGGAGCGGCACTGGCGCTCGCCCCGTCACACCCGTGGGCGCGCGCGTGCCGCCCGCGCCGGTCGGCCGGCCGTTGGCCGAACCGGTCAACCGCTCGCTGAACCGCGCCTCGCTGCCATCGCAGCGTTTCGCGACGACCGAGAACGCGATTCCGGACAAGGAACTCGCGCGCTCGCTCGCGATGGAAACGGCGGCGAAGATCGATGCGATCGAATCCGAGATGGCGCGAGACTTTCTACGTCCCTCGCAGCAGAACGTCGGTGCCAACACCGGCGGCGGCGCGGCCGTGGCCACGCAGCGGCTGTCGGCCACGCTGCCCGCACCGGCGGCGATCGCCAGCCGCGACGACGACGCCCTCGACGCCCACAGCGACGCGCTCGCGGGTAGCATCGACGCGATCGAAATACACACGTCGGGCGCGGGCTCGGTGATCGACGAAACCGCGATCCTGTTCGCCAACGGTCAGATCGACGAGGCGGAGGCGAACCTGCGCGCCGCGATCGAGGCCGACGATCTCGGACACGCACGGCAGATGGCCTGGCTGATGCTGTTCGAGCTCATCAACCAGCGCGGCGATCGCGCCGCGTTCGAGCGGTTGACGATGGATTACGCGCTGCGCTTCGAGAATTCGCCGCCGGCGTGGGTCGATTACGCCGCGGCGGCGGCGCCGCGTGCGGGGGTCGGTGCGGCGCAGCCGTCGCCCGCCGGTGCCGCGGTCGTCCGGCTGCCGGACGTCGTCGATGCCAACGTGGTCAGGCCGCTCGAGCAGCTCAAACGGCTCGCCGCGTCGCATCCGACGTTGACGCTGGACGCCTCGGGCGTGCGCAGCATCGACCTCGTCGGCGCCGAGCTGCTGCTGCGCGTGGTCAACGCCTTCAAGCGCGCCAGCCACGAACTGATCGTGCAGGGCGCCGAACAGCTCGTCAATCCGCTGCGCGCCGCGATCGAGCCGGGCCGGCGCGACGCGTCCGACGCCGCCTGGATGTTGCTGCTCGAGGTGTTCCGCCTGCTCGGCCGGCAGGACGATTTCGACGAGACGGGCATCCAGTACTGCATCACCTTCGAGGTGTCGCCGCCGTCGTGGGAGCCGGCGCCGCCGAACATGAAGACACGCGCGGCCGCGCCGGCCGCGGTCGCGGCCGCGAGCGACGATCCGCTCGTCTGGCGTGGGGTGATCGAGGCCGAGGGCGAGCCGTTCTTCGGCCGGCTGGCTGCACAGGCGCGCGTGCAGAAGGCGCTCTCGGTCGACTGCGGCCAGCTCCGCCGCATGGCGTTTTCCGCCGCGTCGGCGCTGCTGTCGCTCGTGATGAAGCTGCAACAGGGCGGTGCGAGCGTCGAATTCCGCAACGTCAACGTCATGGTCGGCGCGCTGTTGCAGCTTTTGGGCGTTACCGCGGTCGCCGCAGTTCACTTGCGCCGCGCCTAGCGCGTTCTTGAAGCGCGCCTGCGCGGCGCCATATCGGCACGATGGAACCCTTCCACGGCACCACGATCGTCTCTGCGCGTCGCGGCGCGCGGGTCGCGATGGGCGGCGACGGCCAGGTCACGCTCGGCAACATCGTCGTCAAGCAGAGCGCGCGCAAAGTGCGACGCCTGTATCACGACCGCATCCTGGCCGGCTTCGCCGGCGCCACCGCCGACGCGTTCACGCTGTTCGAGCGCTTCGAGGCGAAGCTGGAGAAGCATCAGGGTCATCTGCTGCGCTCGGCGGTCGAACTCGCGAAGGACTGGAGAACCGACCGCGTGCTGCGCCGGCTCGAAGCGATGCTCGCAGTGGCCGACCGCGAGACCTCGCTGATCGTCACGGGCGCGGGCGACGTACTCGAACCCGAGTTCGGACTGATCGCGATCGGCTCGGGCGGCCCCTACGCGCAGGCCGCCGCGCGCGCGCTGCTCGACAACACCGAGCTGGCGCCCGTCGACATCGTCAGGAAGGCGCTCGCGATCGCCGGCGACCTGTGCATCTACACGAACCAGTCGCACACGATCGAGTCGATCGACTAAACGAACCGGCGCGCGTGCGTGCGCGACCGCGCGGCGGTCGCGTGTGCCCGAGCCGTCCGCTTCCATGATGACCCCGAAGGAAATCGTCTCCGAGCTCGACAAGCACATTGTCGGGCAGGACAAGGCCAAACGCGCGGTCGCGATCGCGCTGCGCAACCGCTGGCGCAGGCAGCAAGTCGCCGAGCCGCTGCGCAGCGAAATCACGCCGAAGAACATCCTGATGATCGGCCCGACGGGTGTGGGCAAGACCGAGATCGCGCGGCGGCTCGCGCGGCTCGCCGACGCGCCTTTCATCAAGGTCGAGGCGACCAAGTTCACCGAGGTCGGCTACGTCGGCCGCGACGTCGATTCGATCGTGCGCGACCTCGTCGACATCGCGATCAAGCAGACGCGCGAAGCGGAGATGAAGAAGGTGCGCGCCAAAGCCGAGGACGCGGCCGAAGACCGCATCCTCGACATCCTGCTGCCGGCGCCGCGCGACTTCGGCTTTTCCGAGGCGCGCTCGGCCGAGGCGAGCGAAACGCGGCAGAAGTTCCGCAAGAAGCTGCGCGAAGGCGAGCTCGACGAGCGCGAGATCGAGGTCGAGGTCGCACAGCCGCTGCCGACGATGGAGGTGATGGCGCCGCCCGGCATGGAGGAGCTGACACAGCAGATCCAGTCGATGTTCGCCAGCCTCGGGCAGGGCCGCCGCAAGCCGCGCAAGCTGAAGGTCCGCGAGGCGTACAAGCTGCTCGTCGACGAAGAGGCGGCGCGGCTTGTCAACGAAGACGAGCTGAAGGCCAGGGCGCTCGCCAACGTCGAGAACAACGGCATCGTCTTCCTGGACGAAATCGACAAGATCGCGAGCCGCTCGGAAGTGGCCGGCGCGGACGTCTCGCGCCAGGGGGTGCAGCGCGACCTGCTGCCGCTGGTCGAGGGAACGACGATCAACACAAAGTACGGGATGGTCAGGACCGATCACATCCTGTTCATCGCGAGCGGCGCTTTCCACTTCGCCAAGCCGAGCGACCTGATCCCCGAGCTGCAAGGGCGCTTTCCGATCCGCGTCGAACTCGATTCGCTCACGGCCAAGGACTTCGAGCGCATCCTGACGGCGACCGACGCCTGCCTGACCAAGCAGTACCAGGCGCTGCTCGCGACCGAAGGTGTGGCGCTCGAGTTCACGTCCGACGGTATCGCCCGGCTCGCCGAGATCGCGTATGCGGTCAACGAGAAGACCGAGAACATCGGCGCGCGCCGCCTGTACACGGTGATGGAGCGGCTGCTCGAGGAGATCTCGTTCGACGCCGGCAGCCGTCGCGGCGACCGGCTCGTCATCGACGCCGCTTACGTCGAGGCGCGGCTCGCGGATCTCGCCCGCAACGAGGACCTCGCCCGCTACGTGCTGTAGCCGCGCCGCGCGCAACACGTGCGCGGCGCGTCGGGCAATTGGCGGAATCCCGCAGAAGTTCGCCGCGCGCAAGCGCTTCTATACTGCCGGCCTTCGTACGAGGCGCCGCGACGTCGTGCGGCCGGTACGCGGGATGGCCATCGAATTGCTGTTCTTCGTTCTCGGGCTGGTTGCGCTGATCGCGGGCGCCGAGCTGCTGGTGCGCGGCGCCTCGAAGCTCGCGCTCGCGTGGGGCATCTCGCCGCTGGTCGTGGGACTCACGATCGTCGCCTTCGGCACGAGCTCTCCGGAGCTCGCCGTGTCGGTGGGTGCCGCGCTCGGCGGCACGACCGACATCGCGATCGGCAACGCCGTCGGCAGCAACGTCTTGAATGTGCTGTTCATCCTCGGCGTCTCGGCGCTGATCGCACCGCTGGCGGTTCACGCGCAACTGATCCGGCAGGAGGTGCCGATCATGATCGGCGCGACCGTGCTGCTGGTCGTGATGATGATGGACGGGGCCGTCGCCCGCGTCGAGGCCGCGCTGCTCGCCGCGCTGCTCGTCGCGTACACCGCGTTCCTGGTCGTGCAGTCGCGCCGTCAGACGCGCGCGACCGCCGACGAGTACGCCGGCGAAGTCGACCGCAAGGCGCGCACAGGCGCGCGCTGGGACAGCCACTGGGCGGTGCAGGTGCTGCTCGTGGTCGGCGGGCTGGCGCTGCTCGTGGCGGGATCGCGCTGGCTCGTCGACGCGGCGACCGCCTTCGCACGATCCTTCGGCGTCAGCGAACTGGTCATCGGACTGACCATCGTCGCCGCCGGCACGTCGCTGCCCGAAGTTGCCGCGTCGATCGCCGCGGCGGTCAAGGGCGAGCGCGACATCGCGGTGGGCAACGTCGTGGGCAGCAACACGTTCAACATCCTGGGCTGCCTCGGGCTCGCGGGACTGGTTTCGCCCGCGGGCCTTCCGGTCGCGCCCGCCGTGCTGCACTTCGACGCCTGGGTGATGCTCGCGGTGGCCGCGGCCTGCCTGCCGATACTTGTCACCGGCCGCGAGATCGCGCGCTGGGAGGGCGCGCTGTTCGTCGGCTACTACGTCGCGTACGTCGCGTATCTGATCCTGGCCGCGCAGCGGCACGCGCTGCTGCCCGCGTTCAACGAAGCGATGCTCGGTTTCGTGATCCCGCTGACCATCGTCACGCTGGTGGTCGTGCTGGTGCGTTCGCCGACGCGCGCGCCAAAGTAGTCCCCGATGGCCGTGCTCACCGTGCTGCTGGTCGGTCTGCCTTTCGCGGGCGGCGCGCTGCTGTTCGCGCTCGCGCGCAGGCTCTCGCGCGCGGCGGCCGCATGGATCGCTGGCGCGGTGGCGCTGGCCGGTGGCGCGCTCGTCGCGGCGACCGCCCCGGCGGTGTTCGGCGGCGAAGTGCTGCGCTGGCACGCGAGCTGGGTCGCTCAGCTCGGTCTCGGCTTCGGCTTCCGCATGGACGGGCTGGCCTGGGTGTTCGCGCTGCTCGTCTGCGGCATCGGTGCGCTGATCGCGCTGTACGCGGCGTACTACCTCGACCGCGACGATCCTGCGCCGCGCTTCTTTTCGTTCCTGCTGTTGTTCATGGGCGCGATGCTCGGCGTCGTGCTCGCCGACAACCTCGTGCTGCTGGTCGTCTTCTGGGAATTGACCAGCCTGTCGAGCTTTCTGCTGATCGGCTACTGGCAACATCGCAGCGACGCGCGCGAGGGCGCCAAGATGGCGTTCGCGATCACCGGCGCCGGCGGGCTCGCATTGCTGGCCGGCGTGCTGCTGCTCGCGCAGATCGTCGGCAGCACGCAGCTCGACGTCGTGCTCGCTTCCGGCGCGCTCATTCGCGCGCATCCGCTGTACGTGCCCGCGCTCGTGCTCGTGCTGGCCGGCGCGTTCACCAAAAGCGCGCAGTTCCCTTTCCACTTCTGGCTGCCGCACGCGATGGCCGCGCCGACCCCCGTGTCGGCGTATCTGCATTCGGCGACGATGGTCAAGGCGGGCGTGTTTCTGCTCGCGCGCGTGTATCCGGCGCTGGGTGGGGCCGAACCGTGGTTCTGGATCGTCACGCTGACGGGGCTCGCGACGCTGCTCGCCGGCGCATACCTGGCGATTTTCCAGCACGACCTCAAGGGGCTGCTCGCCTATTCGACGATCAGCCATCTGGGGCTGATCACGCTGTTGTTCGGGCTGGACGAGAAGACGGCGATCGTCGCCGGCGTCTTTCACATCCTGAACCACGCGACTTTCAAGGCATCGCTGTTCATGGCGGCCGGCATCATCGACCACGAGGCCGGCAGCCGCGACATGCGCGTGCTGAACGGACTGTGGCGCGCGATGCCGATCACCGGCGCGCTGGCCATGGTCGCGGCGGGCGCGATGGCGGGCGTGCCTCTGCTCAACGGCTTTCTGTCGAAGGAAATGTTCTTCGCGGAAACCGTGCTGAAAGAGGGCTATCCGGCGCTCGAGGTGTGGCTGCCGCTCGGCGCGACGATCGCCGGCGTCTTCAGCGTCGCCTACAGCGTGCGCTTCATCCACGACGTGTTCTTCAACGGCGACGCGACCGGACTGCCGAAGTCGCCGCACGAGCCGCCGCGCTTCATGCGCGTTCCGGTCGAACTGCTGGTCGTGTTGTGCCTGGCGGTCGGCCTGCTGCCGTCGGTCACCGTCGGTCCGCTGCTCGCGGTCGGCGCGCAGGCCGCGCTGTACGGCGGTCCGTTCGCGCCGCTGCCCGAATACAAGCTGGCGATCTGGCACGGCTTCAATCTGCCGCTGGCGATGAGCGCGGTCGCGCTCGCCGGCGGGCTGCTGCTGTACTTCGGGCTGCAGAAGTTCGTCGATCTGCACCGGCTGATCCACCTGCCGCGCGGCGGGCGCGAGGTCTTCGTCTTCGCGATCGAACGCGTCGTTCGCGCGGCCGAAGCGCTGACCACCGCGCTCGTCAACGGCAGTCTGCAGCGCTATCTGCTGCTGCTGGTGCTGCTCGCGCTGGCGGCCGGTGCGGGGCCGCCGCTGGCGGCGTGGTTGCAGGGCGGGATGCCCGCGCGGTTGCCGGCGATCGAGGGCACGGCACCGTTCGCGTTCGTCGCGGCGTGGGCAATCGGCATGGCGGCCGCTTTCGGCACCGTGTTCGCGCACCGCGCGCGGCTGCTCGCGCTGATCCTGCTCGGTGCGGTCGGGTTGGTCGTCAGCCTCACGTTCGTCTATCTGTCGGCGCCGGATCTGGCGTTGACGCAGTTGCTGGTCGAGGTGGCGACGATCATCCTGATGATGCTCGCGCTGAACTGGCTGCCGCTCGAAGGCGCGCGCGAACGAGGCCGCGCGCGGCGCTGGCGCGATGCGGCGATCGCGACCGTTGCGGGGCTCGGCGTGGCGGCTATCGTGTGGACGGTGCTCGAGCGGCCGGTCGATTCGATCGCGCCGTTTTTCCTGGAGCGCGCCGAGCCTGGGGGCGGCGGCACCAATGTCGTCAACGTGATCCTCGTGGACTTCCGCGGCTTCGACACGCTCGGCGAAATCACCGTGCTCGGCATCGCGGGTCTGGTGATCTACGCGCTGCTGCGCGACTTCGTGCCGGGCACGGGCGCGCTGTCGCATGCGCCCGCAGGCGGGCCGGAAGCGGCGCGCCACCCGCTGATGCTCGCGCTCGTCGCGCGGCTGCTGCTTCCGCTCGCGGTGCTGGTCGCCGTGTATCTGTTTCTGCGCGGCCACAACCTTCCCGGCGGCGGTTTCATCGCCGGGCTGGTGCTGGCGATCGCGTTGATCCTGCAGTTCGTCGCCAACGGGCAAGGCTGGATCGAGCCGCGCATGCGCGTGGATTTCCGCGCGTGGATCGCGGGCGGACTGCTGATCGCCGGGCTGACCGGCGTCGGAAGCTGGTTTTTCGGAAGCCCGTTCCTGACCAGCACCTACGACTATCCGAAGCTGCCGCTGATCGGCCCCGTGCCGCTGGCCAGTGCGGCGCTGTTCGACCTCGGCGTGTTCCTGACCGTGGTCGGCGCGACCATGACGGGACTGGTGGCGATGGCAAGGCTCACGCTGCCGGCGCAATCGACGGGCGCCGCCGGGGAAGCGCGCACATGAGCCTGCTGCTCGCGTTGGGAGTGGGGGTGGTGACGGGCACCGGCATCTATCTGCTGCTGCGTGCGCGCAGCTTCGACACGATCCTCGGGCTGACGCTGCTGTCGTACGCGGTCAACCTGTTCATCTTCCTGATGGGGCGCGTCACGGTCGGCGCCCCGCCGGTCGTTCGCAAGGGCGTGCCGGCCACGCTCGCCAATTACGCCGACCCGCTGCCGCAGGCGCTGGTGCTGACCGCGATCGTGATCGGCTTCGGCATGACCGCGCTGCTGCTGGCGATCGCGCTGCGCGCGCGTGCCGAGACGGGTTCCGATCACGTCGACGGTCCCGATGGCGAGTCTCGAGAAAATGGTGTCTGACCCCGTTTTTGAGCATGCGATCGTGGCGCCGGTCGTGCTGCCGCTGCTGGCGGGTGCGGCGCTGGTGCCGATCGAGGGGCGATGGCCGCGGCTCGCTTCGGCGCTGTCGCTTTCGGCCGTGCTCGCGCTGCTGGCGTTGAGCGCGGCGCTGGCGGTGCATGCCGCGACCGGCGCCATCGAAGCGTATCTGCTCGGCAACTGGCGCGCGCCGTTCGGCATCGCGCTCGCGCTCGATCGGCTGAGCGCGCTGATGCTGGTGCTGACCGCACTCGTCGCGCTCGCCGCCGCGCTGTACGCGCGCGGCGGCGAGGAGTCGCGCGGTGCGCATTTCCACGCGCTGCTGCAGTTCCAGTTGATGGGACTGAACGGCGCCTTTCTGACCGCGGATCTGTTCAACCTGTTCGTGTTCTTCGAGGTGCTGCTGATCGCCTCGTACGGGTTGCTGCTGCACGGCGGCGGGCCGCGCCGGCTGAAGGCCGCGATCCACTACGTCGCGTTCAACCTCACGGGTTCGGCGCTTTTCCTGATCGCGGTGGCGCTGCTGTACGGTCTGACCGGCACGCTGAACATGGCCGATCTGGCCGAACGCGTGACGCGCGTGCCCGCAGAAAACGCGGCGCTGCTGAAGACCGCTGCGCTACTGCTGCTCGTGGTGTTTTCGGTCAAGGCGGCGCTGCTGCCGCTGTACTTCTGGCTGCCCGACACCTACAGCGCGGCCGCCGCGCCCGTGGCGGCGCTGTTCGCGATCATGACCAAGGTCGGCGTCTACGCGATCGCGCGCGTGTACACGCTCGTGTTCGGCGACGCGGGCGGCGCCGCCGCGCAGGTCGCGCAGCCGTGGCTGCCGTGGCTCGCGCTGGGAACGCTCGCGCTCGCCGCGAAGGGCGTACTGGCCGCCACCCGCCTGCGCGTGCTGGTCGCGTATCTCGTGGTGGCCTCCGCGGGCACGCTGCTGCTCGCGCTCGGGCTCGGCACGGCGCAAACCGTCGCCGCGGGGCTGTTCTATCTGATCAACAGTACGCTGGTGGCGGCGGCGCTGTTTTTGCTGATCGATCGGATCGGCAACGCGCGCGGCGAGGTCGGGGATGCGCTCGTAGCCGCGCCGATCGACGGCGCGCGCGGACGGCTCGGCACTGCGTACTTCGTGCTCGCGATCGCCGTCGCGGGCTTGCCGCCGCTGGCGGGCTTCGTCGGCAAGGCGCTGCTGCTGCAGGCTGCGGCGGCGAGCGCGTGGCCCGTGCTCGTGTGGGCGGTCGTGCTCGTTTCGAGCTTCGCGTTGATCGTCGCGCTCGCGCGCGCCGGCAGTGTCGTGTTCTGGCAGGCGGGCGAGGCGGCGGATCGCGCGGCGCCGCGAGCGCCGGTCCCGCAACACGTCGCACTGCCGGTTCTCACGCTGCTGGTGGTCGCGGTCGCCGCGTTCGCCGGCCCGCTCGCGGACTACACGCAGGCCGCCGCACGCCAGCTCTTCGAGCGTCGGACTTACATCGACGCGGTGCTCGGCAAGCCGCCGGCCGCGCCGCTGTGGAATCCGCGCGAAGGGATGACGAAATGAAGCTCGTGCCGGCGCCGCTGCTTTCGCTGGTGCTGTTCGCCTCGTGGCTGCTGCTGAACAACACGGTCGATCCGGCGCATCTTCTGCTGGCCGCGTTGCTGGCGCTCGCGATCCCGCGGTTCACCGAGCCGTTGCGGCCGGAGAAGCCGCGGCTTCGCCGGTGGGGCTTGGCGGCGAAGCTCGCACTCGTGGTGCTGTGGGACATCGTGCTGTCGAACATCGAGGTCGCCCGGCGGATCCTCGGCCCGGAGTCGGCGATCCGCCCGCAGTTCGTCTGGGTGCCGCTTTCGATCCGCGACCCGCACGGCATCGTCGCGCTGGCCGGCATCATCACGATGACGCCGGGTACGCTGTCGTCGGATCTGAGCGAGGACCGTCGGTGGCTGCTGGTGCACGCGTTCAACGTCGACGACGAGGCCGCGCTCGTCGCGACCATCAAGCGGCGCTACGAGGCGCCGCTGCGGGAGATCTTCGAATGACCGTGCTCGCGCTCGTGCTGCCCTTCGCGATCGCCGCGTTCGGCGTCGCGCTGCTGCTGGCAGGCTACCGGCTGCTGCGCGGTCCGGCGGCGCCGGACCGCATCCTCGCGCTCGATACGCTGTACATCAACACGATGGCGCTGCTGATCCTGCTCGGCATCCGCTTCGACACCGCGCTGTACTTCGAGGCGGCACTGGTGATCGCGATGCTGGGATTCGTCGCCACCGTCGTGCTGTGCAAGTTCCTGCTGCGCGGAGACATCGTCGAATGAACCCGCTGCCGATCTGGCTCGACGTGCTGCTCGCGGTGCTGGTCGTCGTCGGCGCCGGCTTTGCGCTGATCGGCTCCTTCGGTCTGGCCCGGCTGTCGGACTTTCTCAAGCGCGTGCACGGGCCGACCAAGGCGTCGACGCTGGGTGTGGGCTGCGTACTGATCGCCTCCGCCGCCTATTTCACCGCCGGCGGACTGTTCAGCGGAGAAGGCGCCAGCCTGCACGAGCTGATGATCACGCTGTTCGTCTTCCTGACCGCGCCGGTGTCGGCGCACCTGCTGGTCAAGGCGGCGCTGAAGCTCGACCCGACGATCCGCCCGCCGGCGCTGCCGGCGAACGAAGACGCGGCGCGGCGATCCGGATCAAAGCCGTCCTGAGCGGCGCGCCGCTATACGCTATTATTAAATTTGCTTCCGACCCCGAACCCGCCGTGCCGCTGCCGCGCTGGATCATCCGAGGGCTCGCCTGCGCGGCGCTGCTGGGTGCGTTTGCGCCCGCATGGTCCGCGGCGATCCACTTGACGTCGGGCCAGTGGCGCACCGACCTGTGCGACGGCGGCGGCCCGCACGCGGCGCACGCCGCGCATCACGACTGCTGCCCGGGATCGACGAATCCGGCGTTGCCGGCGACCGGATGGGCCTTGCGTCCGGACGCACCGACGCCGGCGCCGTCACGCCCGGCTGCGAGCGCCGCCCGTTCGGAGCCGCGCTATGCGCGCGCCCCGACGCGCGCACCGCCCGACTTCCGCTGAAACGAGGCCACGGCGACCGCCCTCGCGCGTCAGCCGGAGATTGCGAACCGATCGGCGGGCGGCGACGCGACTGCGCCGCCCATTCTTGGAAGGACAGGCAGATGAGAACGAGCTTGAAGCTGTTGCTGGCGCTCGCCGCGCTGGCGCCGAGCGCGGCGGCCCACGCGCAGGTCGAAGCGAAGAACGTATGGGCGCGCGCGACGGTGCAGAGACAGATGGGCACCGGGGCGTTCATGACGCTGACCGCGCAAGAGCCGGTGCGGCTCGTCGGTGCGGCGAGCCCCGTGGCGGGTGTCGTCGAGATCCACGAGATGGCGCTGGAAGGTAACGTGATGCGGATGCGCGCGGTCGAGGGTCTCGATCTCGCCGCCGGCAAGCCGGTGGAACTGAAGCCCGGCGGCTATCACGTGATGCTGATGGACCTGAAGCGAGCGCTCAAGCCGGGCGAAAGGATCCCGGTCGAACTGCACTTCGAGACAAAGGACAAGAAGCGGTTCACGCTGCCGCTCCAGGCCGAGGTGCGGATGACCGCGCCGGGCGCGTCGATGCCGATGAAACATTAGCGCGACGCCGCATCCAGCCGTGCCGCCAGCGCGCGAATCGCGGGCGAGATCTCGACCGGGTAGGGCGGCGCGGCGGCGAGCTGCGCGAGCGCAGTCGGCAGTGCGTCGATTTCGTGGCGCAGCCGCGCGCGGATCGCGTCGAGCGATTCCGGCGGCGCCACGCGACGTCCGGCGCGCATCACGGGTACGAGCAGCGGTTTGCCGTCGATCGGCTCGTCGGCGAGCGCGACCGTGTCGCCCGAGTAGCGGCCATCGACCGCACGGCGGAACACCTGCTTGATGCCGGGCCAGGTCGCCTTGCCGGTCGAACGCTTGCGACGCGCGCCGCCGGCGTAGGACTGCAGCTTGTAGGCGCAGTCGAGGACCGGATGGTCTGAGGCGCAGGCGAGCGCGCTGCCGACGCCGAAGGCGTCGAGCGGGCTGCCTGCGCGCAGCAGCGCGTCGATCGCGTCCTCGTCGAGCCCGCCGCTGGCGATGATGCGGGTTCCGCGCAGGCCGCCCTCGTCGAGCACGCCGCGCACCGCGCGCGACAACGCGGCGAGATCGCCGCTGTCGATGCGCACCGCGCGCAGCGCGATGCCTTCGGCGGCGAGCGTGCGCGCGACGGCGACGACCTTGCGCGCGGCGGCAACGGTGTCATAGGTGTCGATCAGCAGGATCGCGTTGCCCGGATTGGCGCGCGCGAACGCGAGAAAGGCCGCGGTTTCGTCGCCGTGCGCCTGCACGAACGAATGCGCCATCGTGCCGTATAGCGGCAGCCCGAACGCGCGGCCCGCCTCCACGGTCGCGGTGCCCGCGAAGCCGGCGATCCAGCTCGCGCGTGCCGCGAGCACGCCGGCCTCGGCGCCGTGCGCGCGCCGCAGCCCGTAGTCGATGACCGCGCGCCCGCGCGCCGCGAGCACGCAGCGCACGGCCTTGGAGGCGATCAGCGTCTGGAAATGAACGAGGTTCAGCAGCCGCGTTTCGACGAGCTGCGCCTGCGGCAGCGGCGCGGCCACGCGCAGCACCGGCTCGTTGGCGAAGAACACGGTCCCCTCGGGCAGTGCGTCGACGTCGCCCTCGAAACGGAAGTCGCGCAGCCAGTCGACGAAATCGGGCGTGCCGAAGGGCAGCGTGCGCAGGAAGGCGAGATCGCCGTCGTCGAAGCGCAGCGTTTCCAGATATTCGAGCGCCTGCTCGAGCCCGGCCGCGACGAGGAAGTTGCGGCCCGGGTGCGCGCGGATGAACAGCTCGAACACCGCGCGCTCGGCCATGCCTTCGGCGCGATAGGTGCGCGCCATCGCGAGTTCGTATAGATCGGTCAGCAGGCCTTCGTGCAACGCCATTTTCAGTTCGGACCGAAGGTGCGTCCGTCCCCTTTTCCCTCCTGCCGGGCGGAGTCGCGGGAGACTCGAACCGGAGGTATCACGTCAACCCTTGATGCAGATGATCGGGTCGAGCCGTGCGACCTTGCGCGCAAGCCCGGCCGCGTCCGCGGCATCGACGACGGCCGTGACGTCCTTGTATGCGCCGGGCGCCTCTTCGGCCACACCGCGCATCGACGGGCTGCGGATCAGCACGCCGCGGCTCGCCAGTTCGTCGACGACCTGCCGGCCGTGCCAGCGGCGCGTGGCTTCGTGGCGGCTCATGCTGCGCCCCGCGCCGTGGCAGGCGGACGCGAACGCGCGTTCGCCCGGTGCCTCGGCACCGGCCAGCACGTACGAGCAGGTCCCCATGCTGCCGCCGATCAGCACCGGCTGGCCGACGTCGCGCAGGGCCGGCGGCAGATCCGGATGGCCCGGGCCGAACGCGCGGGTGGCGCCCTTGCGATGCACGTAGAGCTTCCGCTTGCGGCCTTCGACGACGTGCTCTTCGAGCTTGCAGGTGTTGTGCGACACGTCGTACAGCAGCGGCAGCCGCGCGGCGGGCAGGATGTCGGCGAAGACCTGGCGCGTCAGATGCGTGAGGATCTGCCGATTGGCGAGCGCGCAGTTGATCGCTGCGCGCATCGCGCCGAGGTAGTTCCGGCCGGTCGTCGAATCGAGCGGTGCGCACGCCAGTTCCCGGTCCGGCAGCGCGATGCCGTGCTGTCCTGCTTCGACCGCCATCGAGCGCAGAAACTCGGTACCGATCTGGTGTCCGAGCCCGCGCGAGCCGCAGTGGATGCTGACGACCACGTCGTCGACTGCCAGCCCGAACACGCGCGCTATACGCTCGTCGAATACCTCGGCCACGCGCTGCACCTCGAGGTAATGGTTGCCCGAACCGAGCGTGCCCATCTCGTCGCGCTGGCGCTTCTTCGCATGTTCGGAGACGGCCTCGGGCATGGCGCCGCGCATGCAGCCGTGCTCTTCGATGCGATCCAGATCGTCGACGCTGCCGTAACCGCGTTCGACCGCCCAGCGCGCACCGCCCGCGAGCATGCTGTCCATCTCGCTGGACGACAGCCGGATCGCGCCGGTCGAACCGACCCCGGCCGGGATGCGCGCGTACAGCGCGTCGGCGAGCAGCTTCTTGCATGCCTCGACGGCGGCGGACTTCAGCCCGGTGTGCAGGCAGCGCACGCCGCACGAGATGTCGAAGCCCACGCCGCCGGCGGAGACCACGCCGCCTTCGTCGGGGTCGAATGCTGCCACGCCGCCGATCGGAAACCCGTAGCCCCAGTGCGCGTCGGGCATCGCATAGGAGGCGGCGACGATGCCCGGCAGCTTGGCGACGTTGGCGACCTGTTCGTAGACCTTTTCGTCCATCTCGCGAACGAGCGCTTCGGTCGCGAAGATCACGCCGGGCACGCGCATGCCCTGCGTGCGCGGATCGGAATCCGGCGTGATCACCCATTCGGTGTCCGAGCGGCGGACGAGCTTGCGGGTGTCCATCGTGGTGTCTGCCTCAAACGTCGACGACGCATTGCGCGAGCCAGTTCCCGTCTTCGAGCCGGCGAACGGCCAGTTGCGTGTAGGTCGCGCCCTTGACCTCGACCGCCGGCTTGTGTCGCGCGACGTCGACCGGCTCGCCCCAGGCGCGCGCGGCGAGCCAGGTCCCTTCGATCGAGACCTCGAAGCGGCCGAACAGCATGCCTCTGACCTGCATCTCGTAGACGAGCGCGTTGAGCCAGTCGGCGAGCAACAGCTCGAGGTCCGGCGCTTCGCAGGCGATGCCGACCGGGGTGCCCGCGGCGACGGTGGCCGGATCGGCGATCACCGCGGTCAGCGCAAGCGCGGCCTGCTCGAAGGCCTGCGCGGGCGTGCGACCAACGCCGCGTACGCCGATGTCGGCGCCGTGTTCGAAGTGCTCCCAGCGCGGTACCGTCGGCGACACGATGCGCTTGCCTCGACGCGTGCGGCCTGCATTGGCGCCGGCGTGCAGCGCGCCTCGACGACCGCGCCGACCCTGCGCCCGTCGACGTCAGCCCGGCAGCGGCCGCGCCGTGTAGTCGCCCGCCTTGGCCAAGGCGGCACGAACGGCGGCCGGATCTACCGGTTCGCCGAAGACCGCGCGCGGCGGGTCGAGCGTGACGGTGACGTCGCCGGCGACGGCTTTGAGCGCTTTGGTCACGCGGTTCACGCAGCCGCCGCAGTGCATGCCGCTGATCTCGAACTCCTGTTGCATGGCGCATTCCCGGTAACGATGGGTCCGATCGGAGCGGGCCCGCGGGCGAATTCTGCCCCCGAACGCGCGGCCGCGCTTGCGCCGGATCAGCTTTTTCCGGGCGGCGCGCAGCGGTCCGATACACTGCGCGCCGTCGTCGCACCGCCCGTGAAGATCCGCATGGACCGCGCCCAGATCCCGCCCGAGCTGAAGGCCGACATTCTGTCCGAGGCGCTTCCTTACATCCGCCGCTTCCACGGCAAGACGATCGTCGTCAAGTACGGCGGCAACGCGATGATCGACCAGCGCCTGAAGGAAAGTTTCGCGCGCGACGTGGTGCTGCTGAAGCTCGTGGGCATGAATCCGGTCGTCGTGCACGGCGGCGGCCCGCAGATCGACGAGGCGCTCGAGCGCGTCGGCAAGAAATCGACTTTCGTCCAGGGCATGCGCGTGACCGACGCCGAAACGATGGAAGTCGTGGAATGGGTGCTGGCCGGCGAAGTTCAGGGCGAGCTAGTCACGTTGATCAACCGCTTCGGCGGCCAGGCCGTGGGGCTGACGGGCAAGGACGGCGGGCTGATCCGCGCGCGCAAGATGCGCATTCCCGACCGCGACGATCCGACCAAGTTGCACGACATCGGCCAGGTCGGCGAAATCGACGCGATCAACCCGGCGGTGGTCAAGGCGCTCGAGGAAGACGCCTTCATTCCCGTGATTTCGCCGATCGGCTTCGACGACGAGGGCGCGACCTACAACATCAACGCCGATGTGGTCGCCGGCAAGATCGCCGAGGTCTTGCGCGCCGAAAAGCTCGTGATGCTGACCAACACGCCGGGCGTGCTCGACAAGAACGGGCAGTTGCTGACGGGGCTCACCGCGAGGCAGATCGACGAGCTGTTCGCCGACGGCACGATCTCCGGCGGCATGCTGCCGAAGATCGCTTCCGCGCTCGAGGCCGCGAAGAGCGGGGTCAACGCCGTGCACATCATCGACGGCCGCGTCGATCATTGTCTGTTGCTGGAGATCCTGACAGATGCCGGCGTGGGTACGATGATCCGCAGCCACTAGTCCCGTAGCGCGTCGATGGGAAAAGCGGGCACGCGGCTCGTGTGGTTCTTCGACCTCGACGACACGCTGCACGACGCGTCGCACGCGATCTTCGGTGCGATCGACCGGCGGATGACCGAGTACGTGGCCACGCACCTGGATGTCGACGAGCAGGAAGCGGACCGGCTGCGGCTCACCTACTGGCGCCGCTACGGCGCGACGATGCTGGGGCTGGCGCGGCATCACGCGGTCGATCCGCATCACTTCCTGCGCGAGACGCACGACTTCGACGTGGCGACACTGCTGCGCGCCGAACGCGGGCTCGCGCGGCTCTTCGCAAGGCTTCCCGGCCGCAAGGTGTTGCTGACCAACGCGCCGGACCGCTACGCGCGCGCGGTACTGCGCGAATTGGCACTGCACCCGCATATCGATGCGCGCTACACCATCGAGCGCATGCGCGTGCACGGCGCTTTTCGCCCCAAGCCGTCGCGTGCGATGCTCAGGCACATGCTCGCGCGCGAGAGGATCCCCGCGCACCTCGCGGCGCTGGTCGACGACAGCGCGTCCAATCTGAAGGCTGCGCGCGCGGTCGGGCTGCGCACCGTCTGCGTGGCCCGGCGCGACCGGCCCCTTCGCGGGGCCCGGCCCGGGCGGGCACACTACGTCGGGCTGCGCGTCCGCACGATTCTGGACCTTCCGAAAAAGCTTGCTTTTCTGCGGAAGTAATTCCACACGTCGCGCGCGTTTCCGGTAGATTCCCGTCCCGACCGAAGCACGCCATGGAAACCGCCAGTCCCTCCGAAAAGCCGCCGGCTCAATCCGGCAAGCGCAAACCCGGCGCCCGCAAGCTGCAGATCCTGCAGACGCTGGCGGCGATGCTGGAAGATCCGAAGGGCGAGAAGGTCACGACCGCGGCGCTGGCGGCCAAGCTCGATGTGTCGGAAGCGGCACTGTACCGGCACTTCGCCAGCAAGGCGCAGATGTTCGAGGGGCTGATCGAGTTCATCGAGACGACCATCTTCGGACTGATCAACGAAATCTGTGCGAAGGAGACCTCGGGGCTGAAGCAGGTACGGCGCATCGTGATGATGCTGCTCGACTTCGCGCAGACCAACCGCGGCATGACCCGCGTGCTGATCGGCGATGCGCTGGTCAACGAGAACGAGCGGCTGCAGGAGCGGATGAACCAGCTCTTCGAGCGCATCGAGGCATCGCTGAAGCAGAGCTTCCGCGTGGCGATGACCGAGCGCGAACTGCCGGAGAGCTTCGACCCCGCTGCGCGCGCCAACCTCGTCGTCGCCTACGTCGTCGGTCGCTGGCACCGCTTCGCCAAGACCGGCTTCAAGAAGCTGCCGAACGAAGGACTCGACGCGCAGTTGCCGGCGCTGCTCGTCTGACCCCGATCGTCCCGCCGGGTGCGGCTGGCTCGCGCGAGGGCGCGACGCGCGTTCTATGGCACTGTCGCTCCGCTTTACAGCTTCTAGAAAGCCGCTTCATCCGTTCCGAGCCGATTCCCATCCGATCAAAGACTTGCCCGCGTCGGGCGCGGCAGGAACGCTTATTGCTCGCAATGCTGCTTCGGTCCGGACTTCCATCGGGGGGAGAGCCAAGATGAATCGATGCATCAAAGCGGTCGCGGCGCTTCTGTTCGGCGTGCCGACGCTGGCGCTGGCAACCGTCATTCAAACGCTGCAAGGCACGGGGCAGGCCGAATCGCTGCCGATGATCCAGGCGGGCGCTCCGCCCGACAGCCCGGCGGCGCGGGTCGATCCCAACGTCACGACGTCGCCGTTCACCGGCGTGGTCAGCATCAACATCCGCTACACGCCGCCGGGCGGCACGCAGCAGAGCTTCATCTGCAGCGGCACCGCGATCTCGCCGTTCATGGTGCTGACGGCGGCGCACTGCGTCGATCCGCTCGACAACGGCCAGGTGATCGACATCACGCAGATGGGCAACGACGTTCGCGTGGTCGTCAACGACGACGGGTTCTTCAACCCGGCGACCGACCTGATCGCCGCGAGCCAGGTGACGATCCATCCGGACTACGACGGTTTCGGCATCTGCCCGGATGGCACGTTCGGCTGCGTCAATGACGATCTCGCGATCATCCGACTGTCGCAGGCTTTGCCGGACACAGTCCAGACCTATCGCCTTGCCGACGAACAGATCGCACCGGGCACCGAGTTCACGATGGTCGGCTACGGCACGAGCGGCGACGGCGTCAACGGCTACACGGTCGCACCCAACTTCTTCGTCAAACGCTTCGGCGGCAACATCTACGACCTGTTCGACAACGACGACGAGGCCAACTTCGATCCGGCCACGCCGCGCGAGGTCTGGTATTACGACTTCGATGGCACCCGCAACGGGCTGTTCCGCGACACGTTCTGCCTCTTGGGGCTGGCCTGCTCCGGGTATCTCGGCAACGACGTCGAAACGCATCTCGGCGGCGGCGACTCCGGCGGGCCTTCGTTCATCCAGTCGTGGACGGGCGAGTACTTCCTCGTCGCCAACAACACGTTCGGAATCAACTTCTGCTACGGCGACGATCCGCGCGACGCCTTGGGGCGCTGCCGCAGCGGGGACTTCGGCGACGCTGGCGGAGGCGTCTTGCTGCACTCGTACCTGAGCTGGATACGGATCACGGCGGAAATTCCCGAGCCAAGCTCAATGCTTCTGCTAGGCGTCGGCCTGCTCATGCTGGGCGCGCTCCGCCTGCGCGAGCGCCGTCGACCCGCTGCCTGCGGCGCGACGGGCTGAGCGAGCCGCGCTTCCGTCGGGTCCCCCGTTCTTTCCTGCGCCGGTGCGAAGCTCAGCGCGCGCCGCACACCGCGCACCCCGGATCGCGCGGCACGCGTACGGTTCGGAACTGCATGTCGCGCGCGTCGAGCATCAGCAGTTTTCCGCTGAGCGGCTCGCCGATGCCGGCGGCGAGCTTCAGCGCCTCCGCAGCCTGCAGCGTGCCGACGATGCCCGTGACCGGCGCGAACACGCCCATGATCGCGCACAGCTCGTCCTCGCCTTCGCCCTCGGGGAAAAGGCACGCGTAGCACGGCGCATGGGCGCGGCGCAGGTCGAACACCGCAAGCTGGCCTTCGAAGCGGATCGCGGCGCCGGACACGAGCGGCTTGCGGTGCCTGACGCAGGCGCGGTTGACCGCGTGGCGCGTGGCGAAGTTGTCCGAGCAGTCGAGCACGACCGTCGCGTCGCGCGCGAGCGCGTCGAGCGCGTCGGCGTCGACGCGGCGCACGACCGGAACGACCTCGACGTCCGGATTGATCGCGGCGAGCGCGGCGCGGCCCGATTCGGCCTTCGGCGCGCCGATGCGCTCGGTCGTGTGCAGGATCTGTCGCTGCAGATTCGTGAGATCGACCGTGTCGCCGTCGACCAGCGTGATCCTGGCGACACCGGCGGAGGCGAGGTAGTACGCCGCCGGCGAACCGAGCCCGCCGGCGCCGATCACGAGCATCGAGGCCGCACGGATGCGTTCCTGCCCCTCGACGCCGATCTCGTCGAGCAGGATGTGGCGCGAATAGCGCAGGAGCTGGCGGTCGTCCATCGGGCGCCAAAAGGATCGGGCCGGATTATGCGGCCCGATCGCGGCGCCGGCTCCGGAAACGCGCCTACTTCTTCGGCGCGGCGTCCTTCGCGGCGGCCACGCTTTCGCGGGTCTTCGCCACCTCGACCGGCAGGCCCTTCAGGTGGTTCATCGCCTGCTTGAGCTGGAAGTCGTCGGCGCTGCCGAACTCGTAGCGGCGCGTGGGCGCGGGCGCCTCGCTCGGCGTGCTGTGCGGCGACGTCGACGCGCCCGGCGGGTGCTGCGCGGGTCTTTCGGGCTTCAGCGCGTCGGCCTTGTCTTCGAGATGCCGCAGCAAATCGGCCTCGCGCACCAAAAACCCGGCGAAGTTGCCTTCCGGCGTGTCTTCGACCAGCAGATCGGGCGCAATGCCCTTGGCCTGGATCGAACGGCCGCTCGGCGTGTAGTAGCGCGCGGTCGTGAGCTTGATCGCGGCCGGGTTGTCGCCGTCGACGCGGATCGGGATGATCGTCTGCACCGAACCCTTGCCGAAGGTCGGTGTGCCGATGACGGTCGCGCGCTTGTGATCCTGCAAGGCACCCGCGACGATCTCGGAGGCCGATGCGCTCGCGTTGTTGACCAGCACGACCATCGGCACGGTCTTGATCTCGCGCGGCAGCTTGGCGATGACGTCCCCGCCGCGCGACCGCAGGTAGTCCTCGGGCGAGGCGATGAACCGGCGTCGCGCATCTTCGGTGCGGCCGTCGGTCGAAACGACCAGCGCCTTGGACGGCAGGAAAGCGGCGGATACGCCGACCGCGGCGTGCAGCAGTCCGCCCGGGTCGTTGCGCAGATCCAGGACCAGCCCTTTCAGCGGCCCCTGCTTGTACAGGTCGTTTATGTGCCTGACCAGATCCTCGACGGTGCGCTCCTGGAACTGCGAGATGCGGACGAAGCCGTAGCCGGGCTCGATCATGCGGGCGCGCACCGACTGCACGCGGATCACGTCGCGCACGAGCCTGAACTCGAGCGGCTTGGGCTCGCCCTTGCGCGAGATCGTCAGCACGATCGACGTGCCCTTCTTGCCGCGCATCAGCTTGACGGCTTCCGGCAGCGTCATGCCGCGCGTCAGCTTGTCGTCGATCTTGATGATCAGGTCGCCGCTCTTGATGCCCGCGCGCGCCGCCGGGGTGTCGTCGATCGGCGCGATCACGCGCACCGCGCCGTCTTCGGCGCCGACTTCGATGCCGAGTCCGCCGAATTCGCCCTGCGTGCCGACTTGCAGTTCCTTGAACGCGTCGGCGTCGAGGAAGGCGGAGTGCGGATCGAGCCCGGTCAGCATGCCCGAAATCGCCTCCCGAATCAGCTTCTTGTCGTCGACCGGCTCGACGTAATTGGCCTTGATCGCGCCGAACACGTCGGTGAACTGGCGGATCTCCTCGAGCGGGATCGGACCGCGCGTGTCGCGGAACGCGTACGCGGAAATCGCCAAACTGATGGCGACGCCGGCGATCGCGCCGACGCCGATCAGGCCAAAGTTGCGCAAGCGTCCGCTCATGCGGCCTCCGGATGCAGGTGGAATGCGGCTGACGACAGATCGAAGACTAACGCGCCGCAACCCATTTGAGGGGGTCGACTGGCCGGCCCTCAAGACGTATTTCGAAGTATAGGCCCGCGTCGGCGCTACCCCCCGTACTGCCTACCTGCGCTATGACCGCGCCGGCTTCGACCCGTTCGCCCACGCTCGCAAGCAGCGTTTCGTTGTTGCCGTAGACGGTCAGCGCGCCCTCGCCGTGATCGAGGATCAGCAGATTGCCGAAGCCGCGCAGCCAGTCGGCGAACACCACCCGACCGGCGGCGGCCGCTTGTACCTCGGTGCCCTCGGCCGCACGGATGAACACGCCCTTCCAGGTCGGCCCGTCGACCCCGGCCTCGGTGCGCCGCGGGGTGCCGAAGTGCGCGGCGATTTCGCCGTTGACCGGCAGCAGCAGTTTGCCTCGCAAGCCGGCGAAACTCGATGCGGTCGGCGGCTCCGCCGGATCGCGCGGCGCCGAGGCGGGGGGGCGCGCCTGCTTGCGCGTCCGGTCCGCCGCGCGGCGCGCCTGTTCCGCGAGGATCCTGCCGATGTTCTCGATCAGGCCCGACAGGCGCTGTTCGTCGCGTTCGAGCGTGGCGATCGACTGGCGTTGCGCGGCCACCTGGCGCGCAAGCCTGGCGAGCGTCTGTTTGCGCGCGGCTTGCTGGCGGACGAGCTGCGCGCGGTTTCTGCGTTCGTCTTCGGCGATGGCTGCCAGCTCGGCCCGTTTGGCGCGCGACTCGGCTTCCAGTTCGACGAGCTCCCGGCGCCGCTCGCTCAGTTCGTCGATCAGTTGTGCCCTTGCTTGCGCGATGTAGCCGAGGTAGCCGAGATCGCGGCGCAGACGGTTCGGATTCTCGCCGTCGATCAGGCTGTGCCAGGGGCTGCGCTGCGCCAGCGCAAACTGGCTCTTGAGCACGAGCGCAAGCTGCCGTTCCTGTTCGCTCTGGCGGGCGTTGACCGCACGGCCGCGGTCCTGCAGCGCGGCGATCTGCCGTTCGACCTGTTGCCGCAACGCGGCGAGCTCGCGCAGGCGGCGATTGACCGCCGAAATTGCCCGCTCGGACTCGGCAAGTGCGTCGGCCGCTTCCGAACGCGTCGCTTCCGCCTGTGCGAGCCGTCTCTTCAGTTGCGCGAGCCGCGCCCGCAGTTCGCGCTGCTCGGCTCGCAAGCGCCGCTGCTGCGCCGGCGTGGCGGGAGGCGGCGCGTTGTTGCGCGTCGGCGCGGTCTTCGCGACCGCGGCGGCCTTCTTTGCTTCAGTCGAACGGCTCTGAGCCGCGACAGGTCCCGCACCCGCCAGCACCGCCGCGAGTCCGACGATCAGTGCATACCGCCAGCGCGAACTCAAAGTCGACCGCGTTTCGAGGGGGGACTACAAAGGGGGCGCAGCCCCCCGTTGCATCTCAACCTTGCCGCAGCGGCGGCGCAACCGCTGCCTTGCCCTGCGCTGCGACCGCGGCCGTCGCGCGCGCGATGTCTTCCGGGTCGCCCAGGTAGTAGTGGCGGATCGGTTGCAGCGTTGCGTCGAGCTCGTAGACCAGCGGCCGCGCGGTCGGGATGTTCAGCCCGACGATGTCGTCGTCGGAGATGCCGTCGAGGTACTTGATCAACGCGCGCAGCGAATTGCCATGTGCGGCCACCATCACGCGCCGCCCGCGCGCGACGGCCGGCGCGATCGAGTCCTTCCAGAACGGGACGACGCGTGCCACCGTGTCCTTCAGGCATTCGGTGGCGGGGATCTCCTCGGGTTTCAGGTGTCTGTAGCGCGGGTCCTTGCCCGCCCAGCGCGGATCGTCGGGCGCGAGCGGCGCGGGCGCCACGTCGTAGGAACGGCGCCAGACGAGTACTTGCCCCTCGCCGAACTTCGCGGCGGTTTCCGCCTTGTTCAGTCCCTGCAGCGCACCGTAGTGCCGCTCGTTCAGCCGCCAGCTATGCACCACCGGCAGCCACATCAGGTCCATCGCGTCAAGCGCGATCCACAGCGTGCGGATCGCGCGCTTGAGCACGGACGTGTAGGCGATGTCGAAGACGTAGCCCTCGCGCTTCAGCAGCTCGCCCGCCGCCTGCGCCTCGCGCCGGCCGTTTTCCGTCAGATCGACGTCGGTCCACCCGGTGAAGCGGTTCTCGAGATTCCACTGGCTTTCTCCGTGGCGCAGCAGGACGAGCTTGTACATGAGCGAAAGCGCTTCGGACGGGCGGCGATGCACGGCATTTTATAATCCGTAGCCTTCGGCCGCGCCGTATTCGGATTCTTTCGTGCAGTTCTTCATCGACAACATTTTCTTGATCGCGATCGCCTTCGTCAGCGGCGCGATGCTCGTCTGGCCGCTGGTGCGCACCCGTGCCGGCGGCCCTTCGCTGACCACTCTGCAGGCCACGCAACTGATCAACCGCAAGAACGCGCAGATCGTCGATACGCGTTCGCCCGAGGAGTTCGGCAAGGCCAGCCTGCCGAACGCGAAGAACATTCCGCTCGCGGCGGTGGCCCAGCGCGCCGGCGAACTGAGGAAGGACAGGCCCGTGATCCTCGTCTGCAACACCGGCACTTCCGCGACGCGCGCCGCCGCGACGCTGCGGTCGGCGGGATTCGCCGAGGTCTACGTGCTCGGCGGCGGCATCGCCGCGTGGAAAGAGGCCGGACTGCCGGTGAGAACCTGAACTCGCGCGCCGCACCGGCGTTGCATCGGAAGGGAACGCATGACCGCCAGAGTAGTGATGTACAGCACGGCCGTCTGCCCGTATTGCGAGCGCGCCGAAGCGCTTCTGAAGGCGCGCGGCGTCACCGCGATCGAGAAGATCCGCGTCGACCTCGACCCCGCGCGCCGCGACGAGATGATCGCGAAGACCGGCCGCCGCACGGTGCCCCAGATCTACATCGGCGACACGCACGTCGGGGGTTTCGACGATCTCGCGGCGCTCGACCGCGAAGGGCGGCTTGCGCCGCTGCTTGCCGCCTGAACCGTCCACCCCTGGCCGACCGCGCTGGCGGCCGGCGCTCTTGCGAAGGATTCCGATGTCCGACAACACCAACGCCGCCGGCGCGCCGACGCCCGTGTTCCAGCTTCAGCGCGTCTATCTGAAGGACGCGTCGCTCGAGTTGCCGCACGCGCCGCAGATCTTTCTCGAGCAGGAGGCGCCGCAGGTCGACGTGCAGCTCGAAGTCACGCACGAAAAGGTGCTCGACGGCATCTACGAGGTGATCGTCCGCGTGACCACCACCGCGAAGATCAAGGACAAGGTGCTGTTCCTGGTCGAGGCCAAGCAGGGCGGCATTTTCGAGATGCGCGGCATTCCGAACGAGCAGTTCGACGCGATCGTCGGGATCGTCTGCCCGGGCATCGTCTACCCGTACCTGCGCGCCAACATCGCCGACCTGATCAACCGCACCGGGCTGCCGCCGATCCATCTCGCCGAGATCAACTTCGAGGCGATGTACCAGCAGCGCGTCGCGCAGCAGCGCGGCGCCGGGCCGATCGTGCCGCTCGGCACGGCGACCAAGCAGTAGGCGATGGTCCGGATCGCGGTGCTGGGCGCAGGCGCCTGGGGCACCGCGTTCGCGTGCGCGCTTGCGTCGCGCCACGCCGTGACGCTGTGGGCGCGCGACGCCGCGCAGGCCGAACGCCTGCGCGCCGAGCGCGAGAACGCACGCTATCTGCCGGGCATCGCACTGCCGCCTTCGCTCGCGATCGAAAGCGATCTTGCGCGGGCGGTGCAGTTCGCGGGCGACGACCTTCTGGCAATTGCCACTCCGACCGACGCGTTGCGCGAGACCTTGCACGCGCTGGCGCCGTTCGCGCCGCGTGCCGCGATCGTCTGGCTGTGCAAGGGCTTCGAGCGTGGCAGCGGAAAACTCGCGCATCAGATCGTTGCGGAGGAACTGGGGGCGGCGCGCCTGCTCGACGCCGCAGGTCCCCTGTCCGGACCGAGCTTCGCGGAGGAGGTCGCGCGCGGACTGCCCACCGCGCTGACGGTGGCCGGCGGCGCGGCGTTCTGCGAGGCGGTCACGCGCGCCTTCCACGGTGGGGCGCTGCGCATCTACTCGACCGACGACCTGATCGGTGTGGAAGTCGGCGGCGCGGTGAAGAACGTGATGGCGATCGCCACCGGCATCGCCGACGCGCTCGGCCTGGGCAACAACGCGCGGGCCGCGCTGATCACGCGCGGGTTGGCGGAGATAACGCGGCTCGGTGTGGCGCTCGGCGCGCGCGCCGAGACGTTCATGGGGTTGACGGGCGTCGGCGATCTGATCCTCACGTGCACCGGCGAGCTGTCGCGCAACCGCAGGGTGGGGCTGATGCTGGGCCGCGGTCTGCCGCTCGCGCAGGCGCTCGCCGAACTGGGCCATGTCGCCGAAGGCGTGTGGTCGGCGCCGGCGGCGGCGGCGCGCGCCGCGCAGGCGGGTGTGGACATGCCGCTGACGCAGGCGGTCTGCGCCGTGCTCGAAGGGCGGCTTGCGCCGCGCGCCGCGCTCGAACAACTGCTCGCGCGCGACCCCAAGCGCGAAGGCGTGCGATGAGGGCGCTGCGTTCGGTCTGCGTGTTCTGCGGTTCGCAGCCGGGCGCACGCCCGGCGTACGTCGCGGCGGCGCGCGCGCTCGGCCGACTGCTCGCGCAGCGGGGCATCGCGACGATCTACGGTGGCGGCCATGTCGGCATGATGGGCGCGCTCGCCGATGCGGCGCTCGCCGCCGGCGGGCGCGTGATCGGCGTGATTCCGGAACACCTGATGCGGCCCGAGGTCGCCCACCAGAACCTCGACGAACTGCTGGTCGTCGCCTCGATGCACGAGCGCAAGCGGACGATGGCCGAACGCGCCGACGCCTTCGTCGTGCTGCCGGGCGGCTACGGCACCTTCGAGGAGATGTTCGAGATGGTGACCTGGCTGCAGCTCAGGCTGCAAGCCAAGCCGGTCGGCATGCTCAATGTCGAGGGTTACTTCGATCATCTGCTGGCTTTCCTGCGGCACGGCGCGGCCGAAGGCTTCATCCGCGCCGAGCATCGCGATCTGCTGCTGGTGGATGCCGCGCCCGCGGCACTGCTCGAACGGCTGGCGCAGCGCGCGCCGACGCGCGGCGCGGCCGAGGACCTCGAGCGGACTTGACCCTCAAGCGCCGCCGGCGTAGCCGCACTGGCGCCACGCCTCGTAGACGACGACCGCCACCGCGTTCGACAGGTTGAGGCTGCGATTGCCGGGTCGCATCGGCAGCCGTAGCCGCTGCTGCCGTGCGAAGCGTTCGCGCAGCGCGGGCGACAGGCCGCGCGTTTCCGAGCCGAAGACGAACCAGTCGCCGGGCGCGAACGCGACATCGGCGAAGCGCCGCGACGCCTTCGTCGTCAGCGCGTATATCCGCGCGGGATCGGGCCGTTCGGCGGCGAGCAGCGCATCGAAGCTCGCGTACACCTTGACGGTCGCGTACTCGTGATAGTCGAGGCCGGCGCGGCGAAGCCGCTTGTCGTCCAGATCGAAGCCGAGCGGCCGCACGAGGTGAAGCTGCGCGCCCGTGTTCGCGCACAGCCGGATCACGTTGCCCGTGTTCGGCGGGATTTCGGGTTCGACGAGAACGACGTTGAACATCGTGCGATGGCGGCTGCGCTCAGGGCGTGCGCGCGACGACCAGATTGAGCACGCGCGCCGCGCCGGCGCGCTTCAGCGCCGCGGCGACCTCGTCGAGCGTGGCGCCGCTGGTCATCACGTCGTCGACGACGACCACCGTGCGGCCGCGCACGTCGGCGCGCACGGCGAAGGCGCCGCGGACGTTGCGCCGGCGCGCGGCCAGCGTGAGCTTCTCCTGCGGCACGCCGTGCTTGACCCGCGCCAGCAGCTCGGCCGCGAGCGGAAGCGCGAGCCGACGGGCGACGATGCGCGCGATCTCGCGTGCCTGGTTGAAGCCGCGTTCGGCGTGGCGCTCGAAGGCGAGCGGTACCGGGGCCAGCAGCGCTTCGCGCGGCAGCCGCTCGCCGAGCCGCTGGGCGAGCAGCTCGCCGAAGACACGAGCCAGTTCCAGGCGATGGCCGAATTTCAGCGCGATGACCATGCCGTCGACAGGCGGCGCGTAATCGGCGAGCGCGAGCGTGGCGTCGTAGTGCGGCGGCTCGCGCAGGCAGCGCCCGCAGACCGACGCCCCGTCCGTTCGGACGAGCCGCAGCGCGCACTGCGCACAGCGCATCGCGTCGGCGGCAAAGAAGTCCGCCGTGCAGCCGGCGCACACCGGTGCGCCGGGGGCGATGCCGCACACCGCGCAGCGTCGCGCGAACCGGCGGCGCAATGTCGTGGCGATGGCGCGAATCACGGCGGCGGCTCCAAGACCAGGCGTGCAGCTTATCTAGGCACGGGCCGGTCCGGACGCGCTGGCATCATCGCGCCATGTCGCCTGGCCCGGGCTCCTCGAAACTTGCGCCCACGCTCGTCGAGCCGCCGCGCATGCCGGCGCGCGTCGCGACCGTGCGGCGGCAGTTCGACCGGCGCGCCGACCGTTTGCGCGCGCACGATGCGCCGCTTCGCGAGGTGGGGCGCCGGCTGATCGAGCGGCTCGATTACGTGAAGCTTGCGCCGTACCGAATCGCCGACATCGGCTGCGGCGTCGGCGGCGCGCGCGCCGCGTTGCTTGCGCGCTATCCCGACGCGGCCTGGATCGGTGTGGACGTTTCGCTGCCGATGCTGCGCGCAGCGGCGCCGCGCGCCGGGCTGTTCGCGCGGTGGCTGCGCCGGCCAAATCAGTTCTGCGTCTGCGCGGACGCCGGGTCGTTGCCGCTTGCCGACGCGTCGGTCGATCTGGTGTTTTCCAATCTGATGCTGCACTGGCATCCGGCACCGCACGCGGTGTTTCCCGAGTGGAAACGCGTGCTGCGCACCGGCGGCCTGCTGATGTTCAGCGCTTTCGGTCCGGATACCGGCAAGCAGCTTCGCGCAGCCTGCGCGGCGGCGCTGCCCGACGCGCGGCCGCTGCCCTTCGTCGACATGCACGATTTCGGCGACATGATGGTCGCCGCCGGTTTCGCCACACCGGTCATGGACGTCGAGGTGCTGACGCTGACCTACGCGTCGCCGCGGGCACTGCTGCGCGAAGTCGCGGCACTCGGCGGCAATCCGCGCGACGACCGCCGTGCTTCGCTCGTATCGACGCGGCGCGCGCACGCGCTGCTCGACGCGCTCGAAGCGCAGCGGGAGGCCGCCGGTCGGATCGCGCTGACGTTCGAGATCGCGTACGGGCATGCGTGGAAGCCCCAGCCGCGCGAAGCCGGCGTGACGAACATCGCACTCGATCGCTTGCGCGCGCGGTTGGCCGAGCGCCGGCGCTGAGCCCGTAGCGCGTACGGCGCCGCCGTCGGCGCAGCACGACAGGGCGCGCGGGCACGCGATCGTCGATCGCCGGGTGGTCTCACGGCAACGCCGACGACGTGGGCTTACGAAGCGAGCGAGCCGATGCCGAGCCGTTCCGACAGGTCCGTTCCGGACGGAACCCGCGGACTCCCCAAGTGAGCTAGCCATCGGGAGAAGGCGTCCGGCGCGACGCGGCGTGTCCGGCGCCGCGGGTCATCGTGACGCCGAGAACCCGTCGCGTTTGCTTGCTGGGGATTTTCCTTAGCACCTATAATCCGCCGCGATTCGCGCCGGGGTCGCTGATCGCGACCCCGTCTTTCGTCGGGGCCCCGTTGCGGCACCTGACTCGGCGCCCCGGGAGTCGAGAGCCCCGTCGATGAGCGACAACGCCACTGGCTGGACCATCAAGCGCAACTGTTCGGCGAGCCCGAGGCAGCTCGCGCTGGTTTTCGCGTCGCTGGTCGCGCTGTCGTTCGCGTTCGGTGCCGCTTTTGCGGCGCACGGCCTGTGGCTCGTGCTGCCCTTCGTGGGGCTGGAAGTGCTGGCGGTGGCGGCAGCCTTTATCGTCTACGGGCGGCACGCAGCCGACTACGAGCGCATCGAACTGCGCGACGGCGTGGTGACGGTGCGCCGCGTCGACGGATCGCGCACGACCGAGTGGCGAGCGCATGCGGCGTGGACGCGCGTCGAGGCGGATGCGGCGCGCGTGTACCTGGCGGCGCACGGCGTGCGTATCGAGATCGGACGCCATCTGGCGCTCGAGCGGCGGGCGGCGCTGGCGCGGGAGTTGAGGCAGGCGCTGCGGAAGGCCGCGGCGGCGACGGTTTGAGAACAGGGGACGACACGCGGCGCAAGCCGGTGCGGGAAACGCGATGACAAGAAGCAGCCACTCCAAGTCGACAACGGTCCGTGCGGTGTTCGCCGCGATCGCGCTGGCCGCCGCGGGCAGCGCGGGCGCGATCCAGAGCAAGTACAACCTCGCGCCGCCGGTGACCCAGATCGCGCGCGACATCCACTGGCTGCACTGGATGATGATGATCATCTGCGGCGTGATCTTCGTCGTCGTGTTCGGCGTGATGTTTTATTCGATCTGGGCGCACCGCAAGTCGAAGGGCGCGCAGCCGGCCGACTTCCACGAGAGCACGAAAGTCGAGGTGGTGTGGACGGTGATCCCCTTTCTCATCGTGATCGGCATGGCGCTGCCGGCGACCAAGACCGTCGTCGCGATGAAGGACACGACCAACGCCGACCTGACGATCAAGGTGACCGGCTACCAGTGGAAGTGGGGCTACGACTACCTGAAGGGCGAAGGCGAGGGCATTTCGTTCCTGTCGACGCTCGCCACGCCGCGCGAGCAGATCGAGGGCAAGGCGCCGAAATCGAACACGTACCTGATCGAGGTCGACAACGAGCTGGTCGTTCCGGTCGGAAAGAAAGTACGGGTGATCACCACCGCCAACGACGTGATCCACGCGTGGTTCGTCCCTGCATTCGGCGTCAAGCAGGACGCGATCCCGGGTTTCGTGCGCGACACGTGGTTCCGCGCGGAGAAGGTCGGCACCTATCGCGGCCAGTGCGCCGAGTTGTGCGGACGAGACCATGCGTTCATGCCGATCGTGGTGCGCGTCGTCACCGCCGAGGAATACACCAAGTGGGTTGCGGAGAAGAAGGCGGCGATGGCCGCCGCCGCCGACGATCCGAACAAGACATGGACGCTTGCCGAACTGCAGGAGCGCGGCGCCAAGGTGTACGCCGCCAACTGCCAGGCCTGCCATCAGGCCAACGGCCAGGGCGTCAAGGGCGCGTTCCCGCCGCTGGACGGCAGCGCGGTGGTGATGAACACGCAGCAGCAGGTCGCGATCCTGCTCAACGGCAAGGGGGCGATGCCGTCGTGGAAGGGCTTGAGCGACGTCGAGCTCGCGGCGGTCGCCACCTACACGAAAAACGCGTGGGGCAACAAGTCCGGCGTGGCGGTCCAGCCCGTCGAATTCAGGGCCTCCCGCAAGTGAGGCAATCGCCCATGAGCAAGATGCGCAGCGTCGCAGCAACTGGCTGCGAACGCGTCGTCCTCGCGCTAGCGGGGACCCGGGCGCGCTGAGCGCGCGCACGCAGAACCGATACGCACCAGACCCGCAGGAACCAAGGAGCCACGATGAGCGCAGTCACCCCAGAACAGGTCGCCGGTCACGCGCACGACGGTCACGCGCACGATCACCCGCACGGCTGGCGCCGCTGGCTGTACGCGACCAACCACAAGGACATCGGCACGATGTACCTGTGGTTCAGCTTCACGATGTTCCTCGTCGGCGGCGTGCTCGCGCTGGGCATTCGCACCGAGCTGTTCATGCCCGGGCTGCAGGTCTTCGCGCCCGAGTTCTTCAACCAGCTCACGACGATGCACGGCGTGATCATGGTGTTCGGCGCGATCATGCCGGCCTTCGTCGGCTTCGCGAACTGGATGATCCCGCTGCAGATCGGCGCGCCCGACATGGCGTTCGCGCGGATGAACAACTTCAGCTTCTGGCTGCTGCCGCCGGCCGCGCTGCTGATCGTCGCGTCGTTCTTCGTTCCGGGCGGCGCCACCGCGGCCGGCTGGACGCTGTACGCGCCGCTGACGGTGCAGATGGGCCCGGGCATGGACATGGCGATCTTCGCGCTGCACATCATGGGCGCCAGCTCGATTATGGGATCGATCAACATCATCACGACCATCCTGAACATGCGCGCGCCCGGGATGACGCTGATGAAGATGCCGATGTTCTGCTGGACTTGGCTGATCACCGCGTACCTGCTGATCGCGGTGATGCCGGTGCTTGCGGGTGCGATCACGATGACGCTCACGGATCGGCACTTCGGCACCAGTTTCTTCAACGCCGCCGGCGGCGGCGACCCGGTGATGTACCAGCACATCTTCTGGTTCTTCGGGCATCCCGAGGTCTACATCATGATCCTGCCGGCGTTCGGCATCATCAGCCAGATCGTTCCGGTGTTTGCGCGCAAGCCGCTGTTCGGCTACGCGTCGATGGTCTACGCGACCGCTTCGATCGCGATCCTGTCGTTCATCGTGTGGGCGCACCACATGTTCACGACCGGCATGCCGGTGACGGGCCAGCTCTTCTTCATGTACGCGACGATGCTGATCGCGGTGCCCACCGGCGTGAAGATCTTTAACTGGCTGGCGACGATGTGGCGCGGCTCGATGACCTTCGAGACGCCGATGCTGTTCGCGGTCGGGTTCATCTTCGTGTTCACGATGGGCGGGTTCACCGGGCTGATCTGCGCAATGGCGCCGATCGACATCCAGATCCAGGATACGTACTACGTCGTCGCGCACTTCCATTACGTGCTGGTGGCGGGATCGCTCTTCGCGCTGTTCGGCGGCACCTACTTCTGGCTGCCGAAGTGGACCGGGCACATGTACGACGAGAAGCTCGGCAAGTGGCACTTCTGGTTGTCGATCGTCTTCTTCAACATCACGTTCTTCCCGATGCATTTCCTCGGGCTGGCGGGCATGCCGCGCCGCTACGCCGACTACCCGATGCAGTTCGCCGACTTCAACATGATCGCGTCGATCGGCGCGTTCGGCTTCGGCCTGTCGCAACTGCTGTTCCTGTACATCGTCGTCAAGGCGATTCGGGGCGGTTCGAAGGCCGCGCCCAACTACTTCGACGCGAAGGACGGCGGGCTCGAGTGGACGGTGCCGTCGCCGGCGCCGTTCCACACGTTCGACACCCCGCCGGTGGTCAAGTGAAGCTGGTCGCCGGGCGGTGGACTCGAACATGTTGAGCGGCGACGACAAGCGGCGGAACGTGCGCACCGCGCTGATCCTGCTGTCGATCGCTCTCGTGTTCTTCGCGGGCGTGATCGCCAAGTACTGGCTGTTGCACTGAGATGAGTCCCGATCCGCGTCAGGTGCCGCACGTCGCGCGGGCCAACGCCACGATGGTGCGCAAGCTCGTGGTGGTGGCGGTGGTGATGTTCGGCTTCGGCTGGGCGCTCGTGCCGATCTACCGCAAGATCTGCGAGGTTACCGGCATCAACCTGCTGACGACGAAGGACGCCGGCGTGGAGCGTCGTGCGCGCAACACGCAGGTCGACACGAGCCGCAGGATCGTCGTCGAATTCGACGCCAACCGGCAGGGGCCGTGGCGCTTCAGACCCCATGTCAATCACGTCGAGGTCCATCCAGGCGAGCTGGTCCAGGTCGAATACGACTTGGTCAATCTCGAGGCGCGGGCGACGGCCGGGCAGGCGATCCCGAGCTACGCGCCGCTGCAGTCGGCGCGTTATTTCCAGAAGATCGAATGCTTCTGCTTCAAGCAGCAGACGCTCGCCGCGGGCGAGACGCGAAGGTTCCCGGTCGTTTTCTTCATCGACCCGGAGCTGCCGCGCGACGTGACGCAGATCACGTTGTCCTACACGTTCTTCGAGGTGCCGGGCGCCGCGCCGAAGGCGCAGGCGACCGAACCGGGGCGCGGTTGAGATGGGCGGGCCGCCGGGCATGAGCGACATCGTGCGGCGCCGAGCATCGTTCGCGCAGACCGCGCGGGCGGTGTTGTGGTCGTTCTTCGGCGTTCGCAAGCGCGTGCACTACGAGGAAGACGCCGCGAAACTCAACCCGGTGCACGTGATCGTCATGGGCGTCGTCGGCGCGGCGCTGTTCGTCGCCGCGCTGCTTTCGATCATCAAGTTCGTCGTGCTGCGCTAGTCGAGCACGGCAAGCACGCGATTCAGGAGGAGGCGAGACGATGGGATCCACGCAAGCGGCTACGGCGTCGCACTACTTCGTACCGGCACCGTCGAACTGGCCGATGGTCGGGATGATCTCGATGATCTTCACGACCTTCGGCGCGAGCATGGTCGTCAACAAGGTGTCGCTCGGTTACCTGCCGCTGGCAATCGGTTTCGCGCTGCTTGTCTACATGATGGTCGGCTGGTTCGGCGCGGTGGTCGGCGAGTCCGAGGCCGGCACGTACAACCGCCGGGTCGACGTGTCGTTCCGCTGGGGAATGAGCTGGTTCATCTTCTCCGAGGTGATGTTCTTTGCGTCGTTCTTCGGCGCGCTGTTCTATGCACGCGCGATCACCGCGCCGTCGCTCGGCGACTTCGACCACAAGCTGCTGTGGCCCGACTTCAATCCGACCTGGCCGCATGCCGGCCCGGCCGGCATCGTCGAGCCCTTCACCAAGATTCATGCGTGGCCGCTGCCCACCGTGAACACCATCCTGCTGGTGACCTCGGGCGTCTGGCTGACGATTGCGCATCACGCGCTGCGCGAGAATAAGCGCGACAAGGCCGCGTTCTGGCTGTTCATGACGCTCGCGTTCGGTTTCGCGTTCGTCGCGATCCAGGCCTACGAGTACGCGCACGCCTACTCCGATCTGAACCTGCGGCTGTCGTCGGGCATCTTCGGCTCGACCTTCTTCATGCTGACGGGGTTCCACGGTTTCCACGTGCTGGTCGGCGCGATCATGTTGACCGTCGTGCTGATCCGCGTGATCAAGGGGCACTTCAAACCGGACCACCACTTCGCGTTCGAGGCGGCCGCGTGGTACTGGCACTTCGTCGACGTGGTCTGGATCGGCCTGTACATCCTCGTGTACTGGCTGTGAGGCGTCGGCCGCCGGCTCAGACCGCGAGCGGCAACACGCGTTCGCGACGGCGCCCGCGGGCGCCGGCGCCGCTGTCAGACCCGGTGAACCTTCAGCCGGCTGCCGGTCGCGTCGACTTCCTCGAGCACGACATCGAAGCCCCACAGCTCCTTGACGTGGGCCAGCACCGCGTCGACGCCGTCGCTGTCGAGCAAGCGCCCGTCGAGTACGCGATGCTGCAGCAGCAGCGCGCGCTCGGTGTCTTCGCCCGCGCGCGCCACCTCGATCTGCGGGACGTACGCCTCGATGCGGTACTGCGCGGCCAGCGCCTGACGCAGCTTCAGGTACCCCTGCTCGTTGTGGATCGCGCGCACTTCGTAGCGGTCCCTGTCCTCCGGACCGTCGTGCAGCAGGAAAAGCCGCAGGTCGCGCATGACCTTGGGCGACAGGTACTGCTCGATCAGGCTCTCGTCCTTGAAGTTGGCCATCGCGAAGTGGATCGCTTCGGGCCATGAGCGCCCCGCGATCTCCGGGAACCACTCGCGGTCCTCGTCCGTCGGCGCCTCGCACATGCGGCGGATGTCGCGAAAGATCGCGAAGCCGAGCGCGTACGGGTTCAGGCCGCGGTAGCGCTTCGAGTCGAACGGCGGCTGCGCCACCACGTCGGTGTGGTTCGACAGCCACTCGAGCATGAAGCCGTCGTCGACCTCGCCGGCGTCGTACAGCTCGTGCAGCAGCGTGTAATGCCAGAATGTCGCCGCGCCCTCGTTGGCGACCTTGGTCAGTCGCTGCGGATAGAAGTACTGCGATACCTTGCGAACGATGCGCACCAGTTCGCGCTGCCAGGGCGCAAGCCTCGGCGCATGCTTCTCGATGAAGTACAGGATGTTCTCCTGCGGCTCGAACGCTGGCGTCTGCGGCACGGCCTCGTCGCGGCGCGAGTGCAGGTGCGCGAAGTCCGGATTGAAGTGCCGTTCCGCGAAGCGCAGGCGCTCCGCGAGCCGTTCGCGTTCGCGCCGCGCCGACAGCCGTCCCGGCTTGCGATAGCGGTCCACGCCGTACGGCGCCAGCGTATGGCAGCAGTCCAGGATCTTCTCGACCTCGCGCCAGCCGTGCGTCTGCTCGCACTGCATCACGTAGTCGCGCGCGAACTTCAGGTAGTCGAGGATGCTGTCGGCCTGCGTGAACTGCTGAAACAAGTAATTGTTCTTGAAGAACGCGTTGTGCCCGTATGCCGCGTGCGCCATCACCAGCACCTGCAGCGCCAACGTGTTGGTCTCCATCAGGTAGACCAGCGCGGGGTTCGTGTTGATGACGATCTCGTAGGCCAGCCCCGACTGCCCCTTGCGATAGGTACGCTCCTGCGCGACCAGGTGCTTGCCGAAAGCCCAGTGCGGGTAGTGCACCGGCATGCCGACCGTCGAGACGAGGTCGAGCATCTGCTCTGCGGTGATCAGCTCATACTGGATCGGATAGACGCTGAGCCCCAGGCGCTGCGAGTGGCGGGCGAGCGCCGCGTCGAACTTCTCGAGCGCGGCGGTCGTCCATTCCGAGCCGGTGGCGATCGGTTCCGTCGCACGCGGGCGGCGCGCCGTCGGCAACGGCAGCGCCGGCCGCGTCAGCAGCTTCGGCCAGGGTCGTTCGCGCGCTTCGGCACCTTCGCGCGGCGCGTTCCTGCGCGTGGTCATGCGGCTTCCCTGCGCGCGAACAGCTCGCGAAACACCGGCCAGATGTCGCCGCGGCCGTGCACCTGGCGGCGCGCGAATGCGGGGCTCGAAATCGCCCCGTACGACTGCCACAGATCGGAAGGCCGGTTGAAAAGCCCATTGATGTGCGGGATGTCGACGTAGGCGAAGTAGCGAAGCTGCGGCAGCAGCACGTCGTTGACGAAGGCCGCGCTGCGCACGCCGTCGTCCGCGCCGCAGTCTCCGTCGGAAGCCTGCGCGACGTACACGTTCCAGCCTTCGCCCGCGTAGCGCGCCTGGATCACCTTGTGCGCCAGATCGAGGGCGGGGTACACGAGCGTGCCGCCGGACAGCGTGTCATGGAAGAAAGTCTGCTCGTCCACTTCTTCGGCCGTTTCGGTGTGCCGGATGAAGACGACGTCGACCTGTCCGTACTTGCGCTCGAGGAACAGGTAAAGCAGCGTGAAAAAGCGCTTGGCAAGATCCTTCTTGCGCTCGTCCATCGAGCCCGAGACGTCCATCAGGCACAGCATCGCGGCGCGTGTCGCCGGCGAGGGCATCGGCGCGTGCGCGCGGTAGCGCCGATCGACATCCTCGATAAAGGGCAGTCCGTCACGGCGCCGGCGCAATCGATCGATCTGCGCATGGATCGCCGCTCGCGCCGGCGGGTCCGCATGCTCGAGGGCGCGTTCCAGTTCTTCGATCTGCTCGGCGATCGCGCCGCGCAGCGCGATCCGCCGCGCGATCGACATGCGCACCGTCATCGCCGGCGCCAGGCTCTGCGGCACGCCGCTGCGGCTGTAGCCGGCGCGTCGCATCCGCTCCATCGTCAGCTCGCCGAAGTGCGTGCGCTCGAGGTTCGGCAGCTCGAGGTCGTCGAAGAACAGCGCGAGGAACTCCTCGCGCGAGAGCACGAACGCGAAGGAATCGCGGCTCTCGCCTTCGCCCGGTTCGTCTCCTTCGGGTCCGCCGCGGCCGCCGCCCGGCGGGCGCGGAATCGTGTCGCCCGGCAGGTATTCGCGGTTGCCGGGCAGAACGAAGTCGCGGCTGCCCGTGTCCTCGTCGTGATGCAGGAACGGCTCATGCAGCCCGCGTCCCGGGATCGAGATCCGGCCGCCCTTGCCGACGTCGGTGATCGAGCGGCGCCGGAACTCGTCGTCGGCCGCGCGTTTGATCTCGTCCTTGAAGCGGCGCACGAAGCGCTCGCGGTTGACCGCACCGCGCCCCGGTGGATCGCCGCGCCGGTCGACGATGCGCATCGCGGGCACCGGGGAGACCCGATCGGCCATGGCGGTTGAGCCCTAAGGCGTCACGATTGCGCCGACTTCTTGAAGTGCAGGTACCAGTCCACCAGACGGCGTACCTGCTTCTCCGTGTAGCCGCGCGCAATCATGCGGTTGACGAAGGACTTGTGGCGCTCGTCGAGCTCCTGCGAGCCCTTGGCCTCGAACGAGATCACCGGCAGGATGTCCTCGGTCTTCGAGAACATGCGCTTTTCGATCACGACGCGCAGTTTCTCGTAACTGGTCCACTGCGGGTTGCGGCCGTGCGCACGCGCGCGCAGCACGAAGTTGACGACTTCGTTGCGGAAGTCCTTCGGGTTGCTGATACCGGCCGGCTTCTCGATCTTCTCGAGCTCGACGTTCAATGCCTCGCGCGAGTACTGCATGCCGGTGTCCGGATCGCGGTAGTCCTCGTCGAGCAGCCACTTGTCGGCGTACGTCACGTAGCGGTCGAACAGGTTCTGCCCGTACTCGCCGTAGGCGTCGAGGTAGCTCATCTGCAGTTCCTTCTCGAGGAACTCCGCGAAACGCGGGATGATCCACTCCTTGATGTGCGAGCGCAGGCGACGCTTGTACTCCTCCGGCAGATCCTCCTTGTTCAGCCGCTCCTCGAGCACCACCAGCAGATTGACCGGGTCCGCGGCGATTTCGCTCGGGTCGCGGTTGAATGCCGAAGAGATCGTCTTGAACGCCCAGCGCGTCGACAGCCCCGAAAAGCCTTCGGCCGGACCTGCGTCCTCGCGGTATTCCTTGACGCTCTTGGCGCGCGGGTCGACGTCCTTCAGGTTCTCGCCGTTGTAGGCGCGCAGCTTCGAGTAGATGGAAGAGTTTTCGGGAACGGTCAGCCGCGACAGCACGGTGAACTCGGCGAGCGAGCGCAGCGTCTGCGGCGCGCACGGCGCCGCGGCGAGCGTCGATTCCCTGAGCATCTTCTCGTAGATGCGGATCTCCTCGTCCACCCGCAGGCAGTACGGCACCTTGACCAGATAGACGCGGTCGATGAACGCTTCGTTGTCCTTGTTGTTGCGGAACTTCAGCCACTCGGCTTCGTTCGAGTGAGCCATGATGAAGCCGTTGAACGGCATCGCGGGCAGTGCTTCGGTCCCCTTGAAGTTGCCTTCCTGCGTGGCGGTCAGGATCGGGTTCAGCACCTTCAGCGGCGCCTTGAACATCTCGACGAATTCGACACAGCGCGGCGAGCCCAGGCACAGCGCGCCCGAGTAGCTGTACGCGTCGGGGTCGTCCTGCGCGTAGCGCTCGAGCATGCGCAGGTCGACCTTGCCGACCAGCGCCGAGATGTCCTGTGTGTTCTCATCGCCTGGCTCGGTCTTGACGATGCCGATCTGGTTCAGCACCGACGGCATCACGCGCACGACGCGGAACTTGGTGACGTCCCCCTTGTATTCCTTCAGCCGCTTCAGTGCCCATGGGCTCGCGATGCCGGTCAGCGCGCGCCGCGGAATGCCGTAGCGATCCTCGAGTTGGGCGCCGAACTTGTCGCGGTCGAACAGGCACAGCGGGTTCTCGAGCAGCGGCGAGACGCGACCCGACAACGGATCCTTCAGCGCGTAAATCGGGAACTTCTCGCACAACTTTTTGATCTTCTCCGCGAGCGACGACTTGCCGCCCCCGACCGGGCCGAGCAGATACAGCACCTGCTTGCGCTCTTCCAGACCTTGCGCGGCGTGCAGGAAGTACGCGTACAGGGACATCAGCGTCTCTTCCATGCCGTAGAAGTCGCTGAACGTATCCCACGTCTGGATGACGCGATTCTGGAAGATGCGCGACAGCCGCGGGTCCTCCGCGGTATTGACCAACTTCGGCTTGCCGATCGCCTCGAGCACGCACTCGTGCGCCGACGCGTACGCCATGCGGTCGGTGCGGCACAGGTTGAGGAAATCCTCCAGCGACATTTCCTCGTTCTGCGCCTCGACGAAGCCGTCGCGGAAAGCGGAAAAGACTTCGGACCTGTCTGTCATGCAACCTCCTTTGGCCGTCGCTCAGGCCTTCGGCCTGCCGACTACAACGCTCCGGGTCCGCAACCCGGCGGACAGCGCGACGGGCCACGCTTACCCTAAGACACCCGCATGCCTGTGGATGTTTCGAAAAGAACGGAGATTGTTCTTATAGTCGCCTCCGCGCACTGCGGGGCGGCCATCGCGCCTTCTGCGGCAGCGCCGCAGAAGGCGCCGAACGGAACCACCGCGCCTAAAACGTACGGCGCGGTTCGATCCAGCCCATCCACCAACTGAACCAGATGATGAGCAGAAGCGTTACCGACAGCACCACGCGAACCGTCAGCGCGTTGACCGTTCGGTTCGTCGCGCCCTTGTCGCGCAACAGAAAAACGAGGGCCGAGCCGAGCGCCGACAGGATGCCCAGGAAAGCAACGCCGATGAAGACCTTCATGCCGGGTGCAACCGAAACGCGGCCATTATGTCACCGGCGCGGCACGGCGGTCGCATGAAGAGTGCACAGACTCTCGCCGTACTGGTCGCGGCCGCTGTCGGGATCGCCGCGACGGTGTCGCTCGGCCAGTGGCAGACGCGCCGCGCCGAGCAGAAGCTGGCCCTGCAGGCGCAGCGCGACGCGGCCGAAAGCGCCGCGCCGATCGCGGTGTCCGCGCACGATCTCGCCGAACTGCCGCGGCGCGTGCCGCTGCGCGTGAAACTGCGCGGCCGTTTTGCGTATCGGGAGACGGTCTGGCTGGACAACCGCATGATGGACGGACGCGCCGGCTTCTTCGTCGTGACCCCGTTGACGATCGAAGGTACGCAGACCGCGATCCTCGTCATGCGCGGCTTCGCGGCGCGCGATCCGGCCGACCGGCAGCGCCTGCCTGCGATCGGCGAGCCGCCCGGCGAGGTGGTCGTGGAAGGGCTCGCCGTTGCCGAGGCGCCGCGACTGCTCGAACTCGGCGCCGGGCCGCGGCCGGGGCCGCTGCCGGCGATTTGGCAGAATCTCGACTACGCGGCGTTCGAGCAGGCCAGCGGGCGCCGTGTTGCGCGAATCGTCGTTCAGCAGACCTCGGAGGGCGACGATGGCCTCGCAAGGCGCTGGCTGCGGCCGTCGGCCGGTGTCGAGAAGCACCGCGGCTACGCGTTTCAGTGGTACGCGCTGGCGGTGCTGCTGGCGGTGCTGGCGGCAGTCGTCCTGTTCCGCGGGCGCAGGCACGCAAAGAAAGCGATTTCGTGAACGCGATAACGAACCCACCGTCCGCCTCGCACTGGCGCCGGTACCGCACCCTGTACGTGCTGCTCGCAGTGTGTGCGGCGCCGGTCCTCGCGTCGTATCTCGCCTACTACGTCTTTCCGCCGGCCGGTCGGACCAACTACGGCGATCTCGTGTTGCCGCAACGGCCCGCCCCGTCGCTCGCCCTGACGCGGCTCGACGGAAGCCGCCTCGAGATGAAGGAATTGCGCGGGCAGTGGCTGATGGTGCACGTCGACGCGGCGGCGTGCGCGGCCGCTTGCCAGCGCAAGCTGTGGAACATGCGGCAGGTGCGGCTGACGCAGGGCAAGGATCGCGACCGGATCCGGCGCGTCTGGCTGATCACCGACGCCGCGCCGCTGGACACGATCCTGCTGCGAGAATACGAGGGCACGCTGTTTCTGCGCGCAAATCGCGCCGAGCTCGAGGCCTTCCTCGCGCTGCCCGACGATCCCGATGCACGGCTCGGCGACCATATCTGGCTGATCGACCCGCTCGGCAACCTGATGCTGCGCTGGCCGAAGGACGAGGATCCGAACCGGATGAAAAAGGATCTGACCAGACTGCTGCGCGCTTCGCGCATCGGTTGAGCGGTCGTCATGGACGCGGCATCGTTCGGCTGGCTCGCGCTCAAGGCACTCGCCGTGGCAGCGCTGCCGCTCGGCTACGTCCTGCTGTCGCGCGACCCGAACAAGCACCAGAAGCTCGCCTGGGTCACGGCGTTCCTGACGCTGGACTTGATCATGTTCGGCGGCTTCACGCGGCTGACCGATTCTGGCCTCGGCTGCCCGGACTGGCCCGGTTGCTACGGTCATTCGAATCCCCTGTCGGCCGGCGAGCAGATCCGCGCGGCGGAATCGGCGCAGCCGACCGGTCCGGTGACGATGACCAAGGCTTGGATCGAGATGCTGCATCGCTACTTCGCGATGGGGGTCGGCATCCTGATCGTCGTGCTGATGGTGCAGGCGTGGCGGCGCCGGCGGCGCGAACCGTCGCGCTCGCCCTGGCTTGCCACCGCGATCTTCTTTGCGGTCTGCCTGCAAGGGGCGTTCGGCGCGTGGACCGTGACGATGAAGCTGCAGCCGGCCATTGTCACTGCGCACTTGCTGGGTGGCGTCGGACTGCTGGCGCTGCTCGTGTGGCTGGCGCTCGGCGAGGGTGCGGTGCGCCGCGTCGCGCCTGCCGCGGCGGAGCTGCGCCGGCCAGCGGCGCTCGCGCTCGCCGTGCTCTTTGTTCAGGTCGCGCTGGGCGGCTGGGTCAGCACGAACTACGCGGTGATGGCGTGCCCGGACTTTCCCCTGTGCCAGGGGCGCTGGGTGCCCGAGATGGACTTCCGGCACGGCTTCACCGTGTGGCGCGATCTCGGCCGCACCGGTGACGGCGAACTGATCCCGTTTCAGGCGCTGGTCGCCGCGCACTGGACGCACCGGATGTTCGCGTATCCGGTGTTCGCCCTGCTCGGCTGGCTTGCGTGGCGGGCATGGCGGCTCGAAGGGGTCTCGCGGCTAGCGCGCCTGCTCGCGGCGCTGCTCGTGCTGCAGTTCCTCACGGGGATGTCGAACGTCATGCTGCAGTGGCCGCTGCTGCTGGCGGTGCTGCATAACGGCGGCGCGGCGGCGTTGGTCGGCGTGCTGGTCGCGCTCAACTACCGCGTGCGGCGGGCGTCCGTGCAGACGGTCACTGCGGCGGCCATCGCGCAGGCCGCGGCGCGAGCGAGCGGGTAAACTGCCGCTTCTTCACAGCATCGCCTCCCGCCGAGAACGCTTTTGACCATGCAGGCTCCCGCCCGCCGCGACGAAGTCACGCTGCTGCCGCATCTGGCGCGCCAGTACTGGCTGCTGACCAAGCCGCGCGTGACGCAGCTCGCGCTGTTTTGCGCGGTGATCGGAATGTTCCTGTCGACCTCGGAGCTGCCGTCGCTTGCGCTGGTCGCCAAGGCGACGGTCGGCATCTGGCTGCTCGCCGGCGCCGCCTTCGCGGTCAACTCGATGATCGAGCGGCACATCGATGCGCGCATGGCCCGCACGCGGATGCGCCCGCTCGCGCGCGGCGAAATCACGCTGCCGCAGGCGATCGTGTTCTCAGGCGTCATCGGCGGCGCCGGTATGTGGGTGCTGTACGCGCTGGTGAACCCGCTGACGATGTGGCTCACCTTCGCGACTTTCGTCGGCTACGCGGTGGTCTACACGGTGCTGCTGAAGCCGTACACGCCGCAGAACGTCGTGATCGGCGGCATCAGCGGCGCGATGCCGCCGGTGCTCGGCTGGGCGGCGGTGACCAACACGGTGCCGGCCGAGGCCTGGCTGCTCGCGCTGATCATCTTCGTGTGGACGCCGCCGCACTTCTGGGCGCTCGCGCTGTACCGGCTCGACGACTATCGGAAGTCGGGCTTGCCGATGCTGCCGATCACACACGGCCCGGCACTGACCCGCCTGCACATTCTGCTGTACACGATCGTGCTGGTGGCGACCACGCTGCTGCCGTACGCGATCCGGATGGCGGGCTGGATCTACCTCGCCGCCGCGCTCGCGCTCGGCGCGGTTTTCCTGGCGTACGCATGGAGGCTTTATCGCGCCTACAGCGACGCGCTGGCCCGCGCCACGTTCAACTACTCGATCGTCTACCTTGCGGCGCTGTTCGCGGCGCTGCTGGTCGATCACTACATTGCCTGACGGAACCGCGCGGCGGCGGCAGCGGTCGAACCTGGCCCGATGAAATCCCTGTTCGCTCTGCTCGGCGCATTCCTGCTGGCCGCCTGCGACGGTACGCCGGGATTCAACAACGTCGACATCACCGGCGCCAGCTACGCGCGCGAATTCGCCTTGACCGATCACACGGGGGCCAGGCGCACGCTGGCCGACTACCGCGGCAAAGTGGTGGTGGTGTTTTTCGGTTTCGCGCAATGCCCGGACGTGTGCCCGACGACGCTCTCCGACATGGCGCAGGTCAAGCGCAGGCTCGGCGCCGACGGCGACCGACTGCAGGTGCTGTTCGTAACCGTCGATCCCGAGCGCGACACCCCAGCCGTGCTCGCGCAGTACGTACCGAGCTTCGATTCGAGCTTCGTCGGGCTGTACGGCACGGCCGACGAGATCGCCAAGACGGCGAAGGAATTCAAGGTCTTTTATCAGAAGGTCCCGGGCAAGACGCCGACCTCTTACACGATCGATCACACCGCCGGCAGTTACGTGTTCGACAAGGACGGGCGCGTCCGCCTGTTCGTCAGGCACGGACAGGGCGTCGATGCGATCGTCGCCGATCTGAGGCGCCTGCTCTGACGCACATCAGCCGGGCGGGTCTTGCGGGTCGGGCGACTCGGCAAGGCGTTCAATCAGCATCGGCGGGTGGCGCGCGAGCCGATTGCGTCGCGCGAGTCGGCGCCGAGGTCGCGCTCGAACCGCAGCAGCAGTCGCCGGTGGTGCGCAAATGGCGGCGCCGTCTCCGCGTGCGCGTCGGCTGCAAAGCGTGGCTCGACGCGTTGGACGTGGTCCTCGGGCTCGCGTACATCGATCGGGGGCGCCCCTGCCCTTGGTTCGTTCAAACTGAATTCCCCGCACCACAGAGACGCGAAGAACGCAGAGAACCGCGCCAAAACCTGGATTGACCACGAGGAAAAACGATCGCCCGGCGGGCAAGACACCCACGACCGCGGCAACCATGTTTTTCGGTGTCCTCCGTGTCTCTGTCGCTCAACCGCGGTTTTCAGAGTCAATCGCTCCGGTTTCCGCGTTGATGCGCGTCCGGCTCGACAGTTCGATCCCTTGAACCTCCTTCGCGATCGAGAAGGCCGCGCAGGTCGCCTCGTTCAGCTCCAGTTCGAAGCCGGCGAAAACGTTCGGCGCGGCATCCGAGTAGCGCGCGCGCTGGTAGGTTCGTGCGCCGGGGTCCAGCACCGCATGCGGCTCGAAAGGATCGAAGACGACCCAGTCGCCCGGCGCCGCCGCGGCGCGTAGCCCGAGCCGCGGAAAGACGACCTCGCGCGGCGGACCCGCGACACACCACACACCGAACAGCACGCCTGCGAAATGCGCGTCGTTATGGAAAAACGCGCCGCGACAAACGTACCACTCGAAGCTGCGGCGCAGGCTTGCGGCCAGGACAGGCCCGAGCGCGGTCGCGAGCGCCCGATGCGCGTCCGCAAGTTCGAAGGTGCCGCCCGACACGACGCGCCCGGGCGCGCAGGCATCGATGGCGACTCGATTCGCGGCCTCACGCAGGTTTGGAGGCAATGCGCGCGAACCCGCGAGCAGGCGGGTCGCGCTGCCGCGCCGCGTCCCGTCGGAACATGCGCAGACGGCCGCTGCAACCGGAGCATCCAGCCATTGCATCGGGGGGGAGCTTAGCGCGCTGGCCCGCGGGGCAGCCGCGCCAGCGTGCCTCGGGTGAGCAGCGCCCGAAAAAAAGGCCCCGCAACGCGGGGCCGAGGTTCCGCCTCTTCGGAGGAGAGGGGGAGGAGGAGAGGCGGACTTGCTGCGAACAACCTACCGGAAGACGGGGCCCGTCAGGCTTCGACCGTCAAGGCGCCTCGCATCTTCTGCAGTGCTTTGGCCTCGATTTGCCGAATTCGTTCCGCGGATACGCCAAACTCCTGCGCCAGATCGTGCAACGTCGCGGTGCCGACGTTGCCGTCGGGGTCTTCGTTCAGCCAGCGCGCCTCGATGATCCGGCGACTGCGCGCATCGAGAATATCCAGGGCGCGGGCGATACCTTCGCTTTGCAGCCGGTCGTATTCGCGACGCTCGAGCACCTCGGTCGGTTCGCTGCGCGGATCGGTGAGATATGCGATCGGAGCGAACTCCTCTTCGCCGTCGTCGGCTCGCCCTTCCAGCGCCACTTCACCGCCCGCCATGCGGGTTTCCATCTCGACCACGTCTTCCGGCCGGACGTTCAGCTCCTGCGCGACCTCCCGCACTTCGTTCGGCGTCAACGCGGCGTGCCGCTGCTTCATGCTGCGCAGATTGAAGAAGAGTTTGCGCTGTGCCTTGGTGGTGGCCACCTTGACCAGGCGCCAGTTGCGCAGGATGTACTCGTGGATCTCGGCCTTGATCCAGTGCAGCGCAAACGACACGAGCCGGACACCGCGCGCCGGATCGAATAGCTTCACCGC
>FWWM01000971.1_pt1 | contig 91988 bp, 75 predicted proteins | sample 2228351 | NCBI WGS metagenome assembly FWWM01 (sample SAMEA103939774, study PRJEB20133) | metagenome | reverse complement strand
GACGGCTCTCCGCCCTCAAACTGCCACCGGTACTCAGTCGGTGTAAAACGCTCCTGTGTCGGTCGCCACCGGTAACACTCACCGACACACACCTGCACTGGCGATAGTGCTACCTGCGGCAATGCACACGTCGCCACACTCTCCGGATACCCCGGCGCAAAGACGCTGGCGATGTAGTTGTTGGGGGTAAGGAGAGCACTGATGCCGTATGTATATTGCCAACCCAAATAAGACTTTTCACTCACGTCCACATCCCCGATCGGTGACATTACGGGCCAGTTCGACCAGCTTGTCCAGTTTAATAACCAGCTTGATGGGTTTGATAATTGACCCCAATAACCACCCGCACCCACAAACCACCAATTCATTACCGGCTCATGATTGCAATTAAGGCGTGTGAGGTAGAGTATGTGTTTATTTAAGTCATACATGTATTCTGCAACAACCGTATCAACTATTGGTTTAGCTGATGATGGTTCTTGAATGACGCCAATTCGATAAATATACATTCCACGACTACTGTCGGTGTTTCGGAATATGCTGCCAGGGCGAGCAAGGGTATTATCAAAGTATATTCTTCCATCTCGACCAAGCTCGAAAAATAAATAATGGTTACGCAATTGCGCAATGCAAGTATACCCCATCTCATCTTGTATTGGTATAGCTTCCAGTGATTTTATCATGCTACGTAAGAGTACCGTCTGCATTGTTGGACTCTCCCAAACGAGCTCCGACTGTCCAAGATTAGGCAGACTATATCGGCGTATCCATAACCATTCTTTCACCTGCACGCTATCTATGTTTTGATCTACCATCAGAAACATTCCGCGATAAAGAGATAGCGTATCTACCGATATTCCTAAAACATAAAGGTATCGCGATTCTGGATCAAATGTGCAGACTAACCCGGCACTTATCCTATCACCATTCAACGAAATATACCGTGGTACGGACTGCCCCAATCGCACAGTTCCGGTTGCATTATCGAACTCGTACATCACTGGCCAGGGTGCACGTGATATAATTACGTACTTGCCATTAGGCGAGATCTTCAGTCCTGCCTGTCCCGCATTGCCTTGCATTACAGCTTGGAAGTCCATGCTTACATACATAGCACTATCCTTTAGGAACTTTTTACCGTACATCCAGTCCAGCATACTGGAATACGATGTATATAACGTTCCAAGAAATACATACATCGGCTGTTGCGGAGGTATTGTGATCGGCATGTCAGATACAACAGGTTGGCGGTCTATACCATTACGCCCAACATGGAAAGCATAAAACCGTATTCCACGTATCCCCTCTTGCCGGTTACCTACAGACACATATGTTAGTAACCAGTATCCGTCACCACGACAATCCATTGTGGCTGCGATACTCCCTATTTTGTTGTTTTGTAGTAAAGGCTCTCGCAGAGCTATAAAATCAATGTCACTATCATCCAATCGGTTTCGATAAAAATTACCGAGGCGAATATGGCTATATGCGACATTCCCCGTGCCACATGTTACTATATAGTAGCTCGATGAATCGGTGACATCGGGCACCACACACACATCTGGAGAACTCCACCACCAATCCCAACGATGTGTGGTGTCCGACCAATAGCTTCGATGGGTTGTATCATCAAGGAAGGCTTCTACTCCTGGTCTAATTTCTCGCAGTGTTCTACCACTGTATGTTTGTAGATAGACATGAGGCCATGAGAGCAAATTAGGCTGACAAGGAAACCATCCAACATGGAATAATAAATTACCAGTTTTAGGATCTGATATTGTCACCTTCCGACCAAGTGTTCTGAAGATATACGAGGGGTCTTCCCAGAATCCTTCTCCACGTCCACCGCTAAAATCAATTCCACACCGCGGAAATGCCGAACTTAACAACCATGTATTTGTCTCCATCGCATTCCGCTGCGCGTAAATGGGCAACGTTGCTATTATCACAGTGACAACAATCAACCACTTCTTCATAGCTGTATCCTCACAATGCACCTGACATACAACTCATCAAGTAAGATGGTGGAGAGGAGGTTATAGCATACCCCCTCTCCACCAACACGCTATGCCTACGGCGGAGGACAGCACATGTGAATCGTGCAGTCCCAGTTCGGATCCGGAATGACGCAGTGAGGCTCTACCGGTGGCTCAAGCCTGCGACAATTTGGTACGACCTGCTGATCGGGATCGTTAAGATTGAATGTGTAACTGAAACAACAATACTGCTGCGTTTCACACGGTACAAGCCACACTTCCGGAAGAGTCCATCCTGTCGGGAACGGTGGTAGGTCTGGCGGAGGCGTTGTCGTCTCTCGCCAACAGCTCGGATGCCGGAACGAGTACTGCTCCGCTGCCTCTCCTCCAAAAGGCTGGCAGTCGCTTCCTCGTAGTCCGCGTCGAACAATCTCTTGCCTGATTGCCTCCATGACCAGCCGTCTATCATTGCATGGCGCACAGATTGGCCAAAACCAATCAATTTCTATTTGGCAGCCATCGCACCGATCCGGCGGTGGTTGGCATCGGCGAATGCGATACCGAACATCACCGGCGCAATTGAGTAAAGGATACTCCGGTGGTGTCAGCACCACAAACATGTACCGCACTTCCCACGGACCACAGTTGCAGTCGGTCGGTGGACAACAGCTATCATTTCGGGGGAATGAATCACATGGAAACTGTGCCCACGCATGCAACCCTGCAAGGAGCATCAGCATAGAAATCATGGTTTTCATGGCTATTCCTCCTTCACCGTGTAACGTGGACAAGTATGCCTTCCGGCTGAATGCCCTCACCCGAGATTGCCACGATGTAGCTCCCAGGCGATACCGACGACAGGTCCAGCTCTACCTGATGCTCACCTGCCGGATACCTCGTTCGCATCACACGCCCTGCAACACGTCCGCTCATGTCATGTACAACAATCTCGGCGTGTCCGGCTGTTGCCAATCGAAAACGAACCTCTGCTCGCTCGTGTGCTGGATTCGGATATACCGCTAATAGTACCGTACCTCTAGACTGTCGTTGTACCCCTGACTGCGATGCAACCATCACACGAGTCCATGTTCGACTCCGGTCGAAACTCACGTACGCACTGCCATCTCGGCTACCTACCCACAGCACCGAACCATTCCGACAGGCGCCGGCTAAGCGCCCCATCGCTCCATCTGCCATCACTCCTGTTGCGCTGACCATCATGACCAACACCAAGCCTGCTATTGTCTTCATCGCCTCACCCTCCCTATGGACACACATTCGTACACGATGGACGACACTGCACCGGCGTCACTGTATTCTGCCGCGGTCCCGGATTGCCCCGCGTGCCCTCGATGTAGCAACAGTACTCATCACCACAGCCGACGATACACCCATTAGCTCCATCAACTACCCAGCAGCTCGGGTGAATCACTCGCAACTGTGCGTAAGTGTTGAACCAGCCATACGGATCATAGCTGAACAACGTCATGCGAATTGCTCCGATGAGTTCCTCCAACGTAAACGACGGATTGGTCACACAATCGGTACTCCCTGCACACCCAGGCACTGGGCGATGGCATATCCGATTGAAGTAATACCCACCGATTCGCTCGTTGGGACAGTGAAACCGTGTCACTTCCACGACGTAGCAACACGTGACCGCTGAAACACCCCAACACACAAACGTCGAGATTGTTTCCACATCCACGGCGGTACAGTTCGGTCCTCGACACGGTTGCGCTGTGCTGCTAACCGCCGCCATCAACAGCACCGCAACCACAATTAGTGATTTCATTGAACTTCTCAACACATGGTGAAACATCATTGTCACAAACGCCCACTCTGCTGCACGTCCTCCGCCCAAACTGCCAGACGTGCCGCGGCGGCGGTGGGCGCTCCAACCATGCCTGCCATTGTGTGTGTGTGTGTGTGTGTGTGTGTCAGCTTCCGCACCGCACGCACTTCCCCTGCCCATGCCCATCGGCTGGGTTGCATCAGGTGTTCCACGTGTGCTCGTCGGTGCTTGCGCATGATGTGGCTCCTATGCTCACCTCCAAAATAAAACAAAAAATCGTCATAATCAAACAAAATTTTTTCCGCTCCGGTCGCGCATTGGCATTGTTGTTGCGGAACGCCTCTGTGTACTTCACCATCGCATGGATGCAATGGCGCGCATTATTTCGACCGAGACACTCGGCGCACTCGTTGATAAACTTGCAATCGTCAATCTCAAGCTCTGGCATTGCCAGGAATTACTCTACGGCGAACACCCTCCAGAGCAACAGTCCCAGCTACACGAAAAAAATCGTTCGCTCCTCCAGCAACGCCAGCGACTCATCGAGACCATTGACCAGTGGATTGAGCAAGCACTCACCGATCCGTCGGACATGCTCATTACAAGCCCACAGAACAAGCTCTACGGACGATTTCGCACCGACACTGAGCTATGACTGCACCTGTCAATATTCTCAACGACACACTTCGACCACGCACGGTCGGTGAAATGGTTGATGCGCTCATCATCATGAACATTCGCATGTGGCACGCCCAGGAGCTGTTCTTCGATTTGGACAAGCTCTATGCACTCCCACACGATCGAGTGCTACCACTTCTGACATACACAACTCGGCTGAACCTTCTTCGCAATCAAGCCATGGACGGCATTGATGCACTGTTTGCAGCACAGTTAGTGAAACGCTTTCCTGGCATTAGCTCCGGCGAGCAATCACAACCGACCGAAACTATCATCTGGGAACCAACATGAGCCACCAATTCCGCATCCCTGTTTATCAACCATGGCTCTGCGGCAACGAAGAACGCTACGTTCTCGACTGCCTCCGCTCAAATTGGATTTCGAGCAAAGGCTCCTACATCAGCACCTTTGAAGAGCGCTTCGCAGCTACCGTCGGTGTACGCCACGCAATCAGTGTGTGCAACGGTACCGTCGCACTACATGCAGCGCTGGCAGCACTCGGTATCGGCCCAGGCGACGAAGTTATCGTCCCAACATTCACCTACATCGCTCCCGTCAATGCAGTTGTTTACTGCGGCGCAACACCAGTCTTTGTGGATTCCGATGAGCACACCTGGCAACTCGATCCAAACGATGTTTATCGCCGAATTAGTCCCCGCACAAAAGCAATTATTGCCGTGCATCTGTACGGTCATCCGGCCGAGATGAATGCACTCAACGCACTTGCTCGTGAGCATGGACTCTTTCTGATCGAGGATTGCGCCGAAGCATTCGGCGCGTACTACGAAGGCAAGCACGTCGGTACGTTCGGCGACATTGCGACGTTTTCGTTCTATGGCAACAAAACCATTACGACCGGCGAAGGAGGAATGGTTGTCACTAACGACGACATGCTCGCCGAGCGCGTTCTCCGGCTCAAAGGACAAGGTTTAGCACCCTACCGGGAGTATTGGCACGACATCGTTGGCTACAACTATCGCATGACCAATATTGCCGCCGCAATCGGACTTGCTCAGCTTGAAAATACTCAGTTCTTTCTTGACCGAAAGCGCACTATTGCGCAACTCTACCACCGACTACTTGCCGGAACACCACTGGAATTTCAGCACCAGAAACCAAATGTTGAACATGCTTGGTGGATGGTCTCGGTTCTAACACCAACAGCTCACGATCGGGAGATTCTTCGGTCAGCTCTTCACACCGCCGGCATTGAGACTCGCCCGACGTTTTACCCCGTTCACACAATGCCAATGTATTCGCAGCGGTACGAGCGTCACCGCGTGGCAGAGTCCATCGGGCTGCGCGGTATCAACCTTCCGAGCTATCCCGCCCTCACCACCGAACACATCGAAGAAATCTGCGCAATCATTCGCGACACAGTGCAGAGCTTCTCCTATACCAACCAACAATACCGCTCATCACCATCGCTGTCGCCATCACCATGAAAACCCCATCCTGCCGCCTGTGTGGAGCATCGCTAAAGCGACTATTCCGAGCTACTGTCCTCAAAACGCACTCTGTCGAGTACTTCCAGTGTCAACGATGCATGCTCGTCCAGACTGAAGAACCGTACTGGCTCGACGAAGCGTACCGTCAGCCAATCGGTGACCTGGACACCTGGCAAATCGAGCGAAGTCTCTATTCTGCGGTCCTCGTTGAATCGGTTCTGCCGCTGCTCAATCGGTCACAAGGGCGAGTAGTGGATTTCGGCGCAGGCTACGGAATGCTTGTTCGACTGTTGCGAAACCGTGGCATCGAGGCGTATTGGTTCGATCGTTTTGCCGATAATCTCTTCGCAAAAGAGTTTTGCTGGGATGGCGGTCGCGCAGACCTTGTTAGCTGTTTCGAAGTCGTCGAGCATTTTCTCAATCCTCGGGAGGAATTCGAGCGGATTTTTTCAATCGGTGATGCCATGCTCTTCTCGACACTGCTGATTCCCGGCCCTCCACCGGCACCAAACCAGTGGGATTACTACGCATTCGAGGGTGGTCAGCATATTGCCCTTTACTCGATTGATACATTGCACTACCTTGCAAAACAATTTTCTCTGCATCTCTACAGCAACGGTGCCAATCTCCACTTGCTGACCAAACGACCAATTGATACCAGCAACATTTCCACTCTCCCAGCATGGCAGCATCTTGTCCGACGCATTGAGCAGACTTTTGCCCCATCAATTGGGCAACCGTCGCTGGTGGTCATTGATTCGCCGGCAACCACACACGCTCGCAAGCCGACTATCGGTATTGCAATCTTCCACGGCTTGGGGGACATTCTCAATGCAACGATTATCGCACGACAAATCAAACACGATCACCCTGATGCTCATCTTGTCTGGTTTACAGCAGAACAATATGCATTCGTTCTGCAGAACAACCCCGACATTGATGAAATTATTGCGATGCCAGGCGTCCCCAATCAACTGGACGCGCAATTCAATCACCTTCGCAGCTCACGACAGTGGGACGCGTTTTACGTGCCTGCTCCTTACACTGCATACGACAAATTTCCCGGAGGCGACCTTACCGAACTTCTTCTTGCGACCTACGATGGCACAATTACGGTGCCGCTCCGCCCGGTCTTGCAACTGAGTGAAACAGAGGTCGAGCAGGCACGTGCCTGGTGGGCTACCCTACCGAGCAATCGCCCGCGAATCCTTGTTGAGACAGAATTCTTCTCGGCGCAATCACCATGGGACAGCACCTACGCTCGTGCAATGATCGAATCGCTGCGTGCACTTGAACCGGTGTTTGTTTTTACTGCGAAGAACCGACCGCCCTATCTCGATGAGCTTGCCCAGGATTACCCCGATGTCGTGTGGTGCAACCTACCGTTCCGCCTCAACGCTGAACTGTACAACTGCTGCGATGCCTTTATCGGCGTGTCATCGGCGATTTCGTGTCTGGCTAACTCTACTTGGTGCCGCGCCGACGTTCCGCACATCGAGGTTGTCAATGGTCCACACTGGAGCACATGGCATTTTCAGCACCACACATGCCGACGGATTGTATTCGATCGCGAGCAATTTCAAGCGGCACTCTGTTGGCTCAGCGACATTCTTGCAGGCAAACAGCCGGTACAGCAACCCAAAGAAAAAAAGTCACTGCTGGACCTGTACACGCATCGCATCGAAGGTAAGTATCACTGGCTATCACCGACTCTACTGCCGAACTCCACCACAGCAATCAGTCAGCACGATGCCTTGCGCACGATCACCCGAACACTGAGCGAAATCGAGCCATTTTACCTCTGCTACGGTGGTATCGGGGATTTTCTCCTGGCACTCAGTTCAGCACTCGATAAAAATGAGCCAATCACCGTCGTTTGCTATCCGAATTCCACGGCGGCGGCGCAGGCATTTTTCGATACATTCCCCGCAGTGCAGAAGGTGTACATGATCCCGCGCTACAGCGAGCCACAACAACAGTACATTGCCGGAATGTACCTCCGTGCTGCAACGATGAACCTGCCCAACTGCCGCGGACGTGGCATTACTCCTCCTGGACGTGAGGATGACTTTTGGAAACCTGGACTTGACATTGTCCAAAGCTGCGGTGTGACGCTTTACCCACGATGGATTGAGCAATACAGAACCGAACGACTCGTGCACCCTCATGTTGTGCTTGCTCCCATGGGAAGTGTTTACGGCATGTTCCGTAGCAAACGGAACATCCTTCCACCGCAATTCTGGAACAGTGTGCTGTCAATTCTGCGAGCAACGGGCATTCGACCGATCATCATCGGCACACCCGACGAAGCCAACGCGTATCCATCCGATGGTTGGGCGCACGACATGCGTAGCTACTCGTTCGATGAACAATTCCGGATACTTGCTAGCGCCGATGTTGTCATCGCTGCAGACTCGTGGCATAAAACCTTTGCTGCGATGGCACAGGTCCCAACCATTGTTTTCGATCCACTGAGAAATTTCGACCTGACCTTCTGGCGCGACTCATCGCAAGTTGTCTTCATCCAGCCCTGGGACAATATCCGACTGGTCCGCACATGGCAAGAATTCATCGGTGCGACCGCCGAAATGCTCAAATCGAAAGGCATTGATTTAGTCGCAGATACCACTCCATCACCACGCCAAAGTGAGTATCTTCGGCGAACCAATCCCAACCAACCGCTCACAAGCCTTCATCCGGTGTTTTGGGAACGTACCTACCAGGAAGCGCAGAGCGTCTTGCTCCGCATACCCGATGCTGTGGGTGATACTCTCATGATGACCGCCGTTGTTGCTGCTATCGGCAGTGCCTATCCACATTTGGAGATCATTGTTGCGGGTTCGCACTTTGTTGCAGACATCTTCCGCGGTCACCCAAACGTTAGTCGCTGTGTCATCGCCAATAGTGCCGATGACCTTCGCGCTGAGGCAAACGCTGACATCATTGTGGACTATCGCTGTTTGATTGATCAACTTCCGGAGTACTACGGCATATTGCCCATGATGGACATTCTGGCGAACATTGCTGGCGTTCGGCTCCCAAGCAAACGGTTGGTGTATAGCGTCACCGCCGATGAACATCAATGGGCATCGGAGCAGTTACGGAATGCAGAGAATATCGTCGCTGTGCATTTGAGTACTGCCAAAGACCTGTATCGTACATATCGGCGTCCTCAGGAGCTACTTCCTGCAATGTTGGATCGGCTCAGTGATGGCATTGTGCTGTGGCTTGGCTCAGAACCAGCACCGATACGTTCTGAGCGAATCATTGACTGCGCTCGCAATGGCTATACGCTGCGCCAACAGATCGCACTCGTCGAACATGCAACGTCGGCTGTTGTCATTGATAGTGCCTTCTACCACGTCGCACACAATCTCTTCCGGAAGCCAACACTCTTGCTGGCAGGACCGACCAACGAATATCTCATCGGCGATTACGCTGCAGCTCCACTCTACACACTTCGCCATAGCCAGTGCAATTCGTGTTATTGGCAAGCACAGCAGTGTAAGCGTGTTTGCCTGTCTCTGCTCTCACCACAAACCATCGCCGCTGCGGCTACTCAGCTTCTTGAGCGCGTGCGAGCTGGAACAGCCCAGCCGCTGCCTGCACCGAATCCTCCTGCGCTCCAGTGTACCTGGGATCGGTTGCAGCAGAATTACTTTGTTACGTGTGTGCAGCATCGCAAGTGCGGTGGCGGATTAGTGCGTTTGGTCATTACTCCCGGCGATCCGCTACCACCCTACGCCGACCAATGGAATGGAATCACAATTGCAGAGCAAACTGTCCCCCACCACGTTGTTTCACTACCGGAGATTTTTCAGTCATGACAATTCCTGTGCAGCATACCGAAGTCGTTGCATGCCCGTTCTGCCGCAGCACACAAGCAACTCCTGTGCGTCAGAGCGCCGACATTGTACAGTGTCACCAATGCCAGACGGTGTACCTGCGGACGCGCATGACCGACCAAGCGCTCTATGCACTCTACCAGCACTATGCACACGATGGCTCGCATATGCGACTGCCGACGACAGCAGAGGAAATCGCCACCTCTGGACTACGGCGAAGTGAATTTGTCGCTGAGGCGCTCGAATTCATTACACCGGCTGGACTTTGGCTTGATATTGGGTGTGGATGGGGCGCAATGCTCGACCATGTGCGCGAGCGGGGATTTACTCCGCGCGGCATCGAACTTACTCGCTCGTGCGTGGATTTTGCAACCATGGTGCTCGGCATCCCTGTATCGAATAGCGATTTCCTCGAATCGCGCATCGAAGCCAATTCCTGCAGCGTTATTTCGATGGTGCACGTGTTAGAACACCTGACACATCCAGCAGAAGTGCTCAAGAAAGTCCACGCAACGCTCACCGACGGAGGTTTATATTGCGGAATCGTACCGAACTTCGATTCGCTCTGCTCAGAATTGCTCCTGGATGGCTGGGCGTGGCTTGATCCGCATTTTCATTACGTGCACTACACCCCTGCCACACTCAACAAACATTTGCACGATGCCGGTTTCGATGTGCTCCGCATCTACACAGCAACAGGCGACTATGGCAGAGATGTTGTGCTGAAATACTTACGGAGTGCTGCTCCACCGCTACCCCAATCGGTAAGCTACGAAGACTTACTACAAGCAGTCGAAGCCGATGGTCGAGGTGAAGAAATTCGATTCTTCGCACGCAAGCGGTGATGCCTCGATCAGCAGACGGTTACCCTAAGGCGCGTCGGTCAAGCTCAACGACAGCAGGGCAGTGGTCACTCCCCATGATGTCCGGTTGCAGATAGGCTGCGCGTACAAATGGCATCAACCGTTCATCAACGAAGTGATAATCAATGCGCCAGCCGATGTTTCGCTGTCGTGCTCCGCGGCGCTGGCTCCACCAGGTGTAGTGTCCTCCGTCGGTGACAAAACGTCTGAATACATCCACCAGACCGGTCGCTATAAGCTTATCGAGTGCATGGCGTTCCTCAGGCAGAAAGCCGCTTGTACGCTCGTTCTCACGCGGGCGGGCAAGGTCGAGTTCGGTGTGGGCTGTGTTGAAATCTCCGCTCAGGATCACCGCACGCCCATCGCGGCGAAGCTCGTGCACATACTCGGTTAGCGCTTGATAGAATTCGAGCTTGAAGCGGAGTCGTTCGACTTTTTCAGGAGAATGGCGCGCATCATCGGGGCTGTAGCCTTTCGGACAGTACACCGATGCAATCGTCACATTCCCCCAATCGGCTCGAAGGAAGCGTCCCTCGCAATCGAACCGCTCGATGCCTAATCCGCTCGTTATCGCATCAGGCTCAAGGCGCGTCATGATGCCTACGCCGCTGTATCCTTTTCGATTGCGTGCAGGCGCGTAGTATTGGTGATAGCCAGCCGGCGGCTGCATTGTCGCATCAAGCTCGTCAGGCTGAACGCGAATCTCTTGCAAGCAGAATACATCGGGTCGGAACTGCTCCAAATACTGTCGTAGCCCCTGGCGATATGCCGACCGAAGACCGTTGACATTCCACGTAACAACTGTCAGTCGGCTGCTCACAGCAGGTCACTGGGCTTTGTCAGCGACTGCATTTTTTCTTGCACTGCCTCGGGCGAGGGCGGACGCAGCGTCGTAGCAATGTATGGGCTAACATCATCAACCAGCCCAATCATTGTTTCCTGGTGGATGTAGCGGGCAACCTCCTCCAGCGAATTTGTTTCACGCCAGACGCGGAGCTGCCGCTGAGCACCCGAGCCCATTTCGAGAATCTGGTAAATGTACTCGATGTACCGGCGTGTGCCGAGCTGGTCCACAACGTCATCAACAAAATCAATCAGCTCGCGAATCAAATCAGTCGCAGGCAGCTCCTTTTGCTTACCGAAATCAATGAGCTTACCCTCCAGACCGTAGCGGACAGCACGCCATTTGTTTTCAACCAGGAGAATTCGCGGATAGACACGGAAGGTCAGGTTCTGCTCAAAGAGCGTGTAGAGCTTAGCAACGATTGCCTGAATTAGTGCAGCAATGGCGATGGTTTCATCAACACGCATGGGTAAGTCGCAGATGCGAATTTCCAGCGTGGGGAATTTTGGATGCGGGCGGATATCCCACCAGATTTTTTTCGGGTTGTCAATACAACCGGTTCGCATGAGAATATCAACGTAGCTTTCGAACTGCGCCCAACTGGCAAAATAATCGGGAATCCCCGTTCGAGGAAAGCGTTCAAACAGTTTGGAGCGATAGGACATCAAGCCGGTATCCATCCCCATCCAGAACGGCGAATTTGTCGAGATACACAGAATGTGGGGCAAAAAGTATCGGATGACATTCATGATTTGAATCTGCGTCTCTCGATTTTCAATGCCAATATGGACGTGCATACCGAAAATCAGCAGCGATCGCGCCAGCATCTGCATATCGCGCACCACGTTTTGGTAGTGCTCATCGGGATAGATTGGTTGGTCCTGCCACCGAGCAAACGGATGTGTTGATGCGGCACCGATCAGCAGATTGTTTTGCTTGGCGATGTGTGCGATGATCGAACGAATCTTGACAATTTCAAAGTGCGCTTCTTGAATTGTACGGCACACACCGGTGCCAATCTCCAGCATCGAGCCATGCATTTCGGGCTTGACGTGTTCGTGGAGCACTGTTCGCCCTTTGGAAATAAGCTCCATGTCAATGTGTGAGCGAAGGTCGAAGGACTCGGGATCGAGGACCATGTACTCCTCCTCGATTCCAACAGTCAACGACGGCGGGCTATTCGGATTGGAAGCGTTGAGGTTGGCACTGAATGCATCGGTTGCTCTCATGGTGGCGTACCAATCGGATGTTGTTGCAGCGAATTTACAGCACGTGCCCCCCACTTGCAAGGGTTCACTGCGCTCGTGGTTGCCAGCCTTTGGTGTCGAGGTATTTTGTGTCGAAATTCCCAGCGATAAAATCTGGATTTTGCATCATCGCCTGATGGAATGGTATCGTCGTATGAATGCCTTCGATAATGAACTCATCGAGGGCACGGCGCATCTTGGCAATTGCTTCCGAGCGCGTCGGAGCAAAGGTGATGAGCTTGGCAACCATTGAATCGTAGTGCGGGGGAATCGTATACCCTTGGTAGATGTGCGAATCTATGCGCACGCCATGACCGCCGGGAAAATGCAGCGAGGTAATAGTACCGGGCGACGGACGCCAACCCTTGGTCGGGTCCTCAGCATTGATGCGGCATTCGATGGCATGCATGATCGGATCGTGTTCGCGGACGCTGAGCCGCTCGCCCATTGCAACAAGTAACTGTTCCTTGATCAGGTCAATGCCGAGCGATTGCTCAGTCACCGGGTGCTCCACTTGTATGCGTGTGTTCATCTCCATGAAGTAGAAGTTCCGGTACTTATCCACCAGGAATTCAATCGTACCGGCGCCAACGTAGCCAACAGCAGCAGCACCTTTTTTTGCAGCCTCGCCCATCCGTGCCCGCAACTCAGCTGTCATGATGGGTGATGGCGCTTCCTCGATAAGCTTCTGGTGTCGCCGTTGGATTGAGCATTCCCGCTCATTGAGATGCACGACGTTACCATGAAGATCACCGAAGACCTGGAATTCAATGTGTCGTGGTTCTTCGAGAAACTTTTCGATGTACACATCGGGATTCCCGAATGCAGCATCCGCTTCGTTGCGTGCGGTAATGAATGCCTGCTCGAGCTCTTCTTCGGTTTCCACGTAGCGCATCCCCTTTCCACCGCCACCGGCAACCGCTTTGAGCATGACCGGAAAACCAATCTCGTGTGCGATAGCAACTGCTTCTTTTAAGCTGGAGACCACACCCTCACTGCCTGGAATCACCGGCACACCTGCTGCACGCATAGTTTCTTTGGCAACTGATTTGTTGCCCATGGCTGCAATTTGCTCCGGTGTTGGTCCAATGAAGGTGATGCCATGGTCACGGCAGATTTCGGCGAACGTTTCGTTCTCTGCCAGGAAGCCATAGCCCGGATGAATCGCGTCTGCATTGGTGACTTCCGCGGCGGCAATGATGTGGGGTATTTTCAGGTAAGATTCCTTGCTCGGTGGCGGTCCGATACAGACTGCTTCGTCGGCAAACCGAACATGGAGCGACCGTTCATCTGCTTGCGAATAAACAGCCACCGTTTTGATGCCGAGTTCTTTGCAGGCTCGAATGATGCGGAGAGCAATCTCACCTCGATTGGCAATGAGAACTTTACGGAACATCGTTTTTCTCTGGATGGAACAACAGCACGTCTATGAAACGGTCTAATCGAGCGCGATCTCGAACAGTGGTTGGTTGTATTCGACCGCCTGACCATTTTCGACCAAGACCCGAACCACCGTACCACTGACATCGCTTTCGATCTCGTTCATTAGTTTCATTGCCTCGATGATGCAGAGCGTTTGACCGGGAACAACACGATCGCCAACTTTGACGTATGGTTCTGCATCCGGCGCTGGCGCACGGTAGAAGGTCCCGACAATCGGCGAAATGATGGTGTGTGTTTGGGTTGAACTGGGTGGAGTTTCTGCCGCTGTATCGCGCTGGGGCACTGATGGCGCTGGCTCCGCCTCTGTGTGGGGAGCTGGCGGCGGAGCGATCGGTTGCGGCATGATCATCGGCGTCACCATGGGTGTAGCATTGGTAGCTGTGGGGTTGCGGGCAAGGTGAACTGTGATGCCCTCTTCCTCAATCGTAAGCTCGGTTAGGGTGGAATCATCAAAAAGCTTTACCAGCCGACGAAGATAGTTGAGGTCCATGGTTTTCCAATGAAAGCTAGTGAGACGTACTGCAAGATACAGCGCTACTCCTTGACGCGCTCGACATATTCCCCAGTCCGAGTATCCACGCGAATCAAATCACCGGTATTGACAAAGAGCGGCACATCAATGGTAGCACCTGTTTCCAAACGCGCGGGCTTAAGCACGTTCGAGGTTGTATCGCCTTTGAAACCAGGTTCGGTGTAGTCCACACGCACGGTCACGTGAGGTGGAAGTTCAACCGATAAGACGGTATCATCTTCGAACATCAATTCGACATCTTGCCCTTCTTTGAGGAATCGTGCGGCATCACCAACGACAGCAGCATCCACCGGTATCTGCTCGTAGGTTTCCTGCTCCATGAACACGTACACTTCACCATCGCGGTAAAGGAATTGATACGGGCGTCGTTCGACGCGGACAAGGTCGATTTCTTCCCCCGAGCGGAAACGGTTTTCCAGCAATTTACCGCTGCGCACAACGCGCATTTTGACTTGGTAGAACGCACGCAAATTGCCGGGTGTACGGTGTTCTGATTCCAGAACCTGGCAGAGTTCACCGTTGAAGCGGATAAAGACACCGGGACGCAGATCGGAAGTTGTTGCCATAGGATTTGATCGTAGAGTGGTAGTACTGGCTGAAAAAAACGCGGCTGATGCTGATGCCGCGTTGATGAGACGAGGTCCCGGGCGGAATCGAACCGCCGTACGAGGTTTTGCAGACCTCTGCATAGCCACTATGCTACGGGACCCGAGCGCTGCAAAAATACAGTGCATCGGTATCAGCGCGGCGATAGGCGCTACTGGAACAGTCCGTTCTCCTCTTCGTTGATGATAGCGAACTCCTGATCAACAAACGGGCATGCTACAAAATGTGTTGAGCTGTGCGGTTCGAGTGTGGGTGTTATACGCGCACATTCTGCTCGGGCAATGGGGCAGCGTGTGCGGAAACTGCAACCGCTTGGCTTATTGATTGGCGTTGGAATGTCGCCATCGAGTACGATGCGCTGCTTGCCACGCTTGCGTGGATCGCTCACTGGTATGGCACTGATGAGCGCCCGCGTGTACGGATGCTTTGGCGTGAAATATACCTCGTCGCGTGTGCCAATCTCGACGATGTTCCCCAGGTACATCACCGCAATGCGATGCGAAATGTGATAGACCACCGACAGGTCGTGTGCAATGAACAAATACGCAATGCCAAATTCTTGCCGAAGGTCTTCCATCAGGTTGATCACTTGCGCTTGAACGGAAACATCCAGCGCCGATACTGGCTCGTCGCAAATAATCAGGTCGGGGTTTGTTGCAAGGGCACGCGCGATGCCAATCCGCTGCCGCTGTCCACCGCTGAACTCGTGCGGATAGCGTTCGGCGTATTCCGGTTGGAGTCCGACCTTATCGAGCAACCACTCCACGCGCTCATCGCGCTCGCGGCGACTCATCTGGCGGAAATGGAGGTCGAGTGGTTCCCGCACAATCTCCCGCACCGACAGCCTACTGTTGAGCGATGAGTACGGGTCCTGGAAGATCATCGCGATCCGCTTGCGATACGGCATCATCTTTTTTGTGGACAGACTCAGCAGGTCAACCGACGAACCATCGGTATCGTAGAACAGTGCAGAGCCGCTTGTGAATACATCTGGCGAAACGTAGCGCAGGACGTTGACCAATGCGCGCCCGACGGTTGTCTTGCCACAGCCAGACTCCCCAACCAGCCCGAGCGTCTCACCCCGCGAGAGCGTAAACGAGACGCTATCAACAGCTTTAACTTCTGCCACCCGTCGCTGAAAAACGCCAGCATACACAGGAAAATGCACTCGCAAATCGTGGACATCGAGCAGTACCGTTTCGTTCATAGCTCACACCGTCTGGGCAATTGGTTGACCATCAAGAATTCGGGGACTGGAAAGTTCTGTTTGCACCAAATGGCAGCGCACAAAGTGGTCGGCAGTTATTTCGACCAGCGGCGGTTCATCGGTAAAGCAGCGGTCAATTGCCTGCGAGCAGCGCGTGCAGAATTTGCATCCTCGCGGCAAATTCATAATGCTCGGCACATTCCCTGGAATCGCCACCAGCCGCTTACCACGATACTCCGGAAGTTCCGGACGAGGAATAGACTGCAGCAAACCTTTGGTGTACGGATGCAGTGGATTGCTAAACAGCTCATAGACGTCGGCGATTTCCTGGACTTTGCCGCCGTACATGACCATCACCCGGTGACACATTTCGGCAACGACCGCCAGGTTATGCGTGATCAAGATGATTGCCGCATCGGCTCGCTTCGACTTGAGTTCGACCATGAGCTCGAGTATCTGCGCCTGGATCGTCACATCCAGCGCCGTTGTGGGTTCATCGGCGATAAGGATGCTCGGATTGCACGCCAGCGCAATGGCAATCATCACCCGCTGGCGCATCCCGCCGGAAAACTGATGCGGATAATCGTTCAATCGCCGTTCGGCATCGGGGATACCGACCTGGGTGAGTAACTCTGCTGCACGGTAGAGCGCATCCTCCTCGGATAGCCCTTCGTGGGCTTGAAGTACTTCGGCGATTTGCATGCCTACGGTGAAGACAGGATTGAGGGAGGTCATCGGCTCCTGGAAAATCATCGCGATTTCCTTCCCGCGAATGCGGTACATGTCGGCGTAGTCGAGAGCAGTTAGATCAGTTCCTTTGAAGAGAATTTGCCCACCGACAATACGCCCTGGCGGGTCTGGAATCAATTTCATGATCGAAAGTGCCGTAACCGATTTGCCCGAACCGGACTCACCAACAATGCCAAACACCTCGCCGGGATAAACATCAAAACTGACACCATCAACAGCAGGAGCCCAGCGCCCCTCGATATTGAAGTGCGTTCGTAGATCACGAACCTGTAGCAGTGGTTGTCGTTCCATACTCAATTGCTGTCGTGTCGTTACACTGTTGTTGTTAGCGCAGCCGACTGAAGGTTTTGGGGTCGAATGCTTCGCGAACTGCTTCGCCGATGAAAACAACGAGCATCAAGGTGATGAACAGCGCACCGAGCGGCACAAGCACCAACCACCAATAACCACTGGTAAGGTTTTCCATCCCGATGCTGACCATCTCGCCCCAGCTCGGGGTCGGCGGTGCAAGCCCAAAACCCAGAAAATCCAAGCTGACCAATGCGCCAATATCTCCAACGATTGCAAACGGAAAGAACGTTATGATGGGCACCAGTGAATTGGGCAGTATATGCCGGAGAAGAACCCGACGCGTCGGTACGCCGATCGAAATTGCGGCTGCAGTATAGTCGCGTGTTTTTTCTCGGTAGAACTGAGCGCGCATTTGCTGGGCAATGCCAAGCCAGGAAAAGATAACCAGCAATAACACGAGGACAAAAAAGCTCGGTCGGACAATCGAAACCACGATGATGATCAGAAACAGAAACGGCAGCGAGCCCCAGATTTCCATGAATCGCTGCATCAGCAAATCGAACCATCGTCCGTAGTAGCCCATCACGGCGCCCAGCGGGACACCAATCAGGTACGATAGCGTTGCAACCAGGAGCGCAAACGAGAACGAAATCTGAAAACCGTACGCCATGCGCGCGAATACGTCTCGACCGCGATCGTCGGTGCCAAACAGTCGCAGTTCACCAAACTCGGTTCGAGATAGGGGCGGTGCAAACGGCTCGTTTCCTTCTACTGAAATGTCCTCGATTGGACCAAACGGGTAGGGTGGCATGATCACGTAATTGCCCTTCCCTTCTGCCTGGTACTGACGCTGGAGAGCGCGGTAATTACATTCGCTCTTGTTGCCTACTTGCCCAAGTTCCTCGCCCGAAATAAAGGGTGTTCCGGCTAATTGTCCGACTAGCGGCAGATCGAGCAAGTCGCGCACGGCGGGGAAATAGGTGCGTCCGTTATAGTGCACAACCAGTGCGCGATTATTGACCAGCAGCGGCAGAAAAAACGAAACAACATAGGCACCGACAAGGAGCACCAGTGAGTAATAGCCGCGCTTGAACGAGCGAAATTTCCGCCAGCGTCGCTGCTGAATCGAGAGGATGACCTCGCCGCCTGGCGAGCCGTTCGATGCAATTGCCGTTGATGTCTGAGTTTGTGCCATACGTGGAGAACCTCCTACTTGAAGCGGATGCGTGGATCAATCACAGCCAATGCCAGGTCCGACAGTATCGAACCAATCAGCGACACAACAACGCTGATCACCGTAAATGCAAAAACAATCGGATAATCACGCGCAACCAACGCTTCGAACGAGAGCTGCCCGATGCCCTGGATGTCGAAGACACGCTCGATCAGGTACGATCCGGCGAAGAAAATTCCGATGACATACCCAATGTTTGCTGTGATGGGAATAATCGAATTCCGCATTGCATGGAGCCAGATCACCCGTTGCTCGCGAATACCTTTGGCAAACGCTGTCCGAATGTAGTCCGATGAAAGCGTATCAATCAGCGAATTTTTCATCAGCATTGTCAGCAGGGCAAAGCTGCCGGCTGTGTAGGCGATTGTTGGAAGCACAAAATGGTATGCACGATCCCAGATTTTTTCGAAGAACGAGAGCTCCGCATAGAGCGGGTCTTCAAATCCACCCAACGGAAAAATGGGGAAAAAGCGATCGGTTGCCAGCAGCACAAGTAGCACTGCACCAATCGCCCAGCCAGGAATTGAATACGTCATGAACACTGCGCTCGATGTTGCAAAATCAAACGGCGTGTTATGTCGCAACGCCTTTTGCACGCCCAGATAGATGCTGATCGCATAGCTGAGCACAAAGCTGATGATGCCGAACTGAATCGAGACCGGGAGTCGTTCGCCGATCAGCTCGAGCACAGGTTTACGGAAGCGATAGGACCGACCGAAGTCACCAGTCAAGATACCGCTGTATGCTTCGCGAAAGACGCGATAGCGTACTTGACCCGTTTCCGGATCGGTTTCTTGTCGCCACTGCCAGTCAGAAACAGGCTTAGTGGGATCATCAGCATTGCGAAGCACGAAGCTATTGCCCTCAGGGACTAATAGCAGCCTTTCATTGTCGCCGACAAGGCGAGGCTTCCCGGGTGTGATGCGATAGGATTTTGCTTCGCGCTTCATCACGCCGAGCCAGATCAGGTAACGCTGCCAGATCGGCTTGTCGAAGCCGTAGAATCGCTTGAGTTCCTCGATGGCATCTTTCGGTAGCGCCTGCTCCCCCATCAGTCCGGCACCGGCAGTTTCGCCGCCGCGCTTGAGCGCTTGAATTTGTTGCTCCAGCGGACCACCCGGCGCAAGCTGCACAACCAAAAAGACAACAAACGTGCTACCTAAAAATGTTGGTATTGTCAGTAATAATCGGCGGATAAAATACTCGACCATCGCAGACTGGACGTCGGTGAAACTTCAGAATTCAAACGCAAAGCGCCGATCACGCTGCGCCAGTTCCTTCCAGAAGCGAATCTCCTGGATGCCCTTGGGTCCACCAAGGTCTTCGCCTCGCAGCATCGCCTGGCGCAGACGCTCCGCTTTTTGCGGATCGTACCACCACGTACTGGCAATCGTTGCGTACACGTAGCTAAGCTGCGTATAGCGAGGGAGCACATACTCCGGCATACCGAATTTGTCCCAGTACGCAATACGAATGCCGCGCGGATTCCACGCGTACACGTTGAACCACATCCTGGCACAGATGCTGTCAATCGCCCGAATGATGCGCACTTGATCGCGGAATGAAAAAGTCGTATCGTACGCAGCGATGAGCGCATCAATGTCTTTGCTCTTGACACCCTGGATGTTGTTGTTGTCGGGTTTATCGGCTAAGTCGGACCGAAGCGATGTTTCGGGATTCGGTATCAGTAGCCCGGAATACCCAAAATAGAAGATGCTGAAATTGCGAGCATCAATGTTTTTGATGAGCGTTATCCAGTCCTCGTACTTGAGCTGAAGGTCAATGCCTGCTTTGCGAAGTTCTTGTTGGTAGGGTGTGATGTAGCGTGCCACGGGCGGCTGGATGGACATTTCAATTCGAAAGGGTTGACCGTTTTTCATGCGGATGCCCTCCTGGTTGCGAGCAGTCCAGCCCGCTTCGTCGAGCAGACGGTTCGCAAGCTCTGGGTCATAGTGCACCTGTGGGTTATTCGGGTTCGCATAGACCTGACCCGGATATTGCGTGTCGTATGGCTCGTACTCTCCGAAAAGAAGTTTTTGGATGATTTGCTCGCGGGGAAATAGGTAGGCAAAAGCCTTGCGCACGCGAATATCGTCGAACGGTGGCTTTCGCATGTTGAAGGCAATTCCACCGGTACCCATCGGACCATCGGTATAAACGCGCGCGCGACGAATCCATCCCAACCGGATAGCATCGCTGGTTGTATCACCTAACCACTTGAGCGTTGTTGCCATGTTGAAGCGAAAGACATCGGCTTGCCCCTTCTTGAACCGCTCGTATTCGACGATCGGGTTATCGGTAACAATCTCGTACACGATACGATCGAAATTGCCCGAGTAGCGCGCCATAGGATAATCCTTTGCCCAGTAATCCTCCCGGCGAGTGAGGACGTACCGCTTGCCGAGTTTTACGTCCTGCTCTAAGACGATGTATTCGCCAGAGCCAGACGGCATGTTGTAGTTGAAGCGGTCGAGAAATTCATCACCGGTGAGATTGCCGATTTCAGCGGCGCAGAGAATTTGCATGCTCGCTGCAAAATAGAGAAAGTTGCGGAAGTTGAGCGTCTTGCACCGCACACGAACCAGATACTTGCTGAGAACTTCTGGTTCTTCGTACTTGCTAAAAACAACCTGCAGGGCTGGCTCTAAAATGGTTTCGTCCATCAGCAGCCGCCAGGTAGCACGAACATCCTCGGCTGTGACCGGTAAACCGTTCGAGAAGCGAGCATTCGGGTCAATGCGGAAGGTAAACGTCATTTTATCCTCGCTGATCTTCCAGTGCGAGGCTAATGCTGGGATATATTCCCGCGTGACCGGATGCGTTGAAAGGAGCGTTTCATAAACGAAGTTGTTGATCTCGGTGTTATAGACGGTGTTGCTATTCTGCCCCACCGGTCGAAATGTCGCTGGAAATTGATTAGCGATGATGTGAATTTCCCCACCTGTCCGCGCGCGCGGATCGCCAAAGTATTTCATTTCGTCGGCAGTGGGAATGTAGGTCGTAAATCCGAGCTTTTCTGCGATAGACTCAAAACCAGCACCACCGAGAGAATCGGGTACCGATGGATCTGCCCCCGGTGGGACGGTGTACTTTTTCCAGAGGTACGTCTTGCCAGACTTACTCTGGGCACTGAGCGCACCTTTCTTCGATGGACAGCCTAAAAACACAATTGCAATCGCTACTGTCGCCGCGATGATGACACGTTGCATGACCTCTACAAAAACAGTCGGAGAGTTCGGGGCGTGAAAATAGGAAACGGTGCCGAAAACGTTCAGTGGTATCAGTAGCACCGCAATCATGCAAATGGTCGCTGAACTTGTTCGGCTGGGACTGCCCGACTCAAACCTGCATCTAATTTTGCACCGCTGCATCCAATGCAGGTGTCCTGGTATAGTTCAACACATTCGTTGCAGTGCATGATAAGCTACGACCCATCAACCGTACCGCATCCGCAGATGCACGGTATCTTGCTCAGTGGTGTTGCGCCACGCCCCATTGCATTTGTAGCATCTCGTTCATCTGCGGGAGCAATCAACCTTGCGCCGTTTAGCTTCTTCAATGCGTTCGCTTCGAAGCCACCAGTGGTTGCTATCGGTCCTGCCGTCAGTGTTCGTAGCGGAAAAGTCAAGGACACCTGGCGCAACATTCTCGAGACCGGCGAATGCACAATTAGTGCGGTGACCCATGGCATCCTACACCAGATGAACATTGCTGCTGCCGAATATCCGCATGGCACCGATGAATTCATAAAGGCTGGCTTGACAAAAGCACCAGCAGTGACGGTTGATGTGCCATACGTTGCCGAGTCGCCATTCGCAATGGAGTGCCGACTCATCGAAAACATCGAGCTGTTCCGTGAAGAAGGCGGCAATGGAAACATCATGCTCTTGCGCGTTCATCGCATCCACGTCAAAGAGTCTGTCCTGACCGACGGCAAGATTGATCCACGGAAGATGGACCTTGTCGCGCGGATGGGCTATCACTGGTATGCTCGTGTCACCCCGGAGGTGTGCTTTGAACTTCCGCAACCAGGGGAAAAGTGTGGCATTGGATTCGATGCACTGCCCGAACCGGTCCGCACATCACCGATTCTTACCGGAAACAACCTCGGACAACTTGCGTCGGTACTCAGCTTGCCGCAGCGCGATCCTGCATTCGATCAGATTCGAACATCAGCAGATTCAGTCGAGCATGAATTGCTTGCGGCAAATCCGCGCGGTGCTCTCGATGCAGCATTACGGCACGGATTGCTTTCGGTGTGGACGCTGCATCGCATTGCTCAAGCTTTCTTGCACACCGGTGACATCGAAAGCGCCTGGCAAACGCTGTATCTTGCACACCCAACGATTGCTCCGTAACCTTCGGGGCTTCCGTTCGTATGCACGTGCAGTTGACTCATCATCGCTTTCGATAGCATGCAGCGCTCACAATGGCTCGGCTTCGCACTCATTGCAATTGGTATTGTGTTCCTCCTGGACGCTTTTGGGATTCTCCCGGGCTTGGGATGGATATTGTCGTGGTGGCCCTTGCTGGTCATCGCGCTGGGGATTCGCATTATTCTTCGGAAACCCGACAAACTCACCGGCGGGCTGTTTATCATAGCGCTGGGATGCTTGCTGTTAGCCGACAATATCATCGAAGGGTTCGACTTTTGGGTCGCTGCCGTGCCGGTTTTGCTGATTGTTCTTGGGATTAGCATCATTTTTCGACCCCGAAACACACACCGTGTCTATAGCGCTGCTACCTATGCATTCGGCGGACAGGATGGAACACTCAGCGATGAGCTTATCAACGCGACGGCTATCTTTGGTGGCGTCCACTACGTGGTCACATCCCAGCAGTTTCGTGGTGGCTCGGTGCAATCTATTTTCGGTGGCATTGAGCTTGACTTTCGACCTGCACAGATGGCTGCCATGGAAGCCTCGCTCGATGTCGAGACAATCTTCGGCGGTGTTGAGATCAGAGTTCCTCCCCATTGGGCAGTCGTCATCGAAGGCACTCCAATTTTCGGTGGTATCGAGAACAAGGTCCGCCCACCGGCTGACACGACCCCGGCTCCATTGCTGAGAATTCACGCGACCGCTGTGTTTGGTGGCATCGAGGTAAGCTGAATCAAAAACGGCGACCGACCGTTACTGCGCTTGGTACGACGGGCAAACTGTTTCCATGGATCAAGCGTACGCATATCTGAGCGATGAGGAACTCTACCGCATGCTTAGCGACCCCAAGCACCGGGAGCATGCGTTCGCCGAAATTTATCGCCGCTACAGCCAACGCGTCTATGTTTATTGCCGCAAGATTGTCCTCAACACCCACGACGCCGAGGACGCCTTCCAGGAGACTTTCCTGAAGTTCCTCAACAGTGTGTCAGAAACGCGCACGATGACGAACCTGCCCGGATTCCTGCTAACTATTGCACGCAATTGCTGCATGGATATTCTGGGCAAACGCCGGCAGCATGTCGAGCTGGTGGAGGAATGGCACGGTGCAGCGTGCGATCAGACCGTCGAACAAGACGAATTGAATCAACTCATCACCATGGCGCTCGAGCTACTACCCTTCCAGTGGCGCGAAGCCATCGTGCTGCAACTCTACGCCGATTTGAGTTACGATGAAATCGCACAGGCACTGAATGTCCCCGTGACAACAATTCGCAACTGGATCTGCCGCGGTAAGCAGCGACTGCGAGAAATTCTCCAGCCATACTTTACCGAACGCGATGTCGAATCCCCTCAATAGCGACAATGGACATGAGTTATCGCGAACAGATTGATTTATTCCTCGATGGTGAGCTACCCGCGGAGCAGCGACCACAGCTATTTGCAGCATTAGCGTCGAGCGATGAATTACAGGCAGAATTTCACCAAGCGCTCACCATTCGTCTGTCAGCCCGACGGTATGCACAGCAATTGGTACCTCCACACGCCTTGACTGCGCGCATCATTGCTGCTGCTGCGCCTCCAGCACCACCGCGTGCACAAAAACTGTGGCACTCCCTGGTTTCGCCAATCGCGCTTGTTGCTGTCGGCGCTGTTGTGCTTGGATTCTTAGTTGGAAGGCTAACATCACCACCGGCGCCGGTCACCACACCACAGCAGACCGCTTTGCCTTCTCCATTGCCAACGCAAACACAGACACTCACCATAGCAGAGTCACAAACTCTGCAACAACCAGTAACTGAGACCCCGCCTGTCGGCGATGACTTACCGTCGAGGGTATCTGTCGCTGCAGAAACTCCATCATCGCCGTTGCATTCAGGACCAAACGTTCCGCTGTTGCACATCGCACAACCGTCTGCTATCGGCTCCTGGCTGCAAGAAGTGGAACGCACACCTCAGAAGGCACACCCGATTCTCGCATCACCACCTCAAACCATACCCGACCATATTGAAACTCCACCACCTCAAAGCAACGATGAATTTATCATCAGCATCCGACGGACCAACACAGTGATGCTTCGCCAGGCAGACCTTATTCAACCCGACGGGAGCAATCCTCTCCACAATACCATTGCGTCGGTGGAATACCGCGAACGGAACGTTGCACTGGTCATCCAGGCAGGAAGCGAGCAGTTTCCCATTTACCAAGTTCAGGCGACGAGCAACGGTCAGCCATCGTATTCGTTGCAGCAGCAATTGTGGTGGATCGGCGGTGGCATGCGCGTCTATGCCCCACGCAATGAAGCGAACGCAATACTATCAACTGTGCGACCTGTTGCTGGAATCATGCTCGGAAGCAGCGCCTATGGTGTTCTCGGTCGTATCGAGCTTGGACTGGTATGGGAGCCGCTCCCCAACGTGGGCATGCAGTTCCTTCTGGAAGGAATGGTACATTCGCATGGGGTCAACCGTCGGTGGGAACACGCAGAAAAACTCAGCACGAGCATTGGGTTAGCGCTCCGTTTCTGATGGGTTGTGCGGTGTGACAAACACAACAGATTCGCGGAGCAGCGTTACTGCACCCGGCTCACCCCGCTTCGGCTTGCGAATGTATTTGCGCTGAGTCCAGGAAACAGGAACGTACGGTGCATTCCGCGCAACCGAATAGTACGCAACAATAGCTGCTGCGTGTTCAATGACTGCCGGTGGAGGAAGAATTCGCGACGAGAGCGGAATAAGACCGTGCGCACCTTCGACACCGCGTGCATGCAACCACACATCGTGCGGACGAGCAATGCCGAACGTCAGCTCCTGGTTACCGCGAGCATCTTTCCCAACCAGCAGGGTGTACCCTCCTGGCAGTGCAAAGCGTCGCAGGCGCGATGCGCTCGGCGGTGGAATACGCCCCTCTCGTGGCGTTCCTGCTGTTGACACCGGAAAAAGCCGCTTCTCGATTGCTTCGATCTCCTGAAGCGATGTACACATCGCCAGTTCATGCTGTGCCGCTTCGAGAATGGCTTTGCGGTCGTGCAGCTCGCTTAAGCGCCTCCGTGCGTGCTCTGCTCCACGGCGAATCTTCCGTGCCTTTGCGAAATAGTACTCGGCGTTTTGCAGCAAGCTTTTCGATGAATCGAGCGGAATAGCAAGCTGATGCCCCTGCCAATTTTCCACGGAAAGCTCTTCAAGTCCACGTTTATGCCGATGCGGATGCGATGCGAGAAGATTCCCCCACTCCAGGCAACGATCGGCATCGGAGGCAGATGCAACTTGCTGCTGAAGTGTTTCGAGAGCGTGTTCGATGCGTCGGAGTTCTGTTCCAATTTTGTGCTCGATTATGCGCCGTGCCTGGTCGAGCATCCACGTGCGATAGCGCGACCGCACACACCGCAGGATTCCTTCTTCGACGGTGGCTACGTGCTCAATGCGCCATCGGTTGCCATGTGGTGGTCGAAGAAAAAACTGCTCCTGCTCACCGCTATAGGCAATGACTGGCTCTGGCAATTCGATAAGCTGCTGGCGAAACAGATATGCACGCGCAATAATGCTCTCCCGCTCGGCAGCACTGAACATGCCCCAGGCGGTGTCGGGATTCAGTTGTTGTTCAACACAAAATACTTCGGCATAGGGCTGAGCAAGAAGCAGTCGGCTCCGTTCGAGTACCTCCGACAGCATCATCGTATCAGGGCAGTCCAGCGGTTCAGGCACTGCCGGCATTGGTGGTTCCCACCGACAACCAATCTCCACCGATGGCATGGGACGAATCGCCGCCAGGACTGCTTTATCCGTTCGGCTGCACACAAGGCAATTTGCACGCGCGCCAGGAATGGCAATCAGCACCAGCTCGAAATCGCGCAGCGTGATGGTGATGATGCGGTTTGCCTCGGCAATACCAATCCCCTCGACTGGTTGCATCCGAAGCATCGAGAAGACATTCTCCCCAGCTCGTGGCGGCAAAGCACGCTGCACATACACGCTTTTGATCGGCTGGCTTAATGCGTGAACAATCGCTAATAGTCCGCTGGTTGTTTCGATCTGCAACCACACTTCCTGCAGCGATGAGCGAACGCACTCGGTCAGCACCGCACCCCGTGTCAAAAGTGGGCGGAGATACGATACCAGCGCAGCAAGAGTTGTCCAGTGTCCAATCATCGCGTCGGCAGAGGTGAGCGCTCCACTCGTTGGGGCACAAGCGATTGGCAAGGCATCGTTTCTAATAGCCGCTTGAGTTCATCGCTCAGCAAAGAGTTGGTTTCCCTGGCAGCGAGCATGCTGAGCTTGCACTGGAGCGGCGTTCCTGCAATGGCACGGTAGCACGTCGCTCGAATCGCAGGTGGCTGGAGCAAGATTGCTCGCTCCAGCTCTTGCCATTGCGCAGAAAATGTTGCGTTGGTCGAATCGAGCATTGCCAGGCAAACAGCAACCGTACGACGGGCTGCATCGCCGGGTGCTTCTCGAAGCATCACTGCCAACGATGCTGGGTTCCAATCCTGGCTCTGGCGAAGCCCAAGCACAGCCGACACGCGCACTATCGCGGCCGTATCGCGGAGAAAGCGTGCAAGCCGATCACGTGCTGCGATTCCTTCGATTGCTGCCAGTGCATATGCTACGCGCGCTCGCACCCACGGATGATCATCGCTGGCGACCGTCGCAAGGCGTGCACTCACACGACGAAATTTGCCTTCACCAATCTGCTGCGCCGCTGCAGACCGAATACGCCAGTCTGCATGCCGAAGGTGCACGGCGACAGAATCAGCAAGCCGATCAATCCGACACTTTCCAATTGCCCACAGGCAAAAAAGCAGCGTGCTGATTTGTTTGGAGCGAATCGAATCTGCAAGCAGCGCTTCAACTGCAACCGAATCAACCCGATACAACCGTGGCAGGATGTCTTCCAACGCTAATCGTTCGCGCGGATAGATTGTCCCAAGTTTCGATGCGATAAAGCGCACGGCTTCTGTCCCGCGTTCGACGATCGCTGTGCGCGCGGGAGCGACAAAGTGTTGATACTTCTGTGGTGCTGTGCTGGCAAGAACGAACAAACTATCCAGCGAATGCGGCAGCACGGGCGGATTTGTTGACGGGCGCGCGCTCACACCTGCCGAGTGACTGGAACTATCGCCTACATCGAGCGCAATTCCAACGGTTGATTTGATGAGCGATACACTATTGCCGCTTTGGCGTGCGTAGCGATCGCGCCCACCGCCATCAGCAAAGATGCCGACCATCGGTAACCCACGTCGCAAGTCAGAATATCCGCGGGTGTTCGCATCGTTGCGCGTGATGTAGGCATCGTCACCGCTTTCATCAACGAACAGGCTCACCGCATTTGCATTTCCGCCACCGAGCGAGAGCGATTCGACGCTATAGCAGTCATCACCGCTGCTATCGAGCAAGATGCCAACGCCGACGTCATGTCCGCATCCTTGCGAGACACCACGCGCTGTATAGAGGTCGTTACCGCCATGCTCCCAGAGCAAGCCGTGTGCGAAGTGTATGCCGGCGCCTTGTGCATACTGATAGGCAAGGTAACGATCTTCACCGCTGCGGTCGTCGAGGATGCCAATGCCGAACCAGTAGGCTGTTCCCTGCCCATAGATGTCGGTCGTGTAAACGTCATTGCCTGCGCGATCGGTCAGCAGTGCAATGCCACCGCTTGCGATGGGACGGTAGCCGAGTGCAGCGCCCTGTGTGAACGTTAGGTAGTGCGAGTCGTAACGCAGCACATCGAGAAACGGACTTGCCGTGGTGTAGTGATCATTCCCGTTGCCATCGGCAAAAAGTGCAAGAGCGCGTGTAGTCGCAAATGCCTGTCCGTGAGCGGCAACGGTGTAATGGTCATTCCCAGCCTGGTCGAGCAGAACACCTATTCCGAATGCAGCCGCAGCTTGTGAGCAAACATTGCCGGCATACGAGTCGCTCCCGTCCCAGTCGCGCAGAATGCCGAAACCCCAGAGACCGGCTCCGAGCGAGTAATTCCCACCGTGGTAGAAATCGTTGCCGCTCAAATCGAGCAAGATTCCGCATCCTGCAATGCCCGCACCGAGTGTGTAGTCTGCACCTGTGTAGATGTCATTTCCCGCCAGGTCAACGATAACCTGAACGCCTCGCTCAAATGCCCGCTCTTTTGAGGTTTCGAGAAAGTACGCATCGTCGCCGCCAACATCGAAAATGAAGGCATAGTCGCCGCGATAGGTATCATTGCCAGGACCGCCAATTGCACAGCGTCCAATGGGTGTTTCCCACTCAATGGTGCGTATGCTGTCGCGCAGGAGCTGCTGCGCTTGTCGAGTGCGCTCAAGCACTGCCGTGATGTGTGCGTATAGCCTTAGCCCTTCGCTGAGCAATGTCCCAAGATCAACCAGTAAGGCGTGCTCAAAGTACTGGCGTGCTATCGAATCGCTGCGGAGTTCAGCGGCTTTGAGCTGGTAGGGATCGGCTTGTTCGTTGTCTGATGACAAAAGCCACAGCGAATCGCTCTGCTCGAAAAGCAATGTATTGCTGCGGATGAGTTTTCGCACCGATTCGGTTGCAACACGATATGCAGCAATCGGCGACAAATATTGCTGCACGATGCTCTGATAAACAAGCGACGTTCGCACAAGCATAGAATCCTGCCGTCGCGATGGATAGTGCTCCCAGACTGCCGATACACTTCCCGCTGGCGAGCTTTGATAACCGCATTCACGAACGAGTGATGTCAGAGTTGTCGCATCCATGCCTGACTGAAACCGGTCGGCATAGTCATTGAGCTGCCGTGCTATGGAAAAGAGCGCAGTAGGATCGGTAAAGACACGCTCGACGGCATCAAGGCGATGTTTATCGCGGTTGGCAAGACTGCTTGGCAACCACAGATCGCTCCATCGCATGCCAAGTTGTTCCAGCGCACGGTCAACAAGGTCTCGTGCAGGTTGTGCCGCACTTTCGAGGGTGCCGACTATTGCCAGAATCAACAGTATCCCTCGCATCGCTCGCTCACGATGATTTGTTGGGTAACAACACAGCGTGCAGGTCATCGCCCGAGCGGCTGATCGCGTGGTATCGCCATCGAGGCGCTGCCGCTAACGATTCGACCCGGAGATGATCGAATACTCCGACACCATTACCAAGCAGCATCGGTGCAAAAAACAGATGCAATTCATCAAGCAAGCCTGACTCCACACACCGTGAAAGCACCATACGCCCACCTTCAACAAGGACTGAGCTTATGGAAAAGTCTTTACCAAGCATCTCGAATGCCGCCAGTAGCGATACATGCCCGTGAGCGTCGAGCGGAACCGCCAGGACTGTTATCCCCTGACGCTGAAGCGTTGCGGCACGTTCGGAGTCTGCTGCATCGGGTCCGACACAAACGACCGTTCGCAGGCGATGTTGGTCCGAAAAAACATGGCACGTCGGCGGCAAGCGAAGGTGAGTATCGAACACAATGCGCCGTGGCATATGCCCGCGCACCAAACGTGGACCGAGCTGCGGATTGTCCCGCTCAACCGTTCCACGCCCAACAGCCACCGCATCAACCTCCGCACGCAGGATATGCCCGCGGCGGCGGGACTCCTCACCGCTAATCCACTTTGACTCTCCTGCTGCAGTGGCTATGCAGCCATCGAGCGAGAGTGCCGCTTTTCCGATCACATACGGCATGCCCGTTGTGATATGCTTGATAAAAAAGCGATTGAGCCAGCGGCATTCGTGCTCACGAACACCAACAATTACTTCGATACCTGCATCGCGGAGCTTTTCGACACCACCACCGGCGGCTGGATTCGGATCACGCATGCCGATTACCACGCGGCGAATCCCACGCTCCGGATCGAGCGTGCCATCGGAGCGGCGTTTTGTCTCGATAATCGCATCGGTACAGGGCGGCTGTTTGCCATGATGGGCACAAGGTTCGAGCGTTACAACCATCGTTGCTCCATCGAGCGAGCCTCGCACACTCCTGAGTGCATGGACTTCAGCATGGATACCACCGAAATGATCATGCCACCCTTCGGCAATGATGTTGCCATCCCGGATGATGACACACCCCACCCGTGGATTCGGACTAACCTTTCCCGTACCACGGAGAGCCAGTTCAAGTACTCTCCCCATCGCCTGATGATCTGTCATCGCGACCCACCTCGCCAGTCGAACTGCAATCGTGCTGTGTACGGATATGGCTTCGCCACGATCGAAAGCACTGCTGTGTACCGACCCGGTGGAAGAATATTGCCTTCGTTGTCGTAGCCTAACCACTCGAACGAATAGCGCTTGTATTCACCCGGAATGCGCGGTTCAACTGGATAAATCGCCTGCAGATAGTCCACACCATAGTTGCTGCTAAAGCGAAGAGCACCGCTTTCGTCGAATATCTCGACGCGAAAGCGCTCGCTGGTGGGATGGTAATCCTCTCCGAAACCTCGATGACGCTGCGCCAGCAGCGCGAACGTAATGCTTGTATCAGTGACTGCGTCAAGTGCAGGCGTCACCGTTACAAACGGCTTCACCGAATCAAGCGGCACTCGGAGAATGGTATCTTTCGTAAGGCGGTAACGTTGATGATTGAGCGTAGTCGCTTCGATAATGCACCGGACCGAATCGAGCGCTAATCCCTGGGGATTCGACCACCGCGCGTATCCTTCCGTCGTGATGGTATCAATTTTTTCGCGTAGTCCACTGCTTCCGTTGACGATGGGCAAGTACAAGAGCGTATCGAATCGCGACCTGCCGCGGAGTTGCAGCCACATGCGCAGTGAATCTATGCTGAAGACAAAATGGTGGAGCGGCGAAGTCGAATCGCGGATTGTCAAGAAACGAACCTCGATGTTGATGCCACCGCGATAGTATTCAACTACAGTTTGAGGAAGAACAGGTGGCATCGGTGTCGTTGATGCCGCGGCAGTTGTTGTTGCGGTTCGGCAACCTCCACCAGCGATGACGGCAACAACGGCAACCGCAATCAGGACTCGCATCAAGTTCATCGTAGACCTATTATCACTGTGTCGGAAAAAGCAACATTCAAAAATGCAACAGGGAGCAACCATAGGGTAGCTCCCTGTCAGCAATGCGTTTGCAAAGGCACGTTATTCTTCGGACTTCTTGCCTTTTTGCGCCACCAGTTCTGGCTCGTTTGGCTGTACTGTTTCGGTGGCAACTTCGTCGGCTGTACGCTTGGCGATAACGGCGGCGATGGCAACTTCTGGCGGATGGCGGAACGAAATGCCGGGAAGCGCCAGGTCACCAACGTGCACCGACTGACCGATGCGCAACGCCGAGACATCCACCTCGATATGCTCGGGCAAATCTGCGGGCTTACACACAATTGTGAGCTTGTGTATCAATTGCTCGAGCATGCCGCCCTGTTCATGCACGCCAACAGGTGTACCGACCAGGTGGACCGGCACTTCGAATTCGGTTTCTCGATCCGCGCTGATGCCATAGAGATCAAAATGAGTGATGGCATCGCTGACTGGATCGAAAGCCACCGCCTTGAGGATGCAGTCGTATGACTGGGAAAAGCCCTCAATGTTCAAGCGCACAACGTGGGTTTCCGTGGTGTAAACCAAACGGCGTAGCGCCAGCGGCTTGACGGCAATGGCTATTGGCTCGACACCGGGTGTATAAAAAATGCCCGGCACAAGACCTTCGCGGCGGAGTCGCTTTGCTGCTTGTTTGCCTGTCGGGCGTTTGGTCGCATTCAACACAATATCGCTCATAAGTCTGCTCTCTGGTACGTTCTACCGAATGATGTCAAACAGTGACGAAATGGATTCGTTCCGATGCGTTCGCAGTATGGCTTCGGCTAACATGGTCGCAACCGATACAACGCGCACCTTTGATGACGGACGGCGCAGCGGTATGGTATCGGTCACATAGACGCGCTCAATGTCGGCACATTCTTCGATCGCCTCGAGCGCATGCCCGGAAAACACTGCATGAGTGCAGGCGCCGATTATTGTCCTCGCACCATGGGCTTTGAGCGTCCGGGCACAGGAGACAAACGTTCCACCGGTATCCACCAGGTCATCAACGATAATCACATCTTTGCCCTCGACATCGCCGATGACGGTCATGACTTCACTGACATTAGGTGCAGGGCGGCGCTTGTCAACGAGCACTAAGTCTGCATTGAGTCGTTTAGCATAGGCTCGCGCAGTTTTCGCGCCACCAACATCCGGCGATGCAACCGCCAGCATTTCGAGCTGCTCTTCCTCCAGCACGGGCAACAGCACGCGCGATGCATAGAGATGATCGAGCGGTATGTCGAAAAACCCTTGAAGTTGCGGTGTATGCAAATCAATCGTGATGATACGATCGGCACCGGCAACAGTCAGCAGATTCGCAACAAGTTTTGCCGTGATAGACACACGCGGTTGATCTTTTCGATCCTGGCGTGCATACCCGAAGTACGGAATAACGGCTGTAATTCGTGATGCCGACGCTCTCCGCGCTGCATCAATCAGAATCAGCAGCTCCATCAGATTGTCCGATGGTGCGTACGTTGACTGCACGATGAACAGATCAACACCGCGGATGTTTTCTTCGTACTTGACCCAAATTTCGCCATCGCTGAAGTTGCGGATTGTCACGTCGGCAAGCTCCAGACCGGCTGCCTGGGCAACCTGTTTTGCAAGGATGCGATGAGAACGCCCAGCGACGATCTTGATTTCCGAGGGGACAATCCCCTCATGCAAAGGATGCAACACCGATGCAAGCGACGGCTGGCTCATGGGCACAGAATGTGGGAGAACATCGCGCGCTGGCACAGCCAGCACGTTCGGTTGCTGGGGCGGCTGGATTCGAACCAACGAATGGCGGATCCAAAGTCCGCTGCCTTGCCACTTGGCGACGCCCCAAACCGTGAACTCGTTTCAAATTCGGGTCGCAAATATACGGCACTGCCAGGCATGGCTGCGCAGCACTTTACGCTCAGTGCGAGCAGAACCGCTCCAGTATCTGGGCAAGCTGGGTCTGAATGGCTACGTCCCCCGCCATCGCCTGTGCACACAAGCAGTAGTAGCGCTGCAATGCTCGATGACGGCTGAGAGCAACGAGGTGACGCTCGACCGTCTCAACATCGGCTCGCTGGATCGGTCCTGTTCTCGCTATCGGCTGTCCCGCTCTAAGCGCGCCGATTGCATTCTCCACTGTAGCGCGAAGAATGGGAGGAAGAAAGAGCGCAGGCGGTATGCCCGCAGCATCTGCAGCTTCCACGGCAGCGCGGATCGCGTCGGTAACAACATTCGATGCGAGGACGGCAGCAACGTGGTACAGCGCCTTCTGATCGGCGGCGATGTCGCCAAGCCAGTACGGTATGCCACCAGCTTCGCGAACAAAATGCTCTACAACCGGTAATGCCTCTGGATTACCCTCTATCCCCCAGACTGCACCGAATAGCCACGTCGGGTCAGGTGTCGGAATCATCGTAAAGGGATGGGCTGAAACAGCCAGTCCACCAAACTGTTCGACGACTGCAACTTCTTGTGCCAGATGCACACCCGAAAGATGCACCACAATCGTACCCGACAATGACGGGGCAAACCGGCGCGCAATCGCTACAGCAAGCGTTGCGATTGCGCGGTCCGGCACGGCAATCACAACGACTTCTGGCAGCCGCTCGATCTCCTCGAGCGTCCCAACAATCGGCGTATGGGGTAGCGCATCTCGGAGCTGCGCACGCTGCTCAGGTGATCGCGCAACAATCCAAGACACAACGGGCGCGACCGCTTGCGCTAGTGCACCACCTGCTCGCCCCCCACCAATAATGCCCACTCGATATGGAAATATCGCCCGCTGAGCGGGCAACTGCTGCAATAGTGCCTCCGATGAAAATGGCATCAGTCCTCCAGTGGAATAACATCATACCCATCGCCGCGGTCGCGAACACCATATCCGTGCTCGGCGAGCTGCTGCCGAAGCTGATCAGCACGAGCAAAATCTCGTTGCAGTCGCGCGTGCCATCGCTCCTGCGCAAGCTGTTGGACGTGTTCTGGAATCACACGCGGTGGGCGCGGAGCGATCTCCCAGACACCGACGATCTGGTTGAGCTGGGAGAAAAACTCCAGCAGTGCAGTCTGCGCCGAAGGTGCTAATTCGGTTGCCGGATGCTCGCCGAGAAACGTAAACAGCGCCGCCAATGCTTTTGGGGTGTGGAGATTGTCAGCAAAGTGTCCAAAGACTTCCTCCCGGAGTGCCTCAACGTCGCAATCGCGATGACCGTGATGCTCCTGGAGTTGGTAGATGTACTCCTGCACACGACGACGAGCGCGGCGCGCTGCGGTGACTCCATCGAAGGTGAAGTTGTACACCGACTGATAGTGTGCGCCCAGCATTGCATAGCGAACATCGAGCGGATCAAGACCACGCTCGACCAGGTCGCTCAGCGTGTAGAAATTTCCCAGCGATTTGCTCATCTTTTGTCCTTCGACTTCGAGAAATTCATTGTGTACCCAAAAGCGTGCAGTCTGGCATCCGTAACCGGCAGCACTTTGCGCGATTTCATCCTCGTGATGCGGAAAGCGTAGGTCAACACCACCGGTGTGGATGTCAAACGGAAGTCCCAGCAGTTGATGTCCCATTGCCGAGCATTCGATATGCCATCCTGGACGCCCGGGCAATACCTGCTCGCCGAGTACAAGGTCCCAGGCTGGTTCACCCTCTTTTCTCGCTTTCCAGAGCACAAAGTCCGAGACCTCCTCACGCTCGTATTGATCAGCATCAATGCGCGCTCCTGCTACAAAGTGATCAAGGTCCACCGCAAACAGCACTCCATAGGGATGCGATTGAATCCATGCCGAAAGATCGAAGTACACACTCCCTCCAGCGACGTACGCATACCCATTGCGCCAAATGCGTTCGATCAGCTCCATCATGGCTGGGATGTATTCGGTTGCGCGCGGCAAAGCAAAGAGATGCTCCCGACGAATACCGATCGCCGAAATGTCGTGGAGAAAGACTTCTTCGTAGTAGCGCGTCAGTCGTCGCAGATTCTCTGCCGGATCGGATGTTTGCTCGCCCATACGATCAGCAATCCATGCAGGACTGCCGGGCTGACTATCGCGAATAGTCTTGTCGTCAATGTCGGTGATGTTCATGACCCATCGGACGTCGTATCCACCGACAACGCGCAACACACGCTGGAGAATATCGGCGCAGAGAAATGCCCGCAGATTGCCAATGTGAACGTGGTTGTACACAGTCGGTCCACACGAGTACATACGCACCCGCCCTGGTTCGATAGGCTCGAATCGCTCGATGCTGCGCGTGAGGGTGTTGTAGAGCTTGATGTCCATTGCCTGCATTAGACGGTTGGTTTGCCAACATAACGAAAATCAATTTGCCGACGCCCGATGTGCACCTGCTCGATTCGAACACGAATTCGCCCACCGAGTTGAAATTTTTCGCCGCGATGACGACCAACCAGCGCATATCGCTGCTGGTTGAAGATGTAGTGATCGCGCGGCAGCCACCGCACAGGACAGAGTCCTTCTGCAAAGATCTCGTCGCACAACACAAAGACGCCGAAATCAGTCACGCCTGTAATCGTTCCGTTGAACTCAGCTCCCTCGTACGCACGTGCCAGGAGAATTTGCGCAACCTTCTGCGAGGCGCGCTCTGCTTCGACAGCAAAGCGCTCACGCTCGGAACAATGCTCTGCGATCGGTTCGAGTCGCTCGCGGTGAAAAGCAATGCGTGCTGCCGACGGCTTACCGAGCGCATACTCTTTCAGCAAGCGATGCACGACAAGATCAGGATAGCGTCGGATTGGCGAGGTAAAGTGCGTGTAATCGCTAAAGCCCAAGCCATAGTGACCAATGTTTGTGCCGGAATAATGCGCTTTCGCCATCGAGCGGAGAAGCACCATATTGACGACAGCAGCTTCCGGGCGATCGCTTACCTGAGCGAGAATGCGATTGATCTCGTATGCCGATAGCTGGGTTTGCTCTCGAGGCACATCAATTCCCAGAGTTCGAACAAATGCAATTGCCATGCGGAGCTTTTCAGCATCGGGTTGATCGTGTACGCGATAGATGAACGGTAATCCGCCACGCACGCGCCACGCTTTCGACAGTGCGCTCACATGTTCGGTTACGCACCGATTTGCTGCGAGCATGCATTCTTCGACCAGCCGTGTTGCGACCGTCGAACCTTTCAGGTACGCGCGCACGGGAGTTCCCGATTCATCGAGATCGAAACGCAGTTCCATCGTTGAAAAATCAATGCCGCCGTCAGCAAATCGGCGCTGCCGGAGTGTCGTTGCAAGCGAATTGATCGCAGTGAGCATAGCACAGTGCTCACCAGTTCCGGTGCGGAGAATGTCGTCAACTTCCTGGTAGGTGAAGCGTCGCTTGCTGCAAATGGTGCTCTCGGTGATGCGGTATCCTACACGCGTGCCATCGGGTGCAAATTCCATCAGCACAGAAAACGCACAGCGATCTTTGTTGGGCACAAGCGAGCAAATGTCGGTTGAGAGAAGCTCAGGCAACATTGGCACAACGCCATCAACTAGGTACACGCTCGTCGCACGATCGAGTGCCTCGCGGTCGAGCGGTGAATCAACCGGAACGTACGCGCTGACGTCGGCGATGTGAACGCCAAGCTCGATATTCCCATTGGGAAGCCGTCGCAGCGAGAGTGCATCGTCGAAATCTTTGGCATCGGGTGGGTCAATTGTTACAATCTCCCATGACCGAAAATCGTGACGAGTGCCAACCGTTATGGGCTGCGATGCCATCGTCTGCGCAACGACAACTGCTGGCGCTGGAAACGAGCGCGGTAGCTGGAATTCCCGGTGGATGCTCTCGAATTCTGCCCAAGCTTTACCGCTTCGACCTACGATTTCGACGATGCGCGCTTGAGGATTTTGCTGCGGCAAATCCCACCGAAGCAGACGTGCAATGACTTTGTCTCCGGGTTTGGCAGAGCCGAGATGCTCGGCAGGGACAAGAAAGTCGAAGGGATAGACCGCTTCATCGGGCACAAGGAAGTAGAAGCTGCCATCGTACTCGAGTGTACCAGCAATAGGCAGTTCGCTTCGTTCCACGACGCGAATTACTTCACCGCGTGGTCGTTTGCGGGGTGGTGTTGGTAGCAAGCGTACCTCGACGATATCGCCATGGAGCGCGGTCTGTGCATACCGCCGGCGGATGTGGATTCGAGGGATTTTCTTGTCGGCGGTTTCAACGTAACTGGCGCCATCGGGTTCGACGACAAAGCGTCCACGAAAAATCGTGTGCTCTGTGCCAGCCAGTGCAAAGCGTCGGCGGCGAGAGCGCACCAGTACGCCTTCGTCAACCAGCTCCAGAACCGTTTCGCGAAGCTGTTCATATTCCGGTGAATCGGAAGCAACACCGAGTGCCGTTGCGATGTCGTGGAGCAGTAATGCTTCGCCGCGCTCGACAAACAATTCGAGGACCTTCCGGCGGAAGTCGCTTGGGGTTGGTGAGTGCATTGTCGTGGGATTAGTTGTACGAGACGACCGCATTGCTTCGTCGCACTGCTTGGTGCAGTGCTTTGCCAGCATGCTCAAGCACTTGATCAACGTTCTCGCCAGCTTTCGCAACAGCAAGCCCAACGCTGACGGTACATACCACTGTCCGCTTTTCGACGTTGATCGGTGTGCTGGCGATCTTCTTGCGGATGTGTTCGATCAGGGTATGCGCGCGATCATACGAGCAATCAACAAGCACAATCCCAATGATCCCCTCATCGAGCCGCCCGACGATGTGATAGGGTTTGAGTAAGGAGCGAACAATTGCTGCAATCTGCTCTAAAAGCACGTGTGGAGCCATGGGCTGCTGCTCGAGTGCTTTATAGCGATCCAGTTGAACAAGCCCAACGACAAGAGTCGAATTGGTATCGCTTGCACGCGCAAGCTCTTCGTTGAGCCGACGCCTGAATCCACCGCTGTTGTATACGTTAGTTGACTGGTCGAGCAACGCATGGTGGCGTATCCACTGACCGAGAACCAGTTGAGCAATCAGCATTCCGGCATGTTCACCGATGATCTCCAGTGCTGCGATGTCTTGAGCACTGGTTCGTCCCCGAACTGATTCAACAAATAGCGCGCCGTAATTCTCGCTAGGTGTCCGCAAGGGAACAGCAATAAAGTAGCCGTCGTCGCTCGATCGCTCCTGTTTCCAATAGCGCAGACTCGGTGATTGGCAGTGCTGGCAGTGGACGACTGCCCCATCGAGCAACGTTTTGCCAATGGCTGAACCATCAACATCAATAACCGTTCCGATCGGTGGCATATCATCGCCACTGGCAGCAACCAACTCCCAACTGTTTTGCTCTGCCGAAAAGAGCACGACCCCAGCCCCTCTGGCTTCAACCAGTGTGAGCGCTGCATTGACAAGCGCCTGCGCAATATCACCAACACCGCAGTCGGGTCGCTGGAGTAAGCGACGGAAATGGACGATAGTTTCCAGCGTCCGTGCATTTTGCTGAAGGTCGTACTTTGCCGTGTAGCTTTGGACGAGCACCGAAATGAGCCGCCCGGAGTGTCCTAAGATTGCAATCGTCTGGTCGTCGTAGGCATCGTTTTCAGCAGAATCAACCGACAGCACACCGATCACTGTCTGGTAGAGAAAAATCGGCACACCGGCAAACGATCGTGTACCGGTTGCCTGGAAGTAGTACGGGAGCAAGTCGCACTCAGCGCTCTGCTGAATATCGCAGACAATTTGTGCCTGGGCATCGCTGGCAATGTGCGAGATGATGTCCTCTCCAAGAGGAAACTTGCGCTGCGCGCGAATCGAATCGGCAACATCGCTAATCGAGGTTTCGAAGATCAATTCCGAGCGGTCGCGATTGTACCAGAAAAACGTAACCGTCCGCGCATTCATAGTTGACCGCAACACATTCATCACCCCTTTGAGGATGTGCGAGAATTCTCGTCGTGGTTCGGTCGCATCTTCTTCGAAGCTCTCCTCGATTAGCGAGGCAAGCGATAGCTGAACATGTCGAATCTTTGGTGATGTCGGCTGCGACGGTGTGGCACGAAGCGATTCTCCGTTTTGATCTACGTGGGTAGCCTGCTCGGCATGCGGTGTTGACGTCGCCGAGCGCACACTCTTTCGAATAATCCGAACCGACGAAATATCATCGCCACCGTCATGGGCAGCAGTTGTGCTTACGTGCGTGGGCGGACGCTCTACCGATGTCCTTTTGACTGCGGGTTCAGCCTGCTCGACGCTCTGACGCTGTATGGTTCGCACCTCGTCGTCGCTATCAGCACTGAAGCTTGTGGCATAGTCATCGAAGACAATACGCTTGGTACCGTCGGTACTTGTGCGCACCTGGCTTTTGAGTTCAAGCTTCTGCGTTGCGCTCGGCGGTGTCCACACCACTCGCTCCCGCATACGTGCAGAGACGTTGATAACCAAAAACACCCCCGCCAGCAATACCATGCATGCACCGATAAGGCGAATTGGCGTTTCGTCGAGAAAAACCAAAACAAACAATCCCAGCGCAATGCTGATGATGTACACCGCGTCAACGGGTGCAAGATATTGCGTCCAACGGGTTGCTGTCGTCGAACCTGCGCGCATGCGCTCTACTCTGAAGCGGCATCGTGGATAGTTAGTCGGAGCCGGGAGGCTCGCATCAATCTGCTGCAGTGCAAATATACGTCTGTGTCCTCTGCAACGCAATTGTCCAACCGAAGCTGTCGTTCGGCGCTTGCCGACTATAGCCAGTTCGCACCGGTCATGCACGCTGCGGTGGCAGTCGTCAGTAGTCGTACTGCCCCCGAAGCGTCCACACAGAACGGGATTGAATATGCTGCTCGAACGTTTCGTTGCGAACCTTGCAGGTAACCGTTCCCGTCAACGTCATCACGGCAGATTGAACAAATCCAGCTTTGTGCAGCTCGACGGTGTGCGTGCAGGATGCATTGCCACCGGTGATTGAAACAAATCGCCCGATGTTGTAGAGCTTGAGTGCCTCGAGCTTGGGCAGGAGGCTATCACTGCGGCTTTGGAGGACAAAGATTGGACCGCGTTGCTCGATAATCCGCGTTTTAGACGCAGGGTCGCGAAACTCGATGCCATCGGCAAGACAAACAAAGGGCTTTGCCCAGGTTGAATCGAGCGTTACGCGTCCATGGGGAAGTACCCCTTTCTGCGGATCGGCATAGTGGGCTAATACAGGCAGACTGATGTTCCGAAGCCAGACGAACTTTTGAAGCGAGTCGAACGACGACACCTTTTCTGCACCCTCTGCGATATAGTCACGCAGCCAATCGAGCATTTCTCCCTCGACTTTGGCAACGTCCCAGTACGGCGAATAGTACATCGTAAACTGCCGATTGACCGGCACAACAGCAGCGACGAAATCCGGAAATTGCAGTGGCATCTGGTCGCCCGGCGCATAGCTAATCGTGTTGCCACCACTGGAAAAACTGTAGCGGAGCGAATCAATCGTAACCTGAACACTCACCAAACCATCCTGTGGTACTTTGACCGCTTCCAGAGAAAGGTAATAGGTCAGCGTTCGGACGTAGTCAAGCGTGGAGCTATCGCTGTAGATGCGATGGACGCGCGTTGTGTCCGATAGCACGTAGTCAAACAGCCGTCCAACGGGAAAGCGCAAGTAGAGCGCAACAGTTTCTTTCGGTTTTTCAGGTGCAGGACTGACACCACGCACCCCATCTTGTGCCGAGAGCGTTCCAACAAGCAGAATACACAGAGCTATGCGATACACCATCGTCGCAGTCGTCGTAGATGCAACTGATGCAAATATGCAGCCCTGTGCGATCATCGCAATCGTTGAGCAGAAAGAAGAGCCCACGCCGCCAGCGTCATTCCATCCCAGATTGTTCCATCGGCAATGCGAGCGTTGAATTCCGTCTCATCCATTACGAGTGTGTCGGTTTCTTCAGCCGGATCGTTTACTTTCGCCACCTCACGGAGACCGCGTGCAAGATACACAGAGCATCGCTCGTCGGTCACTCCATTCATCGGGTTGAACTCACCGAGCAGAATCATCGTGGTTGCTGTCAAGCCAGCTTCTTCCTGTAACTCACGGTGCGCCTGATCTGCAGAAGAAATGCCAGAGGGAATGCCACCGCCGGGGAACTCGATGCTTTCTTGTTGCCAGAGGTAACGAAATTGCCGCACCAGCACCAGGCGTCCATCATCGGTGATTGGAATGACCATGACCGAACCGTTTGTGTGGACGTAGTAGTACGGGCGCTGGCTACCATCGCGGAGCTGATAGCTATCGCGCCGATACTCCCAGTACGGGTTGTTTGCCAGTAGCTGGCTTTCAGTGCGGCGAAGAGGAAAAATGTCCATGGTTGTTATTAGCCGACCAATTCCGATTCAGCAAAAAAGAATGCGATTTCAGTCCGAGCGTTCTCGGGTGAATCGGAGCCATGAATAGCGTTTTCGCCTTTCGAGCGAGCAAAACGCTTTCGGATCGTACCCTCAGCGGCTTCAGCTGGATCGGTCGCACCGATGAGCGTGCGAAAATCAGCGACGGCATTTTCCTTTTCCAGAACAAGTGGGATAACCGGACCGCTGCTCATAAAGCGCACCAGTTCAGCATAGAACGGGCGCTCGCGGTGCACAGCATAAAACGCACCGGCTTGTTCGGCTGATAAGCGGACCAGCTTCATCCCAACGATCCGAAAGCCTGCCCGTTGAATCTGGGCGATAATTTCTCCTGCGACCCCAGCACCGACTGCATCGGGCTTGATGATCGCCAGTGTGCGTTCTGTCATTGGATTAGGACTTTGATTTGTTTGACTTTTGCGAGGTAGTTTTCTTGGTTGATTTCGCCGCTGCTTTTTTGGCGGTTGGAGATTTTTTCGAGGTCGTGGTAGCCCGATGAATGCCAAGAATGTCGGCAACGGTACGCCCGATGTGCGCTGGCGATTCTACAACGTGCACACCGGCGGCACAGAGGGCTGCGAATTTGGCGTCGGCTGTACCCTTACCACCACTGATGATTGCGCCAGCGTGTCCCATGCGGCGTCCGGGGGGTGCAGTCCGTCCGGCGATATACGCAACAACAGGCTTGCGAACATGCTCCTTGATGTAGTCGGCGGCTTCTTCTTCCGCGGTGCCTCCAATTTCACCGATGAGGACGATTGCCTCGGTTTTCGGATCGGCGTTGAACAGCTCAAGAGCATCTACAAAGCGTGTCCCAACAATCGGATCGCCACCGATACCGATGCACGTGCTTTGTCCAATCCCAAGTGAAGTTAGCTGCCAGACTGCTTCGTAGGTCAGCGTTCCAGAACGCGATACAACACCAACAGGACCAGGCTTGGCAATAAATCCCGGCATGATGCCAATCTTGCATTCACCGGGTGTGAGCAAACCAGGGCAATTTGGTCCGACAAGCCGCGAGCGCGAGCCTCGCAGTGCCGCCCAGACCGTACGCATATCGCGAACGGGAATACCCTCGGTAATGGCAACAATGAGGGGCACCTCCGCTTCGATTGCTTCCAGTATAGCATCGGCAGCAGCCGGTGCTGGCACAAAGATGCACGTCGCATTGGCTTGAGTCTGCTCGACTGCCTGGCGAACGGTGTTGAAAACTGGAACCTCGCGCGCAAACGTGTCGCTGTTTTTGCCTGCATAGGTCGTTCCACCTTTACCCGGTGTGACGCCGGCGACAACGTTTGTGCCATAGGCAATCATTTGTGAGGTGTGGAAGGTACCTTCTGAACCAGTGATACCCTGCACGATGAGCCGCGTTTGGCGATTGCAAAGAATGCTCATAAATGCACGATTAGTCATGGGCAATCTATCAACAGGCTGCAAAGTTACGGCATAGCGCACGTTGCAGTGCGGCTCAATGTGTGCCGAGAACATGCCTCCGACTGTTGGGCTGACTCAGGCTATGGCAGTACAACCACCGGTATAGTCACGACCGACCTGATTGTTCGCAACTGCACATAGTACATCCCCGCAGGGAGCGCCGGCATCGCCTCGGTGTATGATCCTGGCGGCTGAAATGTCTTGCACAGCGTCTGGAGGCGATTCCCACGTAGAACATAGATCGCTATCGTAACCGGACCCGCCTCATCGAGAACATAGCATAGTGTTTGACCATTACTGGTCATTCGTGTTGTGACTTTCGGTGTAGCCGTGACTGATGTTGCTGTGGTATCCAGCATCCAGGCAGCGATATAGTTGGCACGAATGTTAGCAGCACCCACATTGAGGAAGCCACCAGCAGCATAAAGCCATCGGTTATCGAGTGCCAGTGCAGTCACTCGTCCATTTGTCCCCGACTCAAGCGAATCCCAAGCAGCCCGCTGCAAATCATACACAGCCACATTTCGCGCAGGAATCGTTCCTGCTTGGTCGAAACTGCCGCCGACGTAGATCCGCTTTCCATCACTCAACAGTGAAAACACTGCGTAGTATTTGACCGATGACTGTGCTGTATCGCGCCAGACGCCACCTGCAAATTGGCTCCATTGTTGCGTGCGCGTGTTATACGTAATCAAGCAGTTTGCGTTGCTTATCTGACCAAAACTTCCAAACTCACCACCGATGATTAATGAATCACCAACGCGCACGACCGCATTGGGTAAAAGTGCATCGTAGGCGCCCACTTTGAAGCGTGCTCCAGGGACACTATCCCAACGGTGGCTTTGGAGGTCGTACCGCGCCATACCAACCGATCGAATCCCATCGACATGGGTAAAAGCACCGTAGGCATAGAGTTCATGCCCAACACGCACAACACCATTTATCAAAGGTTCACCAACAAGCGAATCATCACGCTGCTCGAAGAAGCCGAGTGATTGCCAGGACTGCGTTTCAAAATCGTAGGTAGCAAGTCCGGATGAAGGGATACCATTGATACTGGAAAAATATCCACAAACGTAGAGCTTTTGCTCATCATAATACAATCCAGTAATACGTTTTGCATCTGTCCCACCGAGACTATCAACGAGACATTCCCACTGCTGAGATCGCGTGTTCCACAGCGCAAGATTGCTGCATGGGATATTACCATCCACAAAATCGAACGCCCCTCCGACGGCAAGCACGGTATCGCTTCCCCGAATGATCGGTACGATTGCAAACACATTCGAGTTCACACCGCCACCAAGTGCATACCAGCGTTGATCAGCCCAATTCCACCGTGCAATCATCGAAGCACTTACACCACCGGCACGTTCTATGATTCCACCGACATAGACATTGTCACCGAGTGGAACAATCGAGTAGATTAGTGGAAATCGTGAAAAGAGTCCAGTGCCCAGCGCACTCCACCGCGTACTCGTCTGCCCAAAGACACTTATAGTCGCAACGAGCAATGCTAGTGTGCTCACAGCACAGACAGAACGTATCTGATGAATCATTGGCTCACCGCACATCGTGTGAAACTGCATTCAACGAAAAATACACAAGACTGGTTGCCTTCGAACCCTGATAAAGTCCAGCAATTTGTCTTCGTGCTGCATCGTATGCGACATCAACGAAGAGTTGCTTATCAATGTCACGCGGAAGCTGAGATTCGCATTTGAGGGCACCACTGCTACGGTCGTATTCTTGTAGCACCCAAAAACCATGCTCATTGTCATACAAGGAGTAGCCGATCTCCTTCACTTTCCACAGTACGAACACACTCTCCGGGCTCAAAATAACATGTTGAACAGTAGCTCCTGCTGAGTCAAGGTAATAGTTAACTTCTCGACCTTTTGGGACACTATGCCGCCGCTGATTCCCTGAGGTATCAAGCATCGCCTGATTCCAGTAGTGCCGGAGTCGCAGAATGCGTCCATTGCTCATCTGGATTTCAGGAACAAGCCACTGTACCCATGCACAAGTCCCATCCTGATCGTCGCAGCTTAGATGCCAGGCGTTATGGACCGACAAACCTAAGCCATACTTTTTGCCGATACGCTCATCGAGCGAGCCCACCGTACTATCGAGAAACCAGCCCGTTGAATTGCTGAAGGCACCGTAAAGTGGAGCATACGTATAGAACGTGTCTGTGATTGGATTTTCGTATGGGTTTCTGGCTATCGTGGTATCGGAACCCATCGCCAAATATCCACGACGAAAAGGGAGATAAAACCGACCTTTGGAGAGGACAAATCCACTACCCGGGTGAAACGTTCCCTCAGCACAGTATTCTCCGGTACAGTACGTTCGAGTCATTGGTTCAAACTCAGTCGCCTGGCTGATTGTATTGAAAGGCGGTTTGTATGCCAGTAGGTAGTAACATTTGGTAATACCAACACCCTCATCTGAACCGAAGTACCGGGCATACGATGATATCCACATTACCCACAGCAATGAGTCTGACCATTGAGGATTCGATATATGCGTCCAGAAATATTGTCGTAGGGAACGATAATCATCATCTGGCAGAAACCATGAACGCCCCCGACTTGCAGATGAATCCCCACGAATTTCAACAAAATGTTCTCCTACTGGTATGCGATATACCCTGACCGACTGACGATAAAAATCATTTGCGGCAAAAAACTGACCATCTTTAGATATCGCCGGGCTAAATAGAGGACCAACTGCGATTGTACTGTCATCTTGAAGTGCAATTTTTGTCTCGATGGTGGCTAGTGGGCAAGCAAGCGAATCTCGCCCGACACTCTGTGCCAAGAATGGTTTTGTAACTGCTTGCCTGAATGTTCGCGATAACAGAGGTTCAGTGCTACTGTTGATCGAGTCACACAACGCTCGTAGTTTGGTTCCCGTGGGAACATGCCCAACATCCGAACACCACCAAAGGACACCAGAGGAATCCCAAATTGTGAGCCACTGTGGTGCAGTATTCCACAAACCAATTGGCTTTAGCAGTTTGCCATCAGTATCAATAACCGTCCGGATATTCCACCGATTCTCGCGTAGGTATTGCACGTCAGCATGGTAACGCTTGCCTCGAATTACCGCAGTAATTGACCCAGGGAAATTTGCTTCCTTGAGCTGTTTTGACAGCACGAGAACAAGCGCTTCACCGTAAGCAAATGATCGGGGTGAAGGAACAAAAAAGATTGCGTGAAAACGGGACTGCTCTTTCTGTTGCATTATGTAACGGTGTATTACCTCCGATCGCCCACTGAAAGGAAAGACATGAATGCTCTCGCTATACTCATCATCACTCTGTGCACAGAGGATTGATGCAAGCACGAAAAATCCAACAATCAGAATGGCTTTCATTCAAATTTTGTCGTAGATGATGACACAAAAATGGGTGAGCTGCCGGCATCGCCCCACCCTACCCATGCATCACGGTATGATGACGTACAACTGTGTACCGTCCTCACTTGTGCCAAGGTACAAGCATTCCGACTGGAAAGTTGGAATGCCGCTGTCAAACAGTTGCAGATCATCAGGGTACGGACTGCTCGGGTTCACATTGCGAGTAACCTCCGCGCACTTGTGTGTGCAAGCACCCCTGCACGCAACCGTTCCATTAGGATACATGACACCTTCGCAACCATAGAGGGTTACCTTTTCGTTGCCAGCCCATCCAGTGCTTGCGACTAACAAGCAAAGGATTGATGCCATCGTGAGCAATCGCATGAGAACCTCCAATAGATTGTGGAACATGCTTCATTTGTCATCTTCGTGCCGAAAGTCGGTGCGGCTGGCAGGGAACGTTGCAACGAGCTCTAGACAGTGCCGCACTTCCTGCCATAGATAACTCGCTGCTACGAACCACTACCACGACTTCAGCTACTCAACAACGACAAATGCCATTCACAATACATGGATGCAAAACCGAATAGTGTGACACTGTCACATTTTTACCACAGTGTTGGTGTTCTGAAGATGAAGGATGTGCAGGTGAATCAATGAATCATTATTTTGCAGTTAGACCTTCTCATGATACAGGTTATCATGGATACCGATCCTGACCAACTGACAAGAGAATGGGATATGCTCTACCGGAGCATACTCGGATACTGTTACCGCCGCATCTGGAGTGCAGTCCACGCTGTTTGGTACCGCCGCTGGCAAAAGATCATTTCACTTGACTGGCTCAAAACAGCAATCCTGGGCGCGATCGAGGATGTATCTTACCACTACGCTCACCTTCCAACAGAACATCGCCCGTCCCTTGATATTCTTGGCAAACAGTGCATCAGAGCTGCGCTGAAGGAACTATCGAACTCGACGCTGCCGCATTATCGTCGCATACACTACGGCTCCAACTCTCACGAAGAACAATCATGCGAACCAACCGCTGAACTTCAACTCGATATCGAAACTCTCCGCAGAGCTCTTGCTCAGCTATCGGAGCTTGATCGCTCCATCCTCGAGAAGCACAGTTCCGGAATGACCTTTGTGGAAATAGCCCAGATGCATTCCATCAAACCTGCTACTGCTCGTCAACGCTGGTGCCGCGCGATCAAGACACTCCGGCGAATACTCATGGTGTCGCCCCCCCCCCCCCCCCCCCCGAGTCCAGCCCATCGAGCACTAAGCAACATCGGCGGAGACGGAACAAACGCAAGGATAGGTAAAAACTGGCACTCCGCGGCAGTGCACCGGCTGTGATTTTTTCCATCGCCTTACCGAAGTCAGCGGCAGCAAAAACCACCGTGGACGTGTCGCTTACCGGGCTTCCGAACGTAGTGCAAGTTGCTGCAAATCAGCCAGCGTTAGTCGTCGTCCGCCGAGGAAACGTTTGCGGTAATAACTGCTCTCAAGCGAGGAAATCGTCACCCCATAGCGTGAGCTTGCATGCGCAAAAAGGTTATCGCCCAAGTAAATGCCCACATGCGACACCCAAGCATGGTTCCGCGTGTGGAAGAACACCAGATCGCCAAATTGAAGGTCTTCGGCACGCTCAACCAATTGACCGTAGGCGTATTGCTCTTGTGCTGTTCGAGGAAGGAGTGCGCCGGCACAGGTCCGGAAGAGCGTCTGAATGAACGCAGAGCAATCAATCCCCTGCTCGGTTGTTCCCCCAAAGTGATAGGGACGACCAAGCCACTCCATGACGAAATCCATCACCTGCCGCTGTGATAATCCCGACGGGAGCGACTCTCCATCCAGATACGCCATCCACAACGTGCGGATAGTCGCGATGTCAACCGGTACGTCGTCTTCACGGGCGACTTCTTCGGCGTCGTCACCATCGAGCACGTGTTCGGCAGCAGTGGTGCTATCTCGTAATCCGGCGAGTTGCTGCAAGGCTGGCGATGCCTGGGACGAAAGCAAATTGATCGCTAACTTTTTCCCTTCGTGAGTGCGCTGGATACGCGCAGCCGACCGCTTTTTACTCCCTTTCTTTTTGCCGTGAGCAGCAAAGGCTGATTCTGACAAGCCAACAATGAAAAATGCAAATGCAATACCGCACGCAACAAATGCTCGCATGCAAGTCCTCCGAAAAGTGAATACAACTCTGTTCTTGGTCGCGACCAGCGCATGGCTTGGTCACGTGTTACCGGCTCACCGCGCCATCTACCCGTGTGGGGACGCTACGGCAGCCGTAACAACAGGTGGTTAGTGCACCGTGATACGCACCCGTTCGAGCACTAACCGATCGAGTGGGTCAACGTGCAACCCCTCGACGAACGGGTGGACCAGTCGAACAATACGCGCATGGTAGAGAAAAATCCATGGCGCATCGCCGACGATAATCTGTTCCAGCAGCACCCAGTGATTCCCGCGCTGGCTGACACCCTGTACCGCTTCGGCATAGAGTGCATCGAACTGTCGGTTGCGGTACCGCGTTGTGTTGGGTCCGCGTGGGGCTGCATTCTTGCTGACAAAGAGCGCAAAAAAATTTTCCGGATCGGGATAATCAGCGATCCAGCTTGTTCGCCAGAGTGCAAGCTCACCGGCTCGAACCATCGCCAGCAAGCGGGGAAATTCGACTTGCTGGATTTCTACTCGCACGCCAATTTCAGCCCACTGTTGCTGGATAACCTCCGCAACCGAGAGTGTGCGCACATTTGTGCTGAGCATCAAGCGGAGCACTGGCAACCCTTGTCCATTGGGATAACCAGCCTCAGCAAGCAAGCGGCGCGCGCGAGCAGGATCATACCGGTAACACGGCGTATCACTGTCCGCCAGCGGCGGTGGGAGCACTCCGCGTGCCGGCACGGCTGTCCCACGCAGAACGTAGCGAACAATTCGCTCTCGATCAATCGCATAGTTGAGCGCCTGGCGCAACACGCGCGATCGTGCCAGTGGGCTACCGTGTGCGCCCGCAAGCGTAGTATCCAGCAAGATGCCGTAGTACTCGGTGCTCAGTGCCGGAGCCGCCAAAAGACGATAGCGCGTCTGGTATGCAGGTGCAAGCGCGCCGTCAGGTGTGAGGACAGCAGCGGCAAACGCCGGATCGAGTCCGCTGAGCATTGAAAAAGAACCACGCCGAAACTCGGCAAATTCGGTGCGCTGATCTCGAATGAATCGAATGCGCACGCGGCGAAGATACGGAAGTCGGTCCCCTTTTTCATCGTAGCGCCAGTACCGTTCGTTACGTTCGAGCACTAATTCTCGATCGTACGCCCACCAACCAAACCGAAACGGACCGGTTCCCACTGGATGCTGACCGAATTGATCACCGTAGCATTCCACCGCTTCGCGCGGGACGATCCACGCATACGGCATTGCTAACAGTGCAAGAAACGGCGCAAATGGTTCGACCAGCTCGAACTCGATACTGGAGTCGCTCGTCACCCGAATACCGGCGCAGTGCGTATCGCTTCTGCCCTGCATCGTCGCCTGATGGAATGCACGCGCTCCCACCAGACGATCAAGAAAAACCCACAGCCCTGGTGATCGCGTGCGCGCATCGAGGATTCGCTCAATCGAATAGCGAACATCCTCGGCAGTACAACGACGGCTCCCGCGCTCGCCAAAACAGGGATCGAGATGAAACCAAACGTCCGTCCGAAGATAAAAACGCCATCGCCGCCGTGAATCATCCACACTCCACGCCCGTGCAATGGCAGGCACAATTCGAAGTGCCGAATCGAAATCCACCAAGCCGTTGAACAGTTGTTGCCCTGCCCACCATGCCGCCTGGTAACTTGCCTGCGCCGGATCAAGCGATGCAATGCCGCTGGGCTCATTGTAACAGAACTCATCGCTCGAAACGCGATTACCCGTCGGGTGCCCACATCCAACGATCAATCCGACCACCATCAGCAGCACCGACACCACCAGGAGCTCTGCTCGCTGGCACCAGTGCTTTTGCACGCAAACTCCGCCTGTTGCGAGCGTGCACACGCAGAACTTAGAGCACAGCAGTTACTTTCATCACATCGCGTACATCGGGCTCAACATAGGCAGCGAACTGTTCGAAGTTTTGTTCAAACAGTGAGACCAGGTAGCGTGCTTTGTCGGCATAAGCATTGGGGTCTGCCCATGTTGATGACGGATTCAAAATTTCGTCCGGAACGCCATCGCACTGCGTAGGAATGGATAGCCCAAAGTATGGTTCTGTGATAAACTCAACCGTATCGAGTGCACCAGTGAGAGCTGCACGCAACAGGGCACGGGTGTAGGCAATCTTCATTCGAGAACCAACGCCGTATGGTCCACCGCTCCAGCCAGTGTTGACTAACCAAACAGTCACCTCATGCTTGAGCATGCGCTCGCGTAGCATGTTCGCATACACCGACGGATGATGCACCATGAACGGCGCACCAAAGCAGGTGGAAAATGTTGCCGACGGTTCTTTGACGCCTGCTTCCGTCCCGGCAACACGCGCGGTGTATCCCGACAAAAAGTGATACATGGCTTGCTGCGGTGTCAGGCGTGCAATGGGTGGCATGACACCAAATGAATCACACGTCAAAAAGAAGATGTTCTTCGGATGCCCTGCTTTGTTGTCGGGAACAATGTTCGGTAGCATCGCCCGCTTGTAGGATGCGCGTGTGTTCTCGGTTATTGTTTGGTCACTGAGGTCTATTCGGCGAGTAACTGGATCGTACACGACATTTTCCAGAATAGTCCCGAACGTCCGGGTCATCTGGTAAATGAGCGGTTCAGCTTCAGCACTCAAGTTGATGACCTTTGCATAGCAACCGCCCTCGAAGTTGAAGATGCCATCATCGCTCCAGCCATGTTCATCATCACCGATAAGCGGGCGTTCGGGATCGGTCGAGAGCGTCGTCTTCCCTGTGCCCGACAGTCCAAAAAACAATGCGACATCTCCAGCTGCACCAACATTAGCAGAGCAGTGCATCGGGAAAACGCCGCGCAATGGCAACAGGTAATTCATCAGCGTGAACACAGATTTCTTGATTTCGCCGGCGTAGTGCGTTCCGCCAATAAGTACCAATCGTTGCTCGAAGCTCAGGATGATGAATTTATGAGACGCAGTACCATCAATGTCGGGCTGTGCATGAAAATTGGGAACGTGGACTATCGTAAAATCCGGGATAAAGCTGTTGATTTCGTTGTCTGCCAGCTCGATGAACATGTTCTGCGCAAAAAGACTGTGCCAGGCATGTTCGGTCACGACACGGACGCCGTAGCGGTACCGCGGATCGGCACCCACCCAGCAATCGTGCACATAAACATCGCGCCCTTGCAGGTACGCAAAGACGCGCTGTTTGAGACGATCGAATGCCATCGGCGGGAAGGGACGGTTCACCTTTCCCCACCAGACGTGCTCTTTCGACGAATCTTCCTCCACGATGAATTTATCGTTTGCGCTGCGGCCGGTGTTCGGGGCAGTCATGCAGAGTAAGGCACCATGCTCGGATATTTCTGCCTCCCCCAGGATAACAGCGTGCTCGTATAGCTCTGCTGCCGGTGCATTATGGTTGATCTCGCCCAAACCAATCAAACCGCGATTGGCAAGTTCTGAGCGAAGCGCATCGGAGGCAATCATGTGGTTGTTTTCAAAAAAGTGAAACACATTTGCAGTGCAAACTTACAGCATATTTGCAGCCACGCTGAGAGTAAGCCCATGGACAAGCATAAACCAACATCCTCGCGGAAAGAAGAGCACGTGCACCTGTGCACAGAGCTCGACGTTCGATTCCGCCAGAAAACAGCCGGCTTTGAGCGCTATGACTTCGACTACGTTGCTTTGCCGGACCTGGACTTCGACGAGATAGACACGAGCACCCAGTTTTTGGGGCGAACACTCCGCTTACCATTGCTGGTATCGGCAATGACCGGTGGCTACGAAGGTGCTACCGCAATCAACGCTGCACTGGCAGAGCGATGCCAGCAGTGGAAAATTGCCATGGGTGTTGGTTCGATGCGCCAAGCCCTCGAATCGGATGAACAGTGGGAAAGTTTTCGGATTGCACGGCGGTGTGCACCAGATATACCACTCATCGCGAACATCGGGGCAACACAACTGGTGCAGGGAGTCGGTCCTCACCAGATAGAGCAGGTCATTTCGCTTATCGAGGCAGATGCAATCGCCATTCATCTCAACCCACTCCAGGAGCTGCTCCAACCCGAAGGTACCCCGCGTTTCCGCGGTGTACTCGATGCAATCAGTCAACTGGTAACGCTATGCCCCGTTCCGATCATCGTCAAGGAAGTTGGTGCTGGCATCTCCGGACGAGTTGCAGCAAGGCTGCTTGAGGCTGGCATTCGGATCATTGACGTTGCTGGCGCAGGCGGAACAAGTTGGGCAGGAGTTGAGCTGCTCCGCGCGTCCGACGAAGCAACGCCACATCCGCTATCAGAACTGTGGGACTGTGGAATACCGACCGCTGACTGTATCGTCGAGGTTAATGCTCTTCGCCAACAATACAGCTTTACGATGATTGCATCGGGTGGCGTCGCCAGTGGCTTCGACGCCGCAAAAGCAATCGCTCTCGGTGCGGATCTTGTTGGTATCGCGCGTCCGCTCTTGCAGGCGTATCAGCGTGGCGGCACTGGAGAAATTGATCGCTACCTTGCTAACTGGGAACTTCAATTGCGTGCAGCACTGTTCGTTAGCGGTTGCGGTACACTTGAAGCGCTTCGGAATACTCCACTGCGTACGCGATACTCTCACCAATCTACCGAACCTGAATGAAAGATCGTTACCTTGATCTAATCGAACGCTACCTCAATGAATCGCTGGCACGTATACACCTTCCAGAACAATTGGAAGCTCCGATCACATACGCACTCCAGAGCGGGGGTAAGCGGTTGCGTCCGTTGATTACGCTTTTGGCTGCTGATGCATGTAACGGCAGCGTTGATCAGGCTGCTCCCGTAGCCGCGGCAATCGAAATTTTGCACAACTTTACACTCACGCACGACGACATCATGGACCGCTCTCCTCTGCGGCGAGGAAAGGCAACCGTCTTTACGCAGTGGGATGAAGCAACGGCGATTTTAGCTGGCGATACCATGATGGGTATTGCCTATGGCATGCTCAGCTCCCACTACGAGGCAGCTTTGTGCCAAGCACTGGTTCAGGAATTTTCCGCAGCATTTGTCGAAATCTGCATTGGGCAAGCCGAAGACCTGGCTTTCTGTACAAGTCCAACCGTCACGATGGATGATTACCTTGGGATGATCTCTCGCAAAACGGCGCGGCTATTTGCTACAGCAGCGCTTGCTGGGGGGATGGTTGCGCATGCCAACCGAGCAACGCTCGATGCACTCAGCACATTTGGCACCGCAGTCGGGATTGCTTTCCAGGTGCAAGATGATATGCTCGATCTATTCGGGACACCAGAATTCGGCAAGCAACGCGGACAGGACCTTCGCGAAGGCAAAAAAACATATCCTGTGCTCTGCGCTGCTGAATTGGTAACGGATTCCAATGACCAAGAAATTCTGGCACACTACCTTGCCGGTAGCCGGTTATGCACGGATGCGGAAATCGAGCAGATCGCGGCACTCTGCGAACGCGTTGGTGTCCGTTCCGCCGCGCAGGCAACTATTGACCAGTACATTGATAGTGCCTGCCAGGCACTGGTTGACCGGCTCCCCTCGACGTCGGCACGCGCAGAACTGATTGCAATCGCGGAACAAACCCGGAAGCGACGGTTGTAATCGGCCGGCACACTCTCAAACCCGTAGCTCTCTGTCTCCAGCAATGTCATGTTACAACACAAAGGCACGCTGAATTCAGCGTGCCTTTCTCCAGATGCGGCTACTTCGACGAAAGAAACTACTTCATCTCGACTTCAGCCTCAAGGCTTTCGAGGTCTGTGTCAATCTCGCGTTCGCCCAGCATATCGTAGAGATAGCCAAGCTTTTTGCGCAGGTGCAAGACCGCATAGCGCTTGCGTGCAAGCAGCGTGTTGATATTGACGCCCGTTGCTTCGCTCATTTCCCGGAAGGAGATACCTTCGAACTCATTTTTTTCGAACACTTCGCGCTGCTCGGGCGGTAGTTCGGCGAGTCCTTTTTGAATTTCATCCCAGATCGTTTTGCGCAAGAGCTCCGTGTCGGGCGAATAGCTTTCGTCGGCGATGAAATTTTCGAACGATTCAACGCCTTCGTCAATCTGTGCAGGAGTAAGCATATCGGAAAAGGCATCGGTTTTCTTCTTCCGATACGAGTCAATGATGCGGTTGCGCACGGCAGTAAAGACCCACGAGGCAACATTTTCGATGGGTTTGTCGAGCGTTTGCGCTGCCGCAAGGACATTAGCGAAAACATCGTGGAGGATGTCTTCAGCTTCTTCTTGCGTTTTGACCCGCTGACGGATGAAACCGAGCAGCTTTTTGCGGTCAGTGCGATAGAGCTGTTCGAGCTGCATTGCCAGGTTCATAGCCGGCTCCTTTCGTTGAATTGTGGCACTTCCAGTTACGCGCTCTGATGAGCGCAACGAGGTCGGCAATTGGTCATGCCACATGTCTCCGTCGGTTAGTTGAACTTCGTTCGCAATAACACAGTCTTTGTGCATTTTGTTTCGTCGTTGTTGTTCGGCACCGTCTTCTGCACAAAAGCGTGCCACGTCGGTGACAGAATTCTGAGTCGGCAACTTAGACACACCCAAATGACATTTGTTGACGGATGGCTGGTCGTTCTGTCATCAATCCTGTCGCATCGGGATACGGATACCAAAGCGTCGCGCATTCGAGATAGCTTGCTCATAGCCGGCATCGGCATGGCGCAGGATGCCCGTTAGCGGATCGAAGGTGAGCACACGTTCCAGCCGACGAGCAGCCTCTGGCGTTCCATCGGCGACGATGACCATACCGGCATGTAACGAAAGCCCCATACCAACGCCACCGCCGTGGTGGAAGGAGACCCATGTTGCTCCGCCAATTGCATTGAGAGCAAAGTTGAAGTATACCCAATCGGCGATAGCATCGGAGCCATCACGCATAGCTTCTGTTTCCCGGTACGGTGATGCTACCGATCCACAATCGAGATGGTCACGCCCAATGACAATCGGAGCGCGGACTCGACCGCTGCGCACCAGCTCGTTGAATAGCAGTCCTGCTTGTGCGCGTTCGCCGTAGCCAAGCCAGCATATTCGCGCCGGTAAACCTTGATACCGGATGTGACGCTGCGCACTGCGAATCCACTGGTGCAGGTGCTCATTGTCCGGAAAAAGCTCCATTATTGCCTCGTCGGTCACGCGGATGTCGTTAGGATCTCCGCTTAGTGCTACCCACCGAAAAGGTCCGCGTCCATCACAGAACTGGGGTCGGATAAATTCGGGTACAAAACCGGGAATCTCGAATGCACGGTCAACCGCGCCGTGTTCTTTTGCGATACCACGGATGTTGTTGCCGTAATCGAAAACCACTGCCCCACGCTCACGGAATGCAAGCATTGCCCGAACATGCTCGGCAATCGAAGCATAGGCACGGCGAAGGTATTCAGCCGGATTGCTCCGCCGAAGTGCATCGGCTTCGGACTTACTGAGTCCTGCTGGGTAGTAGCCGTTGAGCGGGTCGTGTGCAGCTGTTTGGTCGGTGACAACATCCGGTGTAATCCCGCGGCGAACTAACTCCGGATGAACTTCTGCAGCATTCCCAACCAAACCAATCGAAATCGGTGTACCAGCAGCTTTATATTCCTCGATAAGAGCCAGTGCGTGGTCGAGATCATCGAGCACGTGCTGGCAATACCCATCGCGGATGCGTTTTTCGATCCGTTCACGATCAATCTCGACGCACAGGATTGCCGCCCCTGCAATCGTTGCCGCAAGTGGCTGCGCTCCACCCATCCCTCCCATGCCAGCAGTGAGGACAAACCGTCCGCGAAGCGTTCCGTTGAAGTATTTCCGTGCACATTCAGCAAATGTCTCGTAGGTTCCCTGGACGATTCCTTGCGTTCCAATGTAAATCCAACTTCCTGCGGTCATTTGTCCGTACATCGTCAGGCCCAGCGCTTCCAATCGGCGGAATTCGTCCCAGGTCGCCCACTTCGGCACAAGATTAGCGTTGGCAATGATCACACGCGGTGCGTCGGGATAGGTGCGCACCACGCCCACCGGCTTACCCGACTGAACGAGCAGCGTCTCATCGGCCTCCATGCTGCGCAACGTTTCCAGTATCGCATCATAGCATTCCCAATTGCGAGCAGCTTTTCCACTGCCGCCGTACACAATCAATTCCTCAGGTTTTTCTGCGTTCGCTGGATCGAGGTTGTTCTGTATCATCCGATATGCAGCCTCGATCTGCCAATTTTTACACGTCAGTTCTACTCCGCGCGGAGCACCGAGTTTGCGCTGCATCGTTGTCATTGCTCTGACCGTTGAGGTGATGTATCGTCATTGCGCACCGATTCTGCAATCTGCCGGAGAAGTTTCCACGGATAAATTCCTGTGTCGTGCCCATCTGCCCACCGCACACGAACACCGTAGTTCCCGACCGGCTCAAGTGCTATCAGCTCATTCATCCCCGGCACATATTGCACCAGCGGAAGCAGAACGGTTTTACCGAAAACTTGCTCGCCCTTGCAGTATGCACACGGACAATGCTGCCGCAACACGTCCAGCGGTATGTCTGCTGTAAAATCATCGCCCCATGCGATCCGCAGCGTGGCGGCATCGCGACGCTCAATCTTTGTCGGGAGGGGAACTGCCATCACGCTGGGCAAGCACTGCGCAGACTATGAACAAACTGAATCTTCATCGGCACTGCAAAAATCGTAAATTTCCGACAAATTTCACCGGCAATCTCACGCGGCTATTCTCCGGCATGACCGCTATGAAGATCATTCAGTACATTGTCGAAATTGAATCGCCCGGACGCGGTATTCACTGTATCACCGAGCAAATTGTTGAACAATTGCCAGAGCTTGTGCAGTTCCGACATGGATTGCTCCATCTTTTCCTCCAGCATACAAGCGCAGCCTTGACGCTCGGCGAGAATACCGATCCTGACGTCAGAGATGACTTGCAAGAGCACCTCGAACGGCTTATCCCCGATGACATCCGACTCTATCGCCATGCACTCGAAGGTGCCGATGATGCCTCATCGCACATCAAAAGCGCGATCATTGGTGCAAGTTTGTTGCTGCCTATTTCTGGCGGGCACGTGATGCTGGGACGGTGGCAGGGTATTTATCTGTGCGAGTTTCGCGCCCAACGGCTCCGTCGGCGCATCGTGGCAACTATTTTGGGTGAAGAGCAATGAATGCCGTACAACTGCTCCACCGATATGCACAGCCCCTTGCTGAGTCGCTGCTGAACTTGTTCCTTCCGTGGCGATGCTTGATTTGCGGCTTAGTGCTGCCGACCGATACACTCTGGCATTACATCTGCCAGCGGTGTTTCGATCAGATTCCACCAGCGCCAGCACCACCGGCGTTACTTTCGATTGCCGATGAGCATCTCGACCCGGATGAGCGCGCACTCTCTCAAGTTATGGCGCGATGGAGCGCTCATCCGACTAAGCGCCCAGGTTTTTTCGACCTCATTTATGCGCTCAAGTACTACGGCTATTGGCGGATTGGGGTTGAGCTTGGCTTAGAACTCGGTGCGACCATCAAGCTCTACACCGGCGGACACTACGATGCTATCATTGCCGTTCCCATCCATCCGGCACGGCGTCGCGAGCGCGGCTACAACCAAGCCGAAGCAATTGCCGAGGGTGTGCACCAAATCCTGAACATTCCCATTTGGCACGACGCAATCCGACGGACACGTTATACGCAAAGTCAAACAGCACTCTCGGCTGCTGACCGCCGCACCAATACTCGCGATGCTTTCGGTCCTGGAACGCTGGCGTCTCGACTTCGTGGTGCACGTATTTTGGTGCTCGACGACGTTTTCACAACCGGCTCGACACTCAACAGTGTCGCGTTGACTGCGCTCAACCTGGGTGCTGCCTCTGTTGATGCAGCGACACTCGTCGCAGCAGTCCAGTAGTTTCAACCAAAATGAAACCATGAATCGAATTCTGCTCCTCTGGTTTGTTGTGTGTGCTGGCATAAGTTCAGCACAGGTGCTCTTACCATACCAGCTCGACGACACCGACCCAATCCCTGCCGATGTCTATCGCGCGCGTCGGGAACGCTTGCTGAACGCTCACACCAATCGTGCAGCCATTCTCCTGCTCAGTGCCGATACACGCAACAGGCAAAACGATGTGGATTACGAGTACCGCCAAAATTCGAATCTGCTCTATCTGACCGGCTGCACTGAGCCACGATGTGCATTGCTGCTCCTACCAGGCGGCACTGAGCAGAATGGTTCGCCGCTCGACGAAATGTTTTTCATCCCACCTCGCCACCCTGAGCGCGAAGTATGGTCCGGTGTGCGAATGGGACCCGATGAAGCAAGGCGTTTCCTCGGTTTTCGTACAGTGTTTGAGTATTCTGCCCTGCGCGCTGCCCTTGATTCGGTTTTACTCAGCCGCGACACGCTCTACATAGCATCAGGTTTACCGACCCCGACGGTCTTGCTTCCAATCATTGGCACACAGCTTTCCCTTGAGCAGATACTCCGCGATTCGCTCCAGCGGCGACATCCCAATCTTGTCGTCCGGACATCCTTGCCAGCGCTGAGGGCAATGCGGGAAGTTAAAGATGAACACGAACTGCGACTACTGCAAAAGGCGATAGACATCACACTCGATGCATTCGAGGCAACGTTGCGTCAGGCTAAACCTGGCATGAATGAATACGAACTCGAAGCAATGATGGAATTTCATTTTCGTCGTGCTGGTGCCGAGGACGTCGGGTATCCGAGCATTGTTGGAAGCGGCTACAACAGTTGCATTCTCCACTACCAAAAAAATCGTCGTACAACGCGCCAGGGTGACTTAGTACTGGCTGATTGCGGCGCAGAGTACCACGGGTACACAGCCGACATTACACGAACATTCCCGATTAGCGGGAGATTCAGCCCAGAACAACGGACGCTATACCTGCTGGTGCTCGAAGCCCAGGACTCGGCAATCGCTGCAGCAGTGGCGGGAGCACCGTTTCGGGCTACCCATCGCGCAGCAGAGTCTGTCATCGCTCGTGGATTGATCAAACTTGGAATCATCGAATCACCCTCGGACGTGCGTCGCTACTTCATGCATGGGACATCCCACTATTTGGGTTTGGATGTTCACGATGCGGGAACATACGGTCCACTCAAGCCTGGCACAGTTATAACGGTTGAACCCGGACTGTACATACCGCCTGGTAGCCCTTGCCCCGAGCGCTGGTGGAATATCGGGATTCGAATCGAAGACGACGTGCTCATCACAGAGCGCGGCCCGGTGAATCTATCGGCTCGACTTGCCCGACATCCCGACGACATCGAGGCATTGATGCAATCGAAGTGAGCTGTACTCGCACGCCAACGCTGGAGCCTATTACTCGGAGCAAAGTGCGGTCGCTACGCGCTTGGTTGCACGAGCGCTACAACGTGGTTGAGTATTAGCTCCGCACATACGCGCTTGGGCAGTGCTGGATAGCGATGCACCGTCGGCTGCTGTCCGTTGAAGGTCGCAATTGTGATAGTGTTCATTTCCCCCTCGAAGCCACTATCCGGCACATCAAAGGCATTGACCACAGCAATGTCGCACCCTCTGGTGCGTAGTTTTTCTATGCCGCTTTCGAGCTGGTCCTTTGATTCGAGAGCAAAACCAACAAGCACCGCTCCAGGTGGTTTTGAGTGACCCAGCGCTGCGAGAATATCTGGGGTTCGGACCAGCTCGATCGTGATGCGCTCGCCAAGTTGATGACGCTTGAGTTTGCCCGGATTGATTTCTGCCGGTGCATAATCGGCGACCGCAGCCGCAGCAATGGCAATATCCCAGCGACCCTGGTACCGCTCAATTGCTTCGAACATCTGGTGTGCTGATTCGACCGATATAACCTCGACACCCTCAGGTGGTGGAATGGAAACCGGTCCACTAATCAACACGACACGAGCACCACGGTCGCGCGCAGCCGCTGCGAGTGCATAGCCCATCTTGCCGGATGAGCGATTCGTAAAAAACCGCACTGCGTCGAGTGCTTCCCGTGTTGGTCCGGCAGTAATGAGGACGGTTTTTCCGCTGAGCGATTGATTGGATTGTTTGAGCTGCGCCAGCTCGATTTCCGCAGTCAAGCGAGCAGCGCTGACAGCATCAGCAAGCGGGTTCGTCGAAAGCGGTGGCACTGGTTCATGCCGTGCATCAACGCTCGGCGAATCACCGCTATGCTCGGTACTGCCGATGAGCACTCGGTCGAGATATGCAAGCAGCGTCTCTGGCTCTGGCATTCGACCAACGCCCCACATCCCGCTTGCAAGCTCGCCTTCATCCGGCGGAACGATGATTGCACCATCACGACGTAGCCGCTCGACGTTTCGCTGGGTGGCTGGATGTTCCCACATCGTCGTATCCATTGCCGGCGCGACCAGCAGTGGCACCGATCGAGGAAGCGCCAGCGCTAATGCTGCAACAACAGAATCGCATAGCCCAACCGATAGCGCCGACAGAAGATGTGCACTGCATGGGGCGATGAGCATTGCATGCGCCCAGTGTGCCCAGTGGATATGCCACGAGCCGCCGTGCTGAACGTGTTCGTCGAACATGTCGAGTGCAACGCTTTCTCCGGCAAGATTTCCCAGCACAAGCGGCGAAACAAAATGCCGCGCCGAGGGAGTCATCGCAACGCGCACGTGCGCACCATGCTGGCGCAACGCGCGCACTATGAGCGGTGCTTTATAAGCTGCAATGCTACCGCTGACGCCAAGCAGAATGTTTTTATTCCGTAGATGCTCCATCGCCTGCAAAATAACGTCCGCTGCCTACCGCACGGGCAGACAGCGGACATGACACAGTCGTTACTCGTTGGTTATTCTGACGACTCAGTATTGGGGTACCACCACCGAATCTTGTCATCCATCATCTCGCGCATCGCAAGGAATGTCGGTTTGGGAATACGGTCAAATTCACGGCTGATGCGGAGCTTGTCGAAGTTGGCGGCACCATCTTCTTCGACGTCTTCCAAGTCTGCAATCCGCGCAAGGTATTGATTGCGGATTTGGTCATTGATCTGGCGAGAACGCAAGCCTATCGCCACAATTGCTTCGTAGAGCGAGCCTTGCGCCGAGGCTTTCATTTTGACCTCGATCGGATTGACCAGCTCCATATGGTTGACACTCATCGAGCATTCGGTAAAAAGGGTGGGACGACATCAATTGGTAGCAAAAATACGGCAATGGCATTTATTGTTGAGTTTTCCAAGCCAGCGAGAGCATGATCAACCAGGTAGCAACTTTTGGATTACCGCTCGATGAAAATGCTGTCAGCGGAGCTGCAAATTGTACGCCCGGACGCAGTCGCAATCGTTGGCTCAACTCAATGCTTGATTCAAGTCGAACAATGGCGGCAGCCTGGAACCGCTGGAGTCCCACAATTTCTCCATCGCGCACAACGGTTGACGTTTCTCCATTGGGCATCTGTAGCGCGACGACTTCCCCATTGGGTAAACGAGTTGTATTCTGCACCAAACTTTTCGTATGCTGTGCATTACCGACAACGAGCATGCCCGCTTGCACACCAGCACTCATCGCAATTGCTTCGCTGGTGAACGGCACAATGCGTATGTACGGCTGTGCCCAAAGTCCAAGAAAACGGAACTGCATTTGCTGTCGGAATTCTACGGGCACATTCTGGAATTGCTGCGAGCCATCGGTAGAAGTGAAGGTCAGCAATTCTTGCTCTCGGTATTGCGACAGCAGGCTGCGGTAATCAAGCCCAGCGCTGATACCGAACTTGATAAGCTGTTCTTCCGCTGCAGGAAGTTCGTAGAATGCACCGACCGTAATACCACTGCCGCTTCCACCAGAAAAAGGTGGGCAATAGCATGTATCCACGTACTGCCCTTGTTGTAATGCAATCGGAACCCCAACCAGAAGTCCGCGGTCGCTGAAAACCTTGATCTCTGGCGATATCGGTGTTGCCCGTCCGCGCGTCGGTTCTTGTGCAACGCCAACAGCAACGGCAAGCAGCCAAACAGAGACGACAAACACTCGGTTCATACATTCCTCTTGAATCGGTGAATTATGCCTTTCAATGCTCCAGCATATACTGCGCCGCGCATCGTCCGGCGATACAGACGTACAGTGTGGACAGCCACACAACTGTTGGTGTATTTTGGCACTAAGATAATGCACTGCTCAAAGACGTGATGAATACTGATCCATTGATAAGCCAGGTTACTCCAGCGCTATCAGACCGCCAGCCGCTCTTCGAGCAGGAAGGCGTCCGTGGCGTTGCGGTGCGAAGTTTACTCCGCATCGAATGCAGTTCGACTGACGCTGAACACATTGTACACGCTGAGCTTGTAGCGCATCCAGAGTGGAACGAGTTTGACCGCGCGCTCTACCAGGAATTGGTCTTTGGGACGCTCCGCTGGCGCGCAAAGCTTGATTGGGTGCTCACCGGCTTTTACCACGGAGAATTTGCCAAGTGTCTACCCGTGGTGCAACAGGCACTCCGTGTTGCACTCTACCAGATTTTGATGATTTCGAAAGTTTCACCGCAACAAGCAATCGAGAGCGCTGCCCGCATCATCGAGCGAACTCGGAATGCAGCCTATGCAGCTTCGCTGGTCAATATCCTGCGCGTGATTGCTCGAAACATTGCTGGCATTCGATATCCGCCCCGACAGCAACTTGCATTTCATCTGTCGGTTGTGTATTCGCATCCTCTATGGCTGGTCGAGCGCTGGCTTGCTCGGTACGGCGAAGAGCTAACCGAACAAATGCTGGCAGCCAATGTCGAGCGTGCGCCGATTTATCTTGCAGCGAATCGAAAGCAGATGAGCCAGGCAGTGCTGCTCGAATGGTTGCAGCAGCATGGGATTCCCTCTGAGAGCGTTCCTAACGATACAGCGATCGTCCGAATCAATCCATTTGCCGATTACACTCACTTCGAGCTTTGGCAACAGGGTCGGTGTTATCTGAGCGATCCTCTCTACGAGCGCGCAACACATTTCTGGGCACAGCACGCCAAAGGTTCGCTCCTCTATGTAAGCCCACAACCCAGCCGCCGAGCTTTGCTATCGGTGGTCGAATGCGCCGAACTGACCAACATTCCCACTGCAATCTGGACAGGACTACCTATCATGCCAACCTGGATCGAGCGTGAATGTCAGCGGTTGGGTTGGCACGTCCCTCTACTTGCTCCGCCAGAACTATCGCAGTCATACCAAAGCATCGTCGTCGAAGCACAATCGAGCGGGATTGGACTCTGGCGACGAAAGCCCGAACGTAAATGGCGAGCTGATTCCTCCGATGTACGCCGCAGCACTCAGCGCCTGTGCCGTCAGCTTCAACTTGTGTTACCGGCACTCGAACCGGGTGGAACGCTCATGCTGCTGGTGAGTTCAACCGAGCCAGAGGAAACCGAATCGGTCACAGCCTGGCTCTGCTCAACGTTTGCAGACATCAAGCTCATCTCGTTTCCCGAATCGCAACTGGATGCCACGGTGCATCGCAATCCTGATGGAACGCTCCAAACACTTCCCCACACGCACCGCGGAGATAGTGTGTACGTCGCACTCTTTCGTCGTGGAGAATGAACCTCGTCCGTGTATTGCTGTTGACGATCGCAGCGTATGCGTTCTGCCAAGAGCAATGGCATGAAGCTTCACCGCACCAACGTTGGCTGTGGGATCAATGGAGATTTGGTGACCCGAAAACCGGAGTCATACCACTGGATGCAGCAGAGCGCGACCGTGCATTTGCAGAGCACGTCATCCGCTCAGTATCTCCCAAGCAGGTGCAGCTCGCATTGGTCGTTGTCGAGCCAATCGGTCCGACCAATGTTGCAGGCAGAATTCGTGCGTTGGCGCTCGATCGGCGCTCACCGTCGGTGTTGATGTGCGGTGGTGTCACCGGTGGTGTGTGGCGTAGCATTGATGGTGGACTATCGTGGGTTCGTACCTCGTCGCCAACACTTGTGCCGCATGTTTCGTGTATCCATCAAAGCACCAGCGATCCCGACACATGGTTCATCGGTACAGGCGAAGGACTTTCAACAACAGAGCGGCGCACCTCGACCCAGCTACGAACGGTCGGTACGGGCACTGGCGTCTTTCGCTCTACCGACAACGGCACAACATGGCACTCGATCACACCACGTGTAACGAGACAACCGAATGCACTCCCTGCTCAAACATGGCAAATTGTCTGGCGGCTAACATCGCGTTCCGAAAACGGTCGCGAGATACTCTATGCCGCGTGTTACGGTGGGATTTTTTCGTGGGATGGCCAACGCTGGCAGCTTGAGCTTGGCGATACAACAGCACCGGCGTTCTGCAGCGAGATCATCGCGGCTGGGGATCGGCTCTACGCCGCAATTGGCGCAACCGACGAGGGTAATCGCCCACGGCAGTACGGAATTTTTGTCTGGTCTGCCACACGTGGTTGGCAAAACATAACACCCGCGAATTTCCCCACAGCTCGCCGTATTGTCCTGGCTGCCTCAGCCGATGGCTCCACGCTGTACGCTTTCACTCAACAGCCCCAGGTTTGGAGCCAGCGATACATGAGTTTTGCATCGCAACACACCCTGTGGCGATACTCGGCACTGTCGGGGCAGTGGAGCAATCGCTCAGCATGGCTGCAACTGCTGACCAACCCAAACAGGATGCAACTGGAGACCCTGGCAGGCTACGCAATGGCACTGGCTGTGCATCCGCAAAATCCGAATGTGGTGTATCTTGGAAGCACCGATCTTTTTGATTCGCACGATGGTTGTCAATCATCAGCGGTGCATCTGGGCGGCTATCCCTACCGAATCGGGACACTCCACCCCGACCTTCATGCATTTGTTTTCGATCCGACCAACCCCAATCTGCTCTACGTTGCAACCGATGGCGGCATTTATCGAACATCCTCTGCGCTGGCAACCACTGGTGTATCCTGGCAACCTCTGAACACAGGACTGACCACAACCCAAGCCTATCATGTGGCAATTGACCAGAGAATGAAAGCACAGCGGTTGGTCGTTGCTGGGTTTCAGGACAATAGCTGCTGGTACACACAGACGGCAACCTACGGCGACTCGTGGAAATTTGCCTATGGCGGTGATGGTTGCCGCGTGCTTGTTGGCGATGGGGAGCAACTCATCTTTTCCAGTTCGCAGTTTGGCACAATCTACGCGCTATCGGCAGTGAGCGGAGAGTTACTTCCACTGCCCCGGCCACCTCAACAAGGCAGCGTCTTTGTGACTGAATTTGCCTATAGTCCCAGCCTGCGATTGCTCGTTATAGCGCTCGACAATATGCTCTACCGAATTAGAGCCGATGCCAATAGCTTTGGACCACAATGGGAACGTGCCGTCACTCTACCATCAGATGACCCAATCACCGCAATTGCACTGGCGTACAGCGACGTAGCAATCGTTGGAACCGCGACAGGCAAACTTTATGCATGTTCGGTACTTGATGGCAACGTCGAACAAATACCAGCGCCTTTGCCACCGGGAGGTTTCATTGCCGCAATAGATCTCGACCGTAATGATCCCAGGCGAATGATTGTAACGATTTCCAACTACACACTCCCGAGTATCTTCGCCACATGGGATGGTGGTGCTACATGGCAGAGCGTTGGTGGCTCGCTTGACCAGGAACAGACAAATGGGTGGGGTCCATCAGTGCGTGTTGTCCGTTCACTCTATCGCAACGGCAAGCGGCTCTACATTGCGGGAACCAGTGTGGGCGTATTCATCGCAGATACACTGGACCAGGCAACATCATGGCAGCCGTTCGGACTATCAACACTCGGTGTGCTACCGGTTGAGGCTATTGACACTCGCGATGCGGATGGATGGACTGTGATTGGCACGCATGGAGGTGGCGTCTTCGCCTGTTTTCTCAATCCCGAATCGCTCGGTGCCGATACTCCTCAGTCACCCACCACGTTTTTTGTTGAACAGTGCAGTCCACAGCCGGTACGCGATGTTGCTGTGCTTCGAGTTCACGTTCCAAGCGCCGAGGGCGTCGTCGAGTGTGAACTCTTCGATGCGATCGGACGACAAATCACAACCCGACGTACCCACGTCATAGCGGCAGGCGTTGTGCCCATCATCTTTTCGGCAGCAGAACTTGAAAAGCTACCGGCTGGGACGTATTTCTACCGTGTACGGTGGAATCAGCATATCGCAAGCGGAGCGTTCATTCGACAAACACCCTAAAAAACGACAAGCGGGCAGTTGTCTGCCCGCTCGCCGCAAGCTCCGTGTTACTCCTGCTCAATTCACTTTTGTCGGGATTCGCAGCGTTACAATCTGCGAGCCACGATCTGACTTTACATCGAGAACCACAACCTCACCGGGCTTCTTGCTCTTGATGATGTCTTGAAGTTGCGCCGGTGATTCGACCGACTTCCGATCTGCTTGCACAATGACCGAGCGTGGCATCAGCCCACGCATTGAAGCCGGGCTATACCGCTCAACACTGGTAACCTCGACACCACTGGAAATATTGAGCTTGTCCTTGAGTTCCGCACTCAACGGGGCAACAGTAAAACCAAGGTCGTCAAACGTTACGGGTCCAGATTGTTCTGATCTGTTGCCGGGTGTAGGTTCGGTTGATGTATCGGTTGATACAATCGAGCCATCGCGTGCTTCCAGTTTGATCTCTTTGATGATTGCTTTCCCATCTCGCCAGATGCGAAGTTTAACTTTCTCACCCGGGCGATGCTTTAGCACCTGTGTTTGCAGCTCATTCGGGGAATTGACGGGATTGCCATCCAGTTCCAAAATGACATCACCGTTTCTGAGTCCAGCTTTTTCTGCCGGTGAATTCTTGAGTATATCTTGGACCAATACACCCTGGACTTTTGACAGTCCAAGCCCTTGGGCATCTGTTTCATCGAGAGCGCGAATGGTAACGCCGATGTAGGCTCGATTGACTTTGCCGTAATTGATCAAGTCGAGCGCAACAACACGCACGATGTCCACTGGAATTGCAAAGCCGTACCCTGCATAAAATCCCGTACTCGAGGCGATAGCCGTGTTGATGCCGATGAGCGTACCGCTGAGCGTAAACAGCCCACCGCCACTATTGCCGGGATTAATAGCAGCATCGGTTTGAATATAGTTTTCGATTGCAAATTCTCCGCGGTTGAGACCCATATTTCCACGCCCAACTGCGCTAATAATGCCTGCTGTAATCGTTGAGCGCAGACCCAATGGATTACCAACGGCGATCACCCATTCACCAATTTTTATGTCCTCACGGCTTCCCAGGTATGCAACGGGTAAATCCTGTGCATCAATTTTGATCACCGCAATATCGGTGAGTGAATCACGCCCAACAAGACGAGCGGTGAACTCTCGCTTATCGCTGAGCGTAACCTTGATACCATCGGACTTTGCACCTGCTACCACATGGTTATTCGTCACAATGTAGCCATCGCTGGTAATAATGACCCCAGACCCTTGACCGAGCGGACGACTGCGGGGACGTTTGTTGTTGTCCTGATTGTCACGCTCTCGCGGACGGAAAAAATCGCCCCACGGATCAAAGAAGCGGAAAAAGTCCTCCATGGAATCATCGCTTCGGTCTTCACCGAGCACTTCGATTGAAACAACTGTTGGAGATACGGCATTTGCAGCCGCAACGAACGCGTCGTTGATAGCTCGGACGTTATCAGGCACTTTGACCGGTGGCTGCTTCGAGCCAAGATCACGGACACTCTGCCCAAACAATCGAGCAACAGGAAGGCTAGTAAACTCGGTAACGAATGCGATACCAGCCAATGCCCCAATTGCTACCAGCACCAGCGATCTGAGCGTGCTCCGTTGCTTTGCTGAGAGTTTCATGGCAATGCTCATCCAATGGTGAATACCGGGGCAATAAACGAACAATCTTGGGGTTTTGTTGTGCTACAAAAAACGCTGCCCCTGCCGATGCGGTAGGGGCAGCGCGCTCTCCAGCTGTGCGATGGCTTACTTTTCGATGACCACCGGCACTGATTCAGTGTACTGACCGCTCTGCATGCGCAGGAGGTACGCACCACTGGCAATCCCATTTGGGACGAAACGGACGGTGTATTCACCGGCTTTCAGCGTACCACGCACTAACGTTGCGACGACATTACCACTGGACGAATTAACCAATTCCAGCGTCGTCGGTGCTTCGTAGCCGACACCGAAGTGGACATCGGCACCATTCCCATCAACGGGATTGGGATTGACACGAATGCTGAACGTCGTCGTAGAGATCCTCACAAAACGCAGATTGAAGGCACAGATGGGGTTTATCCGGAGCAATCCATTCTGCGTTTGAATGACGACGCATTGGTCATTGACATCCACCGTTTCCAGTGTTACGGCGAAGCCACCATCGGTTGGCAGTGATGCTGGCATGGAGGCGGTCAGCTCAACACCAAAGAGATCATCGCCTGGTTGGACGCGCAGTGGTGTTGTTCCGTTGAACGTAACCTCGATGATGCCGCGCATGGTTGCTTGGTCGTAACGGACGCTCGCATTACCAACAGTCCAGCCGGCTGCTGCAAGCGGACCAAGAACTTGCACCACGGGAACACCATTTTGGGTTACAGCAGCAAAGCCCGTTGCATCGAACGTAATGCGCATGGTGAATTGGGTCACCGAGCCCATCGTCACCGGAGCATTTGCACGGAACCGCACCAGCTTAGGTGCTGACTCGGTCCCCTGCGGAACGTCGAATATCTCTGCAATGGTGACAATCTGGGTGGTCTGCTGCAGTCCATTACCACTGAGATTGCCAGTGTAGTCTTCGTTGGTGATATTGTTGATTTGCAGCACTATCTGCGCCGAGACTGGTCCGACAACCGTCGGTGTAAATGGAACTTGTAGGTCGTAGCTCCCACCAACAGGGATCGGTGCAGGCAAAGGAAGGTTCGTTGGAGGAGCAAACATGGTTGGATTTGCACCCTGGTACCGGACAAAACGCAGTGCAGTTACTGGAATATCACCAGTGTTTGTGACTCGCACAGTTAGTATTGTCGTGCTACCGATACAGACATCAGCCGATGCAGGAGCAACACTGATCCGGGCGACACCACTATATGCGCTGCCATTCCATACGGATTCGGCTTCCTCCAGTGCATCACTGACGGTGCGCAGCGTGGCGGTATTGGTCAGGTTTTGTCCTGGCTCTGCAACAAAGTAGGACGCATCGAACGTGAGGCTTTCGCCCGGCAGGAGTACGCGTGGCAGATTGAGCGCTGCTTTATCGAAGGAAAAGTTTTCCGTGCCATAGGAGCCTGCTACATCGGAGATTGTCCCCGGCGTTACTGGTACTAAATCACGCAGCGTAAGAGTGTCGGCATACTGCCATGCTTGTTTGCCGAGGTTCGTGACAGTGACTTGTTTGACATCGGGCGACGTTCCAGACTCAATCGGACCGAAGGTGACCGTCGGCGTGATCGTTACGCGTGGTGCCTTGCCAATGCCTGTGATACGGGCAGTGCGAGGCTCACCGGTACTGTTGTCGAAACGCACTACGACCTCATGCTCTCCGGTTGCCGTCGGATTGAAATACACAAGAATCGGACGCCCAACGACACTTGAATAGGATTGACCTGGCGGGATGTCAACAACCTGAACTTGGTCGAGCGGTGGATCAAAGACAAATGCTCCACCATTTCCATACACATCCTGGTCAATGGCAACACCCTGGACCGTTACCGTCTGTGTTCCATCGTTACGCGGATCGAGCGCTGCGATAGTTTGCCAGTCGGCAAGGTAGGGATACGGTGCCGCTGGATTGATCCGTTTTTCACCAAAATCAAGTGGTGCAACCGTCAGACCTGGTTTTACACCACGACCACGCAGATGCACCACAGAGTCAATCCGATTTGCATCGCTGGAGAAGGTGATGGTAGCGGTATAAACTTGTTCTGCCGTTGGGGTGAATGTGATGTTGAAGTTTCGGGAGTCATTGCCCCCGCCTTGCTCGCTCAAAATCAGGGGCGCAGCAGGAGAAATTTGACCCAGCGCATTTTCAGCGACGAACACTGGATCAGTCGGACCTTGCGCGCCGGTGATGGTCAGCCGGACGGTGCCACGACTGAAGACAGTGATTGTGCGCTGTGCTGGAGTGCCTACCCCAACATCACCAAAGTCGAGCGGGCGAGTGACTGGATGCGATACATCAATGACTGGTTCGCCTGTTTGCCCCATTACAAGCCGGCGATACCGGAAGACACAGTCATCGCCGACGCCGATAGAATCACGGACTGCTCCATCATTAGTTGCTGTGTAACGAATTGTGATTTCCCGGCTCTCCTGCGGTTGAAGATCAAACGGGATCGGGTTGTTGACAATTTCGAACACTCCTTGACCGCCGTTTTTGAACTCGAGCCGTGTCACGCGAATTGGCGCCGTCCCTTCATTGACCACATTGAGAGTACGCGTTGCAACTTCTCCTTTCCGCATCAAACCAAAATCAATGTCGCTGGGTTGGATTGTAATCCGGCGAGCTTTGTACTCAACAACAATAACTGTGTCATTGTTGGCGCGATCGCGGAAGATCACATAAGCAATGGCATCCTGGTCAGGATCATCCACCGTCAGGCGCCACCGCGTTGAGCGTGTTTCTCCGGGGATAAATGGATCGTAGTCGAGTGTGTAATTGCGACTATTGATCGGATCGAGGTAGATCATCGCCAGGTTCGAGCGGATTGCATCGTCACTGGGATAGTCGGTAACATCTGCATCGCCTCCACTTTCACCGCTGACGGTTCCGTCGCAGTTGACCACGTATCGCGGCTGTGGTGGAATAGTATCGGGCAATTGTACAGCGAGGGCTGCACTTGTCGGGTGACCATACGAATCGTAATTACTCAAGCCATACGAATACGCTGCGAACGGTTGGCTGCACCGCAAGCGATACGCACCATCGCTTATGCGGAGAACCTTAGCAGCATAGCGTTTGCCTTGGTAGGTCATCGGAAATACATCACCCAACGTTGGTCCAAAGACCGTGGCAACCGGACGCCAGGTAATTTGTCCGCCACTCACTTCACCCCACTCCAAATCCTGAGGGATAGTATTCTGTTCGGTCAGTGGATAGACAACGATAACATAGTTCTCCGAAAAGTTGAAAATGCCACCCCGTGCCCCAGGGGTACAGAAGATGATCTCACGCTGGTACTGTTCGAGCGGATAGATTGTCATCTGGAATGGATCGGAAACGATCCCATCATCTTCTTGCCCTGTGTTGAAGAAAGTCACGGCAATAGGCTTGTCGCCCGATATGCCGACGACACCGTTTAGTCCATCGGGCGTTGCACGGTCATAGAGAAAGCCGGTGCCTTCCACTCCACCTGCTGTTTGGATTACCCGCCAAAAGCTCCCGTTGCGGAACACACGCGTGTTTGGTTCTTTTGCATGGACTTTGATCATCGCTGCGTTGCGGCGAGTAATCACACGCGGAACAAAGTACATCTTTCCCCACAGATCTGTTGGAATTTCCATGTCTGCGATAAAGTCGCACCAGCGCAGGTCTGTTGGTACGTTGGCGCACTGATTGCCTGATATGACCGCAACCGGCTTCGTCGCAGTGACAACCGTACCGGAAAGGTCTCCTTCCTTGGCATCTTTATCTGTACTAATAACCAGTACATCGCCGCGATTGAGTGTCCATGTACGTGTTTGCCCTGGTCGGAGTCCACTAGCGGTTACTGTCTGTGAATTTCCCCCAATCCGGACCGTAACACGCGTGTTATCGTAGGGAGCAGTCACCGTAAACTCACTGGGTAGCACATAGCCGCTATACATCCAGGTCATATCAGCCATGGATGAGATAATGTACTGTTTCCCCAGTGTATGGACCGGATATGCAAGGAATGAGTCTGAGGTGTATTGGAAACGCGTTACACCATACACGATGATAGGTGCATTGGATTTAACATGCATACCTGCTCCTGACCATACCTGGTCCGTTGGCGGCGCATCCATCGGACCTTTTGAGTAGGCTTGCCCCGTCCCCGGTGCAATAATGACTTCGATAACATCGTTGGGCAAAGTATAGCGTATCGTCTGAAATCCGCGCCCTTCGACCTCGATCAGCACACGCGTGCGGGTTGCAGCGGCAATGTACAGCACAAGCGAATTGCCTGCACCCGCTACCTCGTAGCACGGCGGAAAAGAAAAATAGAACTCCGTTCCCGCTGCACCGCCATCGCGAGCAAGCAACGGCAGCAACTTAGACCGAATTTCCTCTCGAGACTCAATACCATTTCCACTCCATGCAGATACGACCACTGCACAGAAGAATGCACAAAGCAATAATGCACGTTGCATGGGATCACCTCAGCGGTAGTGTAACAAATTCGCAGCGTTCGATTTGGTCGTAGTAATGCATCCAGTTAGAAGTTGGTATCACTTCCTGGACTTTTTTCAATGGCAAAATAATAAAAAAATCGTTGCAAACAAAATTCAATGGTGAACCAATAATCACGGCATCACTATCTGCACCTGCTTTCCACTTATTTCTTCCAGGAGCACTTTCCGTCGCTCAGCGCCCCACAGCTCAATATCTGCATCCTGCTGCGCAAGTACTTCAATGTTGATTGAGTTTTTATCAATGGAAGCGCGAAGCGACGTAACGCGCTGCTGCCAGCGACGATCGAGTCCTTCTGCAATGCGCAAGCATGCAGCCATCCATCGCACTGCATGTTGCCAGCGCTCGGGCAATGCAGCAAAGTGAGCATGCTTCCGCTTGGGATGACTCTTCCGGTGATAGCGCGCGACCGTGGCTATAATCTCCGCTTCCGTGCTGGAAAAACCTGGCATCACAGCATTGCTGATGATGTAGTAGCTGTGTTTGTGGTGCTGATCGGAGGAAATGTGATACCCGACATCGTGCAGCAGTGCAGCCGCCTCAAGTAGTTCCCGCTCGTAGTCACCAAGGTTGTGCAACGGCATGAGCGCATCAAAAAGGCTCAAGGCTAATTGCGCAACATGCCGTCCATGGGTACGCTCAACTCTGTAACGCTCGCACAGGTGGTCAATTGTTGCTGCGCGCAGATGCACAAGGTGGTGGTATTGCGCTGTATCGCGGAGGTGCTGCACGGTATCAAAGACCACACCTTCCCGCAGCGCAAAGGTAGAGACGAGCACACTATCAACATTCAACCGTTCCAGAAAGCATTCCGCAATCAGCGCACCCGCAGTGATTATGTCGGCACGCTCTGATTCAACGCCAGGAATTCGGGCGATTCGGCTTGGAGTTCGCGCTCGCAAAATAGATTCAATCGCCTCCAATAATGCTGCTCGTTCGATGCGCCGTCCGTGCAGTTGCGTCGTCGGTAGATCGCCATTACCCAGGGCAACGCGTGCAAGCGTTTCCCACGTCCCCGATGATACAACCACTTCGTCCCACCCGTGCGCGGCGGCACCTTCGAGTGCTGGCGTCCATTCGCCGACAAGGTAACGACGACACTGCTTGATCATTTCCTCAGTACAGTGGCGGCGGAAAAACTGCTCTGTTAGGCGAATCGCACCGATCTTCTCGCTGCGAACGTAGAGGGTATTTCCCTGGCGCCCAATGACAACCTCGGTTGAACCACCCCCAATGTCGCATACACAAAGTTGCTTGTTCACGAGCGGTAAACCATGAATCACACCAACGTAGATGAGTCGCCCCTCCTCTTCGCCCGAAATCAGTTCAATCTGAACGCCGGTTCGTTGCTGGACTTTTTGCAAGAATACATCGCGGTTGAGTGCCTCACGAACAGCACTGGTCCCGACGGCACGAATAAACGCACCGTGGTGGCGAGCCATACTGACAAAACGCTCCATGGTCTGAACGCCCCGTTCGATTGCCTCATCAGAAAGATGCTTGATATCGCCAGCCGATTGCCCAAGACGTACCACCTCTCGATCGCGGCTGATCACACGCAGCGTTCCCCGCGAGCTGACCTGCGCAATTATCATGTGAATCGAGTTTGTGCCGACGTCTATGGCGGCAATCGGTGGAAGTGTGCTCATCGGTTTGGTGTCGTTCCCGAGACGTTCTGAGCCGACGGCGAAGACGATAATCGCATCGTTTCATCGCGGCGACGAGTACGCCCGCTGAGACGACGCACAAACCCCACTGCATAGAGACCAAAGAGCACAGTAAGGGTGGCTATTGCAAATAATGCGATGACATATCGAGCCATTCGTTCCGAGAAGAATTCAGCACTCCACCACAAAAATAGATGCTACTGACCGCAGCTAATTTCGCGCCCTCTCACATTCTCTCTGCTCATGCGCTATCAATGGCTTGACTATCTGCGCGGGATTGCCGCACTGTGGATGATTGAGGTCCACGTTGTTGACATTGCCTTGGCTCCTGTGTGGCAACAGAGCTGGTGGTTTCCATGGCTTAGCCTGACGCATGGATTTGTTGCCGTCACTTTTCTTTTTTGCGCAGGTGGTGCCTTTGCCATTACCCTCGAAAGAAAATTCGATGCATACCGGCGCTTTGCAGCTCCGCTGTGGAAATACCTTGCAAAGCTGGGATTGCTACTGGTCATTGGATACTGGCTCCACTTGCCCGCGTTTTCGCTCGAGCGGACACTCGACGCATCCCCAGACGAGCTTGCACGCCTTGCAGATTGCGACATTCTCCAAACAATTGCCTATAGCTCGCTTCTTGCACTCATCCTTGTGCTCTGCCTGCGCACGCGAATGATTACTCAGCATGCTTTTGCTGCTGTTGGGATACTTGCTGCGCTGCTGACACCGCATGTCTGGCAGCAGCAACTCTACAAGGAATTGCCGCTCTTCGTTGGAGCACTGATCGCGCCACAGCCACAGAGCAAATTCCCGCTGCTTCCATTTGCAGCGTACTTTTTTGCAGGGGCATGGGTGGTACCCGTACTCCGTAGTCGAACACGGCAGTCCCTCATAGGCATCGCCATAGGGTGTAGCGTGATAGCAACAGCTCTGCTCGCCGTTGGTTTTTCCTCACCGAAAGTATGGTGGCATAGCTCACCGGCTCATGTTGCGTTTCGATTGAGTGCAGTTGTGGCTGTGCTTGCAGTGCTTGTATTGGTGCAGCATCGCCTGTCGCGTTTACGTCTGAGCAGATTGTTACTGCTTGCAGGGCAACAGTCGCTTTGGGTCTATGTGTTTCACCTGCTGTTGGTCTATGGCTCTGTTGGTGGGAAAGGCCTGCAGACTCTGCTTGCCAATCAATGGGCGCCGATACCGGTTGCACTACTCATCATCGCGATTGCAGCGGCGACGTTGGCATCAGCGTGGGGCTGGGCATATCTCAAGAGCGAATTTCCTGACCTTGTCCGTGTTGTTGTCGTCGGGGTCATTATCATCGGTGGTATAACGTTTCTCATCCTTCCAGCCCGATTGGCTATGCTCCTGACTACGGACGAATCGGTTCGGCAGGATGCAATTGCACAGGCGGTGGAAGGTAGCGATCTTCTTCGATCACCTCGCGGGCTTGCTCTGGCGACAGCGGAACGATTGTAGAATCGCGGTCGGGGAAAGACCTCTTGCGGAATCCCAGCGTCGGATCAGCATAAATCTTTGCCATCAAGCGCCCCCAGATTGGTGCTGCTGCCTTGCCACCCATTCCATAGGCACCGGTGAACTTGATGCGATGATCGTCAAATCCAAGCCAGACACCAGCCACAAGTTCGGGCGTCATCCCAACAAACCACGCATCCGCGTAGTCGTTGGTTGTACCTGTTTTGCCCGCGGCATCGTAGCGGAAAAATTGCCGGACAGTCGAACCTGTTCCCCCGTCAACGACGCCTTGGAGAATGCGAATCATTGTCCGGCAAACCTGGGCAGGAAGTGCATCGGTGGCACTGGCGGGAAGCTTGCCTCGATAAATCAAGCGCCCCATCCGATCGCGAATTGCAACAAGCGCGACCGGTGGTACCGCAATGCCACCATTGAGAAATGTGCCATAGGCACTAACAAGGTCTATCGGATAAACTTCTTCGACTCCCAGCGCGATCGCCGGATAAGGATCCATCGGTGTTGTAATGCCCATTTTGCGTGCTAGTGCGACAACACGCTGCGGAGTGGTGTACTGCGTAATGATCCGAGCAGCAACCGTGTTGATCGAAAACTTCAGTGCTGTGGCAATATCAACCATTCCGCTGTGCGCTGATCCACGTGGCGACCATGTGCGACCATCAGCAAAGGTGTAGGTAAACGGCGAGGCATCCACAACAGTTGTCGGTGTAATCGTTCCATCGTTGAGCGCTGCCGCATAGACAATCGGCTTGAAGGCAGAACCAGGCTGTCGGCGTATCTCTGTGCAATGGTTGAGCGAGTAGCGCGAGCCTGCCCCACGCTCGATTGCTAAGGGTGAACCACCGACCATCGCTACAATTGCACCCGTCCGCGGCTCAAGGACTACAATCCCACATTGCACCGTCGTCACGGCACGTTTGACCGAGTCAACAAAGCGTTTTGATCGGCATAACGAATCGAGAACCCGATCTTGCTCCGCGGGTGAATCGGCTGCAAGGTAGAGATGATGCGACTGCGCTGCTTTCGTTAAAATTGCCTTGAGCAAATCGGCGTGGGCATCCCACGACCATGCACGGTCAAATTCCCGCTGGAACTGCTCGAGTTGTTCGCGCGCTGCTTCGACCGCGTAGCGTTGAATGCGCGCGTCGAGTGTAGTTTCAATGGTCAATCCATCACGGTAGAGGTCAACGTTCTGCAGCCGCTGATCGCGGGAGAGTTTTTTGCGCAGCATCTCAACAAAGTGAGGCGCAAGCCAACCCCAGCGAGTAGCCAGCGACGATTGATTGGCAAGGACAATCGGACGATGACTATACTCAGCACGGCGCTCTGCAGTTAGAAAGCCCGATTCCTCCATCAGCTCAAGCACCAGATTCCGCCGACGAAGAGCACGTTCGTAGTTGGTCTGCGCATCGTATGTTGCCGGTGCTTTCAAGAGTGCAACTAAATACGCGCACTCATCGGGGCTAAGCTGCGAGGGCAGTTTCCCGAAGTATTCTTGAGCGGCAACATAAATTCCATACGCCCCACGACCGAAGTTGACCGTGTTGGCGTACATTTCCAAAATTTCGTTCTTGGTGTACGTGTGTTCGATTTGCACGGCAGTGATCGCTTCGCGGAGCTTGCGCGCAAGGGTTGGTTCCTGGTTGAAGTACAGGTTGCGCGCTAATTGCTGCGTGATCGTTGAGGCACCTTCTTTTGCACGGAATGCCAAGATGTTCTTCACCGTTGCTTTGACGATTCGCCAAAGATGAATTCCCCAGTGGTTGTAGAACTGGCGATCTTCTGTCGCAATTAGCGCTTGAAAAAATGCCGGTGGAATGCTGTCGTACGGAAGGTAGAGCCGACGCTTTACAAAGAAGCTTTCGATCAAGCGCCCGTTGCGATCGAGGATTCGCGTGGCATATTCCTGAGGAGGATTTTCCAGTTGCTCCAGCGACGGCAAGGTGCCGATGACAGCAGCATCGAACCAGAGCGCTGCACCGGTTAGCGCCAGCAGCGTCGCTGCCAGTATATAGCCTGTTTTTACGGAAGCCTTCACACCGATAGCTCAGAGCGTATGACTCTCACAACCAGGCGCAAAATACACGCCCTCGCCCTGTGCGAGAGTACACACACAAAGCGAGGGCGGAAGCGTCGAGATTGCGTGACCGTCTCCTGGTGCCAGACTCGTCGGCTGTTACGTTAGCGAGCGTAGTATTCGACCACCAGCGGAACATCGCAAACAACCGGTACTTCTTCCCGCGGTGGAAGGTAAAGGTATTTGGCTGACAAATCCGCCTTCGAGACTTCCAGATACGGGACCGGCTGTGCACTGCGGATGGCGTTTTGGAAGCACTCCAGCGAGCGACTTTTTTCTCGAACCTGAATCACATCGTTCGGCTTGACGCGGTAGGAGGGAATATCCACTTTCCGACCGTTGACTTCGATATGCCCATGGCGGACGTACTGGCGTGCAGCATAAATCGTCGGCGCAAATCCGGCACGATACACTAATGCATCCAGCCGTGACTCCAGAAGCTGCACAAGGTTATCGCCTGTATTGCCCGACAGGCGCGAGGCTTCTTCGTAGTAGTTGCGCATCTGCCGCTCGTGGACGTTGTACTGGATACGCAAGCGCTGCTTTTCCAGCAATTGCCGCCCGAAATCGCTCAGCTTTGCGCGACGTTTGACCGGACCATGCTGTCCCGGTGGGTATGGTTTCCGATCCATAAACTTTCGCGCCTTGGGCGTCAGCGCAAATCCCAGTTTACGCGAAAGTTTGACTTTGGGTCCTGTATACTTCATGTGCGTACCACGCTACAAAAGGTGTAACAAACTTTTGTGCAACATTCGCCGGCCGTACATTACAGTAGCGGCAGGGGTACGTTGACAGTGTGTGGCAAAATTACTTGTTTCCTTCTGCACGCTTTTTCTGGTATTCGCGCACCATTTCTTCTTGAACAGCGCGGGGGACCTGAGCGTACTTGAGAAACTCCATCGTGAATTCACCCTTGCCTTGGGTTACCGAGCGCAGATCGGTTGAGTAACCGAACATCTCCTGCAAGGGCACCTCGGCAGTGATGACCACATATCCTGCTTCGCTTTCGGTACCGATGATGACGCCGCGTCGCTGGTTGATTTGCCCAATGACGACGCCCTGGAATTCCTCCGGTGCCGAAACTTCCAATTTCATAATCGGTTCGAGCACGACCGGTGCTGCCCGCATGTAGCATTCCCGGATTGCTGCTTTGGCTGCGGTTTTGAATGCCATTTCCGATGAATCAACGGGGTGAGTTGCCCCATCGTTGAGGACAACGCGAACGCGCTGGACCGGCTGCCCGATGAGCATCCCTTCCTTGAGTTGCTCTTCAAATCCTTCGTCGCAGGCAGGAATGAACTCACGTGCGATAACTCCTCCAACGATTGCATCCACAAACTCGTAGTTGTTGGGGTTATCTGCTTCCAGCGGCTCGATATATCCAGCGACGCGCGCAAACTGCCCTGCTCCGCCGGTCTGCTTTTTGTGCGTGTAGTTGAACTCGGCACGCTTTGTAATCGTTTCCCGAAATGCAACCTTGGGACGACCGACCACAACTTCGCAGTTGTACTCGCGCTTGATGCGTTCGATGTAGATTTCCAGGTGCAACTCGCCCATACCGCGGATGATCGTCTCGCCGGTTTCTTCATCGCGATAAACCCGGAAGGTTGGGTCTTCTTTTGTGAAGCGATTGAGCGCCTTCGAAAAGTTTGCTAGACTTGCTTTATCCTTTGGGGAGACTGCCAGCTCGATGACCGGCTCCGGGACGAACATTGAGGTCATCGTGTAGTTGACCGACCCGTCGGTGAATGTATCGCCTGTTGCGCAATCAACGCCGAACATCGCGACGATATCGCCCGCAAGCGCTTCTTCGATATCGTGCATTTCGCTGGCGTGCATGCGGACAAGGCGGGGCACCTTGATTTTCTTGCCCGTTGCATTGTTGACAATGACATCGCCTTTACGGACACGACCTTGGTAGAGCCGCATGTAGGTGAGCTGTCCATAGCGTCCGTCTTCCAGCTTAAATGCAAGCGCAACCAGGGGGCGTTCTGGATCGGGCACCAGCGGCACCCGCTCCTCGTTTCGATCACGATCAAGAGCGTAGTTTTCGACTTCAAAGGGATTGGGCAAAAACATACACACACCATCGAGCAGAGGCTGGACGCCTTTGTTCTGTTTAGCAGTGCCAACAAAGACGGGTGTAACTTTGAGGGCGACGGTTGCTTTCCGAATCGCTGCAATCAGCTCGTCGGTGGAAATATCTTCTTCCGCCAAATACTTCTCGGCAATAGCGTCGTCAAAGTCGGCGGCTTTCTCGATAAGCTTGGCTCGATATTCCTGCGCTGTTTCGACCATATCAGCGGGGATGTCTTCTTCCCGGACGAATTCACCGTTATCCCCATCAAAGTAGAGTGCCTTCATGTGCAGGAGGTCCACAACACCACGAAACTGATCCTCGTGACCGATCGGGATGTTGATCATCACTGGATCGTGATGGAGTTTCTCGCGAAGCTGCTGGACAACGCGATATGCATTGGCACCAGCGCGATCGAGTTTGTTGATGAATGCGATACGCGGAACGTTGTATCGCCGCATCTGCCGGTCAACGGTAATGGACTGGCTCTGGACACCAGCGACACCGCAGAGCACCAAGATCGCGCCGTCGAGGACACGCAGTGCGCGCTCAACCTCCACGGTGAAATCAACGTGACCCGGAGTATCAATCAAGTTGATGTGGTATCCCTTCCACTGGCAGTACGTCGCTGCGGATTGGATGGTGATACCTTTCTCGCGCTCAAGGTCCATCGAGTCCATTGTTGGACCGGCGCCATCTTTAGAGCGCACCTCGACAATGCGATGGATGCGCCCGGTGTAGTACAAAATCCGCTCGCTGAGCGTGGTTTTGCCCGAGTCAATGTGGGCAGAAATTCCAATGTTCCGCAGCCGGGCAATATCAACACCGACCGTCGGCTCTGCAACTGCTGTCATCGTACCCATTGGTTAGCAATGATTTTGTGCATCAAGACTGCAAAAATACGTGAAATGATCTGTTTTATTGCCGGAGACTTATTGCGTCCTCGGTTCGTCTTGGCAACAGTATTACTTGTACATCCCATCGAAGGCTCATGGTGTGCATTCAAGCTCCAATTCGGACCGAAGGCGCCGGTGCGCGCGTGCTGCGACCGTTTCCCTCACCGAACTTACGCTGGCCAGCAACTGATCCGTTTCTCTTCCTCGACGAATTTTTTGTTGAGTCGCACGCAGGATTTCCGGACCATCCGCATCGCGGCTTTGAGATTATCACCTACCTGCTCGAGGGTGGCTTCGAGCACAGCGATTCCCTCGGTAATCGAGTGCAGGCACCGGCAGGATACGCTATGCACTTTGTCACCGGCAGTGGTGTTATCCATTCCGAGATGCCGCTGGGCAATGCTCATGGCTTGCAGCTCTGGATTAACCTTCCCCGTGCACTAAAAGCAACACCTCCGTCGCTGCACATTATTTCACCAGAGCAAATCCCGACCACTATCATCGAAGGAGGAATCATTCGCCATATAGCTTCCCCTAACGGACCGATTACTCTTCACACCACCGTTACCTACGACGACGTAACCTTCGACCACGCGGGCACGCACGCGTGGGCATGCCCCGATGATGGCGTGGTGTTGGTCTATGTTCTCAGTGGAAAGCTCAATGTCAACGGTTCTTCGGCTCAGCACGGACATCTATGCGTCATTGATCGCGACACTGCGACGCTCAGCACGTCCGTCGGCGCTGCGCGTGCTATTGTGCTCTGTGGGAAGCGACAACACGAGACCGTTATTTTCAACGGTCCATTCGTGGACTGACGGCGGCGGTATCCAGAGGTGCTTATCGAGCCGGACACGGTCACCGTCGAAAGTTACACCCTCGGCTTCGAGCAGTTCACGCATTAGCGTCGGCGTCGCAAAATGCAGTCGCCCGCTCAGTTCACCGCAGCGATTGACAACGCGATGAGCAGGAATGTCATTCCGCCCTATCGTTGCGTTGAGTGCCCAGCCAACCGTGCGTGCTGATGAGCGCACACCGAGCGCGGCGGCAATATGCCCATAGGTCGTCACCGAACCAGACGGAATGCGTCGGACAATTTCCCAGACACGCTCGAAAAAATCTCGTTCCACCGTTACCGTAGCGCAAGGGTCATTTTGATGAGTTCTTCCGGGATGTCCAGATGATTCGAGCGACTATCGTCGGCAGCAACATCGAGTGGAATGGGTTCTTGGTAGTGTCCGGTGTAGAAAGCAGTGTAAAAGCCGCTGTCCTTCCGCGCAAACGCATCAGTAACCATGCGATATCCTAACCAGCTTGCGCGCAGAATATCGGTCACCGCTGCTTGTCCTCCTCGCTGGAAGTATCCCATGTCTACTGTTCGAATCTCGCGCTTGATATTGCGGCGGCGAAAGATATCCTCCAGGATTGTACGAATTTCATCGAGCGATTTACCATAACCCTCGGCAACAACGATGCGCGTATCGCGATCCCGCTCCTCGATGGTTGTTGCTAACTGTTCAAAATCTACGTTCTCGCGTGGACGGATGATGTACTCAGCACCGGTGGCAATGCCGGAATAGAATGCCAGGTATGCTGAATCCCGTCCCATCGAGCCGATCAAATAAACTCGCCGATGCGAGCTTGCCGTATTGCGAATCCACTCCAGCATCTCAAGACTGCGATCGAGAGCGCTGTAGAATCCAATTGACGTACCGTAATTATTGGCAACGTCGTTGTCAATCGAGCCGGGGCATGCCAGAATGCGGGTGCGGAGCTTTTCATCCTTGATGATACGGTCCAGCGTGGCACACGCTTTCAAACTCCCGTTGCCGCCGCAAACGAAAAGATAGTCGAAGTGATTGTCATCGAGATTGAATGCGACTTGGCGCTGGAGGTCTGGATTGGTTGCAAGTTCAGGAACGCGAACGGTGCCTAAAATCGTCCCGCCCTGGAATGCTATGCCGGCAACATCGAGCTTTCCGATACGACGATATTCGTTCGTGATCAAGCCTTTCCACCCATCAATCACTCCCCAGACAGACGTTTCCGGACGAATATTGAGCGAACACCGAACAACACTCCGAATAAAAGCGTTCATGCCGGAGCTATCGCCACCACCAGTGAGAATAGCAAACTTCATTGCATGCAAAATGATATGGAACGCGCTACAGCTCTTCTTTGCGCCAGCCGACGCGGCATTGGGAGGATGTTGGCAATGGCTGTACGACCAACAGACTCTATCGCAACACCTGCAGTGGAATGCTCACAGCTGTCGTCGCACTCTGCACAATGACACGGTAAGCACCAACAGGTAATTCTGCCACTGACAGTGTGGCAGGGTTGGATTGCAACTGCGCCTGCTGAACGGTGCGACCAAGCATGTCAACAATCTGAACCTGCGCACCGACAGCCGCATGCACCTGCACCTGATCACCGGCTGGGTTGGGCGATACAAACACTCGATCGAGCGACTCGATAACCGAGAGAACATTTGCATCAAAGGTAACATCAAAACTGATGTAGTCGCTCGGGTTGGCAATGTTGAAAATCGTCACGCCAATGACCGATTGCCCGCTATACCCTTGTGTGTCGAACTGAAGCTTGAAGGTGTGGTCTTCCTGCCCGGGTTGGAGTGTCACGTAGCCTTGCTGGTCAGCTTCGGTGACAAAGGTCGGATAGCAGGCTTCCCCACTGCAGAAATTGACACGGTGGTTTGGGTCTTTTCGGCTGGTGTCCATACGGACGCTGAAGGTGACCGTTTCGGCAGAAACATTCTTGACCGATATGTAGGCATCCTTCCATTCGCCCGGGGCAAGCTGAAAGACCAGCGTTTGCCCTTCGACTAATTGAAATGATGGTGTCTGGACTTGCGGAAATGGCCAGCGCTTGAGACACGGACAACAGCCATTTTTCGACGGTACAATGCGGATTGTGTACTTGCTACTGACCGTGCGCACACCGCCTTGGCTGGTTTGCGAAAGCACCTGTTGACCCCACAACCCAATAGCAAAAGCAATGACAGCAGAAAGACTGCGTTTCATAAGTTTGCCTCCAGATGTTTGACACACTCAAAACTACAACACGTGAACAAAAAAACAATGCGCCAACTGCGTCCCATGGTGCTGGCAATTGTGCTGATGTGCGTCGCTGGTACGCCGCTGCTCAGGGCACAAGACACAACCGCAGCCCAGCGACTACCCAATGTTTCACTCAAGAAGCTCGACGGCACTCCCATTACAACCGAGGATCTCATCGCCAACGCAACCGGACCGATTGTGCTCGATTTTTGGGCAACCTGGTGTAAGCCGTGCATCCAGGAGCTAACATCTCTAGCCGAACTTTATCCAGAGTGGCGTAAACAAACCGGTGTTCGCATCATTGCTATTTCGATTGACGATGCCCGCAATAGCAAAAAAGTTACTCCTTTTGTCCGCGGACGACGCTGGGAGTTCGAGGTCTATCTCGACGAAAATGCTGATCTCAAACGCGCGCTCAATGTCAACGAAATTCCCCACACATTTGTGCTCAACCGTCGCGGGGAGATCATCTACCAACACAAATCTTATGCACCGGGAGATGAGGACTTGCTGTGGGAGGCAATCAAGAAAGCTGCAGAATGAATCGAGCGATTGGACTGTTTGCACTCGCACTGTTTTTGACCATTGATGCTACTGCCCAGCTACCGCAAGGGTGGCGTGCAGATTTGCAAGTGGACGCGCAGTCATACACTCCTGACTCCCTCATCAACGCACCCGTCGTCCGTGAAAAAGTCCTTGCACAATCGTTTTTCAACGTGCTCTACTCCAACGAGCATCTGCGGCTCGGCTTCCGCTACGAAGCGTACTTCAATCCGTTGCTTGGCATTGATCCACGCTACCAGGGCAATGGCATACCGTACCGATTTGTGCAGTACGTCAGTGACCGCTTCGACATTACCGTCGGCAATTCTTACGAGCAATTTGGCAGCGGCATGATACTGCGCACCTACGAAGAACGATCGCTCGGCTTCGATAACTCGATAGATGGATTGCGCGTGAAAGTTCGCCCGCTGGCAGGAGTCCAAATCACTGCGCTATTCGGCAAACAACGTGCGTTCTTTGGGCTTGGTCCCGGCATCGTTCGCGCTGCTGATCTGGATGTCGAATTGCACCAACTCACCTGGAACGGCTCGCCACTGTTTGATTTACCCTTCGCGCTCGATGTGGGCGCAAGCGTCGTCAGCAAATACCAGGCGGCTGCCGATCCAATCCTGCGCTTGCCTGAAAACGTCTTCGCGTACGCGACGCGACTATCGCTGACGACCGAGCAATGGAATCTCTATGCAGAATGGGCATACAAGATCAACGACCCACAGCAAACCAACAACAACAGCTTCAATCCAGGGAATGGACTGTACATTTCCACCTCCTACAGCAGCGAGGGCATTGGAATCTTGCTTGCAGCCAAGCGAATTGACAACATGGATTTTCGCTCCGATCGAGGTGCGATCGGGAATGTGCTCAACATCAACTTTCTTCCGCCGTTGACCAAGGTGCACACCTACCGACTCTTCACGCTGTACCCCTACGCAACGCAGCCCTATGGCGAAATCGGTGTCCAAGCTGAAGCCACATTCACCCTACCCCGTGGTTCTCTGCTCGGCGGTCCCTACGGCACAACTATTACGCTCAACTATGCCCGCGTCCATAGCATAGACTCCTCAAAGATTGATAACTACACCTACCGCTCAACCTGGAAACCCGGGAAGGTGCTTTTCTACCAGGACTTCAACATCGAAATTCAACGAACCTGGTCGCGGACGTTCAAAACAACCCTAACTGCCGTTGCGCTGGCTTACAACAAAGACGTCATCGAAGTCAAATCAGGCTACGGCACGCTCTACCCTCTGGCAGTTGTTCTGGAAGCTCAATACCGCTTCAATAGCCGAAGCGCCATACGAACAGAACTCTCGCACATGCACGTTCGGGGTGACATGGGGAATTGGGCGTTTGCGTTGCTCGAATACACACCGGTGAGCAACGTGTACTTGACTGTTTTCGATGAGTGGAACTACGGCAACCCTGACCCTAAGCTCCGATTTCACTACCCTTCGATCTCGATCACATACGTCACCGGTGGCACGCGGCTCTCGTTCAGTTACGCCAAGCAACGAGCCGGAATACTCTGTGTTGGCGGCGTCTGTCGTTTAGTGCCTGCATCGAATGGGTTTGCACTTAACATCACCAGCACGCTCTAAGGTAGCCGCATACTTTCAGCAAGCTGAGTCACTGTAATTTTACGCCGCGATCGTTCCACTTCTGCTGTGCCATGCATACTTGCTCTGTCGAAGAATTGCTCGACGCACTTATTGGTGGCGATGACCTCTGTGTGCTTGATGTTCGCAGTCCGGCTGAATATTCACGCGGTGCTCTGCCGGGCGCACATTCTTTTCCGCTGTTCGACGATAGCGAACGCCATCGGGTTGGGCTAACCTACCACACCAGCGGACGAGACGCTGCCATCAAAGTGGGATTAGAGCTTGTCGGTCCACGGCTACGCCAATTCATCGAGGATGCCGAGCAACTGTGTAGCGGTCATCGCCGGCTCGTGCTCTACTGCTGGCGCGGTGGAATGCGGAGCGCTGCTCTCGGGTGGTTACTCGATCTGTATGGATTCGACGTCCTAACATTACGCGGAGGGTACAAAGCATTCCGACGCCATGTTCTGGCAACGTTGGAGCAACCTTATCGCTTTGTTCTCATTGGCGGTATGACTGGTGCAGGCAAGACTGATCTTCTGTCGTCGCTTGCCATACGGGGGGAAGCAACAATTGACCTTGAGCGCCTTGCATCGCACCGAGGTTCAGCGTTCGGGGCGCTCGGCTTACCACCACAACCGAGCCAGCAGAACTTCGAAAACATGCTGGCACTGGAACTATGGAAACATCGCCATGCCCCCCGCATTTGGATCGAGGACGAATCGCGCCATATCGGACAACGTGTGTTACCGCTTTCGCTATGGCAACAGATGCAGTCAGCACCAATAATCGCACTCGACGTTCCGCTGGAGGAGCGCATCGAGCGTTTGGTCCAGGAGTACGGCGCATTTCCACCGGAGCAGCTTGCCGAGTGTCTTCGCGCCATTCGAGAGCGTCTCGGCGCGGAGCGCTACGCTAAAGCACTGGCTGCACTCGAACACAACCGCCTCGAGGAGGTCGCTTCTATTGCGCTTGTGCACTACGACAAATCCTACCAGCATAGCCTTCGTAAGCGGGCAGATCGCACCGTATGGGTTCATTCGAGGACGCCTGAGGATGTCATTGCTGCACTTGCTTCAACACCGACTGTAATGCTATCGCCACAATCGGTTCTTCAATGAGCAGCTCACCGCGCGTTCTCGCTGTTGATCTCGATGGAACTCTGCTCCGCACAGATGTGCTGTGGGAAGCAATAACCGAGCTTGCCCGTCGCAAACCGCATTTGTTGCTGGTTGCGCCGCTTATCTTGCTCGGCGGTCTCGTTCGGTTCAAGCACTGGATAGCACGCCACGTTCAACTCGATACCGGCACCCTGCCAGTTAACGACGCCGTGGTATCCTTTATCCGTTCGGCAAAGCATGACGGTCGGACTGTTATCCTGGCGACCGCTGCGCTCCACCAGTGGGCTAAACCGATTGCTGACTCCCTTGGGTGTTTCGATGCAGTCATCGCAACGACGACGAGCAATCTCAACGGCAAACGCAAACTTGATGCTCTGCGTGCTGCCTTTAATGGCGCAGCATTCGATTACATAGGCGATCGTGGCGTGGACGTTCCACTTTGGCAAGCTGCAACGGAGGCATACATTGTCGGCAATCCAAATCGGTTTGAGCGCCACATTGGGAAACCATTTCGTGGAGCCTTTCCCTCTGACCGACCGACTTTAGCCGATTGGCTTGCTCTATTGCGCATCGAACAGTGGACCAAAAATTTGCTTGTGTTTGTACCCATTCTGCTGGCACACAAGCTTGCTGACATTTCAGCGCTGGCAGTATCGCTTGCTGCAGGCATTGTGTTAAGCATCGTTGCGTCAGCACTGTACGTTTTCAACGACCTGCTGGACATACCGCGTGACCGAGTGCATCCGTTCAAGCAATTGCGCCCTCTGGCACAAGGTGTTATCAGTCTGTCTGCCGCCTGGGGCTTGGTTGGTGCAGGATTGGTCAGCGGATTCAGTATCGGCGCAATTTTACTGCCAGCAGCAACTGTTGCTCTGGTTGCGCTCTACGCTGCTGTATCGCTGGCGTATTCTCTTGCGCTCAAGCACCAACCGATTGTGGACATACTGACACTGGCTGGACTATACACGCTCCGCATTGTTATCGGTGGAAGCGCAGGTAGCACCGACGTCTCGCCGTGGCTGCTTGGATTTTCACTGCTTTTCTTTGCTTCACTGGCGTTGCTCAAACGCCATAGCGAGGCTGTTCACCTTCGTCACAATCCGGACACAATCAGCCGCATGCGCCCCTACAGCAGCAGCGATGAGGCATTCTTTTTTACCATGGGTATCGCAACTGCCGCAATGGCTGTTGTAATTCTGGTCCTGTATCTAACGAGCGAGCGAGTTCGATCGCTCTATACGCACCCTGACCGGCTTTGGTTTGCGCTGCCACTTGTGCTCTACTGGATAATGCGCATGTGGCGACTATCAGCACACGGTCAGCTCAGAGGCGATCCATTGATGTTTGCAATCCGCGATCGGGCCAGTATCGCGACGGCTGTTGCGCTGTTTGCACTTGTCGAACTGGTCGCGCGATAGTCAGCAATGCAACAACGTCTCGAAAGCTGGACTGGACTTGCAACACAGCAGGTAGCACCTGTTCTGCACATGTCGAGCAGAGACGACGATCCGTTCTCTCAGTGTCACCGAATCCTCCTTCCGCGTGGGTATGGATGCAGCTATGGGGACGTCTGTCTTCCCACGGATGCGGCAGTTGACTGCACAGGACTCAATCGAATTCTCTGGTTCGATCCTGCCAGTGGCATTATTCGCGCAGAGGCTGGAGTTCGGCTCGGTGATCTTGTTGCGTACACGATTCCACATGGCTGGATACTACCGGTTCTTCCCGGTATTAGTAGCGTGAGCATCGGTGGTGCCGTAGCCAACGACATACACGGCAAAAGCCATCACTGGGCTGGAACGATTGGGCGCTGGGTGCGGCGTTTCGAATTGCTCCGTTCCGATGGACCGATCGAATGCTCGCCAGATGAGAATGCAGATTTTTTTCGTGCAACAATCGGCGGATTGGGTCTGACTGGAATTATCCGCTGGGTTGAATTTCAACTGGTGCCATGTCGGTCGCCGTGGATGGAGTGCCACGACGTACAGTTCACCTCGCTCGATGAGTATGCAGCGGTCACACGAGAACTCGAACGCACATTTGAATACGTCGTCGCATGGTGTGATCTCTCGCAACGCGGCACTATTGCAGGCATTATTCATGCTGCTCGATTTTGCACTGACTCACGCAATCAACGAATACGCCGAGACAATAGGAACGTGCTGAAACATTTTCCGCGTTTGCCGTTGCCACTTGTCAGTCGCACAACGATATGGCTTGCTGCCCGGCTACGATTTGCACTCCACTCGTTTCGCCCTAATCGCATTGCACACTATCACACGGTACTTTTTCCTTTCGATGGTTTGCCGTGGAATCGTCTCTTCGGTCGTCGTGGGTTTTACCAACTGCATGCAGTCTTGCCCGTGGCAGAGCGAAGTAGCGCGATCTGGAAACTCTGCCAGCAGCTCTGGCGCTCGAGGATTGCAGTGCCCTTGTGTGTGCTGAAAAATTTTTCTGCGCTCCCATCACCGGGGCTTTTGTCGTTTCCTATCGAAGGAACAAGCATCGCTATTGATGTTCCGAACGTGGCAGCAGCCCGGCATGTTCTGCACAAACTTTCATCCGAGATTACTGCGTGCGGTGGTCGTATTTACCCTGCCAAAGATGCCTTGCTCAGCGCCGAACAGTTTCAACGCATGTATCCCAATTGGCAACAACTCGAACACTTTCGGGACAAGCGGTGTTGCTCGCAATTTTGGCAGCGTGTCACGGCTTGTTGAGGTTCTATGAGCGGTAAGTCTATCCTGGTCGTCGGCGCAACATCAGCAATTGCATATCAGGCAATACGCGCGCTTCTACCGCAGTATCGCCACTACGTTCTCGCTGCTCGAAACGCAGAGCGCCTTGCACAGATCGCCAGCGAACTACGATCGAGTGGCGCTGAGTCGGTGCACCTCCTTTCGTATGATGCTGAACGCGATACCCAGCGCGATTTAGTTGGAGAAGCATGCGTGCTACTCGGCGATATTCCCACAGCAGTCTTGATTGCACACGGTATGCTTCCCCCTCACGATGACGCGCGACTCTCGAGCAGTGCGACAGAGTCTGTCTTACGGATCAATACTGTTTCTGTCCTTGCTCTTTGTGCGCACACCAGCCGGTATTTCGAGAAGCGTGGCTCTGGAATACTTGCGGTCATTAGCTCCGTTGCAGCCGATCGTGCACGAAAAAATAGCTACCTCTACGCAGCCTCAAAAGCCGCATTGGATGTGTACCTTGATGGGCTCCACCTTCGGTGGCGAGCGCAATCACCAGAACTCCGCGTCCTCACCATCAAGCCAGGATTTGTGCAGACACCAATGACAGCGCATCTTGAGCGCATGCTGCTATCGGTCACTGCTGAGTGCGTCGGCATAGCGATTGCTCGATTGATCGTCCGCGAAAAGCATGGTCGGCGCTACATTCCATGGTGGTGGCGCCTGATAATGCTCATCGTGCGTGCCCTACCGACGTGGGTGATGCGGCAAGTGAGGATATAGCACTGCATTCCCTACCGCATCACCCACACCAGACGACTGTGCCACACATCTCCAACGCGATACCGTACCACGTACACACCGCTGCTCACCGCTCCAAGCGGCAGCCAAGCTCCACTAACCCGACTGACCTCTCGACCAACAACCGTATACAACACAACCTCCTCTACTCCTCCTCCCCGAACCTCAAGCTCATCGCCACTCTGCACTACCATCGCCTGCTCGACCAGACGAACCCCACGCAA
>FWWM01000965.1_pt1 | contig 92156 bp, 90 predicted proteins | sample 2228351 | NCBI WGS metagenome assembly FWWM01 (sample SAMEA103939774, study PRJEB20133) | metagenome | reverse complement strand
CCACATCGCCCTCAACCATGCGTGTCTGCCAATTCCACCACCTCGGCATAGTTGGGATTCATTTTTGCAACGACATCATATATTATACCACATTTTGATTATTTGTCAAGAAGACTTTTTTGGAAATTTTTTTATCCTCACTTCCGGTAAAATTATAACACATTTTGTCAAAAATGCAAGGTGTGAAATTCAATTATATAAAAAGCCCCCCACTAACGTGGGAGTGCTTTTTTCAACGATAGTTATAATTGCTATTTACTCTTTAACCTATTCCACCCATGCATTGCAAGTGCGAAAGCGATAACAGCGTATGCCATAAATTCTCTGAAGAATTCACCAACTTGTGGTTGACCGAAGAGTTTGTTTCCAGCACTTGGAGCAACGACAAAGAGCGTATGGAAAAGTATAACTCCGATAACCGCGTTCCAAATCGTTGCTTTTTTAGTGCTTGCACCACCCACAAGAAGCGCAGCGATTGAGAAAAGACCAACTTGTTCGTGACTGTTGTAAGTGTTTATGGTTCCGATATCTTGCAAATATATTATTTGCCCTATTGCAGCTAAGACAGTTGAAAAGATAACAGCGATAATTCTAACTTTATCAACCTTAATCCCTGAAACTTCGGCTATGTGAATATCTTGACCTACCGCTCTTAAATCTTGACCTAGTTTTGTTTTGAAAAGTAAAGTTATTAAAATTCCAAGGCCTATTGTGATAATTATTGGTACCATAAATATGTTTGTATAACCTATGCGCATAACCCAAATGTTATTAAGCCCGCTTGCTATAGTGCCAAAAAGGTCAACTGTGTTTCTAAGTCCAACACCTTCCGAGAGCAAGAATTGTTGTGTTCTAAAAGGTATAATGCTTCCAACAAAGAACAAGAAAATAAGCTGGTAAATACCGTTTGCAAAAAATCCGAGGATCATACTTGTTATCATTTCTCTTCCTTTTGCTCTGTTTAAAGTTAAACCTGCTAACCAACCAAGGAATATAGCAATTGGAATCGCAAGACCAACCGCTGCCAAAATTCCTAACAGTCCTTTGATTTTCCAGTCGACTATAAAGAACATTGCAGCCTGACCAGCCATAGCTCCAAGAACGATACCAAAGTTCAATCCCATACCTGCAACAACCGGAATTATTAGGGACATAACTAAGAAAGTATTTCGACTCAATCTTCTAACGATTTCTGTTATTATGAAAGGAATTGGTATACCTGCTATAGCTATTGCCAAAATGGAGAGCACCGCAAACGAAATAGGTACGATGTTTGTAAGTATTATTTTCTTGAATTTTGCCATATTAGTTCGCCTCCTTCGGTGCCCTTGTCAAGGCGTAGAGTATCATTCCATTGCTTACAATAAGTCTCATAACTTCAGTGATATCACCACGGGTAATTTGGCTCATAGCAGGCAGTGAAACTGTTAAAAGCGTTTGGAATGCAACCGTACCAACAATAACGTTTGTAATTGATGCTCTTCTTATTGATGCTCCACCAATCAATATTGCAGCAACTGCTGGGAAGGTCATAAAAAGTGGAGCTTGATAGAGCTGTAAAAATCCGTAACTTTGGGCATATACAACTATACCAACCGCTCCAAGGATTGTGGAAAGTATAACCGCATTAAGTCTTGCCTTCTTGGTATTAACTCCCGAAATTATCGCGTACTTTTCATTTTGACCAGTCATATCTATCGCAAGTCCAGCACGCGTCTTAAAGAAAAGATGTACTAAGTAACAAGCTAATAGGAAGAAAAGTAACAATCCTGTTGGAACTTCCATATCTCCGATTTTGAATTTCAGAAAGTTGTTTAATATGTAACCGAAGTAAGGTTGGAGGGTTAGCGTGTATCTTAAGCCTCTTCCACCTATTGCCCAAACCATATCTGGGTTTGAAAAAGGTAACAAAAGCCACATTATAGACATAAAAGCAACTATTGAGTAACCCATATATGTTCCAACCATCATCTCTTGACCACGAACTCTTTCAAGTAACCAGCCATAAGCTAAACCAATAATATACCCAAAAGCAACAGCAAGTGCTATTGTCACTGTGAAACCGATGAGACCTGATAATCCAAGTTGCATTGAAATAAGTGCAGCTAACAATCCACCAATTATTCCCACTGGAAGTCCGAAATTTGGTCCTATTCCAGATCTTATAGTTGGAACCATAGCTAAAACGAGTATTCCGTTCATACCGATTCTTCTTAAAGAGTCGCCGATTAAAGATGGTATAGAAAGCTTCGTAGCACCGGCTAAAACCAAAAAGCCTACTAACAACAAATATATGAAAAGTGTTGGAAGGTCTACTTTCTTTAGAAGATCAATTATTTTATTCATTTTGACTTCACCTCCTCAAGTTCTCCAGCCATTGCAAGACCGAATTCAGCATCCGATGCTGTTGGCGGTAAAACAGCTACAAGTTTACCTTCAGAAACTATCGCTATTCTGTCGCATATAGAACGTAATTCAGCAAGCTCACTTGAAGTCATAACTACCGTGACGCCTTTTTGATTAAGCTTAACTATCTCATCAAGAACTAACTTTTTTGCACCGATATCTATACCCCGTGTCGGTTCTGAAACAAACAGTATTTCGGGCTTTAGTGTAAAAGCACGCGCTAAACACACCTTCTGTTGGTTTCCACCGCTCAATCTTCGAACCGGTTGTGCTGGAGACGTACAGCGTATATCTAATTCCTTTATCATATGCAGAGCGTGTTCTCTTATTTTTCGTCCGTCGAAAATTTTCAAGCCCAAAAAGTTTTTTGTGAACTCTCCAAAGGCATACATTGCAGTAGTTGCAATGTTCATCTCTATCGATTCGTTTAACAAAAGTCCTGTTCCACGTCTATCTTCAGATACAAAAACTATTCCATTTTGGAGTGTATGAAGAGCATCGTTAAGTTTGAAAGGTTTCCCGTTGTAAATTACTTCACCTTCTGCCTGATAAAGTCCCACAATACCGTTTGCTATTCCAAGCTTACCGTGTCCAGCAAGACCACCTATACCAAGAATTTCTCCACGTCGTACATCTATCGAAAAATCTTTGACTTCCTCACCAGGCATATGAACTTTTAAATTTTTTATGGACATAATTATATCTTCATCAGAAGGTTCTTTTTCTCTTTTCTTCTCAAATGTTGCTTCTATTTTTCTACCGACCATTTTTTCAGCAACTGTGTTCAATGTAAACTCAGAAGTATTACCTTGTGCAACTATTGCTCCGTCTCTAAGTATAGTTATTCTATCCGAAACTTTAAGTACCTCAATCAATCTATGCGAAATAAATATTATCGCTATTCCTTTACTTGAAAGCAATTTAATCACTTCAAGTAATTTTTCAGCTTCGCTCTCGGATAGAACAGCCGTTGGTTCGTCCAAGACCAAAAGTTCTAAGTTAGTTTTGTCTATTTCGCGAGCAATTTCAATAAATTGTTTGTGGCCAACTGGAAGTCCTGCAACTAAAGCGTATTCGTCTATATTCATTCCAACATCTTGCAAAGCTTTTCTTGCATCATCTGCCATTTTCTTTATATCTAACGTCTCCAAGCTCTTTCCGAAGACTTTACTGAATATATTTGGTTTCGTTATTTCTCTATTTAGCTTTATGTTCTCCGTTACTGTAAAGCCTGGAAGGAGCATAAACTCTTGGTGAACCATACCAACTCCAAGTTGCATAGCTTTGATAGGAGAATCAATTACAACTGGTTGCCCGTCGAAGATGATTTCGCCTTCGTATCCACCAGTTGACTGAATTACTGGCATTCCGAAGAGAATATTCATTAGAGTCGATTTTCCGGCACCATTTTCTCCAACTAATCCATGAACTTCACCTGGAGCAATTTCGATGGTTATATTTTTCAAAACTTGGTTACCGTAATATGATTTTGATATATTTTTGAACACCAAAAGCTTTCTATCTGTATTTAAAACTTTGTCTGTTTTATCTGCCACGGCTCATTCCTCCTTTTTAAAAAGAATGCCGGCAATCTCTGCCGACATTCTTTTATTAGCTTTTGAAAACTTAGAACTTTGTTTTTCCAAATATGACTGAGTTAACAACTATCATATAGAAGTTTGTATCTTTGCTGTATCTGCTTATAGAAGAGATACCATAACCCTTTACTTTTTCACCTATTACTTTATCGAGAACAGATTTTACACCAAGCATATTGTTTGGTTTAAGTTGCTTTTTAACAATCTGAGCAGCAATTTCTACACCGGCTTCTGTGAAGACCAAGTTGACTGGAACTGGCCAAGTTGCAAACCTTCCTGCACCACCAAGTTCAACAATCTTGTCGTTAACAGCTTTGAGAACGTAGTTTATATCACCTTTCTTTTCAGGTGGTATAGAAATACCGAGCGAACCTGGGAATCCGTGTGTTGGTGATGGACAGCATGGTTCTGGGTAAATACCGCCATGCTTAAGTATAGCTTTTTGAAGTGGTTCTTGCATACCACAGTTTGTTGAGAAGAATGCTGTTGCTGGTCCGTATTTTGCGAGTTGTCTTGGAACATCTTCAAGAATGAATTGTTGAGCACCTGTCAAACCTTGTTCTCCGAGTGGGTCTGGAGCTGATACGAAAACAAATTGAATACCAAGTTTTTTACACCATTCTTCCATTAAGTCTCTTCTCTGTTTTAAAAGTGTGTAGGACATATGTCTTGGGAAAGAATAGTGAATGAATGTTTTTGCCCCCATTTGTTTTGCAAGTTTGACGATAGTTTCAGCACGCTTGAGGTTATCGGTTTCGAGAGCAACATCAGCAACAGAACCAACAAGATCTGGATCTTCATGTGGAACACCAACAACAAAAACCATATCTGGTCTGAATTCTTTAACTCTTCTAATTGCAGCAACTGTTCCTGGAACCCCTTGGTTAATTACGATGGCTTTAACGTTTTTATCGTACGCAAGTTCGACAATTCTTGCGATGGTTGTTTCTTGTTCTTGCATAAATTTGTCTGGGTAAGTAACATGAACTATCTCAGCACCGTACTTTGCTTTTACAAATTCTGCACCACGATACTCGTCTTCACCTTGAGAAACTGTACCTGTGACAACACCGATCTTAAAACCGAGATTTGCACTAAAAACGCTTAGAACCAGCAAACTTGCCAAAAGAATAACCAACCACTTTTTCATAACAACACTCCCCCCCTCTTTCTGAGATATGTTTATATTATACATATTCGAGTCTCAAAAGTCAAATTCCCAATACGAACTAATTTTTGGGGAATAGTCAATTGAATTTTAGTATTTTTGAAGTTTATGTTCCTGGTTGTTGATTTCTAACCGTTTTGGTTTAAAATAATATTTGACAAATACCAAACAGAAGGAGGTATAAAAGATGAGAAAAGGGTTACTTTTGACAGCTGTCTTTTTTAGCCTTGTTATTATCGCCGTTTTTGGAATTTCGGGCTGTTCAAAAAATGACGTTCTAAAGATTTACAACTGGGCAGATTATATTCCGCAAGAAGTTATATCCCAGTTTGAAAAAGAATACAACTGCAAAGTAATCTATGATACCTACGCATCAAATGAAGAAATGTATGCAAAACTCAAAGCAGGTGCAAAGGGATACGATCTTGTATTTCCTTCTGGAGACCACGTAACAATGATGATAAAAGAAAATATGATAGAAGAAATTGATCTTAGTAAGATACCGAATTTTAAGAATCTCAAACCAATCGTATTAGAAAAATGTGTCTTTGACTTAGAACACAAGTATTCTGTACCATATATGATGGGAGCTACGGGAATAATTGTTAATAAAAAATACTTAAAAGATTTTGATAAGTCATGGAAGCTTTATGAAAGGGAAGATTTGAAAGGTAAAATTACATTGCTTGACGATATGAGAGAAACAATAGGCGCTGCACTAAAATATCTTGGGTACTCATTGAACACAACAAACTCTGAAGAGCTTCAGAAAGCGAAGGAAGTTTTGCTTAAATGGAAGGAGAATATTTTAAAGTTCGATGCAACAACTTATGCACGTGGAATTATAAATGGTGAGCTTTGGGTTGTACACGGTTATCCTGAAAATGTCTTCTTAGAAGTCCCGGAAGAAGAACTTGAGAACTTTGAATTCTTTGTACCAGAAGAGGGTGGAGCCTATTGGATAGATAGTTTTGTCATTCCAAAAGGTGCGAAGAATAAAGAGTTGGCTTACAAATTTATCGATTTTATCTTAAGACCGGAGATATCCGCTCAGATATCCGATTATCTTATGATTCCTTCGCCAGTTCAGGGAGCAGAAGAATACAAAGAAGTCAAAAACGTATATGAATTAGAAGTTTTGGAAAACTGTGAAATGATAAATTACATAGGTGAAAACATAGACCTTTACAATAAAATTTGGGAAGAGGTTGTTAGATGAGATTCTTCGGTCTAGATAGTTCAACCACAAGAATTGTTGCTGTTTATGTTGACGAAGAACAAACAATATGTGCTGAATTTGAAAGCACAAAAAAACATGGGTATAAGATAGGAGATATTGTAAGTTTCTTTAACAACGTTGATTTTAACAGTCTTGATTTCTTGGTTGTAGGTGTCGGTCCTGGATCTTTAACTGGACTGAGGGTTGGTATTTCGTTTATTTTAGGACTTGGACCAGACAAAAAATATCTTCAAATTAACTCTTTAAAACTTATTGGGATGAATCTCAAAAATTTCGGTAGAAACATAGTTGTTGCAAGAAAAGCCCGTGAAGGTTACCTTTACGGTGCGGTTTACGATGATAAGATGAATACTTTGAAAGAACCTTTTATTGAAAGTTTAGAAGACTTCAGAAAGAACTTAAAGCAATTTGAACCGTATTACACAGTAGGCGATGGAGCACGGTTTTTGGATAACCACATAGAACTCGATCTCCCAACAGCAAGGAACTTGATTGAACTTGTAAAAATGGAACTTGAAAATCCGAGTTTTGTTGATTTTGTAGAACCTTTGTACCTTCAAAAGAGTATTGCAGAGTTAAACTTTGAAAAACGTCAGAGAGGGGAACCTTTGTGAACAAAAATGAAGTTAAGCTAACCCCAATGATGAAACAGTATTTAGAAATTAAAGAAAAGTACAAAGATTCAATTCTACTTTTTAGACTTGGAGACTTTTACGAAGCTTTCTTTGATGATGCATTAACAGTTTCAAAAGTTCTTAGTATTGTTCTAACAAAAAGGCAAGACGCACCAATGGCTGGTATTCCGTACCATGCGCTTGAGAATTATCTAAAAAAACTTGTCGACGGTGGCTACAAAGTGGCAATTTGTGAACAAATGGAAGACCCTGCTCTTGCAAAAGGGATCGTTAAAAGAGAGGTTACAAGGGTAATAACTCCTGGAACTTTGATAGAAGACGAACTTCTGTCAACTGACAATTCTTTTCTATTGTCTTTATACATTTCCGAAAAAAATTCCGAGAAACTATCTAATTTTAAAGGTGTTTTAGTAGACATTTCCACTGGAAAAGTGTTGATAAAAGGTTTTGAGACGTTGGAAGCTTTATACGATTTTATATCTTCTCACAATGTTACTCAAATAATCTGTCCCGAGTGGGTATATCTAAAGATAAAAGAATTATTTCCAAACATCTTTATTGACAGATTAGACAAATGGTACTATGAAAACCCAGAAGAGAAAATCAAAAACGTTTACGGGGTGAAAAGTTTAGAACATTTGGAACTTGAAGAAAATGTGTATCCATTCGGTGCAGTACTAAAATACATAGAATATACTCTGAACAGTGAAGCCAAACTACAACTTCCACAATTTCTCGATGAGAGCGAATATATGTTCCTTGATACTTCAACTATCGAAAATCTCTCTCTTATCCCAGGTGAAAGAGGAAAGAACCTTTTTGACGTTCTAAACAAGACAGTAACAAGTATGGGGGCAAGATTACTCAAATGGGTTATTTTGCACCCCCTAAAAAACAAAGAGAAAATAGAAGAACGATTGAAATTTGTTGACGCTTTTTATCAGGATACCTTACTATGCAACGAAGTACGTGAGTATTTAAACGGAATTTACGATCTTGAAAGAATAATCAACAGACTACAATATGGTAAAGCAACGCCGAAAGATATCGTGTCTTTGAGAAAGACATTATCAGCTTTAGTACCTATCAAAGAAGCTTTAGAGACAAACGATGTTCTGAAACAATTAAGTAGTTCAATACCAGATCTTTCACAACTTTACCAAATCATATCAGAGACGATAGAAGATGAGATTGAAGGTGAACTTGGGGAAGGAAAGATAATAAAAGTTGGTGTTTCAAAAGAGCTCGATGATTACAGAGAACTTTTGGAACATTCAAACGAAAAATTGAAGGAATTTGAAGAAAGCGAGAGAAGAAAAACGGGTATTTTGAAATTAAAAGTTGGCTACAATCAAGTCTTTGGATACTACATAGAAGTACCTAAAGGACAGGTTGGAAACGCTCCAAGTGAATACAATAGATTGCAAACTCTCGTAAATGCGGAAAGGTTCACAACATCAGAACTGAAAGCTTTTGAAGAAAAAATACTCTCAGCTTCAGAAAAAGTTTCAGTACTTGAGAAAAGTATATTTGAAGAACTATGTCAAAAAGTTAACGAATTCTCAAACGAACTTAGAAAGACAGCGGAAGTTCTATCACTTATAGACCTGTATTCAACCCTCGGGTACGTTTCTAAACTCTACAATTACGTTAAACCGGAATTTGATACTGGGAAAGTGAAAATTATAGCAGGAAGGCATCCAGTTGTCGAAAGATTTGTCAGTGAGTTTGTTCCTAACGACATATTGATGGATGGCAAAAACCGTTTATTTATACTGACAGGTCCGAATATGAGTGGTAAAAGTACTTATATTCGTCAATATGGTTTAATAGCACTTATGGCACAAATTGGATGTTTTGTCCCCGCTGAAAAAGCGATATTACATGTTTTCGATAGAATATTTACAAGGATGGGAGCAAGGGATGATATTTCAACCGGAAAGAGTACTTTTTTGACGGAAATGATTGAGGTTGCGTTGATTATAAACAAAGCGACAGAAAAAAGTTTAGTTCTTTTAGATGAAGTTGGAAGAGGAACGAGTACTTTTGATGGTATAAGTATAGCTTGGGCAATAACGGAGTATATATTCAACGAGATTAAATGCAAGACAATCTTTGCAACGCATTACACAGAACTTACTGAGCTAAAAGATATATACGAAGGGATAAAAAACTACACGGTTGAAGTTAAGGAAACGAAGGATGGCATAATCTTCCTTCACAAAGTAGTTGAAGGTGTTGCTGACAGAAGTTATGGTATAGAGGTTGCAGCTATAGCTGGGCTTCCAGAAGGAATTGTGGAAAGAGCCCGAGAAATTTTAGATGTTATAGTTGAGAAAAGTGATATAGAGAAGAAAGTTGGTATACTTAAGGAAGGTCAGATAAGACAACTTAGAAGTAAGAAAAAGACTAAAGAAATAGAAGGACAGATGAAACTTTTTTGAAATCAGCGAAAAACACAGGTTTTAAAACCTGTGTTTTTCTATTATCTTCATCGCAGTTAGTACTCCATCTCCAAAAGCTATCGAAGTTTGTCTGTAATTAGGGTGTAAAGCATCTCCAATGATGTAGTAATTATCAGTTTTAACCTCAGGAAGTCTTCGAATTCTCCCAACACATATCAAAAGTGTATCAACAAAGATTATTCGCTTGTTTGTCGTTATTTTAAGTTCATTTCCTACAGGAACAACGGATTTTATCTCCTCTTCGAGCGAAAATTCTATTTCTCTCTTTTTTGCTTCATCAACAAGGGGTTTAACCGCTTTTATTTTGGAACTTCTGGAGATTATCGTTGGATTTTTTCCTTCTTCCTTAGCTCTAATAGCTGAATCAAAACCGACATCCCCAGCTCCGTATACAAGAATATTTTGTGAATCTTGTGGAAGATAACGATATTCGTAAACTACCCTTTCAGAAACTTCGAAATCAATCAATCTCTTAGGCTCAGTTCCGGTTGCTATAACAACCTCGTCGAATTTGTATATGTCTTTTTGGCTAAGCGCTATATTTTCATTGACAGAAATGATTTTATCGTACACTACGTTTAGGTTGTAATCTCTAAGCATATTATAAAGCTTCTTCTGAAATTCTGTACCGCTCAAAGTTCCAATCAGCGGAAAATTTTCTATTTTCCACGCGTTGGAAATGGTACCACCAACAATATCTTGTTCAACGAGCGTTGGTTCTATGCCGTACCTTTTAAGCATAAAACCACATGATAAGCCAGCAGGACCGGCACCGACTATTAAAACTCTTAACATAAAGGTTCACCTACTTGAAAATAGAATGAAAGTCAGAATATAAGAAGATGGCTAACAAAACAAGAATAATTATAACAACTAACCTATGGATCATTTTAATGATCTTCATCCTTTTTATTTTTTTAATAATTAACTCTTCAAGTTCAGGAGCAGGCTTGTAGTGGTACTCCTTTACTATTATACTTTTAACTTTACTGTGGTACTTTTTTTCGTGGTCTTTGTGTTCCATCTTTTTCTTAACCTCCCAAAAAATCTTTGAGTTTTTTCCTTGTGTTGTGTAGCCTACTTCTTACAGTACCAACCGGAATGTTAAAAATCTTGGCAATCTCTTCGTAACTAAGGTCTTCTATCTCTTTCAAAAGTAGCAGTGTTCTTTCTGTTTCACTGAGCTTTTCCAATGCTTCTTTTAGGTTCTCTTTGCCAATTTCATTGAAAAAGTTTTCTTCTATGTCATCGCCACTTGGAATTTGGTATTTATAATCTTCTTCGATATCTGTTTCCTCAATTTGAACGTTTTTTTCACGTTTCTTTTGCCTTTTTCTCGTATCATTACAAACGTTGATAGCTATTTTATATAGCCAAGTTGTTAACTGACATTCACCTCTGAATTTTTTAATACTATTGTACACTCTTAGAATAGTTTCTTGTATAATATCCTCAGTGTACTCATGCAGTCTGTAATTTTTTGCAAGTAACGCTATTTTTGGAGCAAAGAATTTATAGAGCTGTCTATACGCGGACTCATCTCCACGTCTTAAAGCACTGATAAACTCTTTTTCGCTTTTGTAAATTCCAAAAGGTTCGAACGTTCTGTTTTTACTGGTTTCGATAATCTTCACTCTCCTAAAAAGTTTCTGAATTGTAGAGCGTTAGTCAAAGCTTTTCCACGATAGCAGTTGTTGAAAAAAACAAAAAAGTCTTTTACTTCCAATTTTTTCAAGCTTTCGGCAAAGTTCCTAAGTTCACTTTCAGAATAATAATAGTCATATCTTCTCTTTTCGTCGGCTTGAAACCAATTTTCGTTTCTACCATGGAGCCTAAAATAGACAATTTCATCCTTCCTTGCCAAGATTATCGGATAAAGATCTTCAAAAGTTAGATGCAGAGCTATCTTTGGAATATCGATAAGTACAAAATTCAGATCCTTACTATTTTTTATAAACTCAATCCAAGATTTGTGACGAAGTTCAAAATATACCTTTTTGAGCGAAAAAATATCACCAAAAGAGTCCTTTATTTTAAAAATATAATCAGCATTTTCTTGAGAATACTTAAAAGAATATGGAAACTGAGCTAAATAGCCTATGAAATTTTCCTGATTTTCAGCTAATTGAAGAGAGGTTTTGAATTTTTCAACAACACTCAAATCTTTTTCATGGGTTATTGATTTATGGAGTTTGATAGCAACCTTTACGGTTTTACATCTTTTCAAAATCGATTTTACGGTGTTTTTGTCAGGTATCGAGTAAAACGTGAAATTAAGTTCAACAGCGTTGAATTTGTAATTTTCAACGTAATAATCTAACATTTTTTCTTTTTTTAAATCTTCCGGATACACTGTGCCTATCCAGTCAGAAAACAAGTACCCACTCGTTCCAACATACCACATACAATCTTATCTAACCCTTATAAATTCTACCAAATGTGGAGGTATTCTGTCGATGAAATCCAAATCATCATGAACGTTGTAAGAATAGTATCTGCTCTTTGATTTTGAAAGCTCAGGTCTCATAAGGTACAGAAAGTCTTTCGCTCTACTAACTGCAACATAAAACAACCGTTCTTCTTCGTCATAGTTCCCCTCATTTATTGCAAAACTATGTGGGAAATCTCCGGGGCATACTTCCAAAACAAAAACAACTTTCCATTCGAGTCCTTTTGCCTGATGAATGGTTGTTAAAGTTACCTTTTCATCAAACTCTTGACCAAAAGTTGCTTCTTCTTCAAAAAGCATATCGGTTAAGAATTCTTCGACAGAATCATAATCATTAGAGAGTTCTATAAGCATTTCGATGTCTTCCAATCTTTCTGAATAATTATCAAAGTTCGTTTCAGCGTAGTCTTTGTAGAACTCTTCATAAAAAACTTCGATTTTTTCTGAAACAGTTAGTTCTTTTGATCTGTTTATTAGATCTTTAATTTTATTTAAATCGTCTTCTTTAAAGTTCATATTAAGAAATTCTTCCAGTGGTTCAGGTGTTTTTGTAATAGTATCGATTATTTTAGATGCTTTACCTTCTCCTACACCTTGACCAAGTTGTAATAATCTTAACCAGGATATTCTATCGTACGGATTTTGAAGAACTTTGAGATACGCAAATACATCCTTTGCATGAGTTGTTTCAACAAATTTCAGTCCTGACATAACTTTAAAAGGTATTCCTTGTTTTGCAAGCTCAGCTTGTAGTTCTATCGAATGACTGTGGATTCTGTAAAGAACGGCGATATCTGAAAGTGAGTAACCTTCTTCTCTAAAAACACTAATTGTCTCAGCTATGAAAAGTGCTTCATCGTAGAAATCGTTAACAAAGACAACAAACGGTTTTTCTCCACCGTTTCTTACAGCTTTGAGTTGCTTTTTTATAGATTTTGAAGGGATTATTGCGTTTATAAGGTCTACAATTCTTTCACTGCTTCGATAGTTTGTTTGAATCTTGAAGATCTGTGAATTTTCAAGAAGGTCTTTAACATTTTCAAACCTTGCTCCTCTAAACGAGTATATGCTTTGAGAATCGTCGGCGACAATAAAAAGGTTGTTTTTTGGGGTTGATAATTTTTTTAGAAACTGTAGTTGTGGAAGGTTTGTATCCTGAAATTCATCTACCAATATCCATTCGAATCTGTTACTTATACTCTCACGAACTTCTTGGATGTCCAAAAGCCTAAGAACCTCAAGGAGAAGGTCGTCATAATCAAGTGAATTACATTCTTTCTTGAGATATCTGTAATTTTCAAATATTCGTTCTATTATATCTATCGTGGTCAAGAACTCTCTCGAGAGTGTTCTAACCGCATTGAATGCATCGGACATTGTGTTTTGCATATACGAATGGATTCTCAGCAGCTGTTTTGCGGTAGGAAGTTTTGAACCTTTTTCTTTGATTTGGTTCAAAGCCAATTTCATAAGTTTTTCAGCATCTTCCGTGTCTAATATAGTAAAGTTTTTATCAATTCCGATTTTATCTCCATAAATTCTTAGCAAGTAATTTGCGACATGGTGGAAAGTACCAGAAAGAATACCCCTGAGATTCTTTCCTGTGAGTTCTTCAGCCCTTTTAAGCATCTCTTTAGCTGCAGCTTTAGTGAAAGTTACAAGCATTATTTTTTCAGGGATAATCCCATTTTCCAAAAGTAAAGCGACCTTGCTTGTTATAACCCTTGTCTTTCCACTTCCAGGACCTGCTATAACAAGTGTATTTCCAGCTGAATTAACAACAGCATTGTATTGCTCTTCATCGAGAACTCTCAAAAATTCAGGTTTTGAATCTTTCTGTCTATTTAATACGTACTCTCTCACGTTGTTTCCTCCGTTCATTAAGCCTCAGTTTACAAACTGAACTGCGTTCAAGAATTTTCTAAGATATTTAAACGGAATTTCGACTCCTAAATCAACACCTTCACGATTGTTTCCGTGGAAATCGTTTCCCGCAGTTATCATAAGGTCGTATTTTTTTACAATCTTTAAAAGCGCCTTAACTTGACCTGCATCGTGTTTGGGATAAAACACTTCAAGTCCATCTAACCCGTAAGAGATAAGATCTTTAATTAATCTTTCAAGTTCAGCATCTGTTAATCGTGTTTCAAAAGGATGAGCAAGGATTACTATTCCGCCGGAATTTTTGATAAGTTCAACTGATTCTTTTGGTGTGAGTCTCTTCTTTTCCACAAAGAAAAGTCCACCATCTTTTAAATACTTGTCGAATGCTTCGTTTATCGATGAAACGTATCCTTTTTCAAGTAATGCTCTCGCAAAATGCGGTCTTCCAACTGCTTCACCTTTTGCGATAGTTTTAATATAATCCATATCGATATCGATTCCGTGTTTGTTCATTTTTTCTACTATAAGTTTGTTTCTTTCATCTCTGTACTTTATGAGATCAGTTAGCACTTTCTCAACTTTTTCTATGTCCTTAAGTCCGTAGCCAAGGATGTGAAGTGAATCGGTTGGAAAGAGGGCACTTATTTCAACTCCAATGATAATACTTATACTCTCAAAAGTTTTTCCAATCAGCTCTTTTGCACCACTTATCGTATCATGGTCTGTTATGGCCAAGACATCAAGTTTTTTCCTCAGAGCGTATCTAACCAACTCTTCTGGTGGATAAGTTCCATCGGAGGCTGTAGTGTGTGTGTGGAGATCTATTAACATTTTAACCACCTTTCAACAAAGAATTGTATTTTTATTCAATTATACCACAAAATATGATATAATAACATCAAAGACAATGTAAAGAGTATTAGAGGAGGCGAACCAAAGTGGACAGAACCGGTGCTTTTAGTTTACTTTCCCAACATTTAAAAACGAAAAATCTTATCAACCACTGTATCGCATGCGAAGCGATTATGAGAAAACTAGCGAAACACTTCGGTGAAGATGAAGAAGAATGGGGACTTGCTGGACTATTGCACGATCTTGACTACGAATATACAAAAGATAAACCGGAAGAACACGGGTACAAAACGGTTGAGATTTTGGGAGACTCAGTGTCTGAAAACGTTAAAAATGCAATTCTTGCTCATTGTGAGAAGAAAGTACCTGAAACGAGAATGGAAAAAGCTTTGTACGCTGTCGATCCAACAAGTGGTTTTATAGTTGCAGCTGCGCTGATAAAACCGGAAAAGAGACTCGAACCGATTGATGTAAACTTTTTGTTGAACAGATTCAAGGAAAAATCGTTTGCAAAAGGTGCAAATAGAGACCAGATGAAGAGTTGTGAAGGTCTTGGATTGTCTCTCGAAGAGTTTTATGATGTAGCTCTCAATGCTATGAAAGAAATATCTGATGTGCTTGGGTTGTGAATATTGATGATAATCGGTTGGGTATTTGCAATTTTGATTCCAATATTTGACCTAGCTTTTTACGAATACATTTCTTTGGGACCATTGTTTTTTCTCATACTGTCTTTGAACGATTCTGAGAAAAGAGATATCAGAATTCAGACTGCTCAGATCGTCTTGTTTTCTTTTCTGTACCAGGCCGCTTTAAGAGCAAACATAAACTTTCTTTGGTTGGCTCTTGTGGTATTGGTCGTACTCTTTGAAGTTTACAGAGACTATTTTTTCTATTCGCTTATTCCTTCTTACATCCAAAGTATGATTTTCTTAGTTCCAATTCGTATCGAAGACTACAAAACGTTAATTTATGGTACAATAGTAAGTACAATATGCTATATCATAATTGCAAAAAATATGGATAACATTTGATGGAGGTGCTTGGTTGTGATCAGAATAAAACTACCTGATGGAAGTATTAAGGAATATGAAAATCCGGTTTCTCCTGCTGAAGTTGCAAAAGGAATTTCTGATGGACTTTTGAGAAATTCAATCGGAGCTGTTGTTAACAATGATTTGTGGGATTTGAAAAGAAAAATCGATTTTGACTGCGAGTTAAAACTCTTGAAAGCCGATGATCCCTTGTCAGCTGAAATCTACAGACACACAATGTCTCATATTATGGCACAAGCTGTTATGAGACTTTACGGTGAAAATAATGTTCGTTTAGGTATCGGACCAACGATAGAAAACGGATTCTATTACGATATAGAATTGAAAGATGGTAAGATTACCGAAGAAGACCTTCCAAAGATTGAAGAAGAGATGAAGAAGATAATTAAAGAGAATCTTGAGATTGAAAGATTCGAACTTTCAAAAGATGAAGCGATAAAGATGATGGAAGAAAAAGACCAAATCTACAAGGTTGAACTAATAAAAGAAATAGAAGACGAAAAGGTTAGCTTCTACAAACAAGGTGAGTTTGTCGACCTTTGCAGGGGACCTCATCTTCCAAGTACGGGAGTTGTAAAACATTTCAAACTTTTATCTGTCTCAGGAGCTTACTGGCGTGGTAGCGAAAAGAATCCTATGCTCCAAAGAATCTATGGAACTGCGTTTGCTAAGAAAGAAGATTTGGAAAATTATCTTAAGATGCTTGAAGAAGCTAAGAGAAGAGACCATAGAAAACTTGGTCCACAGCTTGAGCTCTTCTTCATAAACACCGATGTTGCAGCTGGAATGCCGATATTTTTGCCAAAAGGTCAGATTATACTTTCAGAACTTATGAGCCTTTCTCGTTCAATTCACAAAAGGTACGACTATACCGAAGTTGCTACACCGTTGATACTTCACGAAAAACTTTGGCACCAGAGCGGTCACTGGGACCACTATAAAGAAAATATGTACTTCACTGAGAAAGAAGATGTAACTTACGCAGTCAAACCTATGAACTGTCCAGGACATATACTCATATACAAGCACAGACCGGTATCCTACAGAGACCTCCCAATCAGACTATTTGAATTCGGAAGAGTTCACAGATACGAAAGAAGTGGTGTTTTACACGGACTTTTGAGAGTTAGAACCTTCACGCAAGATGATGCACATATCTTTTGTAGAGAAGACCAGATAGTTACTGAACTTACAAACGTTGTTAAGTTGATAGACGAACTTTATTCTTACTTTGGATTCACTTACAGAGCAAATCTAAGTACTATGCCTGAAAACCATATGGGAGACGAAAGAACTTGGGAAATTGCAACTGAAGCTCTGAAGAAAGCACTTGAAGAGATGAATGCAAACTACACGATAGCCGAAGGGGAAGGAGCATTCTACGGACCGAAGATCGATTTCCACGTGAGAGACTCTATAGGCAGAGAATGGCAATGTGCGACTATACAACTTGATTTCCAAATGCCGGAAAGATTCGAATTAATTTACAAAGATGCTGATGGAAGTGAAAAGAGACCTGTTATGATACACACAGCAAAGTACGGTTCACTTGAAAGATTCTTCGGAATACTGATAGAGAACTATGCAGGTGCGTTCCCAACTTGGCTGTCACCTGTTCAAGTAGCTGTTCTACCAGTTTCTGATAAATTCACTGAATATGCAAAAGAAATTGTTAGACAACTCGAAGAAAAATTCAGGGTCGAGCTTGACAACAGAAACGAAACACTTGGATACAGAATTAGAGAAGCTCAAAATAACAAAATTCCATATATGCTAATTCTCGGCGAAAAAGAACAAGAAAGTAAGACCGTCTCAGTAAGAACAAGGGAAGGAAAAGAATTTAACGAAGTAAATCTTGAACTTTTTGTTGAAAAACTTTCTAAAGAAATCTCAGAACGTTCAAACGTACTTTCTTTTGGTGTATGAGTCGAGGTGATCTCATGATTCCAGAAAAACTTGAACAACTCTTGTGCCAGGTTGGAAGTTACAAAGAACTAAGAAGTAAATTTGACGAGAATACACGTATCTTTAAAGAAGGCGAAGAAATTGTCTTAAAAATAGGTGGTCGAGTCTTTGCAAGATTTTTAGATGATGAGAGTCAGTATAGTCTTATTGCAGAATTTATTACAAAGAAACTTGGAATAGTTTCTACATACCGTGTTGTAGATACAGCAAAAGTTCTCAAGTCAATATACATAAATATGATCTTATTAACTGAAACCGAAGACAAGAACGGTTTTTCACATACGCAAAGAGTTGCAATGCTTGCTGAAAGATTTGCAAAGTTCTTGGGATGGGATGATGAAAAAGCTGAGGAATTGAAGGAACATGCTTACCTTCATGATGTTGGTAAAGTTGCTATCGAACAACTTATGCTTTATTCGCCAACAAGAATAAGAACCTTTGAGCAGCATTACGAGGACCATCCGCAGATGGGAACAATTTATCTTGCAAGTCATGAAGAACTGTGGAAGTACATTCAAACTGTTAGACATCACCATGAAAGGTGGGATGGTAAAGGATTTCCTGATGGTTTGAAAGGTGAAGAAATCCCATTGTATGCTCGAATCGTTGGAATAATTGATTATTACGATGAAGTCACAAACTTCGTTTCCGCCGACTGGGATTCTGAAATAAAAACACCGAAACAAGCGTTGGAAGAAATCCAGCGCTTAGCAGGTAAATGGTTCGATCCAAATTTAGTTGCGAAATTTGTTGAGTTTATGGAGAAGGAGGTGGGGGTGTGAACGAGGTTGCTATTTGGGTAATAATTGGAATTCTCTTTATGGTTGCTGAAATCTTTACACCAAGCTTTTTTATGTTCTGGTTCGGCATTGGTGGCATAGCTGCAGCATTCGTTGCATACTTTTATCCGAATTTGGTGATTGAAACTATTGTCTTTTTAACAATTTCACTTATCTTGGTCATTTTTACAAGACCATTTGCTAAAAGAATTACTGGTGAAGAACCAAGAAAGATCAATGTTGATGAAATAATCGGAAAAGAAGCAATTGTAGTTGAAAAGATAGATAATATAGCTGGAAAAGGGATCATAAAAGTAAACGGAGATCTTTGGAGAGCTACCAGTGAATCAGACGATGTCATCATTGAAAAGGAAGAAAAGGTTATTATATTGCGGGTTGAGGGAGCACATCTTGTAGTTAAAAGAAAAGAGAATTAAAAAGCGGAAAGGGGGCATTTTGATGTCAGTGATTATTATGTTAGCTTTAGCCATTTTTGTGATAATAATCGCAGCTTCGGGATTAAGAATTGTAAGGCCGTTCGAAAGAGGTCTTATCGAAAGGTTGGGTAAATTTCACAAAGAAGTAAAGTCCGGTATTCACTTTATTGTTCCATTCTTTGACCATATGAGAAAAGTGGATATGAGAGAACATGTTATAGACGTTCCACCACAAGAAGTTATAACTAAGGATAACGTTGTAGTTACCGTTGATGCAGTTATTTACTACGAAATCACCGATGCTTACAAGTCTGTTTACAACGTCAGTGATTTTGAATTTGCAACCGTTAAGCTAGCACAAACAAACCTAAGAAATGTCATAGGTGAACTTGAACTTGACCAAACTCTCACTTCAAGAGAACAAATCAACTTCAAGCTCAGAACAGTTCTGGATGAAGCTACTGATAAATGGGGTATAAGGATAACGAGAGTTGAAATCAAAAAGATAGACCCACCAAAAGATATTATGGAAGCTATGAGTAAGCAGATGAAAGCTGAAAGAACAAAAAGAGCAGCTATTTTAGAAGCGGAAGGTATCAAACAAGCTGAAATATTAAAATCCGAAGGTGAAAAACAAGCGGCTATTTTGAAAGCCGAAGGTGAGGCTGAGGCTATCAAAAGAGTTGCGGATGCCAACAAGTACAAACTTATTGCAGAGGCTGAAGGTCAGGCACTTGCTATACTGGACGTCTTTAAGGCGATTCACGAAGGTAATCCAACAAACGATCTTATTGCTATAAGGTACTTAGAAGCTTTAAAGGATATTGCAAATGGTCAAGCAACGAAGATATTCCTCCCAATCGAATCTTCATCTATGCTCGGTACGTTAGGTGGTATTGCGGAATTATTCAAAAAATAAACCAAGGCAGCCACGTGCTGCCTTGATTTTCTTGAAATTTTCAAAGTAGTAGGTGATGATAACGAGATGATATACTTGCTAAATGCTTTAAATGATGAATTGGTGATATCTTTTGTGTCTGCATTTCTTTCGCTTTTAATTGCGGTCTTTATAACGTTTAGATTAGTCTCAAATAGGGCAAGGATTTTCACACATGCTTTTAAAGTTCTAAATGATATCACTTGCTTAGGACTCAGTATTCTAATCTGGTCATATTTTCCGAATAAATGGACCGTTTTCATTTTGTTGGTGCTTAACGGTTTTTTGCATGGTACGTACAGACTTTTCACATCGATGAATGTTTCTGATAAAAGATTTAGACTGATGATACTTTCTTTTGGTAAGACTCATAGAGAATACGCATGGTTTTTACTGAATTTGCATAAAAAAATCATAGTGTCTATCTTTCTGAAGCTTTCAATAATATTCGTCATTTCTTCTATCTTGTCGATTTATCAATACAACAGAGACCTTGGTTTCTTAGCTGTCCTTGTTGGATTGATAAACTCGTTATTGGAAACCGATTAGTTTTTAGGCTATTTCGAGAAGTTCCAATCTATTACCATATGTTTCTAAAACACTTTTTAAAAGCTTTTCACTATTGTATTGTCCTTCTAATATCTCTTTTGCATCTTCCGTAGCTTGTAATATCTGCTGAGTATCCCTTATTATATCTGCAACCTTGAAATCAGTTTCACCATGTTGTCTGAACCCAAAAAACTCACCTGGACCTCTGTACTGGAGGTCATATTCGGAAATCTTAAATCCATCTGTAGTACTTGCAAAAAATAGCAATCTTTCTTTAGTTTCTTCATCAACATCGCCATAGGTTAAAAGACAATAACTTTGCTTATCTCCCCTTCCAACACGACCACGTAATTGATGGAGCTGAGCAAGTCCAAATCTTTCAGCGTTTTCAATAACCATAATCGTTGCGTTTGGGACGTCAACCCCAACTTCTATGACGGATGTTGAAATAAGAATTTTAATATTACCTTCCTTAAAATCTCTCATGACTTCATCTTTTTCAGTATCACTCATTCTACCGTGAATTAACCCGGTTCTTATTCCGTTAAAAATCTTTTCACTTAGAGCGTTAAACATCTGTTGTGCAGCCTTAACTGGTAATTTGTCCGATTCTTCAATTAAAGGATAGACTATATAGGCTTGTTCGCCATCGTATATTTTCTTTTTTATAAAATCGTAGATTTCCATTACTTTTGTATGATGTTTAACAAATGTCTTTATCTCTTTTCTTCCCGGCGGAAGTTCGTCTATAGCTGTTATATCCAGATCACCGTACAAAGCGAGTGAAAGAGTCCTTGGTATTGGAGTTGCAGTCATAAACAATGTATCAACAACCTTACCTTTGCTAATTAGTTCTTGCCTTTGCTTAACTCCAAACCTATGTTGTTCATCAATAACGACAAGTCCTAAATTTGAGAACTTAACATCTTCTTGTATCAACGCATGGGTCCCGATGACAACATCAATGTAGCCATTCTCAAGACCGTATTTAACGTTATTTTTTTCTTTTTGGCTGAGAGAACCTAAAAGGAGCCCCACCTTCATTCCAAGTGGTGTTAGATGCTGTGAAAGTTTCTGAAAATGTTGGAGAGCCAAAATTGATGTTGGTACCATAAAGGCACTTTGATAGCCAGCTTCAAAATTGTCTATAATAGAAAGTTCTGCTACTAAAGTTTTACCACAACCAACATCACCATGGATAAGTCGATTCATCGGTTTATCACTTCTAAGGTCCTGTCGAATTTCATTATGCGCTCTTATCTGAGCGTTAGTTAATTTGAAAGGAAGAGATTCTATAAACTTTTCGGCAAGGTCTCCTGAAAATACCTTAGGAATACCCCCAGTCTCGTTCAGTTTCTTTTTTATTAAGAACTGTGCAAGTTTGAATTTGAGTAGTTCTTCATATGCAAACCTATCTCTTGAAATCTTTCTGTGATAATTACTAACGGGAAAATGCATTCCAACATACGCTGTCTTTAGGTCAGGTAATCCTCTCTTTTCGAGTAGTTCACTGGGAATTACATCTTCGAGTGAGCAGACAAGGTTAAAGTTTTCTTTGATAAGGTTTCTTAATACTTTCTGACTAATTCCTTCAGTTAGTGGATAAATAGGAAGTATTTCCCGTTTTGGTGACTCATCAAAATCTATTTCTGGACTGTGAATTTCTTTTCCACCAAAGAATCCGGTCTTCACAGTTCCAGTAACGTAAACTCGTTTATTTAAATTAACTTTTATTATCTGCTCGATATAATCCTGGTTGAACCATTTAACTAAGACTTGTGTAAAACCATCCGATAGTACGGCAGTTATTATAGAAAGGTTGGATTTTTTCACCTTTTCAACTGAAAGAAAAATTCCAGTTGTTGTAACTTTGGAACCATGTTCCAAAAATCTTAGAGGCACAATTCGACGCCTATCTTCGTACTCTCGTGGGAAGAAATTTATCAAGTCAAAGAGAGTATTTATATCAAGTTTTTTTAAAAGTTTTTCTCTGTTTGGTCCAACTCCTTTAGCGTATTTAACATTTTCACTTAAATCTTTGAAAAATTCAGAGGTGCATTCGTAACTTCCAACGAGAAATTTTCTCTTAAACCTTTCAACCATTCCTTGCAGATGTCCTAATCTTTTTTCAATTCTCTCTTTCGGAAGTTTTTTACCTTCGAGGAAATAATTATTAAAGTCAAGAATAGCTTTCTTGACTTCTGGATTGTCTGACAGTATTGGGTCTTCGATTTTCTCAAAATACTCTTCTATGTACTCACAAAGAGCGTTGAAAGATATCTTCGAACGCTCAACACACTCAGCTAAATAATCTTCAAGTAACAGCACTTAAAAACACCTCTTAGGTAAATTAGACTTTATAGAACATATACAGCCATGTCCAAATACCGCTGTTTTGGAATCTAATTTTTTTATCAGCTTTCCTTCCAAAGTATTTCTCTAATTGTTCAGATGGATGGAGAAGATAAAACTTTCCTTTTGGAAAGATTGAGTGTAGTTTAGGTAATTTACTTAAAATATCGTTTTCTTGAAGTCGGATACCGTATGGAAGGTTGGAAATTACATAACATTCTTCGTTGTAAGTTTGGAGTTTTTCAAAGTCCTTGCACTCAAATTTTATATTCACACCTGCCCGTTTTGCGTTCTCTTGGGCTATTTTAATGTTCGCACAATCTATATCGCTTCCAAAAAGTTTGAGATTCTTTTTTTTAACCATTGCTCTTTTCTTTTCTTCAAGCCAAATATTTTTAAGCCAAAACCAGTTCTCACTCGAAAAATTTCTGTTGATATTTGGAAAATCCAAAGTTCCCGCTTCAATAAGTATTGTTCCAGAACCACAGAAAGGATCGAAGAGAGGTATTTCTGCGCTCCATCTTGAAAGAAGTATCACAGAACTTGCTATAGTTTCTCGAAGTGGAGCTTTCGAATAAAGAAGTCTGTAACCTCTCTTATGAAGACCTTTTTCGCCTGTTGTATCCAAAAGTAGTAAAAACAAGTTATCTTTCAAAACGACTATGAACTTATATTCGTTCCCATTTTCGTTTGTTCCCCCTAAAGCATCAATTATAGCTTTTTTTACGACACTTGCTACAGCACCTTTAGCACTAAGCTTTGAATTCGTTATCTTTACCTTTTCTATAGTTATTTTTGCGTCTTTTTCTATTATGGTTCTTAGAATTTCTTTTGAGTTCTTCACAGAATCGAAAAGCTCATCAAACGTATGAAGTTTTTGATGAATCAACTGTATTAGAATCCTATCAGTACTTTTAAGATAAAGATTAAGAAAAGGAATGTCTCCAAGGTGGGCTTCAAAGAATACTCTCCCAGAATGGGAATCTAAAACTTTAAATCCGAACTTTTTTAGTTCTAAACTAATTGCACCTTCTAAACCGGCACTGCAAAATGCAACAAACGTCGTTTTTTCCATAATTACTCCTTGTTGTCTAATACTATGTAGGATGTGCCATCGAAAAGTATCCCGTTACCTTGGTTCTCTTCAAAAAGTACTCTGTTGGCTATACCTGCGTATACGATAACTCCCATTACTTTCTTTTTACTTATCTGTGCTCCAACCCACATCTGTGCTTTTCTGTAGAAAAATTTCGCAGGAACGTTCGTTTTTTCAAAACATACTATAAGATCTGGGTTTGGCTGTAGATAATTCTCAGCTACACCGATTTCATTTGAAACCAATATTCTTATCCTGTACTTATCTATTACAATATCCGCTTTCTTTCTTATCCTTGTCCTTTCTTGGGCAAGCTCATAAACAATAACCTCAATACCGTTGAAATAGATTGTAAACGGCACATTAAATTCATGATTATCAATGTTCGTGGTTATGAAAATCTCACTTTCAAGCTCATCCAAAATAACTGGGTCGGCAAAGAGTATCCGAGTCATCCCTTTTGACGTATGTACTCCCTTCTGAGTACCTCAAACATTATTATACCAGCACTTACCGAAACGTTTAAAGACTCAACATCGTTCTTCATAGGTATTGATATAATTCCATCACAACTCTTTTTAACGAGCGGTCTTATACCGCTACCTTCATTGCCAAGCACGATCGCTAAAGGTCTTGTTAAATCAGCTTCCCAAATAGATGTCCCGTTCATATCTGCACCGTAAACCCAGACACCTTTTTTCTTAATAGTTTCAATGTATCTTGCAATGTTAACTGTTATAGCTATCGGAACTCTAAATACAGTACCAGCTGAAGCTTTGACTACACCTGGTGTTACGTGAACACTATTATCTTTTGGAATAACTATCAGATCCGCTCCGGAAGCAGCACAACTTCTGATAACAGCACCAAGGTTTTGAGGATCTTGTATTTGATCTAAAATGACTATAAAAGGAGTTTCAGGGAAGCTTAATTCGTCACTGTACTGAAATTCTCCGATATCGATTACGACTCCTTGGTTTTTTTCTTCACCGCACAACCGTGTTAGTACATTTTTAGGGGCTGTTGTAGAAGGAAAACCTTTATCTTTAACTTTCATTTTAAGTTCTTCTAATTCTTTATCGCCACTATCTGAAAAATAAACAAGGTTTACTGGCTGGTTACTTCTGAGAAGTTCTCTCAAAACGTTTCTACCGTATACGTACATTAAAATCACTCCTGTGAACTAAGAAGGATTGCCTTGGCTTTATTCCAATACCGGTCAAGTTCATCTAATTCAAGTTCTTGGATATTCTTTCCCTCTTTTTCAATCAAACTTTCCATAACTTCGAATCTTTTCACAAACTTTTCTGTAGCTTTTCTAAGAGCGATTTCAGGATCGACGTTAATAAACCGTGAAAGATTCACAAGAGCGAAAAGCAAATCACCGAATTCTTCTTCTATCTCTTCTTGTGTATTAGATTTTTTCAACTCTTCTATTTCAGAAAAGACAACGTCCCAAACTTGGTTTTCTTTTTCCCAGTCAAATCCAACATCTGCCGCATTTTCCTGAATTCTTCGTGCTAAAGATAAGCTTGGAAGTGCTGGGTTTACATCACCAATACTCGTTCTTTTCTTTTTACCTTTCTCTTGTGCCTTTATCTCTTCCCAGCGTGCGTAAGAATAACCTTTTGCTTCTCCAAAAACATGCGGATGTCTTCTTATCAACTTATCGTTAAGAGTTTTTATAACCTCCAAAATCGTAAACTCACCGTTTTCTTCTGCAATAGTTGAGTGAAAAACAACTTGTAAAAGAACATCACCTAGTTCTTCCATAAGCTCCTCATAATTTTTGTTATCTATAGAATGTATAACTTCATAAGCTTCTTCAAGAAGATATGGTTTCAAACTTTCATGCGTTTGTGCTCTATCCCATTCACATCCTTCTGGACTTCTTAGCTTTTTCATAATTTCTACGAGTTTTTCAAATTCTTTTTCAACCATTCTTTCAGCTCCTCTGTTTCATTTTTTAAAGTTCTTGACATTAAATCCTTTATCGAAACGTACGGATTTTTGTCTTCATATATTACTCTGTAAACTTCCTGAGTTATTGGAAGATCTACTTTACATGCGTAATTTTCGATTATAGCCTTACAGGTGTAAGCACCTTCAATCACTTCTTTACTGGCGTTGAGTAGTTCGACCGGTGAAAATCCTTTAGCTATCATCTCACCGAATCTCCTATTTCTACTGTGTTTACTGTTACAGGTCACAACGAGGTCCCCGATACCCGCAAGCCCCATTGCAGTCAATGGATTACCACCCAGGTAAGAGACGAACCTTGCTATTTCGTATATACCACGTGTAATTAGTGCTGCCTTTGAATTATCCCAACCTCCGATGCCATCTAAGATACCAGCAGCTATAGCCAAGACATTTTTCAAGGCTCCGCAAACTTCAACACCTTTTACATCGTTAGAAGTGTATATTCTGAAAAAGTCGTTTGAAAAATCTACTTGATATTCTTCAGCATTTTGTCCGGCAACAACGACTGCGGTAGGTATTTTTTCTATCAATTCTTCAGCATGGGAAGGACCAGATAGTACAGCGTATTCGATATTCGGAAAGTGTTCATAGATTATTTCTGACACCAATTTTCCTGTTGAAATTTCTATACCTTTTGATAAATTCAAAATCTTTTTAGGATGAAATGGAAGTTTAGAAATAACTTCACGGATGTGCTGTACTGGTACAGAGACTATTAGAGCATCGAAATCTTTTCCTTCCATAAGTTCGGTAGTTGCTTTGACAGATATTTTTACATTCGGTAAATTCGGGTTAATACCATAATCATTAATACTATTTTTTACTTCTTCTCTTCTTGCCCAAAGAAGAACTTCTTTCCCATTCCATTTTAAAATCTGAGAAATTACGGTTCCCCAACTGCCACTGCCTAAAACAAAGTATTTCAACTATTATTCAGCTCCTCGGCTAATTTGTAAACCGACCATTTGACTGCTGGTGTTCTGAATGGATTTGAAGAACTATCAAGTTTTATAATCCAGTTGTCCTCTGACTCGTTGTAGACAACCAAATAGTACTGTTGTTGATATCCAGCATCTGAAGAAACAACTTTTATTATATATGCGTTTTTATCAAGAGCTTTATAAACTCCTTTTATAACAAATACAAGGTCTTTTTTGTCATTCTTGAAAGTCTTGTCTATAAGAAAACCAAGCTTTTCAACATCAAAATTACCTTTCGCATGTGGCATCGGTTGAATTCCTCCCAACATTCTTGATATCTCTTTCGATTTTATTTTTTTAAGTACCAAAGAATATATATCTTTACCTTGTTCCAACCATTTCTTTTCGTACTTGGTCTTAACTTCCCTGTCAGGGTTTACAACGTAATTTTCAACTTCAAAACAACCTGTTTCGAGAGCAGTTTCTTTCGCAACAAGTGCGTACCAGTCTACGTCTGTTGTTAATTCAAACTTTCCACTGGTTTCTAAAACATTTGCAAGTGTTTCAAAGAATTGTGGAATTATTACCCGTCTTTCTTCATGTGCACTTTTGGGCCACGGAACTGGAAAGTTCATAATAACTCTTTCAACACTTTCTGGACCAAAAAATTCTCTCATTCCAAACTTTGCATCAGCTATTACTAAGCGGACATTTTTTAAATCTTTAACCTTTTTGAGCGTCTTATGAACAGATGTTATCGAAACCTCAAAACCAACAAAGTTTTTTTCAGGGAATCTCTCAGCTATGGCCTTAAGAAAATCACCGTTTCCGAATCCTATTTCAACTACTATCGGATTATTATTACCAAATATCTTCGACCAATCGAGTGGAAATTCTTCAAATGTTGATGGTTTTACTTCGACTTCAAACAAAGCCTCAACCCCCTATTTTCTAAGAAGTCTTTCCAAAGAGTATGTGTATTTTCCGGACGGGAATTTTTTTAGGTATTCTTTATAATAATACTCGGCTGATTTTTGATCGCTTAACCTAATATAACTGTCAACTAAGAAATAATAAAGTTCTTCTTTGAAATACGCATCTGTGTTGTCGATATTTTTTTCTATGTCTTTAAGGATGATAACAGTTTTGTTGTATTCATTATTTACATAGTAATCAAGTGCAGAGAGCCACATTTGCCTAATGTTTTGGGTTTCGAGAGATTCGCTTTCTTTAGAATGATCATTAAGAGATGTATCATTGGTAATTAAATCTAAGTTTTTTTCGTTTACAGCTATTTCTTGTAAGTCAGTAACAGGTTCTAAATTTAGTACATCATTTAAATTTTTACCCACTTCAACGACTTTCGAAGAACTTCCTTGACTTGCAATTTGCTCCACTTTTTTGTTTAATTCTTCGTAACTCTTTTTCAAATTTTCATACATTTGTTTAAGTTGTTCAACATCATTTTTTAGAAGTTTCAAAGATGCAATGTATTCTTTCATAATTTCAAGTTCTCTTATATTGTTGTTGAGTAAGTCTTGCAACGAGGATATTCTTGTGGATATATCAGAATCTTTTTGTGAAAGTCCACTAACGGATTTTGATACTGATGTAACTTTCGATTCCAAAGCCGATAACTTACTTTCAATTTGTACCATATTTTGAGCGGAATTTTCGGGTACTTTGGAATACGTAGCATATGTCTTTTCTATCTGGGTAATTTTATTTCTTAATTCTGCAAGAGATGAACTTAAGGAATTAAGATTTCTTTCTAAATCGATAAGTTTTTTGTTTTGAAGTTCTGATGGTTTCTGAACTTCGTTCAGCATTTTGAAAAGTTCCGAGTTTTTAGAATTTAGTAGTGAAAGATTTTCGTAAATGCTTTTTTGGAATTTTTCAAATTCTTCTCGGAGTTTCTCTTGATTCCTTTCTAGAATAGCATTGTTGTTAGTTAACTCTTTCATTCGTTCTTCGAACTGCGAAGTTTGTTCCATTACGTTAGTTACTAATTTCTCTATTTCAGAAAATTTTTTTAAAACCACATCTATTGAAGATTTAACAGAAGCGAAATCAGTTTTAAGTTCAGAAATCTGAGAACTGTTCTTCAGCGAAAGATTTAGAACAATGCTTGTGTATCCAAAAATAAAAACAAGTGCTAATACAAAGAACACAACCGTATATTGTTTATTTTCAGCGTCTTTTTTGTGTTTTGCATTTAACCTTTTCAATAATCCCATAAGATATCTTTTTCTCATTTCGTCCGTTGTATTTTCCGCTTCTTGGCTTATTATTTCAATAATTTTTCCTGCTAATTCTTTCGGAATTTTGAAATTTTTGTTTTTTATACGTGTTTGAATTTTAAGAAAGCTTAGTAATACTTCTTTCCCCCCCTCCATGAAAAATTGATTATAGATTTCTTTCTTCTCAGTGGGAAGCGATTCGTACACTGTCTTAGCTTCTTCAATATCTTCGTTATAAAGGGATATCTCCAACAAAAGATATTTATAGTTTGGAACTACCGTGACAATTCTTTTAGCCAAATCAGTTTCGTTGTTTAAGATTAGTTCTCTAACGAGTTTCTCAAAGTCATTCATACTGTTCCCTCCTAAATGCTCTTAAACCAACCTGAAACTTTTGAAAGATAAGTTAACAGATCATAAGCTGTGTTGAATCCTTCGCTTTCAACAGATTCACCAACTTTGCCGAAAGTATAGACAGCCGATTTAAGTGCTTCAGTAGGTTCAAGTCCCTGGGAAATAAACGATGCAACAATTCCAGCTAAGATATCACCGCTTCCAGTTTTTGATAGTGATGAATTACCGGTGATATTAAAGTATATCTTTGTCCCATCAGATATTATACTCGTCGCATCTTTCAAAACCAAAGAGACGTTATATTTTCTTGCGAACTCCAGAACGAGTGAATAATTTTGTTTAACTTCTCTTATACTGAGTGAAGTTAACCTCGCAAACTCACCTGGATGTGGTGTCAGTACTATGTTCTTAACGTTTCTCTTTTCAAGTAATGTTATATCTTTACTTAGTATATTCAGCCCGTCAGCATCTATTATAACACAACGTGGATTACTTTCCTTAAGAACATATTCCAAAATATCTCTCTTATAATAATCAACATCAAGACCTGGACCTATCAAGATAGTGTCTTTTTCGGTACAATCCGAAAGAGCTTTTTTGATATGTTCTATATTAAGTTCCTGACTATCAATTTGATTAACAAGCAAACTTGGGTCCAAACTGAGAGCAATTTCGCAAGACTTTTGTGGACCTACAAGTATTACGGTACCTACACCACTTTTTAATCCAGCCAACGAAGACAGTACGGGAGCCCCTGGATATCTTTTTGAACCTCCTATTACAAAAAGTCTTCCGTACGTTCCTTTATGGGACTCTTTGATTCTGACAGGTAAAGAAATGATGTCTTCTGTAAGTAAATATTTCTGAATATTTTTGATTCCTCCAAGAAATGTCGGAATCCCAATCAAGGCAACTTTTAGTGTTCCAGTAAGCTTTCTTCCAGGATAAAGAAAATGAGCAGGTTTTGGATAACCAAATGTTACGGTCATATCAGCTTGTACAGAGGTTCCCAAAATCTCTCCAGTATCACAATCAACGCCAGAAGGAATATCAACTGATAGGACAAAATTGGAATACATATTAATTGTTTCAATGGACGATTTGTAAACTTCAGAAGTTATTTCCCTTGTAAGACCGTATCCGAATATAGCATCTATGACAACATCAGAAGTTTTGAGATAATCAGAAAATTCAGATAATGAAATCTCGGAAAAGTTAGTTAGGTAACCGCCATGTTTAAGATATATGGCTAATTGCTTTTTTGCCTCACTTGTCTTTGGTTCTTCAATGAGAACGACCCTCACAGCATCTGTGTAATTCAAAAGATCTCTTGCGGCAACTAATCCATCCCCACCGTTGTTACCAGGTCCTACAACAACTGTAAAAGACTTGTTTTTTAAGTTTCCAAACTCTTCCCAAAGTGCTTGAACTATTGAAAGTCCTGCTCTTTCCATTAAAATTTCAGAAGATATTCCAAAATTTTCGATAGTTTCTTTCTCAAAATGTAGCATTTCCTTTCTGCTCAAAACTATCATTCTAATCATCTCCTGTAAAGCAACTTGTAAATTTTGTAAGTCCTCATAACCTTCTTTACGTATCTACTTCCAGCATCAGTTTTTATTTCTTCCGATGCGTAAGGACCAGTGTTGTAATGTACCAAAGCAGTTTCAAGATTACCATCTTTTTCTAACAAATATTGGAGATACATACATCCTAAGGCAATATTGTCACTGGGATTGTGAACATCAAAGTTAGTGCGATATCGTTTGTTGAGCCATTCAGCTGTATCTGGCGTAACTTGCATCAAACCAATTGCACCGTAATTAGATACCGCATTCTCTCTGAAACTACTTTCCACTCTTATAACACTCAAAACTAACAGAGGGTCTAAGCTTCCTGAGTATTTAAGAATATCATCATAGTATTTCAAAGGAAATAAAGTATAAAGTTCTACGAATAAAAGTAAAGACGAAATTATAACAAAAGCTAAAAAGACTCGCAAGTTTATTGTCTCCTTTCTGCTCGTTGTACTATTCTTGAAATAATTTTATCACATATTGGAGAAATTTAGAAGTCTTAAAAGTGTGAAAATGTATCCTGAAGCGCAAATAAATGGTCCAAACGGAATAATACGTTGCTTTTGTCGAGTTACAAAGTAGTAGAGTAGTCCAAGAATTGCGGAAACAAGAACAAGATAAGGTAGGTAAAACAAACCTGTCAAAAATGCGAAAGCTGGTAGTAGAAAGATATCTCCTTCGCCTATTCCATCTTTGTACTTCATTTTGAGCAAAATTAGAACTGAAAGTATTATCACACTGCTCAGAAGATTTATTAGAAGTTCACCTGTCAGAATGTTGTAGTATAATCCTACAATTGCTACAACTATCCACGCATAGTCTGGAAGCATCATAATCTTAAAATCAATGAACGATGAGACAAACCCAACGAAAAAGACGGCATTAAGGCCAACTACAAATTGTGTTGGGAATATCGCAGAATGTATTGAGAAAACTAATGCGATCGTTAATTCAACCAAAGGATATCTTAAACTTATGGGATTTTTGCAATTTCTGCATCTTCCACGCAAGATAATATAACTAAGAATTGGTATGTTATCGTACCATTCAATTCTCGTTCCGCAGTTAGGACAGATTGAAAAGCTGGGCTTAGTTAGTTTAAGCCCAGCTACTGGTCTATATATTAGTACGTTTGCAAAACTTCCAAAAATGGAACCTATAATTAACCAAAAAATCACTTTATACCACATAACTGTTTTTCTTCTTCACTGAGAAATTCATCGAAGAACTGTTTCTTACCGTAAACATACCAAAAATTATCAGTTTTGACATTATTGATGATTTCCCTTGCTAAGTTAATCTCTCCTTTTTTCAAGTAAGCAATAGCTAAGATAAGCTCACAGACAGATTCATTTGTACGCGCATCTAAAATTCTTTTGATTGTATCAATAACTTTATCGTAATTTCCTCTCTGTAGTTGTAATTTTGCCCATATCTCAACACCGTTCGGATCTTTTTCAGGATCAATTTCTAAAATAAGAGATTCATATTCCCTCGCTTTTGCTTCGTTACCTATGTTTCTGTAAAGATTAGCCAACTCATACAAAGCAATAATATTGTTTTCCACGTTTTTTCTCAAAAATTCCAAAACCTCGATAGCTTTTTCTGGACGACCGCTTTTGCTGTACGCATCAGCTAACATAAAATAGGTAAATATGTTGTTTGGAGAATATTTAATCTCTTCCTCCCAGTACTTAATCGCTTCATCGTATTTTCCAATATTGTAATAAGCTTCCCCAAGCATCGAATAAGATTGGACAAGCCATGGGTCAAGTTCAATAGATTTGTCCAAGAATTTGATAGCTTCGTCAATATTTCCTTCTTCCAAAAGTATTGAACCGTATAGTTCGTAAGCGGGCGCATAGGTCTTGTCTACCCTTATCATATAGAGTAAAATATCTTTTGCAATTTCGTTGAGACCTTTGTCTGCGTAGTCGATTGCAAGTTCGTATAGCCCATCAAGTGTTATATTTTCCATAACTGAAAAATCAATTTGTTTTGATTCTATGAAATCTTTCAGTTCACTCCAAACTATTGGTTCGTAAATTAGTTCGTTTAAGACAGCATATTTTTCTTCAACATTTTCAAGAGCTTTTATAATTTCTAAGAACTCTTTGTTTTCTGAAAAGTCTTTTTTCATTCTAATCCAATCACCAGAATAAAAAACATCCCTAATAACTACGTAAAATGGCGTTTCGGGTGTTATATCAATGAATTCCTTAGCTTCTGAGCCCAAGATAAGCCTTATGATCATAGCAATACACCTCCGGTTAATTTACGTCATATTAACATTTTACCACATATTCGTAAAAATTACAACTATTTTGTTCACGTTCAAATTCTGCAAAAAAACGAGAAATATGGTAAAATAATATAGAAAACGGTTAAAACAAGGAGTGAAGATATGAAGTGTAGAAAATGTTCAAAAACAGCGGTTATTCATTTACGTGCTCACAACATAGCCTTGTGTGATAAACACTTTATTGATTTTTTCGAATCACGAGTTGAAAAAGCTATTCAAAAGTTTAAAATGTTTACAAAAGAGGAAAAAGTTCTTGTTGCAATATCTTCTGGTAAAGACAGTAGTGCTTTATTGTACGTATTAACAAAACTTGGTTACAACGTTAATGGTGTATTTCTCAAAATGGGTAGACACACACAACTTGCTGAAAAAACAGTTAAAGAATTTTCAGATAAGACCGGTGTCAAAATAGACGTATTTGATACGACAGAGTACTTTGGCGGTCGTGGGACTTATGAAATATCGAAGATAGTCAGAAGACCCGTTTGTAGTGTCTGTGGAATAGTAAGGAGATATTGGTTTAACAGGTATGCGATAGAAAATGGTTATCAAGTTGTAGCAACAGGACACAATATGGATGATGAAGCTACATTTTTACTTGGAAATATTTTGAACTGGCAAACTGAATACTTTTTCAAACAATCTCCTGTACTGATGGAAAGTGACTTAGGATTTGTGAGAAAAGTAAAACCATTGATCTACTTATCAGAGCGCGAGACGTTTGCATATGCATTTTTAAACAAAATTCCATTCCTTGAACAAAAATGTCCGTTCTCATCAACTGCAACGAGTTCTAAATATAAAAAGTACCTTAATCAGCTCGAATGCGAACAACCTGGAGTAAAACACAGGTTCCTCTTTGGTTCGTTCGAAAACAAAAAGACATTTAAAGTTTCGGAAGAAGAAATACACATAAATAAATGTCCCACCTGTGGAATGCCTACCGGAAGTGTGGGAAAATGTCAGTATTGTAGATTGGTAGATATGGTTGAAAGCAAAAATTTAAACTTCGAATAAATAGGTGCGGGTACTATGAAAACATTAACAAGGTATGCACTCAAAAAATCTATTAAACCTTTTCTTATGGGGCTTGCAGGCTTCATTGTCTTTGTAAGCGTGGAATATTTATACCAACTTTCTGACTATATAGTTCGAAATAAAGTTGGTATAAGAACACTTTTAATCTTGATGGGATACAATATCCCCTATTTTACTGTGCTTGGAATACCTGTTGGTGTTCTTTTTGCTATCTTTTGGGTGCTCTCAGAGTTAAGTACGAACAGAGAAATCACTGCAGCACTTGTGCACGGGATTCCTTCGAGATATTTTGTTACACCGTTTCTTATTTTAGGAGTTATGTGTGCAATTGGTTCGTTTTTTCTAAACGACTATATAGTGCCGAAAGCAAATTACAAAGCTTCTCAGATGCTTGTCAATTATATTTTTCAAAACCCACAAGAATACATCAGAACAAACGTTCTCACACAACTTCAACATGATCTTTATTTTTTTGTAAAAGAGTACAACGAACAGAGCGGTGAGCTAAAAGATATAGTACTTTTTAGAAACGAGGAAGGAAATGAACAGATATTAACTGCAGAAACTGTTACGAAAAAATCAGATGGCTGGTACCTTTTGAAAGGTAAAATGTACATCGTTGAAACGGATACCGGATTTTTGAAACTTGATATGCTATTCGATGAGATGAAACTCGATATCACAGGTGAAATACACGAACTGATAAAGACCGGTAAGTCAACAAGAGACCTTACAAGTACAGAACTCAGACAAAGAATACAAACTTACGAAAAAATAGGTATAAAACCTTCTAACTTAATAGTTGAGCTTCAACAGAGATACGCAAATATAATAGGTGCGATTGTTATCGTTCTTATTGGTGTACCACTTTCACTTCTTTTTGGACTTCAGAGCAGGTCTTGGAGTGTTTTACTAACATTCTTAATAATCGTTCTCTATCAAGGCTCTGGTGCTTGGCTGTCAGCTTTAGGTAAGGAAGGGTATATCGATCCAGTGCTTGCAGCATGGTTACCTAATATCGTCTACTTAATAGTAGGATTGGTGTTGTATCTTTTGCTTGATACGTATTTGGTTTATAGAGTTCGTGAAATATTGTCAAAGTTTTTCGTTATTCTTGTAATTTTGGTTTTGTTGAGCTCACCAACTAAAGTTTTTGGTGCAGAAAGCAAGGCTCTTTTGAGTGCCTTAAATGTTGAGTATTCGAAAAATGCTATTACACTAACAGGGAATGTAACAGTGAAATGGGATGATAAGTATTTAGTCGGAGAAAGCGCTGAAATATTCGTTGAAGATGGCTATTTGAGGAAAGTAGTTATTAAAGGCAAGACAACGTACTTTGATGGAACAAGAACCTACAACGCGGATGAACTGACATATATTTTTTCAGAAAAGAGAGCGTTTGCTATAGACGTACGGACGAAATATGAATACGACTATAAAGGTAAGAAAGTACCAATTTACGTTGGAACTGATGAGATGGAAGTTAATACAGAAAACGAAAATGTATTTGGAACTGATGCGTATGTTACAACGTGTGACTTGGCAGATCCCCACTATGAGATACGCTCAAAAAATATAACTGTTTTGGAAGGAAAATATATCATTATTGAGAATTCTCTTTTGTTTGTCTTAGACTTCCCATTTTTACCCTATCCCTTATTTATCTTAGCACTCGATGGTTCAGCACCGTATTCGTTTTCATTTTCATTTTCAGACCGGATAGATGTTACCAATACTTTTAGGTTCAACATCAACAGCTGGAACACAACTTTGGCAATATCAAGCGAAAATTTGTTATTAAATTCGGTCAACGATAAAAACAAAGTTGTATTAGATACTTCCAAGTCTTTGTTCGAACTTAATATACAACCATTTACGTTGAGAAATGACTTTTCGAATAACACCTTAAACTTTCGATACAACGATGGTTTGTACGTTTTCGATGGGATATACAATTCGGAAAATAATTATTTGTATAGGTTACTAATCAACTATATCTCTACAGTTGGGGGAAGTTCGTTTGCTTTCCAACCTAATTTGTCTTACAATTCTGTACACGATACTTCAATCTTTGGAATCACGTATTCTATGCGCAATATCATGGTACCTCTCAGTGATTACACTAATCTATCTATTAACTCAGTAAATAGTAACATTTCTCTTTCTCAAAAAGGTGTTTTTGATTTTGGTGAGAATTTCACTAAAAGTTCTTATTCAAGCTCTTACAACATTACGTTAACTATCCCAGACTTGAAAGTTAGAACGGAATTTACCGGTAATCTGACGGATAAATTAGCTGGAAATACTATCAGATACGCTTTGAACTATCCATTTTCCATAACATTTAGCAACTTCACTTTCAGTACGAACTACACTTTTAACGCTAATGTTGTAAACACAATAAAATATGATGAGAACGTAAATACAGTTTTAGGTCTTAAAGATGTCTTTAGCATGTCATTAAATGTTAACTATGGTCCTTTTACTATCGGTGGAACATATGAGGGAGTTTTTAGTTATCTTTCTGAACCCACTGCTACTGATAGGTCAAACGTAAAGTTTACGTTTTCTAACGTTGGTTCTGGTATAAACACGACATTTATAAGAACTTACGATTTGAAGAAACCCGAACCACTTTCAAAAGATGAGTATAAGATAAGTACACAACAAAAAATATCAAATTTGTACGATTTTCGGTTAACGTATTCTTCAGGATTCGATTACTTGAAAAATGAACTTGCTCCAGGCACATTTTCATTACAAATTGGGTATATACCGTACAAAGTATATTACGGTATTTCATTCAATCTAACACCTATAGGTAGTGGTTTAGAATACCAGAAAGTTAATCCGTTAATTCATACAATTACTTGCGACAGATTGACAGGAACTATTTATCAAGATGTTGATTTTATAAGACGTATAATAGTATCGGGTAGCTTTGACCTTTTAGATTATAAAGGAAATCTTAGATATGACCGTCTTCAACAAACGAAGGACTCAGATTCTAAGGTATCGTTAACTGCAAGTCTTGAAAAGAAGAATGAAAAATATACTTTAGCATATAACGTTGATGGTAAGGAAAAAATAACTATGTTTTTAGAAAACAATAATTTCGAACCAAAGTTTTCTGTTGGTTTCACGTACGATCCTAAAAATTCTCAATTTATTAATCTGAACGTAAAGACGATATTTAACCTTCACTGTTGGCTTCTTGAAACTGAAATTGTGGGAAGTTACAAAGGAACTTATGATATATGGAGTTACTTGGATAAGATAATCGTTAAATTCACTCTAACAGACATTCCAGACTTGTTCTTTAAAACCGACGTTAAAAATGGAGGATTTGAAACGGGGAGTGTCCAATAAATGAGTGAAATTGACAAATCATTTAGTGAAGGAATTCTTAAAAGATTTATAACTTTTAACATAGACAAAATTCCAAAAGATGCTAAAGTTCTATTAGCAGTGTCTGGTGGTATTGATTCCATATTTATGCTTAACTTATTTCTAAAAAGTCGAGAAAAACTTACCAAGAACTTGTATGTTGCAACCCTCAACCATAAATTACGCGAGGAAGCAGACGAAGAAGTTGAGTTTGTGAGAAGAGTCTCGGAGAAGTTTTCATTACCTTTTTTTACAGAATCAGCTAAAGTTAGAGAATACGCAAGAGAGAACAAACTATCTATAGAAGAGGCAGCAAGATTATTAAGATATTCTTTTCTCGAAAGGATTGCCGACGAATTAGGGATTGACTTCATAGCAACCGCTCATAATCTTAACGATTTGAGTGAAAACCTAATACTTAGATTGACAAAAGGAACTGGACCTTTCGGTTTAACTGGTATGAAACAAGTAAATGGTAGGTACATAAAACCTATCTTGTTTTTTACAAGAGAACAGATTGAAAGATACGTCCAAGAAAATAATTTAGAATATCGTGTAGATAAAACAAATCTTGATACACATTACCAAAGAAACTACATTCGGCACGAGGTGGTACCAAAATTAAAGAAGATAAATCCATCGTTTGAAGATGCGGTTCTAAGGCTGAGTAAAGCTCTTTGGGAACTTGATGAGTTCATAAGTAAGAAGTTAACCACAGAGGTTAAGTATGTAAAAAGTGGTATAATATTCAAACTTTTCGAGGACCAATACCTTAATGTAGAGTTTATTAGAAGGCAGGCTTTGAAGATATTTGGTAGAAATATAGATTTCGAAAAACTCGAAAGATTCAAAAACACCGAGAAAATTTCCTATAAAGTTACTTTCTGGAAAAATCTTGGGCTTGAAGTTTCGAACGGATATTGTTTTATAGGAAATTTGGATTATCCAAAAATTTCTTACGACATAGATCTCTCAATTCCTGGGCGATATAAATATCTTTTTGAAGAACCGTACTTTATAATTTTTGAAGTTCGTGGTATAATAAATGGAAAACTAAAAGTTAGAACTTGGAAAGAAGGTGACAGGTTATTGAATGGTAAAAAAGTAAAAGAACTATTTATGGAAAAGAAAGTACCGACATTTTTGAGAAAAATGATTCCGTTGATAACTGACGAAAATGACAAAGTTATCTACGTACACGGAATTTTGGAAGATTCGAGTGTTCTAGAAAAATATGGCATTAGTTTGGTTTCGAAAGGAGGGCTTAATTTTGAGCCGTAATATCGGGACACTAATAATTTTACTCTTGGTAATGATCTCGCTTCTTTGGGTATACCAATCTTTTGTAGCTACGAAAAGTGTGGCCGACTTTAACATGCGCTACAGTGAATTTGTCAAAAGAGTTACCCAAAAAGATGTGGCAGAAGTTCTCATCAAAGATGACGGAAATCTAAAGGTTACAATGAAAAGTGGTAAAAGCTATCAAGTTTACGCACCGACGATGAAGTACGATATTGACTTGATGAAACAGCTTGTAGATGACGGTGCAACTGTTGACTTCGAAAAAACTGTCGATAGCAGCCTGTGGATAAATATAATCGGAAACGTAGCTTTTATTTTAATGTTCATATTCTTTATGTCTTTCATCGTCAGAGGAATAGGCAGAGGCAACAATCAAGCTTTCACATTCACAAAGAGTAGAGCAGAAAAAGTAAATCCCAACAAACTAAAAGTTACATTCAAGGACGTAGCTGGCGTTGATGAAGCTGTTGAGGAATTGAAAGAAGTTGTTGAATTTCTGAAAAATCCACAGAAATTTGCCAAGATAGGTGCAAGGATGCCGAAAGGCGTTCTTTTGGTAGGACCTCCGGGAACTGGTAAAACATTACTTGCAAGAGCAGTTGCGGGTGAAGCAAATGTTCCGTTTTTCCATATAAGTGGTTCCGATTTTGTTGAACTCTTTGTAGGTGTTGGTGCGGCAAGGGTTAGAGATTTGTTTGAGCAAGCAAAAGCCAATTCACCTTGTATCGTCTTTATTGATGAAATTGACGCGGTTGGAAGACATAGAGGAGCAGGTCTTGGCGGTGGACATGACGAGAGAGAACAAACACTAAACCAACTTCTTGTTGAAATGGATGGTTTTGATGCCAATCAAGGTATAGTAGTTATGGCTGCTACAAACAGACCCGATATATTAGACCCAGCACTTTTGAGACCCGGAAGATTTGACAAAAAGGTCGTTGTAGACCCACCAGATGTTAAAGGAAGAGAAGCGATTCTTAAAATTCATTTGAGAAATAAACCGATAGAAAGGGATATCGATATTAGTGTTTTAGCAAAAAGAACTGTTGGTTTTGTTGGAGCAGACCTTGAAAATTTGGTAAACGAAGCTGCACTTTTAGCTGCTCGCGATGGAAGAACAGTTATAACGATGACCGATTTTGAAGAAGCTATAGACAGAGTAATTGCTGGACCGGCGAGAAAATCAAGAATAATATCTGAGAAACAAAAGAGAATAGTTGCATATCATGAAGTAGGTCACGCGATAATTAGCTCAATGTTGCCAAACGCTGATCCAGTTCACAGAGTTTCGATAACACCAAGAGGATACGCAGCACTTGGATATACATTGCATTTACCAGCAGAAGATAAATATCTTGTTAGCAGAGAAGAGTTGTACGATACTATAACAACTTTGCTTGGTGGTAGAGCAGCAGAAGAAATAGTATTTGGAGATTTTACAAGTGGTGCTGCTAACGATATAGAAAGGGCCACTGAAATCGCAAGAAGGATGGTTTGCGAATATGGTATGAGTGAACAGTTCGGACCTCTTGCCTGGGGAAAGACAGAACATGAAGTGTTTTTGGGGAAAGAACTTACGCGAATGAGAAACTACAGCGAAGAAGTTGCAAAAATGATTGATATTGAAGTTCAAAAGATAATAACAGACTGCTATAACAAAGCTAAGGATATTCTTACGAAGAACAGGGGCAAAATGGAAGAAATTGTTTCTATCCTTATGGAACGTGAAGTCATAAGTGGAGATGAACTCAGAGAACTATTAAATGGCAAAGAAACGAATGAATCTACGGAAACGGTCTAAGGGGGAAAATCTTATGTGGCAAGACATAGTAGGGGTTAGCAAAACTGTTGAGATTATTACAGATGAATCAATGGTGTGGAACGAAGATCCTGAGATGGGAGCTCTTCACTTAGTTTCAACATCTTCTTTGATAAAAGAATCAGTTTCACTCGCAGGAGAATTAATTTCAACTTTTTTAAGTGAAGATCTTACAAGTGTAGCTACGGATGTAAGCTTTAAACACTTGAAACCTGTTTCTGCTGGAGTGAGTATCTCCATTGGCGTTAGAGTTAATGAAGTTGTTGAAAATAGAATAAAACTAAAGGTATTGATTTTCAAAGATTCTTTAAAAGTTGCTGAAGGTGAAATAATAAGGGCTGTTGTTTCAAAAAATTATCTTAGAAGGAAGGCGTTTGAGAATTAGTGAAATATCCAAAAACTTCTAATCAGTTTAAAGAGTATAAGTACGTTAAAAGCATATCACAATCCGAAATAAGATTGGAAAATTTTGAGGGCAGCCAGCCAAAGGTTGCCCTCATTTTCCCTGATAATTACGAAGTTGCTTCAGCAAGTTTAGCTTGGAGTTGGATCCAAAGATTACTTTTCGAAAATTGTATCTATAGTGAAAGATATTTTTACGAAAACTGGTTTCAAACATTTTACTCAGTTGAGAATCAGGTTCCACTTCAGCAGACAAAGATTTGGCTCTTCTCTTTGCAGTTTGAGAATAACGTCTTAAACATAGCCGATATGTTGAATAAGTTCAAAATACCACTAAGGGCTTCAGAAAGGAAAAACTTTCACCCTTTAATTATTATTGGGGGACCTGTGACGCTTTTTAATCATAGGTTGGTCGATGAAATTGCCGACTTCGTTTTCGTAGGTGACCTTGAATGTTCGTTGGAAATTTTCTCAAAGGCGTTACTAAATGATTCAAAAAACGAAATAGAAATGGCTCTTTTGGAAGTAGAGCAAATCTACTCAAAAAAACATGGCAAATTGGTTTTTAAAAACAAAAACTGTTACGAAAAAATTCCCGTTGGACAGTTTATTACTCCTTACTCGCACTTTTCAAACAGACTTTTGATTGAAATCGGTAGAGGATGCATCAGAAGATGTGCATTTTGTGTTACAAGTTACACTAAGAAACCAGTCCATTTTGCAAAAATCAAGGATGTTGAGAGTATCATAAAAAAATACGGAGAATACGAGTTAGGTATAATAAGTGCAACAATTACTGATTATCCATTTTTGGACGAATTATTAGAACTAATCAAAGTCAACAACGTAAAATGTTCTTTTTCTTCAATGAGAGCTGATAAGATGAATGATAAGCTTTTTGAAGTTCTGAAGATTTCAGGTAACAAGTCTTTTACAATAGCCCCAGAAGGAATTTCACAAAGAATAAGAGACTTCCTACTTAAAGATTTGAGTGAAATTCAGCTGAAGAACACTTTGGAACTCGGAATAAAGAATGGTTTTGAAGATGTTAAAATGTATTTCATACTTACTGGAAAAGAAAGTGAAGAGGACTTTGAAGAGTTTCAAGCTTTTCTGGAATTTTTACGTTCGATTGGGTATAAAAAGATTACGTTCAGTTTTAATCCGCTCGTTCCAAAACCTTTAACGCCACTTCAAAAAGAAAAATTCATGGAAAAATCAGAGTACGAGTCTCTGACGAAGAAGATCAAAAAGATGGTTCCTAAGGAGTTCAAATGCGACTTTTTCAGCTACAAAGAATCAAAGGTTCAGTACATGCTTACATGGATGGATGGAGAGAGTTTGATTTCATATTTCGAAAAAGAGATGGTATAATTACTGTTGTGAAAAATGAGTGTGAATGGAGGAGATTTTGTGGGGAAACAGGGCAGAGAATTATTATTGGCGTTGATACTTATAGGACTGGCAATTTACGGGACTATTTTTACCCAGCCTTTCTATATCCAAAGTTCGATAGGGCTGTTAACTTTTTCGTTTATCATCATTTTACTCTCCCAAATTGTTAGCATAAAAGTTGTTGATTTTCGGATAAACCTAACGCCATTCTTGTTAGTGTTCTTACTGCTCTTTCTAAACCCGGATACGTTAACACTTTTGGTTTTAATAGTGAGCTTAGTTATTCAAGCAAGAAGAAATTTTTCAAGACTTCTTTTGAACTTAGCTTTTAACTTCTTTGCCCTATCAGTAGCTAAAATAATTTATTACATGGCTCCGAGAGATTACTTTTATTTAATTTTTTACGCTCTCGGTTATTTATTAGGAAATCTAATAGCTGTCACATCTTACAATTTTTTCGTTGAAAGAATAAAGGTTTTCAACTATTTGAAGGTTGTATTTTGGATTTTCGTAACTTTAATACCAACTGCTGTTGTTGAATCAATAATACTTATCGTTGAGAGTGTAACTTTTTTGAATCTAATCTTTATTTCCATAAGTTACTCAACTATCTTGCTTTTGGTCTACTTTACTCTGTATTTCAGAGTCCTTGCTGAAAGCTACTACAAAGAAAAAGAAGAGTTTCATAGGGAAATAGAACATTTGAACGAATTACAAAAGATTATCGATGAAAGCGATTCTAATAGTACGGATGAAATTCTGAAAAGAATTCTGAAAAATGCTTGTGATGTTTTGGGATTTGAAGTAGCTTTGATGAGCATAATGGTTCCTAAAACTGGAAAGGTGTTAAGAATAGCTCACCATGGATTGGATGACAAATTTGAAGAGATTCGTAAACATCAACCTGATATAAGAGAAGTTTACTCACTCTTGCAAAAAAGATTTGAAACCAATGGAGCTTATTTTATCCCAAGTGGAAGCATAACGTTAGATAGTCTAAATATATACCGGATGTCTGATTACATAGTCCTTGATGAAGCAAGTGCGTGGCAACCTGACGATATTTTTATTGTTCCAATATTTTCAAAGGAGAAGATGATTGGGTATATTTCGTTTGATAAGCCAAAGTCCGGATTGAGACCAACAAGAAGAGAAGTTGAGTTTGGAAAGTTCTACGCTTGGCAAATAAGTAAAATAATTTCCAAGAGTGAATATTCGAGCCTAATAGAAGAAAATGCAGATAAGAAAATTGTTTATTCTAATTTTATGGAAAAAGTTTCGAAAGCAATTGAAGAACGGAAAAATTTCGTATATGCGGTTATTGACATTGAGAATTTCCAGGAATTAAATCTCCAAAAAGGTTTTTTGTACTGTGATAAAGTTTTGCAAACGTTAGAGAATATACTGAACAGAGTCATCGGAAAGTTTGGACTTTATACTCGACAGTCTGATGAGTTTTATATCTTGATATGGGCTCGGACAAAATCAGAGGCTTTCACCATTTTTGAAAAAATTACTCAAGATTTTGAATCGATTTATCCGGATATACGTATAAAAGTAGCTATCGGAAAATACCCTGGTGATTTCGAAACGTTTGAGGATATGATTAACAAAATGGAAACTTTAATGAGTACTATTAAGAAAACAACAGGTAGAAATATCATCGGTCTTTAAAGGGGGCAACAATAAGTGAAGAAATACGCTATAGAGTTTGCATATGATGGCACAGATTTTTTTGGTTATCAAATTCAGCCAAATCAGAGGACTGTGCAAGGTGAATTAGAGAAAGCTCTTGAAAGAATTTTCAAAGAAAAAATAGAAACCTATTCAGCCGGTAGAACTGATACAGGTGTTCATGCAACTGGACAAGTTGCTGCTTTTTTCTGTCCAAATGAAAGGTTAACCGAAAATGACATAAAAAATGCTTTAAACGCTAACCTTCCAAGAGACATTTACGTGAAAAAAATCTGGAGTGTTGACAAAGATTTTCATCCCAGACATCACGCAAAGAAAAGAGTTTACCATTATTATATCTATCTAAACAAACAAAATAACGTTTTCTTGAGAAGATACGTTTGGTGGTTTCCATACGAGTTAGATATCGAACTTATGAAGGAAGCAAGCAAATTCTTTATAGGTAATCATGATTTTACAGCATTCAGTAAGAAAAGTGAAGAAGAAAAAAATCCTGTTAGAACCATATCAAATATCAGAATTGTTGAGATAAGAAATGGAATTTTATTGATTAGAGTAGAAGGAATTTCGTACCTTAGAGGAATGGTAAGATGCATTGTAGGTGGTCTTGTTAGAGTTGGTACTAAGCATTGGAAGCCGGAATACATCGAGGAGGTGTTACAATCAAGAGATCGGTCAAAAGCATCTGGATTGGCACCTGCACATGGATTGTTCTTGCACAAAGTATTCTTCTAAGTTTGAATTTGGATAGCATCCAAGAAAAAATCCCAACTAGCTTTAGTGATGAACTGATCAACAGTATCGGAGAAATACTTGAACCATGGAAAGACCTTAAACCTGCCAAAGTTTATTGTGACATTCCTTATGTTAAAAGCTTCATCGAAATAGTTCTATCCCGATGGGGATATGTATCTACAGACGATGAAACGCCTACTATTGTAGTGAAAATAATGGAGAATAATGTTGAGGTATTGAATACCGGTTTAGAAACCCTTCAAGTGTTTGATAGTCTACAAGTTTTTTTAGAAGCTTTTTCCGAAAATCTTGAAATTAACTTTAAACTGAAAAGTGTTATACTCTCAGGAGGTGAAATTTTCATCGTTGAGAATATTGGTAAACCATTTCTTACTTTATATGAAGAAACAAGTTTTTCTCAGAAAATAAGTGATAAGATTTACTCAAATAGCATCGTTGAGATTTATCCAGACCGTTATGTCAAAGGAAAAACATACGAATTTAAAGTACCATTGTTAACTCGTATAAACAATATCCTGCTGTTTTCTGATGGTTCTATAAGCGATGTGAATTTAACGTGGAATATGAAAATAAGCAATTCACCTGTTGATTATGGTGTTTGGAAAAATCGGCTATACGTTTTAGATATTTCTGGTATTCTTACAGTTGTTGACCTTAGAACCAGAAACACGATTTTCAAAAAAAATTATCCTGGAGCGTTTAGAATTGGTGTTGAGAATGACTTTGTATACGTATTTCGGAAGATGGATACTATAATCTTAGACGAAAGAAACTCTGAGAAGATTTTAAATCAACCTTACTTCGATAATTACAAGATTTATCCCACTTATCTCAATCTATACAAGATATATGATTATTACATAACATTTTCCGGAGTACCGATAGGACGTGAATTAAAGTTCTTCTATACGGACTCCGACAAAATTGTCTACATCACGGAAGTGGGAAAATGGGAAATGAAACGAAAAGAATAGATCTTTTCTTAGTGGAACACGGTTATGCAAATACTCGTTCAAGAGCGCAATGGTTGATTGAAATGGGATACGTGAAGGTTGATGGAAAAGTTATAACCAAAAATTCTTTTAAAGTTTCGCAAAATTCTACAGTAGAAGTTGTTGAAGAACTTCCATACGTTAGTAGAGCTGGATTAAAGATAGAAAAATTTTGGGAAGAGTACCCTTTTGAAATAGAAGAGAAAGTAGTTTGTGACCTAGGGTCTTCCAACGGCGGTTTCGTTCAATTTTTCTTAAGAAAAGGGGCGAAACGTGTCTACGCAGTCGATGTGAATACAGAGCAACTTGATGAAAGTTTGAAATCCGATAGCCGTGTAAAACCTATAGAAATAAATGTAAAAGAGTTAAACGAAAGTGCGTTAGGAGAAAAAGTTGACATTGTTTCATCAGACCTTTCGTTTATCTCGATAAGAAAGGTTATTAGTACAATATACGATATCTTAAAAGATACTGGGGTTGGTTTGATTTTAGTTAAACCACAGTTTGAGTCAGAAGGACATAAGGGAGTTGTAAGAGACAAAAGAATACACTATGAGGTTTTGAAAAATGTTGTTGGTGATTTAGTACAGTTTGGGTTTGAATTTTGCTATTTAACATTTTCTAAGATACTTGGCGGAGAAGGAAACATAGAGTTTTTTGTTTTTGTTAGGAAATCTAATACTCGTGTTGTTTCAATACACGAATATGATATAATAAAGATTGTAGATAAAGCTTGGGAGGCTTTACGATGAAAAAATCTGCGGTTGTTATATTTATATTCATAATCTCCTCACTCTACGTTTTTAGTGCGGATGATATACTAAATTTTGTCTTCAAAAATTATGATTATTTTATAAGGTTTTCTAATCTTTCTAAGTATTATAATGAGATGGAGAAAGTCCAGTTTTTCAAATTTGTTTTAGAGGATAAGGGGTTAGCATTTGAGGAGAACTTTGCAAGAATCTTAGAAGGTGTCAGATATTCAACGAACTTAGCTCCGAATGTTATTACAGATTCAATATCTCAAGATATTTTATTCGCATCAAAAGGAATCAACATAAATTTATTGGACTTTTTTTCGTTCGACTTGAATTACTATTTTGACCTCATCAAAAATATTTCAGAATCATCTTTTATTGTTTTCGAAGCACCACACAAAGACAAATTTGTAAAGTACATTTCGGTTCTCTTAGGTGTTGAAATGAAAAATATTGGCAAGAATCTATATTTTTTAGGAAACGCACTGTACGCTTCAACTTCAGATAAATATGTTGTTATTGCAGGTAGTAAACAAGCCCTTGAGTTAGCTCTGAACAGTTACGCCTCAAAGGAATTACAGCTGGTAAATCAAGAGAAAGTAATTACAAGACTTTTTAATACAAAGTATATTATTAGTGGTTATGCAAAAGGAAACGTTTTGAATCCTGATATTATAGGGAGCGGTATGAAACCCACTGAAAGTGAATATATTCTTTTTTACTCAACGGTTTCAGAAGGAATTTTATCCCTTACGTTTGAGCAAAAAACAAAAGTAGAGTTGAAAACTAAAAATCTTAAAGACAACCTTGGAAATATGCCGAATGCCTGGAATTACTACGTTTCGGTTGACGCAAAAGAAGTAGATACAATTCTTGAGATTTCAAAAAATTGGATAAGTGGATTTCAATCCGAAACGAAGAAAATATTAGATTTTTTAAAATATTCTGCTTTGAATAGCATGTTTTTCTATTTATGTGGTAAAATTGATTCGGGAGAGTACGTTTTTGTTTTTGATACATTCTATGGTAAAAATTTGGAGAATTATATAAGTTCGCTTTCAATACCTTACGAGGCAAATGCACAGAGTTGGATTCTCTCTAAAAGTAAAAACAGTACGCTATATATATTCAGATATTCTAATCAACTGGTAATTTCAACCTATCAAAAGAAAACATATGAAAACTTTGTTCGCACGTACAAAAAGATATCCGAAGTACCATTTTATTACTATATTGGAAGATTAACAAACTATGATTTAAAAGCTTACATAGACATCGGAGATATAATGCTGAGAACTACCGGTTTTAGAGTGAATTCGAAACTTGTTTTTTGGAAATATTCTTCTGGTACGACAATATTTTATAAACTAATGCTTTCCTAAAAGGGAGGGAGAAAGATGTCTGAATTCAATGAATATTTAGGTGTTTTCTTGGACGAATCTAAAGAGTATGTACAACTACTAAACGACTCACTACTGGAATTGGAAAAATCTCCTGAAGATGTAGAACAAATTAACAGGGCATTTAGAGCACTTCACACACTAAAAGGTATGGCAGGTACTATGGGGTTTGAAAGACTTTCAAAATTGTGTCACAAGATGGAGAATTTTTTAGATGTTGTTAGAGGCGGAAAGCTAAAAATCGATAGTTACTCGATCGATTATATGTTTGCTGGTTTGGATATGATTGAGAAGATGCTAAAGAGCATACAAGAAACTGGTAACGACGAGATTGAAGATGATGCTGCTAGATTAGCCGAAATATTCGAAAGGTTAGCAAAAGGGGAGAAAGTAGAGAGAAAGGAATCTGGTCACACTCGAACTGTTGAAACGGGTTTAGAAAAGCAAGGCACTGAAAAACATATAGTTTCAGATAGTTTCGAGAAGGAAATTATTGATGATGTCCTACAAGTTGCAAAATCCAAAGGGATTCCGGCTTTTAGGATCTCAGTTAATCTTGCTGAAGGGACAGTTTTGAAATCCGCACGAATGTATATGGTTTTCCACACATTAGAAGAAATTGGCTGTGAAATTATTAAAAGCCTACCACCAGTGGAAGAGATTGAGCAAGAGAAATTCGACCTAAGCGTTGAACTCTTAGTTGTTGGAAATGTCGATGAAGAAAAGATATACAACAAATTAATGAACATTTCGGAAGTAAAAAGTATTGTAGTTCAGAGGCTTTCTGATGAAGGATCAAAGGAAGAGAAAAAAACATTTGAAAAAGAAGAAGTAGAAACCAAAAAACAAGCAGTAGAAAGCGAAGAAAAGAAGGAACAGAAAAAAGTAAAAGTAACACAAACTGTTCGTGTTGATATTGAAAAACTCGATACACTTATGAACCTTATGGGTGAACTTGTTATATCGAGAAGCAGAATCGTTGATATTTTGAAAAAGTACAACATCAAAGAAGTTGATGAGTCGCTTGCACAACTAAGCAGAATCACGTTAGACCTGCAAAATATCGTTATGAAAGTAAGAATGGTTCCAATTGAATTTGTCTTCAACAGATTCCCAAGAATGGTTAGAGATTTTGCAAAATCGCTCAACAAAGAAATCAACTTCATTATGGAAGGTGAAGAAACAGAGCTTGATAGAACTTTTGTTGAAGTTATTGGAGATCCTTTGGTACACCTTTTAAGGAATGCAATAGATCATGGAATAGAGACTAAGGAAGAAAGATTAGCTTTGGGTAAACCACCTATTGGAACAGTTAGATTATCCGCGCGTCATGAAGGAAATAATGTTGTTATTGAAATCGAAGATGATGGTAGGGGAATAGACAAAGAGGCTGTCTTAAGAAAAGCAATTGAAAAAGGTTTAGTTGATGAGGCAAGAGCAGCGACTTTAACTGATGAAAAAATATTTGATTTCATCTTTATGCCAGGATTTTCTACAAAGTCGCAAGTTAGTGAACTTTCTGGTCGTGGAGTTGGAATGGATGTAGTAAAGAACACTATAGAAGCTTTGAATGGTTCAGTAGTCATTGAAAGTCAAAAGGGAAAAGGAACAAAAGTCTCACTAAGGCTACCACTTACTTTAGCAATAATTCAAGCGTTACTTGTAAAAGTTAAAAATCTCATTTATGCTATACCGATTTCAAACATAGATAGTACTCTCATCGTCACTCCAGAAGAGATCCAAGTTGTTCAAAATAAAGAAGTAATCGTTAGAAGAGGAGAAGTTATACCTATATTAAGACTTTGGGAAGTTCTTGGTATAGAACACGATGAAAGTTTCACAGAAATAAATGTTGTTGTTGTGAAAATTGGAAACAAGAAATACGGTATTGCGGTAGATACGCTAATTGGTCAAGAAGATATCGTTATCAAATCACTTGGCAAAATGTTTACAGATGTCAAAGTTTTCAGTGGTGGTGCAACGCTCGGTGATGGAAGTATTGCCTTAATATTGGATGTAACGAATTTAGTGGAGTGAGGTGAGAAAAATGGATAAGGAATTTGAAGTCTTAACTTTTAACGCACTTAACCAAGAAATGGCTATAGATGTTGAGTTCGTAGAAATTGTAATTGACAAGACGGAAATTACACCTGTACCACTTTCAAAAAACATTATAGAAGGTGTTATAAATCTAAGGGGAAAAATCATCCCAGTTCTTAATCTTTCAAAGCTTTTGGGCGCATTCAAAGAGGAGAACAATAAGAAAATAATAATCGTTAAAGTTGAGGATGTAGAATTTGGTATAATTGTTAATGAAGTCAACGGTGTTTTGAGAACGAGAGATTCAGAAGTTGATACATCTTTTGGAAAGGTAAATACTTACGGCAAAAAGGCGAAAGGGTTAATCAAAAAAGGTTCAAGGTTAATTGTTTATCTTGATATGAACGAAATACTAAAAGAGATAATTGGTTCGGAGGTGGCATAGGATGGCAAGAGTATTGATCGTTGACGATGCAGCATTTATGAGGATGATGTTGAAGGATATTATCACAAAAGCAGGGCATGAAGTTGTTGGTGAAGCAACAAACGGTGTTGAAGCTGTTGAAAAATACAAAGAACTTAAGCCTGATGTTGTAACGATGGATATAACCATGCCTGAAATGAGCGGTATCGACGCAATTAAAGAGATTAGAAAAGGTGATCCAAATGCTACGATAATCGTATGCAGTGCTATGGGACAACAAGCGATGGTTATCGAAGCTATCCAAGCTGGTGCAAAAGACTTTATTGTTAAACCATTTCAGCCAGCAAGAGTTGTGGAGGCAATTCAAAAAGTTTTGAAATAACTTAGAGGTGATAAAAATTTCCCAATTAATTAGCTTTAGTATATCTTTGATAATCGTAATAACAGCACTTTTAATTACATATTACTTTGTATCAAAAAAGCTCCCCAATTCTTTCGGGGGGCGTTTTGGTAAAGTTGTGAGTAGGATATACATCGATAGAAATACACAGATAGTTTTAGTTAGAATTCTCAAAGAATATTACGTCATTTTAGTATCTCCAAATCATTCAACGTTAATAAAAAAACTTGATACAATGGACGAAAGCGAAATTGGTTTGGAAGAGCCAACGAAATCATTCAAAGATATCTTTTACAAAAAAGTCGGTGATGGTAAGTGAAAAGATTAGCGAGCTTAATTATGCTTGTAATCTTTTCTTTGAATTTTGCCCAGGAAGTTCCACTTCCTGGGATTAGTCTTCAAGTAAACCCTCCACAACAACCAAGAGATTTGGTTGCAACACTTGAAATACTTCTCGTATTAACGATTTTAACGCTTGCACCAAGTATATTAGTTATCTTCACATCTTTTACAAGGATAATAATTGTCTTTTCCTTTTTACGTAACGCGTTAGGAACACGTCAAGTACCACCAAACCAAATTTTAATAGCCTTGGCTTTAATACTAACATTTTTTATAATGCAACCCACTTGGAACGATATAACAACAAATGCTCTTGATCCTTACCTTGAAGGAAAGATAACTTACGAAGAGTTTTTTCAAAATTCAATGTCTAGCATAAGAAAATTTATGGTCCAAGAATTAGTAGTTCACCACAACGAAGACAATGTCTTTATATTGGCTAATGCATTAAACAAAAAAGTTGATAGGGTAGAAGATGCGGATGATTTTTTATTGACTTCTGCGTTTGCACTTGGGGAGATTGAAATCGGATTTAAGATGGGGATTTTGATATACATTCCATTTATCATAATAGATATGGTCATAGCGAGTATTTTGCTTTCTTTGGGTATGATAATGATCCCACCTGTTCTTATATCCTTACCATTCAAAGTGCTTGTCTTTGTGCTTGCTAACGGTTGGGAATCAGTTATCGTTACACTTGTCAAAAGTTTTGGAGGAAGATAGGAGGAATTATAATGACAATAGAAGTTTTCTTAGATGTTATGAAACACGCTATCCAACTCCTTCTTACTTTGATAAGTCCAGCTCTTTTGGTGAGCTTAGCTGTCGGTTTGCTGATAAGTATCTTTCAAGCGGCTACACAAATACATGAGCAAACTTTGATGTTTGCACCAAGATTGTTGATTGTTTTCTTAACTCTCTTTTTCATAGGTGGATGGATGATCGAAAGCCTTGTGGAGTTTATAAAAGACATAATAGAAAAATATATGTCAATGATATGAGTTTTCAAAAACATTAACTATTTTTCTATGTATTTCCTCAATTTTTTTTGTACCGTCTATTACAACAAAATTGTCATATTTTTTTGCCAAGTTTAGGTAACACTCTCTAACTGTTTTCCAAAATTCTTTCCCCTCTTTTTCAATCCTATCTTTAGATTGCTGTGACATTCTTTCGAGTGCAGTTTCCACAGGAATATCAATAAGAAAAACTATATCAGGATAGACCATATCGGTTGCAAAATTGTTTAACATTTCAACAGTTTCGATGCCTAATCTTCTACCCGCACCTTGATATGCTACGCTTGAATGGGCAAATCTATCCGCAATAACCACAATTCCGTTTTGCAAAGCAGGTTTGATGATTTTTTCAACAAGTTGTGCACGCGAAGCTAAAAATAGCAATAATTCAGTTCTTGAGCTAAGTTCTTCGTCTGAATGTAAAAGAATCTCCCTTATTCTTTCTCCAGTAACGGTCCCACCAGGTTCTCGAACAAAAATGTAGGGAACTTTTCTATTTTCTAAATAGTTGATAAAAAGCTTTACTTGTGTACTCTTTCCACAACTATCTATTCCTTCAAAAGAGATGAACATAACTAACTCTCCTTTCACGAATTATTAGAAAGTCTGAGAAAATTCTATCATATTTCGAGAACTTTTGTAGTATAATATTTTTGTCGGTAACGTTGTAGAAGAAGGAGATGATATAGTGAGGATAGGGATTATTGGTGCAGGAGTTTCCGGTGCCTTGATTGCTCGAGAGCTCTCAAGGTACGACTTAGAAGTCCATATTTTTGACAAGAATTTTGACCCTGGAATGGGAGTTACAAAAGCTAATTCTGCAATTATTCACGCTGGTTACGATGATGAACCGGGAACTGTTAGATCCAAATTTTGTGTTCCAGGTAACGAGCTTTACACTGAACTTTCAAAAGAACTTGAAATAGACTTGAAAAGAATAGGCTCCATTGTTTTAGCATTTAACGAAGATGAACTTAGAACATTGGAAGAACTTTTTCATCGGGGTGAGGAAAACGGTGTCAAAGGCTTGGAAATCTGGGAAAAAGATCAACTTCTTTCTTACGAACCAAATATCAATTCGGAAGTTTTAGCCGGGCTTTGGGCACCAACCGCTGGAATTACAGAACCTTGGATGATTGCTATTGCTGGAGTTGAAAACGCAGTCCAAAATGGAGCGTTCTTCCATAAACACTCCGAAGTTGTTGAAATAGTTACAAAAAATCAAAAAATAACTGAACTGGTCACAAAAGATGGTAAAAGATTCGAAGTTGATGTAATTATAAATTGTGCAGGACTATACGGGGATGTAATAGCAAAAATGGCTGGTGCTCAAGCTCCTGTTTTACATCCCAGAAAAGGTGAGTACATTCTTTTAGACAAACAAGAAATGGGAGGATTTGTTAAAAGCGTACTCTTCCCGACACCATCACTTTTAGGTAAAGGAACTTTGGTAACCCCAACTATTGACGGTGGAATATTAGTTGGTCCAACCGCAGTTGATTTACCACCCGATATCGAGTTTAGGGAAAATACTGCAACAACGTTTGAAGGTTTTGAAACTTTGATTGCAAGAGCGAAAAGAATGACACCACTGATAGATTTTAGAACTTCAATAAAGACCTTCGCAGGTCTTAGACCTGAAAGCCCGCAAAAAGACTTTGTCATAGGACCGACAAACGTTACAGGATTTTTCAACGTAATTGCGATGAGGTCTCCGGGATTAACCGCTGCACCGGCTATTGCAAAATACATTGTTGAGCTCATCCAAGAGAATCTGGGGATCAATTTTGTCAGCAAGAAAGATTTTAATCCTTATAGAAAAAGAATTCCTCATTACGCTGATAAGTCTATAAAAGAGTGGGATGAAGATATTTCTGAAGACAAAATGGCTGGTAAAATAATTTGTTTCTGTAATAAAGTTACCGAAAGGGAAATTGTTGATGCTATCAAAAGTGGTGCGGACACGATAGATGGAATTAAGTTTAGAACACGTGCGATGTTTGGAAGTTGTCAAGGTGGATTTTGCACTCACAGAATTATGAAAATATTAGCCCGTGAACTTGGGAAAGATATCTCTGAAATCACATTCAGAAATCCTGACAGCTGGGTTTTAGACGGGAAGGTGAGAGATTATGAGAACTGAAAAAGTCGACGTTGTGATCATAGGTGGTGGAGCAGCTGGACTTGGTGCCGCACTTTCTTGTGCGCGTGAAGGACTTGAAAAGATTGTTTTACTTGAAAGGGATGAATATGTTGGAGGAGTTCTCAACCAGTGTATACACAACGGATTTGGATTACACTATTTCAGGGAAGAACTCACTGGTCCTGAGTATTCGAGTAGATTGTACAAAATGATAGAAAACTACCCAAATATAATTATCAATAAAGAACAATTTGTCCACAAAATTGACCATAGAAGAAAAGAGATTATTGTCGTTTCTGAAAACGGAGTTACAGTGTATGAAACGAAAGCGCTTATAGCTACAACTGGAGCACGTGAAAGGCCAATGGGTGGAAGTCTACTACCAGGAACAAGACCTGCAGGAGTTTTTACTGCTGGAGTTGCACAAAGATTTGTAAATATAGAGAATAGACTTCCAGGGAAGCGGGCTATCATAGTTGGTTCCGGTGATATTGGGCTCATAATGGCAAGAAGATTAACACTTGAAGGTGTCGAAGTTGTTGCAGTTGTTGAAAGAATGCCTTTTCCAGGCGGTCTTGAGAGAAATATCAGACAATGTTTAAAGGATTTCAATATACCACTTTATCTAAGTCATACGGTTGTAGAAGTTCGTGGAAAAGAGAGAGTTCAAGAAGTAGTCATAGCACATGTTGATGAAAACTTCAGACCTATCCCCGGTACGGAGAAGAGCTTTAAAGTAGATACGTTGGTACTTTCTGTTGGTTTAATTCCACAAAGCACTTTATTCAAGGACTTTCTTAAAACAGATCCATGGTCAAAAGGTATAATGACCACAAGCACTGGAAGAACATCTTTAAATTGGGTCTTTTCGGCCGGAAATTGTGTTACGATATACGATTTAGTTGACTGGGTTACGGAAGAAGGCAGCAACGCTGGAAAATACGCTGCACTTTATGTTAGAAATGGCTTTGAACCTGCAAGATTTGGTGTTGAGAAGGGTAAAAATGTTAACGTTTTGTTCCCGGCTTGGTATGAAGAAGGTTCAAACTTGAATATATACCTTCGAGTTTCAAAACCTATCGAAGAAGGTACGATAAGGGTTATTCAAAGAAACAATATACTTTACAGCAGAAAACACTTAAACCTTATCCCAAGCGAAATGGTATTTATCAAAATCCCAGAGTCAAAAATAGGTACTGGAGATATAACGGTCGAGGTGATACCAGTATGAAAAAGGAAGAGATGGTTTGTATAATGTGCCCACTTGGATGTAGACTTACGGTAGAATTGAGTGATAACGGAGAAATCACCGTCTTAGGTAACAGATGTCCCCGTGGCATTGAATACGGAAAGCAAGAGATGACAGAACCGCTTAGAATATTAACTTCTAGTGTTTTAGTAAGGAACGGAACTGTAAGTCTTGCTTCTGTAAAGACAAAAGGACCAATTCCAAGAGAGTATATTCCACAAGTTATGGAAATATTGAAAAAAACGGTAGTTGAAGCACCGGTTGTCCCAGGACAAGTGGTTGTTGAGAATGTACTTAACACAGGTGTTAATGTTGTTATAACCAGAAGCGTTCCAAGGAGATCTGAGAATGAGTGAAAAACTTTTCATAGTACCAAACGTAAAGTTAGAAGAAGTTAGTATCGACGGATTAGCTTACATTGGTGATGCAGTGTACAACCTTTTTATAAAGTTAAAAATATTTAAGAATATGAAACTTAACGATTTAAACAAACTGATGAATAAGTACCTTTCCAAGCACGGACAAGCTTATGCATTAGAAGTTATTTATCCGTTTCTTAACGAAGATGAATTAGATTACGTTAGAAAAGGTATAAATTCAAAAGGTGCAAAAAAACACGGCAATGATCCGTTTTATAGAAAAAGTACGGGGTTCGAAGTTCTGATTGGCTACTTGTTTTTGACAAATCAAGATCGGTTAGTTGAAATTCTTGAGAAAATACACTTTGAATAATAAAAAAGTGCCGGAGGATTTACCTCCGGCTAATGCCTGTGAATCTATCTGATCCGCCTTTTTAAAACATACTTTAAGAGAAGTTATTTTACACTTTCGATTCCTTTTTGTATCGCTTGCTTGTTGATTTCAATAAGTGCTGCTTTTCCACCGGAAAGTTTCTTTTCTATTGCTTTGTATACACTTTCAACCGGCAATATCTTTGTTGCTCCGACAACTGCACCGAGCATAACCATATTTGCAACCTTTAGGTTACCGAGCTCTTCTGCAATATCGTTACAAGGAACTTTAAAGACCTTTATATCGGTTCTCGTTGGTTCTCTGTCTATAACTGATTGATTCAAGAAAAGATATCCATCTTTTGCAACCGTTCGTTCAAACTTCAAAAGTGATGGTATATTCATTGCAACGATTATTTCAGCGGTATCAACAACTGGTGAAGCAACGTCATCGTCGCTAATAACAACAGTGCAGTTTGCGGTACCTCCACGCATTTCAGGTCCATATGATGGGAACCATGTTGTTTTTTTGTCTTCAAGCATAGCAGCGTAAGAGATTATCTGCCCCATCAACATTACACCTTGACCACCAAAACCTGCGAATATCATCCTGTAAGTCATTGTTCGTCACCAACCTTGTCAACGAATACACCGAGAGGATATTCTGGAACCATGTGTTCTTCCAACCACTTTAAAGCTGTTATTGGGTCAAGTCCCCAGTTTGTTGGACACGTTGAGAGAACTTCTACCATACCAAATCCTAAACCTTTTACTTGTGCTAAGAAGGCTTTCTTTATAGCCTTTTTTGTCTTTTGAACGTCTTGAGGAGTGTTAACCTTTGTTCTTGCTAAGAAAGCTACTCCTCTTGTCTCTTTAATAAGTTCACTTACGTGTAATGGATATCCATCATTTTCAGCTTTTCTTCCATAAGGTGTAGTTGTTGACTTCATACCCAAAAGTGTCGTAGGTGCCATTTGACCGCCGGTCATACCGTAAATAGCGTTGTTTACGAAGATAGTTGTTATTTTTTCGCCTCTGTTTGCTGCGTGAACTATTTCCGCTGTACCTATTGCTCCGAGGTCACCATCACCTTGATATGTAAATATGTATCTATCTGGAAGAGCTCTTTTCATACCTGTCGCAACCGCTGGTGCTCTTCCATGTGGTGCAACTGTTGCATCCATATTAAAGAACTGATAAGCAAAAACTGAACAACCAATCGGTGCAACGGCAATCATTTTTTCGCGTATGCCAAGTTCGTCTATAACTTCAGCAATCAATCTATGGATTATTCCGTGGGTACAACCTGGACAATAGGTGAACTCTTTCTGCGTTAAACTTTCAGGTTTTTTGTATAGTAATTGTGCCATAATCATTACCTCCCAAGAAAGCTTTCGAGTTTTTCGAGTATTTCCGTTGGTGTTGGAACTACGCCACCAAGTCTGCCGTAGTACTCAACTCTTGCATGATCTTTAACTGCAAGTTTAACGTCTTCAAGCATTTGTCCCATATTCATTTCAACATCGAAAATCAATTTCTTACCCTTAGAAATTTCCTCAAGTCTTTCATATGGATAGGGCCACAACGTTATAGGTCTAAATAATCCTGCTTTGATACCTTTCTTTCTTGCTTCGTTAACAACGCTTTTTGCAATTCTTGCCACTGTACCGAATGCTGTAATAACTACTTCCGCATCTTCCAACATATACTCTTCCCATCTTTTTTCTTCTTTTTCTATTTTTTTGTATTTTTCAACCAAAACTAAGTTCATCTTTTCAAGAACATATGGGTCGATATCAAATGATACAACTATATGTTTTTCTCTTCCCATAGCTCCTGTAAGTACCCAACTGCTATGGTCTGGTAGACTATCAAGAGGTCTGAAATCAGGAAATTCAACAGGTTCCATCATTTGCCCGATAACGCCATCTGCTAAAATGATAACTGGATTTCTGTATTTATCAGCAAGATCGAAGGCAAGCCATGTAAGATCAACCGCTTCTTGAACCGTTGAAGGTGCCAAAACTATAGTTTTGTAATCTCCGTGTCCACCACCTTTTGTCGCTTGCCAGTAATCTCCTTGTGATGGTTGAATATCACCAAGTCCGGGTCCACCACGAACAACGTTAACAAAAACGGATGGAAGTTCTGCACCGGCAATGTATGAAAGTCCTTCCATCATCAAACTGAAACCTGGTGATGATGTGGAAGTCATAACTCTTTTTCCTGTACAAGCAGCACCGTAAACCATATTAACTGTTGCTACTTCACTTTCCGTTTGCAAGAATGTTCCACCAACTTCGGGCATTCTCTTTGACATATATTCAGGCAATTCGTTTTGTGGAGTTATAGGATAACCGAAAAACAATCTACAACCTGCTCTTATTGCAGCTTCGCCAATTGCTTCAGTTCCTTTAACCATTACTTTTTCCGCCATTTATATTCCCTCCTCAAGCTTCAACTTCTCTGTAAACGGTAATACAAACATCAGGACACATATTGTAGCAGAAACCACAAGCGATACATTTTTCCGGATATTTTGCTTCGGCTGGGTGTACACCCTTGAGGTTAAACTCTTCGCTAAATCCAATGACTTTCACAGGACAGGCGTTAATACAAAGTCCACATCCTTTGCAGCGTTCCGTATCGATCTCAATTCGTCCTTTTACCTTAGGCATTTTCTTCCCTCCTCACAGCTCCATCTTCAAATATCTTTTGATCGTAAAAACAGGGTATTTAAGTTCTGTTCCGTTTAAATTCAGAAAATCTGGAACAACGGTGAATTTAACGGGAACCTCTAAAATCTCAGAAGCTTTTTCAAGAATTTCTTCCCCTTTCTTAACGATATCGATATTTGTTTCGTAAGAAAGGTTTGCATTATTTATAAGGTAATCAAATTTCAGTCTTGCGACCGCTGAAAGTTCATGATACGTTTTAACTATACCATCAACTGTAGAAGTAAAAGGTCTTTGGATGTTTACAACCAGCGATATTTCAGTATCCGTAAGATATGGTTTTAAATAACCTAATACTATAACACCGCTTTCTTCTCCACCAACGTCTAAGACAGTTCTAAAATTTGGATTTGAAAGATATCCCATCGCTGCACCTGTTATCACCGGTAAATCCGATGTTTTCAATGCACCCGCAGGATAAACAGTCTTTACACCTTGCTTTTCTAAAATATCCGAAAGGTCCCTACTTCGAAAATAAGGTGAGATTATGTCTGCATCGACTAAAGCAACGTTTTCATTTTGCTCTTTTAGATACAAGGCGTAATTAATAGCAAGTTCTGATTTTCCACTTCCAAAAAGTCCAACAAAAGCAAAGTTCTTTTTACTCAATTTTTAGCACCTCTTCTGAATATTTTTTTGCCTTCTCATATCCTTTCAAAACCCTCAAAGCTCCGAGAGCCAAAGCTCTTTCTTCATCTCCACCTGGAAATACCAAAACTTGAGCCAAGAAAGAAGTGTATTCGGTTAACCACTTAACCATAAAGTCTTTGTCATAGGCAAGTCCTCCAGTAAGGACTATAGCATCTATTTCACCTTTCAAAACAGCTGCCATTCTTCCTACCCATTTCGCGATTTGATATGCCATTGCTTTGTAAACAAGTTCAGCGTATTTGTCTCCATTTCTTATTCTGTCTTGAACTTCAAGTCCATCATTTGTACCAAGGTAGTCGACCATTCCACCTGCTCCCTTTATTTTCTTTTTCATTTGGTCGAACGTGTATTTCCCTGAATAGCAAAGGTCTATTAGTTGTGTGAGTGGTAAGGTCCCGCTTCTTTCTGGCGTAAACGGTCCATCACCATCTAATGCGTTGTTGACGTTGACTACTCTACCTTTTCTATGAGCTGCTATCGAAATTCCACCGCCCATATGAACAACAATTAAGTTCACATCTTCGTAATTCTTTCCAAGTTGAGCAGCGGCTCTTCTTGCCGTAGCTTTCTGATTAAGTGCGTGGAATATCGAACGTTTTTTAAACATAGGATGTCCCGTGTATCTTGCTATATCTTCCATTTCATCAACAACAACGGGGTCTACTATGAATGCTGGAATATTAACTTCTTTTGCAAGTTCATGAGCGATAAGCGCTCCTAAATTAGAAGCGTGTTCTCCATTTTTTGCACTTTTTAAGATTTCAAGCATTACTTCATCAACTTCGTAAGTACCGCTTGGGATCGGATCTAAAAGACCACCACGACCAACTATAGCTGAAAGATCTGAAAGTTTAATACCAAGTTCGTCTAAAAATTCTTTCACAATCTGGGCTCTGAATTCGAACTGATCTGTTAGTTTATGAAAAGGTGCAAGTTCCTCAGGAGAGTGTCTCAAAGTTTTCGAAGCTATCATATTCTCATCTTCAAAGACTGCCACCTTTGTACTTGTTGAGCCTGGATTTATAACTAATATCTTCATTTTCCATCACCTACCAACAAACAAGACAGTGCAAGAGAAAGGAGTTTTGTCTCATCACTATCGGCTCTTGAAGTTAGAGCCACAGGGCATTTTGCACCGACGATAGCTGAAGCAACTTTTGCTCCACCCAAAAATACCATCGCTTTGTAGAATATGTTTCCGGCTTCAATATCTGGCATTAAAAGTATGTCAGCATCTCCTGCTACAACACTTTCTATTCCCTTATGTTTGGCTGCTTCAACTGAAACTGCGTTATCGAGTGCAAATGGGCCATCGATAACACAACTCTTTATTTGACCTCTATCAGCCATCTTTGCAAGGATTGCCGCATCAATAGTTGCTTGCATCTTTGGATTAACTACTTCAATAGCACCTAATACTGCAACCTTAGGTATCTCCAAACCGACAGCTTTTTTAGCAACGTAAACTGCGTTTTCGACAAGATGTACTTTCTGTTCGAGATCAGGAGCAACAGTCATTCCGGCATCAGTAACGATTAGAAGCTTGTGATAATTTAGTGTTTCAAAGATGCTTACAAGGGACATCGTTCTTCCAGTTCTGAGGCCGTATTCTTCTTTCAAAACGTTTTTCATTAAATCTCCTGTTTTTATATTTCCTTTCATTAAGAAATGGCATTTTCCTTCAGCAACAGCTTTAACTGCGTCATCACCCGGATTTTTCGATTCAACTAATTCAAATTTCGAAATATCTACCCCAGTTTTTTGTGCTGCTAACTCTGTCTTTTCCCTGTTTCCAAAAAGCACAGGCTCAATTATTCCTTCGCTATAAGCCATTTCAACAGCTTTAAGAACTACATCATCGTCTGCAGATGCGATAGCAACTTTTTTTCTTCCTTGCGATTTTGCAAGCTGGAGTAATTCGTTCAATGTTTTTAGCATTTTCCATCACTCCATTTCTTCGGAGATTCCTCACCTGTTAAAACTCTTAATGCACCATAAGCCAACGCTTCCATTTCCATTTCACCCGGAACTACAAAAATTGGTCCGAATTTGTAAATGTACTGTTTTATCATTTCTACAAAGACATCGCTGTATGCCATACCACCGGTTAACACTATTGCGTCAACCTTTCCTTTGAGAACGACAACCATAGCACCTATTTCTTGGGCAATTTGGTAAGCCATCGCTTGAACAACTTTGTTAGCTTCTTCTGTATGCATTTTCAAAGCTTCTCTTAGATCGTTAGTTCCCAAATAGGCAACAAGTCCACCTTTTCCTACGAACATCTTTTTCAATTCAGCCTTGGTATACTTTCCGGAGTAGGCGAGCTTAACTACATCGCCAACCGGTAATTCACCGGTTCTTTCTGGGCTAAAAGGACCTTCATCGTTTGCATTGTTTACATCTATCATTCTTCCTCTTTCAAATGGAGCAACTGATATCCCACTTCCAAGATGTGCTATAACCATATTGAGTTCTTCAAACTTTTTGCCAATCTCTTCAGCTATCATTCTGCCAACGGTTTTCATATTCTGGATATGAGATAAGCTTTTCCTTTCGATATCTTTTATTCCAGACAGCCTTGCTTCGGGAATCATTTCGTCAACACTGACGGGGTCTGTAATAAAGACTGGAATATTTTTCCCAGATAATTTGCTAAGTCTGTGACCAATAATAGCTGCGAGATTTGATGCATGTTGTACTGGAGATTTGTTCTCAAGATAATCGACCATCGTTTCATCAACCGTGAATGTTCCGGATTCAACGGGTGGCAAAATTCCACCTCTACAAGCAATAGCAGAAAGATCGGAGAGGTTTATATTATGTTTTTCTAAAAACTCCAAAATCTGTTTTTCTCTAAGTGGAATCTGTTCGTTAACGGTTTTACATTTGTCAAGTTCCTCAACTGGATGGAATATTGATTCAACTATCTCTTTTGTTTTTCCGTTGAACAATGCAATTTTTGTACTCGTTGCACCAGGATTAATTACCAGTATTTTCATACACCACCAACCCCTTTTTCTTTGCATATTCAACGACAACATCTTTCAATCTCTTTATACCCTCTCTAATCTTTTCTTCAGGTGGCAGACAGAATGAAAGTCTCATCGAAGTGCTTGGAGTATCGTCGGTTGTAAATGCTTGTCCGGGAATGTAATAAACCTTCTTTTCTTTCGCAAATTCAAACATTTCCATAGTGTCAAAACCTTTTGGAAGAGTTAGCCAAACGAAAAGTCCACCTTCTGGTTTTGTCCACTTTACTCCAGGTATATCGGAGAATTCCTTTTCAAGTTCTTCCAACATAACGTTCTTTTTCTTTCTGTAAACCTCTATTGCACCTTTTATTTGTTCAAGAAGATCAAATCTTTCAAGATACTTTGCAGCTATCCTTTGGTTAAGACTTGGACTGCAAAGGTCAGCAGCTTGTTTAGCTATCGTAAGTTTTCGAACAAGTGTAGGATGTCCAATAATGGTTCCTATTCTTAAACCAGGTGTTAGTACCTTACTAAATGTGTTCAAAAGTAGCACACGTTCCATCCCGGCTAATGTGAATAAACTTGGTAAGTGCTCTCCTTCGAATCTTAACATTCCGTAAGGATCGTCTTCCACAACCAAAAGGTCATACTTCTTTATGAGATCAACAAGTTTTAATCTCTTTTGGTATGACATAGTAACTCCGGCTGGATTATGGAAATTGATAACTGTGTAGATAAACTTAACTTTTTTGATTTCTCCCTTGTTAGCAAGTTCTTCTAAAACTTTTTCAAGGTAATTAACATCCATACCATCTTCTTCTAAAGGGATTGTTATAAACCTTGGGAAGAAAGTTCTGAACGCTGATGCAGCTCCCAAGTAAACTGGATCTTCGACGATACATATACTTTCTTTATCAAGAAAAATTCTTGCAATTAAATCTAAAGCTTGCTGCGAACCGGTAGTAAAAAGCATATTTTCGTGGGTCAATCCATCAATTCCATAAACTCTGCTGAAAAACTTGGACATCTGCTCGGCTAATTGAGTATCTCCTTCTGTCGTGTTATATTGAAGGGTGTATTTATAATCTTTTTCAATAACCTCTTTGGCAATTTCGGCAAGTTCATGTCTTGGAAAAGTTTCTGGATCAGGAACTCCACCACCAAACGAAATTGCCCCAGGAACCGAAGCGTACTTTAAAAGTTCTCTTATAAGTGAGGATTTTAAGCTTCTTCCAACTTCTGAATACAGGTTTTCGTAATCCATTAGCCACCGCCTCCTTCAATATTTGTACCGCACATATGTTAGCAACAATATGCCACCAAATGTTAATAGGAGGTAGCTGGCATATCCCCCGATTTTACGGTTATATTTTCTTAACCGTTGGTATGCAATTTTTTTCAATATGAATATTTTTGCACGCAAAAAATTGCATAACAAAAATGTTGTATAAGTTGAAAATATGTTGTAAAATATAGTTGTCGCATTTATCACAAAAAAAGGGAGGTAGTGTATTATGGTAAAGAAACATCTGTTGTTAGCTCCTGGTCCAACACCGGTACCTCACGAAATTCTTTTAGAAGGAGCAAAAGAGACGATTCACCACAGAACTCCTGAGTTTGTAAAGATTCTTGAAGAGACTCTTGAAGATATAAAGTACGTTTTCCAAACTCAGAATCCAGTTTACGTTTTAGCTTCATCAGGAACTGGTGCACTTGAAACGGCAATTGTTAACCTTGTGAACCCAGGTGAAAAAGCGATCATTGTTGAAGCAGGTAAGTTCGGTGAAAGATGGGCTGAAATTGCAAAAGCTTACAGAATCAACGTGGTATCAATTAAACTCGAATGGGGAGAAGCTGTAACACCTGAAATGATAAAGAAAGCTCTTGATGAAAACCCGGATGCAAAAGTTGTCTTCACAACGTACAGTGAGACATCGACGGGTACAGTTATTGATCTCGAAAATATAGCTAAAATCACGAAAGATACGGATGTAATTCTTGTCACAGACGCTGTTAGTGGATTACTTGCGGAACCTCTTAAGATGGATGAATGGGGAGTTGACGTTGTAGTTTCAGGAGCACAAAAAGGTTGGATGTTGCCTCCCGGAATCGCATTTATAGCTATAAATGACAAAGCATGGAAAAAGGTTGAAACTTGTGAAAACAACAGATACTATTTCAACTTGAAAAAATACAAAAAATCGGCTCCAGATAACCCTTGGACAACTCCTGTTAACTTAATTTATATGTTGAACAAAGCTGTTAAAATGCTCAAAGAAGAAGGTATCGAAGAAGTTTGGGCAAGACACGCGCTTTATGGTGAAGCGACAAGAGCTGCTGTAAAAGCTTTAGGGTTAGAATTATTCTCAAAGAGACCTGGAAACGTCTTAACAGCTGTTAAATCTCCAGTTCCTGCTGGAAAACTTACAAAACTTATGAGAGACAAATACGGTGTCACAATCGCAGCTGGTCAAGATCAATACAAAGATTCGATGTTCAGAATTTCTCACCTCGGCTATCTAACACCATTTGATATAATTACAGGCGTCACAGCTTTAGAGTTCGCACTTAAAGAACTTGGTGTTGATATACAAGTTGGAAAAGGAGTTTCAGCAGCCCTTGAAGTTCTTTACAAAGGGGTTGTTGGGAAATGAGAGTGCACATAAATGATCCGCTTGACAAAGAAGCAACCGAGAAGTTAATTGCAAACGTCAAAGCGGAAGTTACTTCTTACCACCTTGAAAAAGAGGATTTATTAAAAGAAATCGAAAAGATAGATGTTTTAGTTGTCAGAAGTGCAACAAAGGTTACAGCGGACATAATTGAACCTGGTAAGAATCTTAAGATAATAGCAAGAGCTGGAACGGGGCTTGATAATATCGATGTTAAAGCCGCTGAAGCGAAAGGCATAAAGGTAATAAACACTCCTGGCGCAAACAGTATATCGGTTGCTGAACTTGCGATCGGAATGTTGTTAGCTTGTTCAAGACATATAGTAAGAGGTACAAATGATCTCAGGGAAGGAAAATGGACCAAGAAGCAACTTGAAGGTCACGAGCTTTATAAAAGAACAGTTGGTATAATTGGTTTCGGAAACATCGGAAAAGAAGTTGCAAAAAGGCTTTTAGCGTTCGATATGAGAATTTTAGCTTACGACCCGTTTGTAAAAGAATGCGATATGCCTGTTGAACTCGTTGACCTTGAAACAATTTACAAAGAATCAGATTACATTACAATTCACGTCCCATTAACAGCTGAAACGAAAAATTTGATAAACAAAGAGACGATTTCAAAGATGAAAGATGGAGTTATAATTATCAACTGCGCTCGTGGCGGAATAATCAACGAAGCTGATCTTTATGAAGCTCTCGTTTCAGGAAAGGTTTACGCTGCAGGCCTTGATGTTTTCGAAATTGAACCACCAATTGACGAGCTTAGAATGAAACTTTTGGCTCTTCCAAACGTTGTTGCAACTCCACACATAGGTGCATCGACGTTCGAAGCACAAGAAAGAGTCGGAATGATTCTGGTAGATAAACTTATCGAAGAGTTGAAGTAATTTTTTGATTTGTGTATATTAAGGAAAGTGGATTGATCTACGTTCCATCGATGAAAGAAACCTAGCAAACAGCCAGAAGACTTCAAAGACTGAAACTATAATCTTGCAAAACAGTTCACAAAAAGCGGTGCAATTCGATGCGCACCGCTTTTTTTATTCAAGCAGTTATCATTCTTATGTTACAAGTGTTAAAATTTTTAGTTACAAAATAATTTATAATTCCAACATTCTCACATTTTCGGCAATTTTATTCCATACCATTCTACTGCTTATCACTCTTGACAACCAAGTGCTAACAGAGTATAATATGATTGCAAACGAAAAGAGAAGAAACAGCATCGACGTGAGGAGGTGGGATTATGTTAGCAAGAAGGAGAGAAGACTTCTTTGAACCATTTGTTGAACTTCAAAGGGAGATTGACAAACTTTTCGATGATTTTGTAAGACCATTAAGAACTGTTAGTTATCTTCCAAAAGTAGACGTATACGAAACGGACGACAAAGTTGTCTTGGAATTCGAAGTGCCGGGAGTTAACAAAGAAGATTTGAAGATTTCTTATTCAGATGGTGTTCTCAAGGTCTGTGGTGAAAAGAAAGCTGAAAAAAACGACGAAAAGAGAGACTACAAGATGGTTGAAAGATACTACGGAAAGTTTGAAAGAAGCTTTATACTCCCTGAATACGTAGACCCGAAAAAGATTAGCGCAAAATACACAGATGGAGTTCTAAAAGTCGAGATACCAAAGATTGAAAAGAAAGAAGAAGAGATTGAAATCAAAGTTGAATAAAAAATTACAAAACGTCTGGAGAACTTATTCTCCAGACGTTTTTTTTATAAAAACAATTGTGGTATAATTTCAATGATTAAGTTAAACTTTGCGAGGTGACGTTAGTGGTTTGGAAAATTCTTGTTGTTGATGATGATCCAGTTATACATCAATTTTTCACTATTGCTTTGAAAGACAAAAATTTTCAGGATATCCCTATTTTGTTGTTACATGCTTTTTCAAAAGCTGAAGCAGTAGATATTTTAAAAAATGAAAAAGACATAGCAGTTGCCTTTATAGATGTTGTTATGGAAACTCCGAATGCGGGTCTTGAGTTGGTTGACTTTACAAGAAAAGAGCTTAATAATAGAGAAATTAGAATTATACTTGGAACAGGATATAGTAAATTAATTAATGAATCTCAAACAATTCAAGAATACGACATAAATTATTACTATGACAAGCTAAAACATGATGTAAAAGATCCAAACGAACTTTTGGGAATAATAATGCTGAATTTACGAAACTTTAGGGATATAATAGCAGTTAAAAATTCTCTCTACGCACTTTCAAACATAATGGAAATGAGGAGTGCTTTACAAAAAACGAGTGATTACAGACAACTTTTTAAATTTCTTTTGGATCAGCTTATGACATTTCTAAGTATTAAAACTGAATCTTTTCATCTGGAAGGATTAGTAGCTTTAAACAATACGATTATTGCAACCACACCGGGTTACAGTAACTACTTAAATCTACCAATGCAAAACTTACCTAACTTTCTTACAACTGATTCCAAAAAAACTGTCTCAAGTGATTTTAAATTATCTAAAAATGAAAAATTGTCCGTTATGATTTTTAGTGAGATTGACTTATCTCAAATCGAACATGAAACCATATTGGCTTATTTTTCTTCACTTGTTACAACTCTCGAGTCTTCTATATTGCTTCAAAACCTAAACGAGCAGCAAGTTGTTCTTATTACTAAATTAGCAGAAATGTTAGCTATTCGTTCGTCGGAAACTGCAGAACACGTCACAAGAGTTGCAGAAATATCTGAAATAATTGCAGATAAAATAGGCTTACAAGATATAGAAAAACTAAATCTCGCTGCAAAGTTGCATGATATAGGGAAAATAGGAATTCCTGATAATATATTGAATAAGCCAGAAAAACTTACTGAAGAAGAATACGCAATAATGAAAGAGCACACAGTTATAGGGTTTAACATTTTAAAAGATATACCGTTAGATGTATTTTCACTTTCTCCTGTTGTGGCTTTACAGCATCATGAACGTTGGGATGGTAAAGGCTATCCATATGGTCTTGAAGGAGAGCAAATAGATATCTCAGCTCAGATAGTTTCGTTAGTCGATGTCTTCGAAGCTTTAACACACGACAGAATTTATCGTCCTGGTTGGTCTATGCAAGAAGCGTACGAGTATATAATTTCCAACTCTGGAACACAGTTCAGTCCGGAAATTGTTGAAATTTTTAGAAAGAGTATAAAAGATATTGCACAAGCAAACTTTTCGATAAAGTGATCTAAAAGTTTCTTACTTTGATAATCAAAAGGTCTTTCAAACTAGCTTTGAAAAACTTTTAGTATTTCAGCGTCATTTAATTCTCTCCATTTCCCTTTTTCAACATCTAAAATAAGTTGTCCAATTCTGATTCTTAGAATTCTTGAGTAATTAATTCCTAAGAATTTTGATATATTCTTTATTTCGTGGAACCTTCCTTCAGTTATAACTATTGAAACCATGTTAAGTTCAAGTTGTTTAACCTTTGCAGGGGCATAAGTGGTATCTCCGAAAGTCAATCCATCCTCAACCGTTTTAATCTTCGTTTTTGAAAGTTCAATATTTTCGTTAGAAAAGACCAAGTACTCTTTTTCTATTCTTTTCTTTGGAGAAGTAACCTTGTGTGTATAATTTCCATCGTTAGTTATTAGAAGCAACCCTTCAACATCTTTATCAAGTCTTCCCACGATATGAAGATGCTTTCTGAATGGATGGTCGATGAGTTCAAGAACGCTTACACCATCGTCGTTTGTTGTTGAAGATATATATCCTGACGGTTTATTTAGCTCTATATAAACGTTTCTAAGTCCTACAATAATTTCTCCATCAAGTCGTACGATATCATTCTGATCGATATGAGTACTTGGGTCGGTCACAATATTATCGTTCACACTAACTCTTTTCTTTTTTATTAGCTCTTTTACCTCTTTTCTCGTCCCAACGCCAGCATCAGCCAGAAATTTATCCAGCCTCATCCCATCCCGTCCCTCTCCTTCCATAATCCATCCTCTTCCATCACTTCTCATCTACTCCCATTATCGCCTCTATCACTTTCACAACCCTAAAGTTCTCTTTCACATCATGCACCCTAATGTAATCAACACCGTTCAGTGCACAGTAGGCTGTTATAGCTAAGGTTCCTTCGAGTCTTTCCGATGGTGGAAGCCCGTTGAGTATCATTCCTATCATCGACTTTCTACTGGCACCTATTAAGATAGGATATCCTAACTCTTTAAATTCTTTTATTCTTCTCAAAATTTCTAAGTTATGTTCTAATTTTTTCCCAAATCCGATACCGGGATCAAGTATTACCTGTTCAATTCCTTGCGCTTTAGCAAAGTTTATTCTTTCAATGAAGTACTCTTTTATTTCTTTGACAACATCCTCGTACGTTGGATTTTGTTGCATATCTTTCGGTGTTCCTTTGATGTGCATCAAAATAACTGGTACTTTATTGTCGGCTACGACTTTAACCATATCAGGGTCAAACATCATTGCGCTTATGTCGTTAACTATGTCAGCTCCTGCTTCCAAAGCCTTTTGTGCAACTTTTGCTTTGTACGTATCAACGGAAACTTTTATATTGAAATTTTCCTTTATCAGTTTTATTGCAGGAATCACTCTGTTCAGTTCTTCTTCTAAAGGAACGGGATCTGATCCGGGTCTTGTGCTCTCGCCACCGACATCAATTATCTCAGCACCTTCTTTAATCATTTGGTTAACTCTTTCGAGTAACTCGTCTATCTTCACTCTACTATCTTCGTAAAATGAATCGGGCGTAACATTTATTATCCCCATCACCTTCATTCCCATTCCCTCCCATCTCTTCCCATCAAACATTAAACCTAATCGTTATTATATCTCCATCCTCGATTATGTGGTCTTTACCAACAAGTTTAACAAGCCCAGCGTCTTTAACAGTTTTTTCTGAACCTAATCTCACAAAATCATCGTATTTGATTATTTCGGCTCTTATGAATCCTCTTGCAAGGTCTGAGTGAATCGCGCCTGCAGCTTCAACAGCACTGCTGCCTTTCTTCAACGTCCAAGCTCTGACTTCGTCTTTACCAACGGTAAAGAAAGAAATTAACCCGAACCTTTGATAAAGAGCTCTTGAAAGTCTTTGAATACCTGTTTCTTCAACTCCAAGCTCTCGTAAAAGTTCGTGTCTTTCTTCTTCACTGAGTGAATTAAGTTCCATCTCAAGTTTTCCGCACAGTTCCACGTAAGCGAAATTATTTTTCTCGCACAATTCAACCACTTTTTCTTTTGTTTCATAATCTTTCTTTTCAAATTGTATTTCGTCCATATTTACGACGACGCCGATTGGTTTAATTGTTGCAAATGAAAAACCACCAATCATCTTTCTTTCATCTTCCGTTAGTTCAACAGTGGAGAGAAGCTCTTCTTTTTCCAGTACTGGTTGAAGTCTTTTCAGAAGTTTCAATTCCATCTCTTCTCTTTGCTCGAGTTTCCTTTTTGCGTTTTCAAGTCTTTCGATTCTTGTTAAGACGAGTTCTAGGTCTCTCAATATAAATTCATCAACAGTTGCTTTCAGCTGTTCATACGGAGATTCAACTTCAGGATATGGAACTGAATCATCTTTAAAACTTCTAACTACGATAAGTAAAGCATCAACGTTCTGAATAGCTGAGAAAACCTCGTTTCTTTTTTTCTTGTCGTTCATAACAAGAGCTGGAGTATCAAAAAATTCCAAAGTTGCGTAAGTTGTTTTCTTAGGTTCGAAGATTTTTGATAAATAATCGACTCTTGGATCATGAACTTTTGCACTACCTTTTAAAAGTTCTTTTGAGTAGAGGTCAACTTCTATACCTGTAAGTAAAGAAAAAATCGTCGTCTTTCCAACCTGGCTTAAACCCAAAATACCTATTTTCATCTCTTTTCCTCCTCCTATTCTTTTTCGTTTTCTCCCATTTCTTCCTATCTTCTCCCATTTTGCTATATAATTATAAAAGAATCTTCAAAAAATTAAAGGAGTGATTTTGATAAAAAAGAACCTTTTGATTCTTCCAATCACTTATGTAGTGCTCTTTTTGATTATACCACTTTTATTCTTCTATATCTCTGTTGGAGGTATAGACTTTAGTGTACTTTCACACAACAAAAGCCTAATCCGCTTTACAATTTTACAAGCTCTTTATTCGGCAATTTTAACAACGTTGTTAGGACTTCCCGGAGCCTATTTAGTGTCAAGAACTAAAATGCCAAAGCTTTTGAAAAGAACGATGCAAGTTTTAAGTAGTGTTCCGTTCGTTCTTCCTGGAATTACAATGGCTATGGGGTTTTTCCTTACGTTTGGAAGAAATGGTCTGTACAACAGAATCTTCAATTTGTTCGGTTTCAGAGTTCAGTTCCTCTACACTTTCACAGCGGTGCTTTTAGGACACGTTTTTTACAACTTTCCACTTTTTATTAGAATTGTTGGAAACCACTGGTCTGAGATAGATGGGAACATAATAGAAGCTTCTAAGATAGATGGTGCTGGAAAATTTAAAACCTTTCTTTTTGTAGAACTTCCTCAACTAATTCCTTCAATTCTAAATGCTTTTTTACTTACTTATATCTACTGTTTCACAAGCTTTTCCGTTGTTATGATTCTTGGTGGAGTTAGATATTCTACTATTGAAGTTGCTATCTACACATATTCAAGAACTTTACTTGACTTCAAATCAGCCGCGACTCTCAGTATTTTTCAACTTGTTTTTATCTCTTTTGTTGCCTACATACTCTCTATAAAAAAACTCACTCACAAGGAGAATTACAACTTTCATTTTGAAAAATTCCCAAAATGGGGAATTTTGTACATCGCTTTTGTAGTTCTTTTCGTATTCGTTCCACTAACGTATTCTGTAATCTCTGGGTTTGTAGATTACAACGGAAGATTTTCACTCAACAACTTTAGTTTTTTCAGATACGAAGAGTTTGAAAGGATAATAGGTTCAACTGTTCAGCAGATGATTTTTTATACGTTTCTAATTGCCACCTTGTCAACTTTTCTTGCTCTTTTAATCTCTTTCTTTGCAGGTTATTTTTCAAGCAGGGGATTTAAATTGGGATATTTAATGGTTATTCCCGCAGCGGTTTCTTCGGTTACTATAGCAACAGCCTATTTAAATATCCCGATTCCAAACGTTTTAAAGATTGCATTGGTTCATTCTCTAATTACACTTCCAATAATTTACGGGATTTTGGAAAGCGGTTGGCGTGGGATTTCAAACGAAATTTTGGAAACAGCTAAGACTGAGGGTGCAAGTTTTAAAGAACTGATTCTTGAAATAATACTGCCCGTTATAAGAAGAAGTTTGGCAGTTGCTCTCATTTATGGATTTACAATTTCCGTTGGTGAAACATCTGCGACATTAACATTAGCCGAAAGCCCAGTAACGACACTTTCGATATCGATATTCAGACTCATGAGTACTCGCAACACCGAAATAGCGATGGTTTTGAACACGTTCTACAGCAGTTTCGTTTTGTTTTTATTCGTCTTGATGGAAATTTTTCCTTTCGAATCTAATCTTCGTTCGGATTGACAAAGATAGTTTTAAAATCGTAGTAAAGAACCATCCCGGGTTTTAAACCTTTGACTTTTCTAACATTTTTTATGTAGGTATAGTCGACAGGGACGTTAGTCGAATATCTTGCACGGCTATTCTTTGCACAAATCTTAGCTGCAAATTTTAGAGTATCTTCGTCAACTGGTCTACCGTTGGTCTTTATGATAACATGCGCTCCGGGAATCCCCTGTGGATGTAACCAGATATCTTTATCTGATGCGGATTTTACTAACATATCGTTTTGTCTGTTATTTTTACCAACGTATATTGTGAAACCGTTGTAGATATACTTTTTCGGTTTCGAAAGTTCTTTTTGGCTTTGTATACCTTTCTTTTTGATTAAGCCTTCTTCAATCATCTCTTCTTCTATATCCTTTAGATCATCCAAGTCTTCGGCAAGTTCTAAGCTTTCAAAAAGTTGATGCAAGTACTCAAGTTCGTTTCTAAGAATTTTTATTCTTTCCTGCAAACCTTCGAGTTTTTTCTTTTTCCTTGTGTATATAGAGAAATATTTCGTGCTGTTCTCTATAGCATTTAAGGAGGTTTCCAAAGGTATCGTTATCTCTTCTCCCGTTTCCCAGTCAACCAAGGTAACTTCTTTAGCTCCATAAGGTACTTGGTAAAAGTAAGCTTTCAAAAGTTCACCATATTTTCTGTATTTTTCGTAGTCTTTCGCTTCTTCAATTTCAGTCGAAAGTTTTTCTAACAAAGATTCTTTTTCATCTATGAACTTTTTCACTATGTTTTTGAGATTGTCTTTTTTTTGGATAAACTTATTTCTCTCTTCTTTCTTTTCGAAAAACTCATCGGTACATTTCTTTATTTCTCTACAATGTTTTGAATCTTTGTAGATGTGAATATTAAATGCGGAAATATCTATTGGAAAGTCGTTTTCGTAGAATATATACACTCCAGAATTTTTGTATTCTTCAAGTAAGGTTTTTAAGCTTTCAAGTAAAGCTCGTGGTGAAACAGAACCCTTCAAATCTTCCACTCGTTTAATCAATTCATGTGCTGTTACTTTTGAAAAGCCTTCAATCGATGAGTAGATAGCTTTTTCTAAAGATTCATTAGAATTCAGCATATTTTCAAAATCCTCTAACGTCATTTCTTCTGGACTTTTTTTGTCACTGGTAAAAGCTATAAAATCTTCGCCTGGGAAGATTTTCCTATACCTATTTTCAATTCGTCTAAAAGCTTCCAGTATTTTACCGTTTTCTACTATTATTAGGTTTGAGTGCTTTCCCATTATATCGATATATATTTCAAACAAATGCTTTGTTCCAAGTTCGTCGATTTTTGAAATCTTTATCACAGCTGTTCTTTCGTAACCTAAGGTTTTAAACTCTAAAACCCTTCCGCCTCTCATTCTACTTCTGATAAATTCGGCGAAAGAACTTTTTTCAAATTCTGAACTGATTTTATTCCCAACATACACATATGAATTACTCGGATCAAGTGAAATAAAAAGAGTATCAATATCAAAAACGAAAAGAACCTTGTTTCTGATTACATAAACATTTTTCAAATATTGTCCAACGATTTCTGAATTATCCACAATTTTCTTCATTAAAAAACCATCAAATGGCAAATTTCTCACTCCATTCCTTCATACGTTCAATAGCTTCGAGAGCGAACTCTTCACGTTTCTTCTTTTTTGGAATGTTCACAAGTCCAAAGTTTGCGTACATCGGTTTTGGATCTTCAGCAGTTAAAACGTAATTTAAAACACCGTAGCACATTGTGTTTTCAGGAAGAGTTACGGGTTCTTTGTTAGTTAGAATTCTTGAAATATTAATCCCAACGTACAGTCCTGCCATTATCGATTCAACGTACCCTTCGACACCAACTATTTGCCCTGCCATGAAGATATTATTTCTGTGCTTTAATCTAAGATACTTATCAAGCGATTTGTTCGCGTTTACGTAGGTATTTCTATGCATCACACCGTAACGAAAAATTTCCGCATTTTCAAGACCCGGGATCAGCTGTATTATCCTCTTTTGTTCTCCCCACTTTAGTCGTGTTTGGAATCCGACTAAATTGTACATCGTGCCCGCCAAATTTTCTTTTCTCAGTTGGACAACAGCGTAAGGTTCTTTACCCGTTTTTGGATTATGTAGTCCAACAGGTCTGAGAGGACCGAACAATAGAGAATTAATTCCGCTTCTTGCGATCTCTTCTATCGGTTGGCATCTTTCAAAGAGTAATTTTCTATCGAAATCTTTCATTTCAATAACTTCAGCGTTTACAAGCTCGTTCCAAAACCTCTCATATTCTTCTTTACTCATCGGACAGTTGATATAATCTCCTCTTCCAACACCGTATCTATCACCAAAATAACAGATATCCATATTTATACTCTCAAAACTTACAATCGGAGCTACAGCGTCAAAAAAGTTTAGCATACCACCTGTTTCCTTGGATATCCACTCAAATAGTCCATCATCAGTTGTTGGACCAGTAGCTATAACCCATATATCGTTATCTTTCGGTATTTCCGTAACTTCGGTTTCTACGACTTCAACAAGCCCAGTTTTTAGAAGTTCTTCAGTAACCTTTTGAGAAAATAGTTCTCTGTCAACTGCCAAAGCCTTACCAGCAGGAACGCTTGTTTGTTTAGCTATTCTAATAAGCAAACTATCTAAGACTTCAAGTTCCGCTTTAAGTAAACCTTCGGCATTTTTTAAATCAGTTGATTTTAATGAGTTACTACAGACCAGTTCTGCGAAATAATCGCTTTTGTAAACGGGGGATTTTTTTATCTTTTTCTTTTCAAAAATTCTCACAGGTATACCACGCTTTACAAGTTGCCACGCGCATTCACTTCCAGCAAGTCCAGCACCGACTATGTGAACTTTCAAAATTCTCACCTCATTTCTCAATTTGTACTGTGATATTGTGATATAATTTTACCAGAAACTTAAGAGTTTACAACGACCAAGAAGGGATGGTGAGATTATGAACGTTATGGAGATTTTGGAAAAGAAGAGTGCAATACAATTTCTCGAAGAACTAACTTTTCCTGCATACGTAGTTGATAAAAACCGTCGAATACTGTTTTGGAATAAATCCGCTGAAGAACTAATGGGTTACAAAAAAAAGCAGGTTATAGGTAAAAAATGTGCTGAAAACGTTTTGAACCACGTTGACAGAACAGGAATTCCTGTGTGTATGACAGAACTTTGTCCTCTGTATCGCAGCATGTTAACCGGTCAAACTTGTCAAGTACCGTTCGCTGTTTATGGTTTAACCGCTTCAGGTGAAAGAATTCCAGTTAGTGTTACTGGAATTCCAATTAAAGATGAAGATGGAACCACAGTAGGAGCAATAGAACTTTTCACGGATGCACAAGCTCAAGACAGTGATTTAGCGATGGCTATCAAGATACAACAAGCTTTCGTTCCCGAAAACAACGAACACGCTGAATTTTTCTACAGACCATCTTCAGGGCTCGGTGGTGATATGATTTATTTTAATTATCCTTGGATAGGGATAATAGATATTAGCGGTCACGGAATAGCTTCGGCACTCATAGGGATGTTAATTAGAACAACAATTGATGTAATAGTTTCATACGATCCACCAGTTAGTGGATTTCCTTATCTTCTTGAAAATGAACTAAAAAAGTTTGATTTGAACAATAACTATCTGACAACTATCTTTGGAAAGATTGAAGATGATAAATTTAAATTCGTAAATTGTGGACATCCGTATCCTATTGATTTGACGAAGAAACAACCTTTTGTAACAGAGAATATTCCACCTATAGGAATGGGATTTTTGGAAGATTATGACGAAAGTGTAGCTAACACCTTTGATTTGAAGTCCGGTTCTTTGCTGTTGTACACCGATGGAATAACGGAACAGAAGGTAAACGGTGGACTTCTTGGAACTGATGGGCTATGTGGTTTGGTCGAGGAAGAGCTATCTCTTGAGGATATCTACCTGAGAACAGTTAAAATATCAAAAACTCTTCTCCAAGAAGATGATATAACGATGATAAAGATACTTAAGAAATAGATAAAAGCCAGCTCCCTGTCAAGGAAACTGGCTTTTCCTATACACCCTGTAATTCCTTTTCCTACACATTCTTTCTAAAGTAATCACCGTTTTCATCATGTTCAAGTTTCGTGTATCTGTGTTTTGCCGATTCTGCCATTCTTTCTATTATTGCTTTCAGGTCACTTTCTTTTGAAAGTTCATCTACCAGTTTTTCAAGTTCTCCAACGAACAAGTATTCGAACCCTTTTTCGGAAAATTTTATAAACTCGTTAAACCCTCTTGGGACTTTTGCTCCTATTTTTTCGAGAAGTTTAAACAAATATTCAACAAACACGTCTTTTACATCGCTTTTTCTCTTACATTCCGCAAGTTTTTCACGGTACTCATTTTGTAGTTCGTGTTCGAATTTTACGTAAGAAACCATCTTTTCCATACAACCCCTCCTTTCCCTACTTTAGGAGAGTTTAGAGCTTCTTCCCCTCAAAAATCCGTACCAAATCGCACCGAGTATAGCTAAAATGATACTAACAACTTGAGCTGTTCTGAGAGTTCCGATTCTTAGAGCGTCTAATCTCAAACTTTCGATTATGAAGCGAACTATAGAGTACAAGATGAAATAAAGGGCTGTTGTTTCACCGTAGTTCTTTTTTTTCTTCTCAGTGTAGAAATAAAGGAATAAGAATATTAGAAAGTTTGCAATAGATTCGTACAAGAACGTTGGATGGAAATATTCGAAGCTTTCAAAACCAGGCATACGCTTTTCTGGAGGTACATACATCTTCCAAGGAAGATTTGTTGGTGAACCGTATGCTTCGTAGTTAAAGAAATTCCCCCATCTACCAATTGCTTGTCCAAGTGGCAAAACAGATGTTAAAAGATCAAGTCCTTGTATAAATTTGAATTTCTTAGTTATTTTAGTGTAAAGATACGTTGAAAGTATTGCACCTATAATTGCTCCATGAATAGCCAACCCTCCGTGCCAGACCTTGATTATCTCAGATGGGTATCGACTATAGTAAGACCAGTTGAATATCACATAGTATGTACGTGCACCGATGATACCGAATATAATGCCTAATATGAGAGCTTCATCGAGTGCTTCTGGTGGGATGGAGTATAGCTTCAGTCTTCTTCTTGCTAAGAAATATGATGTTAAAATTCCGCAAGCGATACATAAGCTATACCAGCGGAGTTTCGAAGGTCCGATAGCGAAAAGGTAATCTCTAACGATTAAGTTTCCAGAAAATACATTTTTTAGGAAAAAGAACAATGCAGTTGCCATAAGAATAGTGAGTATAATGATTATTACGTGCTTTGCCTTCACTTAAAGCTCCCCTTTCTTTCTTTTTCGTAAGTCTTTTTCCCAAAGTTGGGAATAAACGTAACTTTTCTTTGCAAGTTCTTCTTTGATTTCATCAGAGAAAGGAACACGTCTCCAAAAAATTTCTCTGACTTCTTTTTCAAGTTTTTGAATACCTGAAACTTCTTTTGTTGTCCAGAGTAGGTAATTCTTGACAAAGAGCTCGTTTACATTATCTTTAAACTTATTTTCTTGCGTGTATATATAAAACTCTCCTGTTAATCCTTCTTCCATCCAACGACCAAAAGAGAGTTCTTTCTCAAGTTTCCAACGGTATTCACCGAAAGCTATAAAGAACGGCTCTAATCCTTTTCTTGAATAAAGTGGTACAGCTAATCTTCCTCTTCCGTAGATATTGTTCCCTTCTATTGGTTCCCAACAAATTCCAGTCTCACCGTAGCATGGGGCGATAATAACATACGGTGGCATAAATATTTCTGTTCCTTTGATATTTCTAGTCAGAGTTGTTGGGTCTATTTTTCTGAATTTTTCGAACATTTCTATTGTTTTTGACTTTTCAAAGATAAAATTTGCTTCTTTCAAAAACATCGAAGTTAACGCAGGGTAACTCAAACCCACTTTTCCAACCAGTTTCTTTATCATTTGACGTATAACGTTATGTTCTGTAAACTCTTCAGGTGTAGACTTTGGGGTTCCAGTAGGTTTTGGTTGATTTTTGAGAGTATGAATTGTTTCGAAAAGATTTTTTATTTCACTGTCAAGTTTTCTCAAATTTACGAGAGTTTTTTGAACTTCATCCATTATTGCGTAAATACCGCTTGTGTATGGACCTTTCCATTGGATACCTTTTACAAGTTCTCGAAGTCTTTCTTCCAAGATAGTTCTTTCGTAAAGTTTTCGTTCATACTCTTTTTCTATCATCTCAATGTTGATAACTTGCGGTCCTTGAGAGCTTTGAATAACTTCTTCAAAAGTTGAACGTCTTATCTTTCCTTCTTTTACTGCAATTAACCACTCATCAACATAGAAAAACGTATCAGAATCAACGTCCTGAACTAACTTTTTGATTATTTCACCGTCTGATGGTTTTACATACCGTATATCTATCAATCCTGTTCTTAAAAAAATCTTCTGTTCCTTCGGTGAATCTTTTACTATTTTTCTTGCAACATCAAGATAGACTTCAAAATAAAGCCTTTCAAACTCAGCTTTGTAGTCTTGAAAGTTTTCTTCATGGAGCCTTTTTACATTGAGGAACTCTTCTTTAAGTCCTTCATCGACCGTGCTTAAAACTATATCCGTAAAATCCATTTCTTCAACCTCTCTTTAGAATTCTAAGAATTTCGTTTTCAAAAATTGTGACGTATATACTTCGTAACTTCCTCTCTTGCGCTTTTTTTAGCATTTTCTCAGCCGATTTAAAAGACGCAATTACCAATAGAACATTTTTAGGAATTTCTTCTAAACTCACTACCGGAGCTCCGAGGTACTTTTTTCCGATTTTTTCAAGATTATCATCAACAAAGCAAGTTATGTGAATTCCTTTGGTTGAAAGCAGTTTTGCCACTTTACCTCCAACGACTCCAGCACCGTAGATACAAACGCTTTCAACACCTGAAAATTCTTTTTCGATACCTTTGAAAATACTATCGATATCAGAATAAAACTCGATTATCTCTCCTATGTATTCCAATCTCAAATAGTTGAGTTTTAGCTGACCTTTTTCAGTCAGAAAGTATTTCCCATTTTCTTTGAAAAGCAATCCTTCAGAGTGAAGCTCTTTAAGATATTTATTTACAAGCGAAGGAACGATACCTGCTTGTGCGGAAAGCTCAGATTGCGAACGAGCACCTTTCGAAAGTTCGTTAAGTATGATAAGTTTTCTATATTCAGGAGACGGTTCAAAGAATTTTTTATTGAATTTGTAAATAAAACTTCCCTCCTCAGATGTCGATTTTTTTAAGCTTTTCGACAAATGAATTTACCTCACTGTTTAGTTTTGATAGAATATCTTGAGTTATCTTTATTGAAGAAACTATTTCTCCTATAGAATCTCTACTTTCAGCGGATATTTTCACAAGCTTGTCAACAGTTTGAGCGTTTGCATTCACAACGCTTTGAATAGTATTAAGTGATTCTCTAACATAGTTTAGTTCTTTTGAAATCTTCTCTGTAAGTAAAACTGTTGAAGTTATTATTTTTTCATTTGACATTAAAGATTCTTTAGCTTCTTTGGCTATATTTCTAACTTGGTTTGAAAGTTCCATTATCATCTCTGAAATTCTTGAAAGCCCTTCTCTGTCAATATTTTGTTTACTTGTTTCTATCGACGAGTTGATAGCTAAGACCGATATGGTATCGGAAATATCTGTTATTTGGTCTGAGAGTTTTGAGATTGTTTCGTTTAGAGATGCTAACTGTGAACTTGAATTTGCAATATTCTCAATGACGTTTGTAAAATCGGCAATTCTTTGCACAATTGTTTCAACTTCTGCATTTGTCTCCTCTAAGTAAGCCGAAAAGTCCTCAATGGATTTGTCAAGTTGAGAGATTGTTTGTCCTGTTCTTTCAGCACCATGTGAGAAAGTATCTATCAAATTGAAAGCATCACTAATTCTTTCTTTTACGTTATCAGCAAAATTCTGACTTTCTTTAACTTGCTTTTTAGGATTTCGCATTGAAAGTTCAGTAGTAACAAAAGATATTATTAACGCCAAAATCGCAACGAGTGGTATCGAAAAATACAGAACGGTTCTGAAGCCTTGCCTAATGTCAGCCATAAGTTCTTTTTCGGTAACTGCACGAGCTAAAAAGTAGTTACTGGTTTGAGCAAAAGCAACGTAAATTTTGTCTCCATTGTAGACATAAGAGTACACACCAGATTTTTTTGTTACTATAGTTTTATATAAATCTTCTAACCCCTCTTTAACAAGATTAAGCCCGATTCTTTCTTTTATCGTATGAACTATAGTATTTCCTTCTCTGTCGATTATGTAAAAGTAGCCAAAATCAGGCTTATTTTGCAGTGCAAGAATAATGGAATTTTCGTCGTTTAAGGCTAAAGTTTTAACTTCATCTTTAAAAATTCGCAAAATGTTTTCTTTAGAACTTTTTGAAAGATAAACTGCGGAAACGTATATCGCAAGCATCGTAAAAACGGTTATCACAGCGGTAACGGACAAAGTAATCTTCCAAACAGTCTTCATGTGAATCTCCCCCTTACGATAAAAGATTTCTAATTACTTGAATTAATTTCTCCGGTTTTTCAGCTTTCGAAACAAAGCTGTCTACAGGAATATCCAAAGCCATTCGAATTTGTTCTTCGTTTAGTGTACTAAAAAGAACAACAGGCAATTTTGGATTTTTGGATTTCAAAATCCTTGCAACTTCTATTCCATTGTATTTTGGCATCTCAACGTCTAAAACAGCTATATCGTATCCTTCTTTTTCCAAAGCTTCCTGACCATCGCAAGCTTCAATAACATCAAATCCGTTGAGTTCGAAATATTTCGAAACCATCATTCTTGTTAAATTAGAATCGTCTGCAAAGAGTATAACATATTTTTTCTTATCGCTCCTAATAGATACCTTATGGCTTCTATCGACTTTGATTATCGGTATCGGTGCCACAAAAACATTTTTGACAAAACCTTTTATGTTTTCAAAAGAAGTGTTAATTACCTGTCCCTCAAAGATTCCCAAAACATTATCTATTATAACCGCTGTGTTGAATGGAGTTATAACGCAAAGTTTGTTTGTTTCTGAATAGTTTATTGCTTCGTAAAGCGTGTTCTTGTATCGTACTTTTCCTTCAAAAATAACTGGTTTTTTAATGACTTCTACTATGTCGTCGCTATCGATAGCTAATATATAACCGTTTTTTCCTTCCGCAACAGCAACCTGGACAACAAAAGAACGTACTGGAAGAACGAGAGTAAATGTAGTACCTTTTCCTTTTTCTGTTGTGAACGATACTGAACCACCTATAGAAGCCACAGCAGTTTTGACAGCCTCAAGTCCAACACCACGACCTGCTGAAATGTCTGTAGAATCTCTTGAACTAAAGCCTGGTAAAAAGATAGCATCTTCAGGCTTAATATTTGTCAATCCACGTTCTTCTAACTTCTTTTTGATTTTCTCAAAATCAATTCCACGGCCGTCATCTGAGACTTCTATGAAAAGTTCCCTTCCTCTCATATAAGCTTTTATTGAAACACAGCCCTTTTCAGATTTTCCTAAGGAGATTCTTACATCTGGACTCTCTATCCCGTGAGATATAGCATTTTTAACCAAATGAACAAGGGCATCGAAGATTTTTTGTGAATCACCTTTGTGAACCTTATAGCCTCCAACGTCAAGTTTTAGTTCAACTTGTTTGTTGTTTAGTTGAGATTCTTGCAAAACTAATGCATCGAATCCCTTTAGCAATGTTCTCAAAGGTATGTAAGCTGTTCTTTCTAAAGTTCCTGAAAAGATCTCTTTGAGTTGTTTTATCTCCCTCAAAGCAGATTTCACGTCTTTTGATAGAAGCACATTTTCAATTTTTAGCAATCTAAACAAACTTTCTTTTAAAAACTCTTCTTGCACTGAAAGTGAAGTATCAACCTTTATTTCGGTTTCTTCTAAATTCTTCCCTTCCAAAATGTCTAAGATTTTTTGAAAGTCTTCAGCAGTGATGTCTGTAGTGAAAGACTTTAATTTTTCGCATACGTTTATGAGTCTTACAGCAAAAGGCTTAAAATCAAGTTCGGGATTCTTTTCGTATTCGATAATTATGTCTTCTATTTTGTGAATCAAGTCTCTGAATCCATTCAAACCAACCATACTTGCAGAGCCTTTTATCGTATGAAAGTTCCTTTTCAAATCGATAGATCTTGAGAAATCGTTTTTCTCAACTATTTCAACTAATATTTCCTTTGATTCGTCTAATTTGTTATTTAGTTCTTCAAAAAACATACTGGTGAAATCAAAATCTCCTGTCATTTTAGACACCACCCTATGGTTTTACAATTGGGTAAGTTTGTCCATAAACTTCCAAAATCTCGCCGTCAGTGTTTTTTACAACAGTGCCTACTATGTTCTCAATCTTCTGACATAGATAAGCTTTGCTGCCAACCACAACAAGATAGTTTCCTTCTTGCACAAATATAACAGGAATGACAGTATCCTTAAACTCGGTAAACCCGATATATTCACCTGACTGGAACCTTGTGATATTATTAGATGGCAATATTGATAAGACGTCCGATGTTCTAACGACCAGCTTCTTACCCAAAAGTAAAAATTCACCAACTCGTTCGAATTCTTTTTCTGAGCTTTTAAGTTCTTCTTTTTTCACTTCGTGTGCAAGATCTTCCGCTTCCTTTGGAACTTGAACTTTTGTTATATCGTAAACAAAAACTGTTTCTCCCAAATATTCGATCGTTCCCATGTAGTTTCCAAAGGTTTGAGTTGTTGAAATTATTTTTTCCGACAGTTCGGTTGCTACTCTGTCAAGAAGTCTCGTAACTCCGAACGCAAACTCTGGAAAAACAACAAAATACTTTAATTTTGGCCTCCCTTCTACACTCATATGTGTTACAACCGGATAAAGTTTGCTCTTGTAAATTGCAAATCCATATATCCCAGAATTTGCAGGGGCTTTTAAAAGTTTGTTTGTGATTAGTAGCGTATTTGTACCATCTATTGCAAATCTCAGCATCTTCTTTTCGTCATCTATTTCACAGATAAAATACTCTTTCAAGTTTATCCCCCCTCAATTATACTTTCTAAGAACTTTTTGAAGGTTAAAAGCTCTTCATCAAAGGTGTTTAGAAATAATGCCCGTTTTGTTGATAACAGAGATTCTTGTATTTTTCCCATCTTGAACTCAATAGATGCTTTTAATCTCCAAAGTATGTAACACGTAACGTTCTTGTTTAGAGCTTTCTCGACTTCCTTATAAGCATCTTCCAATTTATTTTCCTTGATGAGTATTTCTACTTTTTCTGTAACGAATTCGATTTCATTTCTGAACAGCTCTTGTATTTCGCGATTAACTCGCCTACCTAAGTCTTTCTTTATTTCTTTCGTCTTCTCTTTCAGGATTGTGTGTTTTTTCGGATGTCCAGTAATTTTTAAAATAGCCGAAGCGTCATCCATAGGTTCGAAATGTTCCAGAAGTTCTCTGTGGTATTCTCCATTTCCAAGGACTATAAATCCGTCTTTATTTAGCATTGTTTTCAACTTTTCTATAACTAAAGTTAAGTTTGAAATGTATATTAACACTCTTCTGATTAAAATTATATCAAATTTTTCATTGCTATCATAATTTTCAATCTTAGAAACTTCAAATTCAACATTTTCTTTATACTCTTTTTTTAACACAAATTTTCCTTCCTTAACATCGAAAATCTCTTTAATTTTTGATTCATCGAGAAACCGTACACTCCAAAACGTATATACGCCTTCTTTAGCACTTTTAATTCTCTCTGAATTAGCATCTATACCTTTGATTTTGTATTTCACGCCATTTTTCTTGAAAAGATAAGCTAAACTATAGACTTCTTCACCTTTTGAACAACCAACTGAAAGAACATTAACAGGTCTGTTATAACTTTTACAAACTTTGACAACCTTTTCAAGAAGGTTTTCGTCTCTGAAAAAATATGATTCTCCGATTGAAAAGTAATTGTAGACCAAAATTTCTAACTCTTCATCTGAAAGAGTTTTTAACTCGACTAAATCGCTGATATCGTTCTTAAATCCTTCTATCATTTTGGGAGTCGGTTTAATGTTGAATTTCTCAAGAATTTTTTCAACATCCATAAAATGTTCCTTTCTTTCATTTTTTCCTTTTAGTGATACAATTATATCACAAAAGCGAGGTGAATTTTTCAAAATGGTAGTTTTTGAAAAAGATATAAAGACACTTTTTACTTGCAAACTAAAATTCAAAAAAGATCTTGAAAAGAATGAATTTCTGGACTATGATAATGGCTTTCTTGTTGGTATAACCGAAGTTTTCGGGGTCAAATTAGTTGCAAGGTGTGAAAAATATTTAAGACACTTAGATGGATACGAACTGATAATTGAAAAACGTGGAAAAAAGTTGACAGAATATCACTACGTCGAATCTGCGTTTTACGGATATGTTCTCACAGAAGCAGGATACAAAATAAATAAAATTACTTATGTGAGTCCCTATTACAGAACTGAAATCAACTGGCAACAGTACGTTACAAAAATGATTTCTGAACTGCAAAGCACACTTTTTGCAAAAGGTTTGGAACCAAAGAAAAACTATATGTGTAGATTGTGTGAATATTCATTCGACTGTTTTGAAAAACTTTCAGAAACTTTTTCAATCAGTGTATTGCATGGCGTAAATGAACCGACAAAGAAAAAAATGGTTGAACACGGTATAAAAGATATTCAAGATATTTTGGTTAAGAAAAGTGAAGTAATAAAACTATTAGGTGAAGTTAAGGGTAATAGAATCATTTCCTTGGCAAGAGCAATTGAACTTAAACAACCTGTTTTAATTACCAAGTTGGATAGGAAGTTGAAGGATGGTTTAATTTTAGACATTGAAAGTCTTCCTGAAGAAGATTTTGATTATCTCTTTGGTATTTTGGATTCTAACGCGTATATTCCGTTTTTTGCTGAGTCTTTAGAAAACGAAAAAGAAATTTTCCAAAGTGTTGTTAAGCACATTAAAAATAGCAATAAGGTCATATATCACTTTCACAACTACGAAATTCAAAGGTTTAGGCATTTAAACAAAAAATATTCACTCGGTTTGAAAGAAGAGTTTTACAAACTCTTTGTTGATGTTTACAAACTTGTTCTGAACCATTTGGCACTGCCAGTTCCTTCTTACTCTCTCAAAACGATTGCAAAGTTTTTTGGATACAATTGGAGAACAGATATAAACGGGCAAAGTGTGATGCAAGTTTTCAAAAAATACTATGAAACAAGAGCTGAAGAGATTAAAAAGTTGATTCTAATATACAACGAAGATGATGTAAGGGCAACAAAATTGGTTTTGGAGAAATTGGTTCAGTTAAGCGAGACCGAATCTGCGTGAAATCAAAATAAGGGCAAGAAATAAAAGATTTGCGAATAAGTAAAAGTAGTCCTTAGTCTTAAACGATAGCTCGAAATATTCACTTCTTTTCGTAACTCCATACCTTCTAGCCTGTAAAGCTAAAGCAACCTCATCCGCTTTCCTAAGTGCGGATACCAAAAGTGGTACAACTAAACTTACAATCCTGTTTATTCTTTTTATTAGTGACTTTTCGTAGTAATCCGCACCTCTCGAAATTTGAGCTTTCATAATTCTGTCTACTTCGTCGAGTAAAATTGGGATAAATCTAATAGCTATAGACATCATAAGGCTGAAGTCTTCACGAGCACTATCTTTAATTCCAAAAGTCTTTAAACCTTTGGAAATTCCACGAGCTATAAGAAGTGGCGGGGTTGTGTAGGTTAGGAGGGAAGAAAAAAGAAAGATAAACACAAGTCTAAGGACAATATAGAGAGCAAGTTCCCAACCCGAGAAGATAAGTTGTATAACACCTGCGAAAAATATTAGAAACCAAAGACTTTTTAAACTTTTTAGATATGTTTTTAAGGGAATGTTTGATAGTTGAACGAGCAAAAAGAAAAACAATACCACTAAAATGTATCCTGTTAACTTGTTTAAAAGCATAATAGATGTTATCTGGAGAAAAACACCAAGTATTTTAGTACGTGGGTCAAGCCTGTGAATCGGTGAATCTTGCGGTATGTATTTACCTATTGTTAATCGCAACTATTTTCCCTCCAAAAACTTTGCGTATCTTTCAACATATTCTCCGAATATTTTCAGTACTTTTGCAATGTAAGTGTTGTATTTATCCTTCCTTCCGTTATAACGTGAAATAGTCAATATAATATCCTGATTGAAAACATTTTTCCATTTTAGATACAAGTATCTATAAGCAATTCTCGTTTGCCAGTCGGGATACTTGATAAGGTCCTGATGGACTCTATTTTCTCTTTTATATTGTCGAACATCTTCGTAAAAGTTTGCAACATAAAAAACCGCATCTTGATGGAGTTGAAAGTACCCGACTGCATTCCCACCATCGCCGTAGACATTCCTAAAACTTGTCTCGGCAAACCCAAGTGCAAGAACGAGAAACGGGTCTATCTGCGGTATGTTTTTTGATTCTTCGACTATAACTTGTGCAATTTTCATAGCATGTTCATTAGGAACTTTATTTTCCAAAAGAACGGTCTCTATAAAATTCAAAAGTTTTCCATCTGAAAATCCGATGGAAAACGAAATTACCGTTAGTAAAGTTATTAGAAACTTTCTCATAGGATTATTGTCAAGGGCAACCCGTCTTTTACTTTGAGTTTTTCGTTGGCACTGCCCTGATTGATAGCGATTTCACAATAAGAAGAACTATCTTCATGGATTAGAATCTGACCTTCATCTACATCTGCGTAAGTTTCAACAACGGGCAAGACATACGTCTTCTTTTCAATAACAACTTTAATCTTTTCTTTGTCAGAAATCCAATCAAAAGGAATATTAGTTTCAATATTTCCGAAACTATCAACGTAGGCAATCTCTCCGTAGATTTCATTTCCAACTCTTTCAGCTTTCACGTAAGGAAGTGAAGCGTAATTTGGAAGGTGAATTCCAAGTTCGTCAAAGATACCTTTCGCTATGTACCCTGCGCAAGGAGCAAAAATATCACGACCATGGAACGTCTTCGAATGCCCAAAATGGTACTTTCTATTTGAGAGTTCGACTATTTTTCTCGGTTGGTATCTTTCCAAAACCAAGGTCAAAAGTCCATTGTCTGGAGCTACAAAGTAATAATCATCCGTCTTTACAGCAATAGGCTTTCTCTTTGTACCAACTGTATGGTCAACGACACAAAGGAAAATCGTACCTTTTGGAAAATAATCAATACTTCTGTCAAGAATGTACATCGCTTGTCTGACAGAGTACGGTCTAATGTTGTGAGTTAAGTCTATTATCTCAGTATCTGTTATATGTCTGATAACACCTTTACATATTCCAACGTAATGACTGTTCCCCCAATCGGTCATAAAGACTATCATAACGTCCCACCTCACATCTTTCAAATCAGATTCCAAAGATAATTTAACCATCCAACGTTCAAATTTACTAACGGCTCTAAAACGTCATCAGAAGGTAGAAACTTCTCATTGTGAAGTCCAACCTTTTCTTGACCAGGAAGTCTAACTCCTGCCCAGTACATTAAAGATGGGTATTTCAGTGAGAAAAATCCAAAATCTTCACCTGTGTATTTCATACCACAATCGATAAATCTAAAACTGGTGCTTTCGATGTATTCTTTGAAGATACTGTATAGTTTCTCATCAACCACAACAGGTGGATAAAAACCACCACGTTGGAGCTCTCCGGAATATTTTTTAGCAAGTTCATTGAGCTTGTTAAAAATCTCAACAACACCATCTATTGTTCTTCCCCTTATCGAACCTTCAACAATTGAAAGGTCAGCAACTGCATTTCTTACGTTACCCGCACCCATTTTTCCAAAACCAGCTATGTAACCTTCAGGAAATTCAAAGCCATAGTACTCATTTAAAAACAGAACACTATTTTTGAGAGCGTCAATACCTTTTTCTCTAAAAGCTATATGTGCCGAGAGACCTTTAAAAACAGCACTTATTTCCATTGCTGATGCAAAAAGTGTTCCCACAGTTGTAGCAACTTCACCAAGTTCGTATTCATCTGTAACGTGCAAAGCGAACGCATATTTGACTTTATATCTCTCTCGCATCTCATCGATAACGTATTTTGCACCGCCTATCGTTTCTTCGGCAGGTTGGAAGACGAAGACATAATTTCCAGGTACGTTTTCTTCAACTATTTTTTTGATAACACCATAGAGGACTGACATATGTACGTCGTGCCCGCAAGCGTGCATATAGTTGTTTGTAGAAGAAAACTCACAACCAGTCTGTTCTTTTATTGGAAGCGCATCAATATCAGCCCTGTAAAGTATCGAAGGTTTTGTTCTATCTCGTTCCAAGTAGACAATTAACCCTGTTTTAGCGATTTTGATAGGTGTTATTCCAAGTTCTTTTAGAGCATTTTCTAAAATTTCCTGTGTTTTATACTCGTTGAAGGCAAGTTCTGGATTTTGATGCAGAAGATGCCTAAGATTGACTGGATCCATCACGAACACCTCTTAATGATTGTTTTTAGTAATTATACCATAAATTTTGGAAGTTATGGAATATTGGGAAGGTTTAGCGGGGGTAAATAAAAAAAATGGTCTGGGCGGTGGGACTTGAACCCACGACCTCCAGATCCCGATTCTGGCGTTCTAGCCAACTGAACTACGCCCAGACGACAGTTATTATTTTACCAAACAAAGGAATTTTTTCAAGTGTTTTTCTTTAGAGACATCAGCCACATTATTATTCCAACAACAAGTAAAACAATTGTTCCGGCAAAACTCACCCATTTTGCAGTGTTAAAAATACTAGCAAAAATCCAAAATGTACGAAAATTAAAATCTGAACTTGTAAAATTCGATGCTAAAATCAAAGTGCCATTTTCCAAGATATCGAATATACCAGAGGTTAGTGGAATAAAAAAATAGAAACAATGATGTACTTCAAGTTTGTTTACATAGATTAAGACGTATAATGCCCAAAAAGAGAGTGCATAACTCATCGCAAAGAAGATATCAATCACGTGCAAAATAATAAAATCAACTTGTGCTTTTTCTTTTACTTTTAATAGATATGTTCTAAAATAATCACCACTAAATCCAAATTTTGAGTCTATAACCTGTTCGCCTATCTTTTCGTTTATTTTTTGTCCAAAGGGTCCGAAAATAAAGGAGGAGAGTATTAACGTTATCACAAGCCAAGTAAAGAAAAAAGTCTTTGTTACACCGAATTTGAACTTTGAACAGTCCATACAGCTCACCTTCTTTCCGAGTATGATTTATTATACTCCAAAAATTTAGCAATTTAACTTTTTTGGTGTATAATTTAATAAAAGATTTTGTGGTGATGAAAATGGAATTCGAAAAATTACGTAACTTTATGGTAGAAGAACAGATAAGAAAGCGTGGAATTAAAGACGAGAGAGTTCTCAGTGTACTTTTGAAAGTACCAAGGGAAATCTTTGTACCTGAAAATCTTAAATTCAGAGCTTACGATGATTGTGCTCTTCCTATTGGATTTGGACAAACAATATCTCAACCTTACATTGTAGCCTTGATGACCGAACTTTTGGAACTTAATGGCAATGAGAAAGTTCTCGAAATAGGAACCGGTTCGGGATACCAAACAGCGATATTGTGCGAACTTTCTAAAGAAGTTTACACTATCGAAAGAATAAGAGAACTTTCAGATTTAGCAAAAGAAAGGTTAGATTTTCTTGGATACAGAAATGTAAAATTCTTTGTTGAAGATGGAACATTGGGACTTGAGAAGTGTGCGCCTTTTGACAGGATTATTGTAACAGCAGCAGGGAAATATATACCGGACACTTTAAAAAAGCAGTTAGCTAACAACGGAATAATAGTTGCTCCCATTGGAGAAAGATTCTTTCAGATTTTGGTTAAGCTTATAAAACACGGGGATATCTTTGACACATATAAAATAACTGGTGTTTCGTTTGTCCCTTTGATAGGAAAATACGGTTGGGACGAGTAAAAGGTGGTGGGTATGATGAAAAAAGTTGGTTGTCTTACATTTTTGATAGGCTTTATTGTGGTTGCAACTTTTTTTATTTTCGCAATGTCAGTTCCACCTTTTATTTTTCTAACGATATTCTTTATTTTTTATTTCCTTTTGCTTTTCAGAAGCGCGAAAAAAGAATCTAAAGAGTCTTCAACGAGATCTGGCACTAAATTAGAAGAAAACGACGTAGAAGAAGATTCTGGTAAAGAAAAGTCCGATAAATTAAAATCGGAACTTAATGAATTAAACGATGTAATAAAAGCTTTCAAAATTTTGGGACTTTCGATGGATGCTTCCTACACGAAAGTTAATCAAACTTATTACAAACTCGTTCAGAAAATTCGAAAAAGTAAGATGCCTGAAGAAGAACGGCAGAAGAAACTTAAAGAACTTGAAAACGCTTACAATGTTCTTCAGAATTACTATGCAAAAAAATATTAGGTTCTAAATCTTTTCAAAAGTCCAATTTTGAAATAAAATAGTACGAAAGATGACTAACATTCAAAGGAGGTCAAACTGATGGAGTGGGTATACATAAAGGATCTTAAAAACTACGTTGGTAAAGCAGTTGAACTCAAAGGATGGGTAAGAAGATTCCGCTCAAGTGGAAAGATAAGTTTTATCGAAATGAGAGATGGTAGTGGCTTTGTCCAGGTCGTTGTTGAAAGACAAACTGTCGGAGATGAGGTTTTCAACAGAGCTGATAAACTTAGACTTGAATCTTCCTTAATCGTTCAAGGTATAGTCAGAACCGACGAAAGAGCACCTGGTGGAGTTGAAGTCTTAGCTTCAAATGTTATCCCAGTTCAGATACCAACGGAAGATTTTCCGATTCAAAAACCAGACCACAGCATCGATTATTTGATGGAACACAGACACCTTTGGCTCAGAGCGAAGAGACAATTCCACATATTGAGAGTAAGAGATGCTGTAATTAAGGCTATTAGAAAATTCTATTGGGAGAGAGATTTTGTACAAGTAGATACACCTATCTT
>FWWM01000964.1_pt1 | contig 92171 bp, 80 predicted proteins | sample 2228351 | NCBI WGS metagenome assembly FWWM01 (sample SAMEA103939774, study PRJEB20133) | metagenome | reverse complement strand
GTTCGCCGCGGCGGGTCGTGGGGTGGGGCGGGTGCGGGCGTCCATCTCCCGCTGGCTCGGGGCACGACGCGCGGTGGCCAGGGAGGCCGGCGCCGTGGCGGCGGAATCCACTGTTCTTTCTGAGGCAGCTCCTGAAGTTGCGCCCGCCGGCTCCCTCCCGCAGGAGGCCGCCACCCCTGCTCCCGTGCCCGCCGGGGTGGCCGCCGTGGGCGGGGAGGCGCAGACGCCGCCGGCGGCGCGCCGCCGGCGCGTGAGGGAGCGCATCGTCCAGGAGTCCCTCCTGCCCGAGCCGCCGCAGGCCTACGAGCTGCCGCCGCTGGCGCTGCTGGGCGATCTGCCGAGGAACGCCCGCGGCCAGCGCGCCGACCCCGCGGAGACGGCGCGGGCGCTGGAGCAGACGCTGGCCAGCTTCTCCGTGGAGGCCAAGGTCGTGCACTGGGAGCAGGGACCGGTGGTCACCCGCTTCGAGGTGCAACCGGCGCCCGGGGTTAAGGTGCAGCGGATCGCCAGCCTGACCAGCGACATAGCCCTGCACCTGGCGGCGCCCAGCGTGCGCATCGAGGCGCCCATCCCGGGCAAGTCGGTGGTGGGCATCGAGGTCCCCAACCAGAAGAGCAGCCTGGTGCACATAAAGGAGATCCTCTCCTCGCCGGTCTTCCAGACCGCCAAGGGGTCGCTGATCATGGCTCTGGGGAAGGACCTCGCCGGGCACCCCATCGTGGCCGACCTGACCGAGATGCCGCACCTGCTCATCGCCGGGGCGACCGGCTCGGGCAAGTCGGTGGCGCTCAACGCCATCATCGCCAGCTTCCTCTTCCGCTACACACCGCACCAGGTGCGCTTTGTCATGATCGACCCCAAGCGGATCGAGATGACCAACTACAACGAGATCCCCCACCTCCTGGTCCCTGTGGTGACAAACCCACGGGCCGCCGCCGGGGCACTGCGGGAGATGCTGCGGGTAATGGAGGAGCGGTTCAGCCGTTTTGCCGAGACCGGGGTGCGCAACATCCAGGCCTACAACGCCCTCACCGACGTGGTCCCGCTGCCGTTCATCGTCATCGTCATCGACGAGCTGGCGGATCTGATGATGGTGGCGCCGGCGGACTTCGAGGATGTGATCGTCCGCCTGGCGCAGATGACGCGGGCCACCGGCATCCACCTGGTGGTGGCCACGCAGCGCCCCTCCGTGGACGTGATCACCGGACTGATCAAGGCCAACATCCCCTCGCGCATCGCCTTCGCCGTGAGCAGCCAGGTGGACAGCCGCACCATTATCGACGGCCCGGGGGCGGAGAAGCTGCTGGGGCGGGGGGACATGCTCTTCCTGCCCATGGGGGCCGCGCGGCCCGTACGCGCCCAGGGCTCGTTCATCTCCGACGGCGAGATCCAGGCCCTGGTGGACTGGTGGCGGGGACAGGGCCGGCCCGTCTTCGACCAGACCCTGGTGGCGGCGGGGCAGGTGGGCGCGGCGGGGGAGGGGAGGGCGGACGACGCGCGCCTTGCCGATGCTGCGCGCATCGTGGTCCGCGCCGGCTACGGATCGGTCTCCCTGCTGCAGCGGAAGATGCGCATCGGCTACGTAACAGCGGCACGGCTGATCGACGAGCTGGAGGCGCGCGGCATCGTGGGACCGGCTCAGGGGAGCAGCCCCCGCGAGGTGCTGGTGGGCCTGGAGGCGCTGGAGCGCCTCCTGCGAGACCAGCGCCGCTCCCCCGAACCTCCGTAGGGCAGGCGAAAGCGCGGGACTTCCGGCTCCGGAGGTCCCGGATACTCCGCAGGAGTCGGGGGTGTTACTCCCGGACGTAGGGGCGGCCCACGGTGCGGGGAAAGCGGCGCCGGCCGATGACCAGGGCGACCACCGCCAGGGTGGTCACGTAGGGCACCATGCTGACAAAGTAGAAGGGGATCCGCTCCTTGACGCCGGGGGTGACGGCGACGGCGTAGGAGAACCCCTCTGCGAAGCCGAAGAGGAAGGCTGCCCCCAGGGCCAGCAGCGGTTCCAGGCCGGCGAAGACCACGCAGGCCAGGGCGATGAAGCCCCGGCCGGCGGAGATCTCCTTGACCACTCCCCCAAACCAGGCCAGGGGGAGGAAGGCCCCGCCCACGCCGCACAGCGCCCCGCCCAGGGTGCTGGTGAGCAACCGCAGCCGGTCCACCCGCACGCCGGCCACATCCGCCGCCTCCGGCTTCTCCCCCACCGCCAGGATGCGAAAACCCAGAACCGTGCGGTGCAGGAGGAGGTGGGCCAGGCCGGCGACGGCCACGGCGGCTATGGTCACCGGGCTGATGCCCCCCAGCGGCGTCCTCAGACGCGGTACCATCAGCTCCTCCGGAAATAGGTGGATTCCGGGGAAGGCCCAGAGGCTGATCAGGAGGAAGGGACCGAATCCCAGTGCGAAGATGTTGAGGCCCATCCCGGCGATGATCTGATCCGCCCGGCCGTAGACGCTGATCAGACCCAGGACCAGCCCGATTGCTGCGCCGGTGACCAGCCCCCCCAGCAGCCCCGCCGTGCCGTTGCCGAAGATCTCCGCCGCCCAGACCCCGGTGATGGCGCTTATCAGGAGGATGCCCTCCAGCCCGATGTTCACTACCCCGGCCTTCTCGTTGAGGCACTCGCCGACGGCGGCCAGCGCCAGCGGAGTCATGGCCAGCAGGCCCGCCTCCAGCAGGGAGAGCGGGTTCAGCCCCAGGCGCTGGAGGGCGTAGGCGAAGACGGCGACCGCGCCCGTGGCGAGGAGAGCGGCTACCAGGCGCCCGCGCGCGCTCACCGTCCCAGCCTCCGCCGGGCCATCGCCCAGAGCTCGGGGACCGCCAGGGTGAGGACGATCAGGCCGTTGATGGCGCGGACGAGCTCCGAGAGGACGCCGGCGTGGTACTCCATGAACCGCCCGCCGTGCGCCAGCGCGCCGAAGAGGAAGGCGGCGAGGATGCCGCCCAGAGGGTGGCTGCGGCCGACCAGGGCGACGCCTATGCCGTCGAAACCCAGGGTGGTCACGTTGCCCAGCGTGGCATAGAGAGACCAGGCGGGAGGCCGGCCGATGATCTGACTGGCCCCGGCCAGCCCGGCGGCGAGGCCGCCGATGGCGAAGCTGAGGAACATCGCCCGGCCGGCGTGCACCCCGGCGTAGCGCGCCGCCTCGGGGTTCTCGCCCGCCAGGCGGAGCTCGTAGCCGGCCCGGGTCCCCCACAGGTACAGGTAGACCGCCACGCAGAAGGCCACCGCCACGAAGATGACGGCCGTCAACGTCGACTCGGCGAAGAGGATCGGATAGCGAGCGGTGGGCAGGGCGGGACGAGTGGAGTCGGCGCGCCCCGCGCCGGTGAGGAAGTAGATGACCAGGTACGTGGACAGGTGGAAGGCGATCCAGTTGCACATGATGGTGGAGATGACCTCGTGGACGCCCCGCCAGACCTTGAGCAGGGCGGGGGGGAGCGCCCAGAGGGCACCGCACAGCATGGCCACCAGCGTGGCCGCGGCCACGTGCATCAGCGGCGGGAGGGAGAAGCTCCCGGCGATGAAGGTGGCGCCCACGGCGCCCAGGTACATCTGGCCTTCCGCCCCGATGTTGAACAGCCCCGCCCGCACCCCCACCGCAAAGGTCAGGCCGGTGAGCATCAGCGGGGTGGCGAAGGCCAGCGTCTCCAGCACGTCCTCCAGACTGCCGAAGGCCCCCACGAACAGGGCCCGGTAGGCGGCCAGCGGGTTGTTGCCGAAGAGGAGCATGAGCAGACCGCCGGCCACCAGGCCGACGCCGATGGTGGCCAGCGATTCCACCAGCGGTCTGGGGAGGCGGAGGCGGGCGCTCACCGGCGTCCCCCCGGGAGAACGCCGCCCATCATCAGGCCGATCTCCTCCCGGCCGAACTCCTCCACCTTCCCCGTGCCGATGAACGCCCCCTCGTACATGACGGCGATGCGGTCGCTGAGCTCCAGGATCTCGTCCAGGTCGGCTGAGACCAGCAGGACGCCCCTACCCTCGTCCCGCATCTGCACCAGCAGCTCCCGGATGTACACGGTTGAGGCGATGTCCAGCCCGCGGGTGGGGTGCATGGCCACCACCAGCACCGGCTGCTTGCTCAACTCCCGCCCCACCAGCAGGCGCTGCTGGTTGCCGCCGCTGAGGCTGCGCACCGCGGCGCGGATCCCGGGAGCGATCACGTTGAACCGCTCCACCAGCTGTCGGGCGTAGGCGAGGATACGGGTCCAGTTCAGCCGGCCCATGGGGCGGAGGAAGACCGGTTCCGCCTGCCTGCTGAGGATGGCGTTCTCGGCCAGGTCGAAGTTGAGAGCGAGGCCGAAGCGGGCCTTGTCCTCGGGGATGTGGCAGACCCCCTGCCGGTAGAGGGCCAGAGGGTGGAGGTGCTGTACGCGGGTGCCGTTCAGCACCAGCTCGCCACCGGCCGGCGGTCGCAGGCCGGTGAGGGCCTGCACCAGCTCGCTCTGACCGTTGCCCTCCACACCGGCGATCCCGAAGACCTCTCCCGCCCGCACGTCGAAGCTCAGCCCCCGCACCGCCACCCTTCCCTGGTCGTTGAGCACGCGCAGGTCCCGCACGGTGAGCACCGGCGCCCCCGGCAGCCGGGCGGCGCGGCTCACCCGGGGGACGATCTTCCGGCCCACCATCAGCTCGGCCAGGCCTTCCGCGGACGCCTCCTCCGCCGCAACTTCCCCCGCCACCTGCCCGGCGCGCAGGACGACGATGCGGTCGGAGATTTCCAGCACCTCCCGCAGCTTGTGCGTGATGAAGACGATGGTGGTGCCGCCCGCCTTCAGCCGCCTGAGAAAGTCGAAAAGGTCGCCAACCTCGGTGGGCGTCAGGGCGGAGGTGGGCTCGTCCAGGATCAGCACCGAGGTGCCGCGGTAGAGGACCTTGAGGATCTCCACGCGCTGCTGTACCCCGATAGGCAGCGATTCCACCGGGACGTCCAGGGGGACCGCGAGGCCGGTCTGGGCCAGCAGCCGGGAGACCCGCTGCTGCGCCACCTGCAACCGCAGCGGGGCCAGGGGCGCGGCCTCCTCCTGTCCCAGTACGATGTTCTGCAGGGCCGTATACGGCGGGACCAGGGTGAAGATCTGGTGCACCATGCCGATGCCCGCCCGCAGGGCATCGTCAGGGTTGCGGAAGTGCACGGGCCGTCCGTCGACCGCCACCTCCCCCCGCGTGGGCCGCAGCAGCCCCGAGAGGATCTTCATCAGGGTGGTCTTGCCCGCCCCGTTCTCGCCCAGCAGCCCGACGATCTCTCCGGGGTGCAGGCGGAAGGAGACGCCGCGCAGGGCCACCGTCCCGTCGGCGTAGACCTTGTGGATGCCGCGCATCTCGATGTGGGGCTGCGCGTGCATCCCGGATCACCGCCCGCCCCGGCGGGCACAGCGGAGGGCGCGGAGCGCAAAGAAACGGGCAGGCCGGCCTCTTCGGCCCTTATCCCGATCCGCCGACCTGCCCCGGGCGGTCACGCCGTGACCGGCCTACCCCAGCTCCTTACGCCACTTCTCGATGTCCGGCTTGGTGATCACCATGGGGACGACCGCCTTCCCATCCCGGATGGCCCGCTCCAGCTCGGCTACCGCGCTCCAGATCCACGACGGCTGCGCATCCCGCATGGCCTTGACCCGGGCCCGGATCTCGGCGGGGGCGGCGGGCAGGACCTTCTTCCCGGTCAGCTTCTGGGCGTTCTCCCCCATCCTGATGAACTCGTCCAGGTCCGCCAGCGTGCTCACGGAGATCCCCTCCGCCAGGGCCCCGGCCACCCGTGTGCCGATGCCCAGGACCAGGACGCCGTTGTTCTGCTTTACCAGCTCGCGGAACCTCCCGTCCCGCACCCACTTGGTGGTGAAGTAGACGCCCTTGTCCACCCGCTTCATCATGCTGGCGATGACGAAACCGGGGTTGATCCAGTCCTGGTTGGCATCCACGCCGATCCAGAAGGGCGGACCCATCTTCAGGCCCCGGGCCCTGGCCACCTCCTGCACGGCCTGGTTTATTCCCAGCCCCAGGGGTCCGGCGATGTTGTAGACGGCGACCGCGTCCTTGGCGTACATCGCCTTGGCCGCCGCGTAGCCCTTGGGGATGTCGCTGAAGGTCCCCGTGTAGGTCCACAGGACGAACCCGGTGTTGTACTTGAAGGCCTTCCCCGGCTGGTGCCTGGCCAGCCACTCGGTCGCCCAGCGGGCCCCCCACTTGTACCCGATCTCGAACTTCCACAGCACGGGGATCTCGATGCCGAAGACTCCGCCGATGTAGGGCTTGTTGTACTGCGCCGCCAGCAGGGCTCCCAGCGCCCCCACCAGGGCGCTGCCCTTGTGCTCCTCGTAGACTACGTCCATCAGGTTGGGGAGGGGGTACTGGGCGGCGTACTTGCTCTTCACGATGGACTGGGCGAAGGTGTCGATGCCGACGAAGTTCTTGGCGGGGAACTTGCGCGCCACCTCCGCCAGAGCGTCACTGAGCAGAAAGCCCACCCCGACCACGAGCTGCACGTCGGGGTCTCGTGCCGCCGTGGTCAGGTTGGGGACGTAGTCCGCCTCGACCTTACTCACCACCTCCACCATGCGCACGCCGAAGTCCCGCTCGGCGTCCTCCCCGCCCTTGAAGGCCATGTCGTTGAAGCTGAGGTCGCCGCGCCCTCCCACGTCGGAGACCACGGCGATCTTGAAGGCTTTGGGGGCGGCGGGTGCGGGGGCCTGCGCCAGGGGCTGAAGCAAAAGGGCACTCAATACCGCAACGAAGACCGGAAGCCACTGCCGAGCTCGCATAGACCTCGCCCTCCTCTTTGGCCATCCAGATTCACTTCGGCCACGCGCGCTGGAGATCCTAAGGAGCATTCCCTGGGTGCTAGTGATGATCCTGCCATATCGCCGCTCCCGATCCGGATTCGGGCCGGCGCATCCCGGAATGGCTGAGTGGGGGCGGGGTCCGGGCACGCAGCGTGCAGGGGAGGTGCCGATCAATGCGAATCAATATATGTCAACATGGACCAGTACGGCGACGGAGGCATTCCATGGTCGTGTGGGTTGAGGAGGAAGCCTATCTCACCGCGGAGGAGGTCTGCGCCCTCCTGGGGGTCAAGCCGCAGACGCTCTACGCCTACGTCAGCCGCGGTGTCCTGCGCAGCTACCGTCAAGGAAGACGTCGGCAGCGGCTGTACCAGCTGCGGGAGGTGGAAGCGCTCCTCCGGCTGCGGCCGGCGCGCGGCGGGCCGCAACGCACGGTCCTGCCCCGCGCGGAGGAATGGATGGGGGACCGTTGACCCTACGGTACGGCGCGCAGCGCCGCAGCATGCGGGCCGCTCAGGCACGCCTCCGGGCGCCGCACTCCGGACAGGCTGGCTGCTGCGGCTTGCCGCAGTCGACACAGAACCTGGCGCCCGCCGGATTGGCGAACCCGCAATGCCAGCAGGAGCTTACGTCCGCAGCCATGGGCTGTTGCCATGGAGTCTACTGCGTGAGGGGGGATTTGCCCAGTGCGGAGTGAAGAATCTCCGGGGGATGGACGGCTTCGCGCCCAGGGTGGTGGTTGCCGGCGGCGCCAACGTCGACATCAAGGCGCGAGCCAGCGGGCCCACCGGAGAGGGGATCTCCACACCGGGACGGGTGCGTGCGGTGCCCGGCGGGGTGGCCCGGAATGTAGCGGAGGTGCTGGGGCGGCTTGGGGCGCTGGCGCGGCTGGCGTCCGTTGTGGGCACCGACGCCTGGGGCGAGTGGCTGATCGCCCGCACCGCCGCCGCCGGCGTGGACACCTCGACTGTGGTCCGCAGGCGGGGACGGACCGGCATCTACGTGACCCTGGACGGACGTGGCGTCGCCGATACAGGCCTCGTCGAAGCCACCCCGCCTGCCGTCTGGCGCCGCCTCCGCCTGGAAGATGCCGACTTGGTGGTCCTGGACGCCAACCCCGCCCCGACGGTTATGCGGGAGCTGGCCCGGCGGGCGCGCCGTCTGGCCCTGGTGGGGACGTCTCCGGCAAAGGTCGTCCGCCTGAGGCCTTTGCTGTCGCGCGCCTGGCTGATATGCCTCACAGAGGCCGAGGCGCGAGCCCTCCTGGGGGCGGCCGGGGAACGCCTGAGGGATGACGAGGAGCTGGCCCGCGCGGTGCAGGCGGCGGGCCCGCAGGCCGTCCTGCTCACCCTGGGGCGGAGGGGACTGGGCCTGCTCAGGGAGGGCTGGACCCTCGCGCCCGCACATCCCGCCCGCGTCGTGAACGCCACGGGAGCCGGCGACACGGCGGCGGGGGTGGTCCTCTTCGGCCTCCTCGTCGGCTGGCCCTCGCAGCGCGTCCTGCCGCTGGCGGCGCGGGCCGCGGCCATGACGCTTGGGGTGTGGGGGAATGTACACCCCCGGGTGGGAAGTGTATGTTCTGGAGAGAGGCCGGCATGACCGCGCACAGCCCGTTTGACGTCAGCGACGAGATCCAGGTGGCGCTTGGCCTGGGTGCCGCGGTGGTGGCGCTGGAGTCCGCGGTGATCACCCACGGCCTCCCCGCCCCGGCGAATCTGGAGGCGGCCGTACGTATGGAACGCGCAGTCCGCGAGCACGGAGCGGTTCCCGCAACGGTGGCGTTGATCGGGGGGCGCGTGCGCGTGGGGTTGACGCAGGACGACCTGACCCACCTGGCAGTGCACGGGGTGGTCAAGGTGGGGCGGCGCGACCTGGCCGTGGCCATGGCCCGACAGGCCAGCGGTGGAACGACGGTATCCGCCACGCTGGCGGTGGCCCACGCCCTGGGCCTGCGCGTGCAGGCCACCGGCGGAATCGGCGGAGTGCACGTGGGCGCGGTGCGCACCTGGGATGTGTCCGCCGACCTGGACGAGCTCGGCCGTCGTCCGCTGGTTCTGGTTTGCTCGGGCGCCAAGGCAGTCTGCGACATCGCTGCCACCCTCGAAGCCCTGGAGACCCGCGGGGTGACGGTGGTCGGCTACCGCACCACCCGCTTCCCGTCCTTCTACGTCGCCGACAGCGGCTATGCGGTGCCCTGGTCGGTCGAGACGGTGGGTGAGATCGCCGCCATCGCCCGGGCCAGGGAGCGCCTGGGGGAGACGAGCGCCCTCCTGGTGGCCAACCCGCCGCCGGCGCAGTGGGCGTTGCCGACGGCGGAGGTGGCCGATGCCGTGGCCCGAGCGACGGTCCGGGCGGAGGGCGAGGGCATCCGCGGGGGGGAGCTCACCCCCTACCTCCTGCACGAAGTGGACCGTCTGACCGGAGGTCGCGCCGTAGAAGCCAACCTGGCCCTGCTTGAGGCCAATGCGGCGCTGGCGGCGCAGGTCGCCGTGGCGTTAACAGAGGAAAGGCTTCCCGCGTAGGCAAACACCTAGGGCGTGCAGCCTCCCTCGGGCTTCGGAGAGACCTTCCGCCGCGCGCGCGAGAAGCGTGGCCTATCATTGGCGGATGCCGAGCGGATGACCAAGATCCGCGCGGCGTACCTGGCGGCGCTGGAGGAGGAACGCCTGGACGTCCTGCCCCCTCCGCCTTACAGCAAGGGCTTCGTGCGCACCTACGCGCGGCTGCTTGGACTGGATGCGGATCGGATGCTGGCCGAGGTCGCCGCGAGGCTTCCTCCGCCTTCCCCCGACCTGGCCGGCCCGGGGGAAATCCCGCTGGAGCCCGCCCAACCCGTCCCTCGGTGGCGCCGCATCGCCGCGCTGCTGCTTTGGGTGGCCCTGTTCTTTGGCATCTACGCCGCCTACGTGGGCTACACGCAGCTGCGGGAGTTCGCCCGGCCGGTGCCCTCCCCGCACCCCGAGCCCTCTGCGCCTGCCCTCGAAGCATCTCCCCCTGCCGCCGTCCCGTCGCCGCCGGTTCCTGCCGAGAGCCCGCCTCCAGCCGTCTCCGGCGTCGCCCTGGTGCTGTCCACGACCGGAAGGTCGTGGCTCAGGGTCGTCGCCGACGGGCAGCGGGTCTTTCAGGGCATTCTCGAGGCGGGCGAGACCCGCACCTGGAGCGCAGCGCGGGATCTCTCCATCCGCATCGGCAACGCCGCCGCCGTGCGGCTCACCGTGAACGGGCGGCCGCTGGGGACGCTGGGTCGGCCCGGCCAGGTGGTGGAGCTGCGCTTTCCCCCCTTTCCCGAGGAGCCCTGACCGTGCGCGCAGAGGTCATCTCCGTGGGCACGGAGCTGCTGCTGGGGCAGATCACCGACACCAACGCGGTGCGCCTGGCGCAGGTGCTGGCGGAGGCCGGCGTCGACCTGTTCTTCAAGCAGACGGTCGGTGACAACCTCACCCGTATCCAGGAGGCGCTGCGCCTGGCCCTCACACGTGCCGACCTGGTGCTGATGACCGGAGGCCTGGGGCCGACCGAGGACGACCTGACGGTGGAGGCGGTGGCCGGGGCACTGGGGCTGCCGCTGCACCGCGAAGCGTCGGTGGAGGAGCAGATCCGGGCGTTCTTCGCCGCGCGCCGGCGCGCGGCTCCCGAATCGGTTTACAAGCAGGCGCTGATCCCCGCGGGGGCGCAGGTGATCCCCAACCGCCGCGGCACGGCCCCCGGAGTGGTCATCTCCCACGGCGGCGCCACGGTGGTCATCATGCCCGGGGTGCCTGCGGAGATGGAAGGCATGGTGCAGGACTTCCTCATCCCCTGGCTGCGGGCCCGCACGGGAGGGGTCGTCATCCGCTCCCGCGTGCTGAAGGTGACGGGGCTTGGCGAGTCCGCGGTGGAGGAGCAGATCCGCGATCTCCTGCACCTGAAGACCCCCACCATCGCCCCCTACGCCAAGCTGGGCGAGGTGCACCTGAGGCTCACCGCCAAGGGCAGCCCCGATGAGGTGCAGCGTGCGCTTGCCGCCGGGGAGACCGCGATCCGGCAGCGCCTGGGCCATCTGGTCTTCGCCGCCGATGAGGAGTCGCTGGAAGAAGTGACCGGACGCCTGCTGCGGGCGGCGGGGAAGACGCTGGCGGTGGCCGAGTCGTGCACGGGGGGGTTGATCGGCGACCGCCTGACCAACGTCCCGGGGAGTTCTGCCTACTTCCTCCAAGGTGTGGTGGCCTACAGCAATGCGGCGAAGGTGGCGCTCTTGGGGGTGGCGCCAGAACTGCTCGAGCGCCACGGGGCGGTGAGTGCGCCGGTGGCCCTGGCCATGGCCCGCGGGGTGCAGCGGCAGGCCGGCAGCGACCTCGCCCTGGGCGTGACGGGCATCGCCGGCCCCACGGGGAGCAGCGCCGAGAAGCCCGTGGGCCTCGTCTTCGGCGCCCTGGTCGACCGGGAGGAGGAGAAGGTGCAGGAGTGGCGCTTTGGAGCGGAGGCGGGCCGCCGCGGCATCAAGCACCTGGCCAGTCAGGCCGCCCTGAACCTGCTGCGGCTTCACCTGCTGCGATAGCGCATGCGACAGCAACGGACGGAGGGTCTCCGGCACCGCATCTTCATCGCCGTGGAACTGGCCGCGGACCTGCGGGAGCGGATTGGCGCACTGGAGAGGGACCTGGAGCGGGCCGGGGCGCGGCTGCGGTGGATCTCCCCGGAGAACCTCCACTTCACCGTGCGCTTCCTGGGCGAGATAACACCGGCGCAGCTGGCTCAGGTCAGGCTGGCCACGCGGGAGGCGGCCTCCGCCTCGGCGCCCTTCCGCCTCGCCCTCCACGGCATCGGCGCCTTTCCCTCTTTGCAGCGGCCGCAGGTGATCTGGGTGGGGGTGCGCGAGGGGAGCGAGGCGCTCGCCGCCCTGTCGGCGCGTCTGGACGCGGCCCTGGCGCGGCACCGCTTCCCTCCCGAGCAGCGGCCTTTCGTCGCCCACCTCACCCTGGCGCGCGTCCGCGACCGCCGGGTGTGGGGAGACCTGGTGCGGGCGGTTAGCGGCTTCCGGGAGGCCGCCGTGGGCACCCAGGAGGTGCGCTGTCTTGCAGTCATGGAGAGCCACCTCCACCCCGGGGGCGCCCGGTATACCCGGGTGGAGGAGGTTCCGCTGGGGCCGGTCTTGAACTCTCCAGGGGTGGACCGCAAGATATAGGGGAAAAACCCGGGTGGGGGCGCAGGACCTGGTGGTATCCCGCTTCGAGGTCAACACCCATGCTATCGGCGGCGGGGGGAGGTTTTTGCAGTGTTGACAAGCGAACATTTGTTTGGTAGGGTGGCCCCACCGGGCCGGGGGAGGCAGGGCGATGAATGAGCGCCAGCGGGCTCTGGAACTGGCACTGAGCCAGATCGAAAAGCAGTTCGGCAAGGGCTCCATCATGAAGTTGGGGGAGGCCTCGGCGAAACTGCAGGTCGAGGTCATCCCCACAGGATCGGTGGCGCTGGATGCGGCGCTGGGGGTGGGCGGCGTCCCCCGGGGCCGGGTGGTGGAGGTGTATGGTCCGGAGGCCTCCGGCAAGACCACCCTGGGGTACCACATCATCGCCGAGGCGCAGCGCGAGGGCGGAGTGGCGGCGTTCATCGACGCGGAGCACGCGCTGGATCCCAACTATGCCCGGGCGGTTGGGGTGGACGTGGACAGCCTCCTCCTCTCCCAGCCTGACAGCGGGGAGCAGGCGCTGGAAATCGCGGAGATGCTGGTGCGCAGCGGTGCCGTGGACGTCATCGTCATCGACTCCGTGGCCGCCCTCGTCCCGCGGGCGGAGCTGGAGGGCGAGATGGGCGACGCCCATGTGGGCCTGCAGGCCCGGTTGATGTCCCAGGCCCTGCGCAAGCTCGTGGGCACCATCAGCAAGTCCCGCACCACGGTCATCTTCATCAACCAGATCCGGGAGAAGATCGGCGTAATGTGGGGATCGCCGGAGACCACCACCGGGGGACGGGCGTTGAAGTTCTACGCCTCGGTGCGCATGGAGATCCGGCGCACCGAGAACATCAAGAGCGGGGAAGAGGTCAAGGGCATGCGGGCGCGGATCAAGGTGGTGAAGAACAAGTTGGCCCCTCCGTTCCGCGATGCCGAAGTGGACATCTTCTACGGCAAGGGCATCTCCCGGGCCGGGAGCCTTCTGGATACCGCGCACGCCCTCAACCTGATCACCCGCAGCGGCACCTGGTTCGCCTACGGCGACATCCGGCTGGGGCAGGGTCGGGACAACGCGCGCGACTTCCTGGAGAACAACCCGGAGCTGGCGCGGGAGATTGAGGCGCGGGTGCGGGAGAGCCTGGGCCTGCCGCGGCGGATCCCGCGCGAGGTGGGAGACGGCCGCCGAGAAGAGGTCGCCGTCAGGCCGGAGGTCAAGCGGGAGGTCGCCGCGGTCAAGGAGGCGGCAGTCAGAGCCAAGGCTTAGATGCCACTCGTCGCGCGCATCCGGCCGGCCGGCCGGCAAGGAGGGCTGCGCGCGGTCACCCTCGCTGACGGGCGGCGCTTCCTCCTGGAGGCGGAGCAGGTGGCCGCCATGGGGCTCTGTCCGGAGACGGAGGTCGACGAGGGGCTGCTGGTTCGCCTCGCCTCTTTGGACGAGCGGGCGCGCGCCCGCCAGGCGGCGCTGCTCCTGCTGCGGTACCGCCTGCGCAGCCGGGCCGAAGTCGCAGCCCGCCTGCGGCAGCGGGGGTTTTCTCCGTCGGTCAGCGACGGCGTCGTTGCCGAGCTGGCTGCGGAGGGCCTGCTGGACGACGCCCGCTTCGCCCGGGCGTGGGCGGAGCACCGGGCCCTGGGCCAGAACGGACCGGCACGGGCGCGTGCGGAACTGCGCCGGAAAGGGGTCGATCCCGCCCTCGTCGACGAGACCGTGCGGCAGGTCTTCGCCGGCCAGGAGGCTGATCTGGCGGCGGCCATTGCGGAGCGGCACCTCCGCCGCCTGAGCGGCCTGCCGGCGGAGGTGCGCCTGCGTCGTCTGGCCGGTCTGCTGCGCCGCCGCGGGTTCTCAGGCGGCGTGATCGCCCTCCTGTTGCGGCGCCACGCCGGGGGCAGGATCGAGATTCCCGGAGAACTGTCCGACTGATGGAGGGAGAGGTAGTCGGCCACCACTCCCCGGGCGCCCAGCTGGCGCTGGATCTTGGGACCGCACCCGGAGGCGACGGCCCGGGCACCGGCGCCGCCGACCGCATCCTGGAGGGGTTGAGCGAGGAGCAGCGGGCGGCCGTGACGCACGAGGAGGGTCCGCTGCTCATCGTCGCCGGTGCGGGGACGGGGAAGACCGCCGTGATCACGCGGCGCATCGCCTGGCTGATCGCCACCAGGCGCGCCCGTCCCGGGGAAATCCTCGCCCTGACATTCACCGACAAGGCGGCGGCCGAGATGGAGGAGAGGGTGGACCTGCTGGTCCCCTACGGGTACACCGACATCACCATCTGCACCTTCCACGCCTTCGGCGACCGCATCCTGCGGGAGCACGCCCTGGAGCTGGGATTGACCCCGGACTTTCGTGTCCTCTCACGCGCGGAGCAGGTGATCTTCCTCAAGGAGCACCTCTTCGAGCTGCCGCTGGACTACTACCGCCCGCTGGGCGATCCCACGCGCTACGTGGAGGCCCTGATCGCCCTCTTCAGCCGGGCCAAGGACGAGGACGTCAGCCCGGAGGAGTACCGCGCCTATGCCGACGGTCTGGCTGCCGCCAGCGCCGCAGAGCCCGAAAACGCGGAGCTGCGCGATGCCGCCACCCAGCAGGACGAGCTGGCCCGCGCCTACCAGGCCTACCAGGCGCTGCTGGGAAAGCACGGCCTGGTCGATTTCGGCGACCAGATCGTCCTGCCGCTGCGCCTCTTTCGCCGGCGGCCGGCCGTCCTGCGCCGGTACCAGGAGCGGTACAGGTACATCCTGGTGGACGAGTTCCAGGACACCAACTACGCGCAGTTCCAGCTGGTGCAGCTGCTGGCGGCCGCGCACGGGAACATCACCGTGGTGGGGGACGACGACCAGTCCATATTCAAGTTCCGCGGGGCCTCCATCAGCAACATCCTGGGCTTCACCGCCGCCTACCCGCAGGCCAGGCTCATCGTCCTCACCCGGAACTACCGCTCGCCCCAGTCGGTGCTGGACGCGGCCTACCGGCTCATCCGGCACAACGACCCCGACCGCCTGGAGGTGCGCAGCCGCATCGACAAGCGCCTCCTCTCCGTGAACGGCAGCGGGCCGCCGGTGAGGCACCTGCACTTCGACACCCTGAGCAGCGAGGCGGACGGGGTGGCCGGCATCATCGCCGAGCGGGTGGCCTCGGGCGCGTACCGCCACCGGGATTTCGCCATACTCGTGCGCAGCAACAGCGACGCCGATCCGTTCCTCCGCGCCCTGAACATGCGCGCTCTCCCATACCGCTTCACCGGGAGCCGCGGCCTGTACAACCGGGAAGAGATCCGGCTGGCCATCGCCTTCCTCCGCGCCCTGGCCAACCCTCAGGACAACCTGAGCCTGTACTACCTGGGGGTCTCACCGCTCTACCTGCTGGACCCCACCGACCTGGCCAAGGCGCTGGCCTACGCCCACCGGAAGAACCGGACTCTGGAGTATGTCATCCGCCATCTGCAGCACCATCCCGACCTGGCGGAGGAGCTCTCCGCGGAGACCCGCGCCGCCCTGGGCCGCCTGCTGGAAGACCTGGAGGAGATGCGGCACCTGATGAGGGACCACTCCACGGGGCGGGTGCTCTATACGTATCTGGTGAGCCGCACCGGCTACATCCGGCGCCTGACCGCCTCCGGCCGGCCGGGCGACGAGGCTCAGTTGCAGAACCTGGCCCGCTTCTTCGACATAGTGGCCCGCTACGGGGAGATTGCCGCCTACGACCGCGTCCCGGAGTTTGTCCGCCATCTGGACGAGCTGATCGCCGCGGGTGACGACCCCCCGGTGGCCGAGGCCGACCCCGACGCCGACGCGGTCAACGTGCTCACCGTGCACAAGGCGAAGGGTCTGGAGTTCCCGGTGGTCTTCCTCGTCTCCTGCGTATCGCAGCGGTTCCCCACGCAGAACAGGGGCGAGCCCATCCCGCTGCCCGACCCCCTGGTCAAGGACATGCTGCCCTCCGGCGACTTCCACCTGCAGGAGGAGCGGCGGCTGTTCTACGTGGGGATGACACGGGCCCAGCAGGAACTCTTCCTCACCAGCGCCCGTGACTATGGCGGGACACGGCCGCGCAAGGTGAGCCGGTTCGTCCTGGAAGCCCTGGACCAGCCGGCGCCCGACGGTGCCCATTTCCGCGCCTCCGCGGTGGAGACGATCCACCGCCACGCGCCGCCGGCGGAGGGGCAGCAGGCACTGTCCGGGATGGTCCCGCAGGACCAGCCCATCGTCCTCTCGTTCCGCCAGGTGGACGACTACGACACCTGCCCCCTCAAGTACAAGTACACCCACATACTGCGCGTCCCCCTGCTGCGCGATCACCGGGTGGTGTACGGCACCGCCATTCACGAGGCGGTGCGGGAGTACAACCGGCGGCGGGCGCGCGGCCAGCCCGTCACCTACGGCGACCTGCTGGCAACCTTCGAGCGGGCCTGGGTGAACGAGGGGTTCATCAGCCGGGAGCACGAGGACCGGCGGATGGAGGAGGGCCGCCAGGTCCTGCGGCAGTTCCTGGACTTCCAGGACAGCCTGGGGGTGCGCCCCACCTTCGTCGAGGCGCCGTTCTCCTTTCAGGTGGGGATGACCCGGGTGAAGGGCCGCTGGGACCGGGTCGACCTGCGGGGGGGCGAGCCGGTGCTCATCGACTTCAAGACCAGCGACGTTCGCCGTCAGGCGGAGGCCGACCGACGGGCACGGGAGAGCCTGCAGCTGGCGGTGTACGCCCTGGCCTACCGAGAAGTCTACGGGCAACTGCCGGCGCGCCTGGAGCTGCACTTCCTCGGCCCCCAGCAGGTGCTGGTGGGGGTGGCGCAGCCGGAGGAAGGGATGCTGGACGACGCCCGGGAGGTTATCGAGAACGTAGCCCGGGGGCTGCGCGCGCAGCACTTCATCGCCACGCCGGACTACTACCGGGCCTGCCGCTACTGCGCCTTCAACTCCATCTGCCCCTACACGGCCACGGGTGATCCGGTTCTCCCGGAGCCGGCCTGAGGGGGCGGTCCGTGATCTCCCTGCTGCACACCGCAGACGTCCATCTGGGGATGGGGTTTCCCGGCCTGGGAGCCCAGGGGCGAGAGCACCGCGAGCAGCTGCGGCGGACCTTCGCCCGCATAGTGGAGCTGGCGCTGCAGCAGCGGGTCGACCTGCTGCTTGTCGCCGGCGACCTGTTCGACTCGCAGCGGCAAAGCGAAGCCACGCTGGCCTTCGTCCGTGAGCAGTTCCTCCGGCTGCGGGAAGGCGGCATCCGCGTGGCCCTGCTGGCCGGCAATCACGACCCCCTGGGGGAGGGGAGCGTCTGGAGCCGGGCGCGGTTTGAAGCCACCTGCGACAACGTCACGCTCTTTGGGACAGAGCCACAGGCCGTCGTCCTCCCGGACCTGGACCTGACCGTGGTGGGCCAGTCGGTGGGACCCGACGGGCCGCAGACTCTGCGGGGCTGGCCGCAGGGGCGGACGACGCGTTTCGCGGTGGGCCTGGCGCACGGCAGCGCCTATCGGGAGGGGGTAGTGGAGACCGGCACGATCCACCCCGCCGACGTGCGGCGGCTCGGTCTGGACTACCTTGCCCTGGGCGACTGGCACACCGCCCAGGCTGTCACCGGAGCGCCCACCCCCGCCTGGTATTCGGGAGCCCCCGAGTTCCTGGCTATGGACCAGGAGGCGGGGCAGGTCCTGCTGGTGACGATCCCACAACCGGGCCAGGCGGAGGTGCGCCCGGTGCGCGTAGGCCGGCGTAGCTACCGGCGGGTAGAGCTGGACGTCACCGGTCTGGACCCCGAGCGGGTGCGCGCGGCGGCTCTGGCGGCGGCGGGACCGGACGTGGTTCTGGACCTGGTGCTGACAGGGATGGTAGCGCCCCAGCGGCTGCCCCAGGTGCGGGAGCTGGAGGAGGCCCTGCAGGAGGTGTGCTTTCGCGCCCGGGTGCGCAACCACGCCACGGTCTGGCTGGACGAGGAGACTCTGGAGGCCTTCCCCGAGCGCACCCTGGTAGGACGCTACATCCGTCTGATGCGCGAGCGGGCGGCGACCGCGCAGGTGCAGGAGCGGCCGATCCTGGAGGAGGCGCTGCAGGTCGGGGTGACGATGCTGCTTGGCGCCGCCGAGGAGCCGTAGTGCGCCTGCTGGCGCTGCGCATCCACCACTTCCGCCGGTTCCGGGAGGCCGTCTACGCCTTCGACCCCCGCCTCAACGTCCTGGTGGGGCCCAACGAGGCGGGGAAGTCCACGGTGCGTCAGGCCATCCTCACGGCCTTCTTCGTCAATCCGGCGACCACGGCCAAGCGGGTGGCGGGCTGGCGCCCCTGGGGCAGCGAGAGCCTGGGGGCCATCGTCCTGGAGTTCGAGGCCGACGGGAGGCGTTTCGAGCTGCACAAGGACTTCGAACACCGCCGCGCGCAGCTGCGGGACCTGCACCAGGGGCGCACCTGGGAGGGAGCCCGGGCGCAGGAGCGGGTGGTGCAGGCGCTCGGCCTTTCCACGGAGGCGCTGTACCGGGCCACGGCGATGGTGGAGCAGGCGGAGATCGCCACCCTGCGGGTCGGGGCCGCCGACATCGGCGCCCGCCTCTCCCGCGTCGTCCAGGCAGGCCCCGGAGACGCGGAGGCGGACGCCGTGCTCAGACGGCTGGAGAGGGAACTCGCCGAGCTGGAGCGGGGGCTGGACCGGCCTGTGAAGAACCCGGGGGTGATCCGCCGGCTGCAGGAGGAGGTGGAAAGCCTCCAGGCACAGCAGGCCGAGCTGCAGCGGCGCATCGCCCGCCTCGACGCGCAGCGGGAGGAGCTCAAGCGGATCCGCGGCGAGGCCGAGGCGGCCGCCCGGGAGCTGCGCGACCGGGAGGCCCTGCTGCAGGCAAACCGCGACTTCATGACGCTGCAGTCGCAGCTAGAGCCGCTCCGGGAGCGGGAGGGCGCTCTGGCGGCGCGGATCGGGGCCATCGTGAAAGGCTACACCCGGCTCCAGGAGCTGGGACGCGAGCTGGAGACCCTGCAGAGCCGCGGCATCCCCGACGACGCCGCCATCGCCCGGCTGCACGCGGCCGGAGGGGCGGTGGCCGGTCGGCGGCAGGAGGTGCAGCGGAGGCAGGAGGAGCTGCGGGCCGCGCACGCGGCGATGGATGCGCTGGGAGCAGCACCCGCTGCGGGCCGGCGGGTGGGGATGATGCTGCCGGGCGCGGCCCTTCTGGTCCTGCTTGGAATTGTGACTGCAGTGCTGGCAGCGGCGCGGGGAGTGACGGTCCCGGTCGGGGTCCTCGTCGCCCTGATGGCGGCGGGAGCTGCGCTCCTCTTCGCCGCCCGCCGCCATCAGGGCAGGGCGGCGGAACTGCGCCGGGAACGGGAGGCCGCCGCCGCACGCCTGGAGGAGATGGAGAGGGGACTGCGCTCCGCCCGTGACGCCCTGGTGGAACAGGAGGAGGCGCTGCGCGCCGCCCTGGCGGCGACAGGGAGCGCCACTCAGGAGGAGGCGGAGCGGCGGCACTCGGAGCTGCGCCGGCTCATACAGGAGCAGGCCGCGGTGCGCAGCACGATAGAGGCGCTTCTGGGCGGCCGGACACTGGAGGACCTGCAGGAGGAGCTCGGCAGGGTGCGCGCTGACATCGCCGGGCGGGAGGTCGTCCTGCAGCGGCCCGAGGTGGCGGCCAAGCGGCTCGGTCCTCTGCAGGTCCAGCAGCTCGAGCGCGAAGTCGGGGATCTGAGCCGCCGGGTACACGCGCTGCAGGCGCGGCGGGAGCACCTGGAGCGGGAGGCGGCGGAGGGGACGCCGGACTACGAGGGGCTGATGGTGGTCGAAGAGCAGCTGGCAGAGCGGCGGGAGGCGCTGGAGGCGGCACGGCGCAAGGCCCGCGTCTGGCGGGCGGCGAGGGACGGGCTGCAGGCGGCGCGCCAGCAGGCCCTGATCCCGGCCCGGCGGCTGGTGGAGGAGCGGGCGGGGGAGTACCTCAGCCTCCTCACGCTGGGAGCCTACGACAAGGTGCGGATAGAGGAGCCGCCGCTACGGGTGTGGGTCTGGGTGCCTCAGGCGGGCAGCTGGCTGGAGCCCGCCGAGCCGTCCCTGTCCCGGGGGACCGCGGACCAGGCCTACCTGGCCGTGCGCCTGGCGCTGGTCGAGGTGCTGGCGGAGGGCAGCCGCCCTCCGCTGCTTCTGGACGACCCGTTCGGGAGCTTCGACCAGGACCGGCTGCGGGCGGCTATGGCCCTTCTGCGGCGGGTCAGCGAGTCCCACCAGGTGCTGCTCTTCACCTGCCGGCAGGAGTACGAGCCTTTTGCCGACCGCGTCATCGCCGTTGCAGAGGGGTCGGGGCCGCAGCTGCCCGGTCCCCTCTGGCAGCCGCCCCCGCCGGCCCACTGACGCGCGAGGGCAAAGAGGGGGATATGCCATTCCTTGACGCCTAAATCTTGCCAGGACTACAATATCAAGAAGCGCTCTGCGCTCATTTCCGCTCGATCGGCAGGTGATGCGCGCGGCGTTCTGAGCAGGTAGAGCAGTCGTCGCCCTGCGCGGGCGGCGTCATAAGCCCGGGTACCCCGGCGGGGTGTCCGGCGAGGAGGTGACCACCCATCGACCCCCTGGTCGCTGGCATCGTCGCTGCGGTGGGTGTGGTCGCGTTCCTCCTTGGATTCCTCCTGCGTAAGAGCGTCGCCGAGGCGCGGATTCAGTCCGCCGAAGCCGCCGCCAAGAAGATCCTGGAGGAGGCGGCCCGCGAGGCAGAGGCACGGAAGCGGGAGGCCCTGGTTGAGGCCAAGGACGAGGCGTTCCGAATCAAGCGCGAGGCCGAGCGCGAGATCCGCGAACAGCGGGCCGAGCTGCAGCGCCTCGAGCGGCGTCTGGTGCAGCGTGAGGAGAACCTCGAGCGCAAGGGAGAGCTCCAGGAGAAGCGCGAGAGACTGATCGCCCAGAAGGAGCAGGAGGTCCAGAAGGCACGCGAGGAGGTTGAAGCGCTCCTCCAGCAGCAGCGGAAGGAACTGGAACGCATCAGCGGGCTGACCGCGGAGGAGGCCCGCGAGCAGCTCCTGCGGCAGGTCTCGGAGGAAGCCAAGAGCGACGCGGCCGCCCTGGTGAAGAAAATCGAGTCCGCGGCCCGCGAGGAGGCCGAGCGCAGGGCCCGGGAAATCGTGGCCCTGGCCGTGCAGCGGGTCGCCGCCGACCATACGGCCGAGGTCACCGTCTCCGTCGTCCCTCTGCCCAACGAGGAGATGAAGGGCCGGGTTATCGGTCGGGAGGGGCGGAACATCCGCGCCCTGGAGAGCCTCACCGGCGTGGATGTCATCATCGACGACACTCCCGAGGCCGTCACCCTCTCCTCCTTCGATCCGGTGCGCCGCGAGGTGGCCCGCCTGGCCCTGGAGAAGTTGATCGCCGACGGGCGCATCCACCCGGCGCGCATCGAGGAGATGGTGGAGAAGGCCCAGCGGGAGCTGGAGCAGCGCATCCGGGAGGAGGGGGAGCGGGCGGCCTTCGAGGCCGGCGTGCACGGCCTGCACCCCGAGGAGATCAAGCTGCTGGGGCGGCTGAAGTTCCGCCACTCCTACGGGCAGAACCTCCTGCAGCACTCCGTGGAGGTGGCGCTGCTGGCCGGGCTGCTGGCCACATACCTGGATGCGGACCCCGTCCTGGCCCGCCGCGCCGGACTGCTGCACGACATCGGCAAGGCCCTCACCCACGAGGTGGACGGCACGCACAGCACCATCGGGGTGGACATCTGCCGCCGCTACCACGAGCCCCCGGAAGTGATCAACGCCATCGAGTACCACCACGGCGACGCCGAGCCCAGCCGCGTGGAGTCCATCCTGGTGGCCGCCGCCGACGCCATCTCCGCCAGCCGGCCCGGGGCGCGCAAGGAGACCGTGGAGATGTACATCAAGCGGCTGGAGAGCCTGGAGCGGCTGGCCACCTCCTTCCCCGGGGTGGAGAAGGCCTACGCCATCCAGGCGGGGCGCGAGATCCGCGTCCTGGTCAGGCCGCAGGAGGTGGACGACCTCTCTGCCGCCGCCCTGGCGCGGGATCTGGCCCGGAAGATCGAGAGCGACCTGGAGTACCCGGGCCAGATCAAGGTGACCGTGCTGCGCGAGACGCGGGCCGTCGAGTACGCGCGGTAGGGCCGGGTGAAGATCCTGATGATCGGCGATGTCTGCGGCCGCCCGGGGCGGCGCATCCTCAAGACGCTGCTGCCCGGACTGCGCCGGGAGTACGGCGCCGCCCTGGTCATCGCCAACGGGGAGAACGCCGCCGGCGGTGTGGGGATCACCGCACAGACCGCCGAAGAGATCCTGTCCGCCGGCGTGGACGTCATCACCGGCGGGAACCACACCTGGCACAAGCGCGAGGCGGCCGCCCTGCTGGACGCGCACCCCCGGCTGCTGCGGCCGGCCAACTACCCACCGGGGGCGCCCGGGCGAGGTGCGCTCACCGTGGAGTGCCCCATGGGACCGGTGGCCGTCCTCAACCTGCAGGGGCGGGTCTTCATGGGGGAGCTGGACGACCCGTTCCGCGTTGGGGCGGACTGGGCGGCGGAACTGCGCAAGAACACTCCGGTGATCATCGTCGACTTCCATGCGGAGGCGACCTCGGAAAAGGTGGCCCTGGGCTGGTACCTGGACGGCAGGGTCAGCGCCGTGCTGGGGACGCACACCCACGTGCAGACCGCCGATGAGCGCATCCTGCCCCAGGGGACGGCCTTCATCACCGACGTGGGGATGACGGGGCCGCGGGACGGCATCATCGGCATGGAGCGACGGGCCATCCTCGAACACTTCCTCACCGGTCTGCCCACTCGGTTCGGCGTGGCCCGCGGCGCGGTGCAGCTGTGCGGCGTGGCCCTGGAGGTCGACGCCGAAGGCCGGGCGCGCAGCATCACCCGCATCCAGCTCCAGCGGGACGAGGCGGCGGGCGATGCGCATTGACCTGCATACCCACACCGTGGCCTCCGACGGGCTGCTCACCGCCACGCAGCTGGTGCGTCTGGCGCGGAGCTGGGGAGTGGGCATCCTCTCCGTGGCCGACCACGACTCCACCGAGAGCGTGGAGGAGGCGGTGCGGGCGGGGAGGGAGGAGGGGATCGAGGTGATCCCGGCGGTGGAGCTGAACACCGACGTCCCGGGGGCAGAGGTGCACATCCTGGGCTACTTCATCGACCACCGGCTGGAATGGCTGCAGGCCCTCCTGCGGCGGCTGAGGGAGGGTCGGCTGCACCGGGCGCAGCGCATGGTGGAGAAGCTGGCCGCGCTCGGCGCCCCCATCCGCCTGGAGCGGGTCCTGGCGCTGGCGGGCGGAGGGGCGGTGGGCCGGCCACACGTCGCCCGCGCCCTGGTGGAGGCGGGGCACGTCAGCGAGACCGCAGAGGCTTTCGCCAGGTACATCGGGCGTAACGGCCCGGCATACGTGGAACGGCTGAAGGTGGCGCCCGTGCAGGCGGTGGAGATCATCCGATACGCGGGGGGCGTCCCCGTGCTGGCGCATCCCGGGTGGCTGGGGGACGAGGCGATGGTGGACGAGCTGCTGGCTGCGGGGCTGGAGGGGATCGAGGCCTACTATCCGGACCACACCCCCGCGATGGTGGAGCGCTACCTGCAGATCGCCCGCAGCCGCGGCCTGCTGGTGACCGGGGGGACGGACTTTCACGGCGGAGACCTTGCCACCCGCGTCCCTCCGGGCAGCCAGTACGTGCCGCCGGAGGCCGTCGACCGGCTGCGGGAGCGGGCCAGCGGACGGCAGCCCACCGCGAGCCCCCCGGCCCTGGAGCTGGCCGAAGAGTAGGGCGGCTGCCGTGGCCGTCCCTCCGGACCCCCGGCTGCGCGACCTCCCGTCGGTGGACCGGGTCCTGCAGCAGCTGGAGGCCCGGGGCTACCTTGAGGGGGTCCCCCGGCCACTGGCTGCCCGATGCGTGCGCCGGGTGGTCGAGGACGCCCGCCGTCGGCTGCTGGACGGCAGCGCGCCCGCCGGCTGGTCCGCCGCCTCCGTCGTCGAGGAAAGCGCCCGCGCCGTGGCCTGGCACGCCCAGGTGCGTCTGGTCCGCGCCGTCAACGCCACCGGCATCATCATCCACACCAACCTCGGGCGTGCCCCCCTGAGCGATGCCGCGCAGGAGGCGGTGCGCGCGGCGCTGGCCGGCTACACCCTCCTGGAGGTCGACCCCGAAAGCGGGGACCGCGGCTCCCGCCAGGTGCACGTGGAGGGCCTGCTGGAGGTCCTGACGGGGGCGGAGGCCGGGTTTGTGGTGAACAACAACGCCGCCGCCGTCCTCCTGGGGCTGGCGGCTCTGGCGGCGGGCCGTCAGGTGGTCGTCTCCCGCGGGGAGCTGGTGGAGATCGGAGGGGCCTTCCGCATGCCGGACGTGATGGCCCAGAGCGGAGCCCGCCTGGTGGAGGTGGGGACGACCAACAAGACCTACCTCCACGACTACGAGCGTGCCATCACCCCGGAGACAGCCCTGCTGCTGAAGGTGCACCGCAGCAACTTCTCCATGACCGGATTCGTCCACGAGGTCGGGGTGGGCGACCTGGTGGCGCTGGGCACCGCCCGCGGCATCCCGGTGATGTACGACCTGGGCAGCGGCGCGCTGGTGGACGTTCGTACCCGGAACCTGCCGCCGGAGCCGACGGTCCAGGAGGCGGTGGCGGCGGGCTGCGCCCTGGTTACCTTCAGCGGCGACAAGCTACTGGGGGGACCGCAGGCGGGGGTCATGGTCGGCCGGTCGGACGCGGTGGACCGTTGCCGACGCCACCCGCTGGCCCGCGCCGTGCGCATCGACCGGCTGGACCTTGCCGCGCTGGCCGCCACCCTGCGGCACTACCTCTCCCCGGAGGAGGCCTGGCGGGAGGTGCCGGTGCTGCGCATGCTGGCTGCAGACCCGCGCGAGCTGACCGACCGCGCCCTGTGGCTGGCCCGCCGGCTGCGCGAGACCCTGGGCGATCGCGCCACCGTCACCTGCATCTCGGCGGACGCCCAGGTCGGCGGAGGCGCGCTGCCCGGCGTGGCGCTGCCTTCCGCCGCCGTCCTGGTCCGGCCCCGAGACGGTGCGGCGGACGCCTGGGCGGCCCGCCTGCGGCAGCGGCGCCCGCCGGTGATGGTGCGGATCCACGAGGGGGGGCTGCTGCTCAACCTGCGCACCATCCTGCCCGACGAGCTCCCCGACGTCGTCGACGCCTTTCGGTGAACCCGCAAGACCACGCCACACCGTCCTCCCCGGCCCCCGCGTACGTCCTGGGCACCGCCGGTCACATCGACCACGGAAAGAGCGCCCTGGTCAAAGCGCTCACCGGCATCGACCCCGACCGCCTGGAGGAGGAGAAGCGCCGCGGGATGACCATCGACCTGGGCTTCGCCCACCTGGACCTGCCCAGCGGTCGGCGGGTGGGCATCGTCGACGTTCCGGGACACGAGCGGCTGATCAAGAACATGCTGGCCGGCGCGGCCGGAATCGACCTGGTGCTGCTGGTGGTGGCGGCGGACGAAGGGGTGATGCCGCAGACGCGCGAGCACCTGGACATCCTCCGCCTGCTGGACATCCGGCGGGGTCTGGTGGTGCTGAACAAGGTGGACCTGGTGGACGATCCGGCCTGGCTGCTCCTGGTGGAGGAGGACCTGGCCCGCCTGACCGCGGGGTCCTTCCTGGAGGGCGCCCCGGTGGTGCCCGTCTCGGCCAGGACCGGACAGGGCCTGGACCGACTCGTCGAGGAGATCGACCGGCTGCTGGATACCATCCCTCCCCGTCCCGCCGACGGTCCGGTGCGCCTCCCGATAGACCGGGTCTTCACCATGCCCGGGTTCGGGACCGTGGTGACCGGCACGCTGTGGAGCGGCCGCGTCCGCCCGGGAGAGACGCTGGAGCTCCTCCCGGGCGGACTGACAGTTCGCGTACGCCATGTGGAGCGCCACGGGCAGCGGATGGCGGAGGTGGTGGCGGGGTCGCGGGCGGCGCTGAACCTGGCCGGCGTGGAGCGCCGGGAGCTGGAGCGCGGCATGGTCCTGGCGACACCCGGGACGCTGACCGCGGCGGTGCAGTTCGACGCCCGCGTGCGCGTCCTGCCTGCCTCTCCGCCGCTGCCGCATCTGGCGCGTCTGCGCCTCTACCTGGCAACCGTGGAGGCCTTCTGCCGCCTGGCCCTGCTCGATCGGGAGAGACTGGACCCGGGGGAGGAAGCGCTGGTGCAGGTCCGGCTGGAGCAGCCTATCGTGGCCGTCCGAGGCGACCGGTTCGTCCTGCGCCGCATCTCTCCGCTGGCGACCCTGGGCGGCGGAGAGGTGATCACGGTCAACCCGCCGCGGCGGCGGCGCGGTGCAGCGGCCGTGGCGGCGGTCGCCGCTCTCGCCTCGGCCGACCAGGACACCCTTGTCCACACCGCCATCGCCGCCCGGGGGCTGGTCGGCGCCGCTGCCCAGGAGCTGGCGCCCACGCTGGGGCAGCACCCGGAAGCGGTGGCCCAGGCCGCGGCCCGCCTGGTCGCGCAGGGCAGGGTGGTCCAGGTCCGTGAGCGCCTGTTCGATGCCGAAGCCGTGGAGCGGGTAGCATCCCGCGTGCAGGAGCTGCTGGCGGAGGCACACCGGCAGATGCCCTGGCGTCTGGGGGTGCCGCGCGAAGAACTCAAGACACGCGCCGCCCCTGGAGCCGACGACCGCCTCTTCGCCGCCGTCCTGGAACGCCTGCTGGCTGCCAAGACGGTAGGGGTCACCCGCGGCCTGGTCCACCTGGGAATGCACCGCCCGGTTTTCACGGCGGAGGAAGAGGGCATGCGCCGGGCCCTCCTGCATGCCCTGAGGGAGGGACGCTTCTCGCCCCCCACGCTCGAGGAGGTCGGTGCGCGCCTGGGCGGCGGGCCGGCCTTCGCCCGAATGGCGCAGTCACTGCTGGAGGAGGGAGCGCTGGTGGAGGTGGCTCCCGGGGTTGTCTTTGCGGCGGAGATCGTCGAGGAGGTCGCGCGCCGGGTGGTCGCCCTGGCGGAGGCTACCGGAGAGGTGACGGTGGCCCAGTTGCGCGACGCGCTGGGAACCAGTCGGAAGTTTGCCCTTGCCCTCCTGGAGTACTTCGACGGCATCCGGCTGACCCGGCGGCTGGGCGACCGGCGGATCCTTGCGTCACCGCCACCGCGGTAGGCCGGCCTGTGGGACGTCTGTCGACGAACCCCGGTGGGACCCGCGCCAGCCCGGTGTCCTGCTATCTCCCCTCGGCCTGCACCGAGCCGGCCAGGACCCGCCACGATACCGTCCACTGGGTGTTGGCCCCCTCGCAGGGGCCCCGGCCCCCAGTCCCTATGGAAACCTCCACCCGCGCGCCGGGCCCCAGCACGGGGAGCTGCACCATCTCGGTGCGGGTCACGGTGAACCTGACGACCCTGGGCGTGGGGGCGGGCTGCGGTGCGGCCGTGGGAAGGGGAGCGGGGGGCTGCACCGCGTTGCGACAGACCCCGCGCAGGGTCAGCTCCAGGCTCAGCCCGGTGATGCGCAGCGGGCTGCGGTTGGTCACGGCGACCGCGCTGCCCCCGGGACGGCCGGCCGCGGGAGGGAGGACTTCCACGTCCACCATCCGATCCAGCAAACCGGCAAACTGCGCCACCTCCTCGACCTGCTGCGTGGTCTCGGCCAGCACTCGGTGCGGCGGGTCCATCGTCCGCACCGTCACGGTGAACCGGGCCACCACCGCCGCTACGGCCGTCCGCTCCTGGAAGCTGCCGGTCCGGCCCGGACCCACCGGGTTGGGGACGACGGCGGCGGAGACCTCGGCCAGGCGGCCGCCGTCCGCGCCCAGGAGGGCAATCTCCACGAAGACCGCGACGGGGGCCCCGCTGTTGACCACCGAGCCCGAGACGACGAAGGTCGAGCCCTCCAGCCGGCCGGTCACCTCCCGCAGGGCCACTCCCGTCGGGGTCTGAGGCGGCGGCGGGGTGGCTTCTGCGGCCGCGGCCCGCGGCGCTGCCCGGGAGAGAGGCTCGGCACGGAACACCTCTATCAGGACCACAGCTCCACCGCTCAGGAGGAAGGCCACACCGTCGAAGGGGTAAAGCAGCCGGACCAGGCCTCCGGACTGGGTGCGCACGCTGCCCGGCGCCTGCTGGTATGCTGTCCGCACCGCCGCCTCGCCGTCGCCGACCCGTACGCCCTGCTGGGTGACGCAGGCGGGGTGGCGGGTGGCAAGGCGGCGCACCACGCCGGAGACGACCGTCACCTGGCTCACCACACCGGAGAAGACGTACGTGACCTCGCCCGGCGCGACGGCGGTCTGTCCCGCAGGCGGGCCCAGCAGACGCAGCATCTCCACCTCATCCATTCCCACGCGCACGGCGGCTATGCCCTTTCCCTCCTGCACCGGGCAGGGGGGCACCGCCCCGGCGGGGACGGAGGGTGCCGAAGGAGAAAGAAGGGTCACAGCGAGTGAGCCCAGGAGGAACGCAACAGCAGGTCGCATCCACGTCCTCCCCATGCGGGACTACCAGCGGCCCACGCCCGCAGGTCGTGATCCTAGTATACTCAACTTCCGACCCGGCCTTCCGGTGCAGGCGGCGGTGAAGCCGCCTACAATACATGGCGGAGGGCAGCGTCCGCTGGTGCGGGCCCCGGTCTTCAAAACCGGTGGGAGGCTCAACGGGTTTCCGGTGGGTTCGATTCCCACGGCCCTCCGCCAAGACCTTTCCACCTGTTGGGGCGGTGTCGTGACCACTGCCGACCGGTATATTCTGCGCGAGATCGGCGGGCCGTTTCTGCTGGGGGTGGGTGCCTTCGTGGTGGTGCTGGCCGGCGATGTGCTCTACGCGCTGGCCAGCCTGGTGGCCGCACGCCGGATCACCCTGGAGGTCCTGGCCAGGCTACTCGCCTACAAACTCCCGGCCATCCTGGTCATCACCTTCCCGGTCTCCACCCTCTTTGGCGCCCTGCTGGGGCTGGCCCGCCTGACGAAGGACCAGGAGCTGCAAGCCCTGCGGCTGGCCGGGCTCAGCCTCACCCGGATCTTCGCCCCGGTCCTCCTCTTCGGCCTGGTCGCCGCCGCGGCCGCATTCTTCACCAACGAGTACTTTGCGCCGTGGGCGAACCGGCAGGCCAACATGCTCCTCCGCCGGGCGGTGCTGGGAGAGGCCCTGCCACAGGTCCGCCAGCAGGTTTTCTTTCGGGGCCCCGGCAATCGTTTCTTCTACATCGAACGCACCGACCGGGACCAGACCCTGCACAACGTCATGGTCTACGAACCGGCGGGTGCGCTGCCCAGGCTGATCACCGCGCGCCGGGCGACCTGGAGCGGGCGAGCGCTGCGACTGGCGGAGGGGGTCGTCCGGGAACTGGATGAAAAGGGGTTCACCCGGTACGAGGCCCGGTTCTCGCGGATGGACATCGCGATCGGCATAGACAGCGAGGCCTTCCTGGCCGGAGAGAAGACGCCGGACGAGATGACCGCCAGCGAACTGCGCCGGTACCTGGCCGCCTTCGGACACCAGGGTGCGGCGCCGGCCTCGGTCATGGAGCTGCACCGCAAGTTCGCGGTTCCGCTGGCGGCCGTGGTCTTTGCGCTGCTGGCCGCGCCGCTCAGCGTCTACACCGCACAGGGCGGCCGCTTCCTGGGCATGGGGCTGACGGTTATCGTCCTCTTCCTCTACTATGCCGTGATGTCCAGCGCCCGGGCGATGGGGGCAGCCGGGGCCGTCTCCCCGGCACTCGCCGCCTGGCTGCCCAATCTCCTCTTCACGGCCGGCGGGCTGGTCATCTGGGCCCGCCAGGACCAGTGGGCCTCCCGCGCCCCGGGACCCACCCGGGCGGGCAGCGTCGGTGCGCCTTCCTAGCCGTCCGGCGGCTTTGCTGATGCTGGCAGCGGCGCTGGTTGCGGGCGCCATCGTCGGATGGCACGCACGCCGCCCTCCACCATCCGCGCTGGCCCCCGCCCCGGCCGCTACGCAGCCCCCGGCCAGCGTGGCGGTAAGGGAGGCCGCGCTCGTGCTCCGCCACCAGGGAGAGAAGCAGGCCGAGGTGACCGCTGACCGGGTCGAGGTGAGCGCCGATGCTCGCTTTGCGCATTTCCGCGGCATCCCCCGGGCCACGATCTACCGGGACGGCGCCCCGGTGCTGCACCTCCGCGCGCGGGAGATCGTCCTGGACCGGCGGACCCAGGACTTCACCGTCCGCGGGGACATCGAGATCCTCTCCGCGCAGGGGGACAGGATGCTCGCGCCCGAAGCCCGCTGGAGCGCCGCGCGGCGCACGCTGACCTTCCCGCGCGGCGTGGAGGTGAAGATCGGGAGGCACCGTCTTCGGGCCGCCAGGCTGGTGGTGGACCTGGCTCTGGAGGCGCTGCAGCTCGAGGGCGACGTGGACGTGACCTTCACTCTGGACGACTCCCTGCCCGAGCCGGGAGGCCCGCCGTGAGGGCCATCACGCGGCTGCCCCTGATGCTCCTGATCGCAGCTGCGGTGGCAGCGGGCACCGCAGGACGGCTGCGCGCGGAGGCCTCCTCCGCCCCCCCGCCAGAGGAGCCTCAGACCGGGCGTCTCCAGGCCGACCGGATACGGTACGACGCCCGCGGCCGGGTCTTCGTCGCCGAGGGGCGCGTGCGCCTTGTCATCGGCCAGATTGAGATCCGGGCTGAACGGATGCGGCTCGACCAGCGCGCCCAGGTGGCGACAGCTCAGGGTCGGGTCCTGGTGCAGCAGCCCGGAGCCCGGCTGGCCGCCGACAGCATCCGGTATGAGATCCGCTCCCGGATGGTGCAGGCCGAAGGACACGTGGTGCTGGTGCAGGGGGACCTGGCGCTGCGCGCGGGTCGGGTGCTCTTCGCCCTGGAGACGCGCGTGACCCAGGCTTCCGCCGGGGTAACGGTGACCCAGAAGGACCTGGAGGTCCGGGCCCCGGTGCTTACCCACGACGGCCGCACCGACCAGGTGACGGCGGAGGGCGGGGTGCGCCTGAGCCAGGCGGGCAGCACGCTCACGGGTGCGCGGCTGGCCGCTGACCTCCGCAGTATGCGTGCGGAGGTCAGCGGCGGGGCCCGTCTCGTGCGGCGGGGGACGCCGGCAGCGGGCGGGGGAGAGCCGCTGGTCGACGCCCTTGCCCGGGAGGAGACGACCATCACCGCCGAACATATGCGCTTCCGCTGGGATGTCCCCGAGGCCGAGGCCACCGGCGAGGTCCGCGTGCGCCAGCGCGACCGGACAGCGCGCGCAGCCCGCGGCCGGTACTCGGAGGCTGAGGGGAGGCTCGTGCTGGAAGGAGAGGTGGTGGTGGAGGGCCTGACGGGAGACCTGTTGCTGCCGGAAGGCGAGCGGCCGGCAGGCGAGGAAGCGCGGCGGTTCCTGGCCGCCCCGGCCCGGCTGGCCTGCGGACGCCTCACGCTCTTTCTCCAGTCGCGCGACATGGAGGCAGACGGTCAGGTGAAGCTGACGCAGGGGGCGCGGCTGGCCACAGGCGACCGTGCCCGTTACACCCACCGCGACCGGCGTGTCACCGTCAGCGGGAACGTCTACATGCAGGACGAGGATGGCAACAGCATCCGGGCGGACCTGGTCATCATCGCCCTGCGGGAAGAGACTTTCGAGGCGCAGGGAAACGTCCAGACGGAGTTCAGGGTGACGCGGACGAGGTAGACCCCGAGTTCAGCGGAAACTTGTTGCTGGATCCGGGGAAGCAGGCAGGAGTCTGCAGGGTAATTGTCGTAAGTTCCCGCAAGGCCAGACCCGCAAAACAATTTTGCGCCAGCCTGTCCCCTCGCAGTCCCGGCGGAAGGGGGTGAGAGGTCCAACCCAGGCATCTCCGACAGCGGAACAGGTCATCGAGGAGGTGGTCGAGTTTGACAAAGCGCTCCTCGGCAGTCCTGGTTCTAGCGATCGGCACGGCCCTGGCGGTCAGCGGGTGCGGCGTGACAGGGGCGCCCCCTGCGGCCGTCGCTCCTTTCTCGGTGCTGGTGATCCTGGGCGGCGGCAGTGGCGGCTTCAGCGGGCAACCTGCTGCCGGGGTCGTCGTGACCGTCTCGCCCTCCGGCGGCAGTCCGGTCTCGCAGACTACCGACGCTACCGGTCGGGCCAACTTCTACTCGTCCCCATCGGGAACATACGATGTCAGCGCTGTGCCGCCCTCGACCCTGCCTGCAGCCGCACTGACGATCCGCGACCTGAATGTGGCCACCACAGGCAGGGACATCGTCCTCGTCCTGGTCCACGGGCTTCCCAGCGACCAGACTCCTCCGCGAACCATATCGGGCCCGTTCACCGGGGCGATCACGGGCAGGCTTGTGCGCCAGGATGGCAGCCCGCAGCCCGGACCCGACAACTGCAGCTCCTCATCGGCTTCCTGCCACATTCCCGGGAACGCGGGCATCGTCACGTACACCGGGCTCTTTGACGACATCACCGATGCCAGCGGCAACTTCACCATCAACCGCACCGGGATGTCCAATGAGCGGCCCGCCGTAACCGGATCGCTCTTCGGCGGCAACTGGGACGGCATGGGGGGTTTGGGCAGCGGCGTGGTAGGGTTGACGCACCTCTACTTCACCCAGTACGCGTACGACCCGGCGGTCAGCCTGGTGGGGGGGACGCTGGCATACGGCGACTTCCAGATGAGCAGCGTCACCGGCAGCCTGCCCACGGCGCTGGACAGCGAGGGGCAGAGCTTCCTCGCGGCGTTCAACGGCGGGGGGACGGTGGGGTTCTCCGTCACCGACCTTTTCCTCTACCACGCCATCCACAGCCAAGACCTGTGGCTGAGCGAGGTCTACCACGACACTGGCGTGACCTCGGTGACGACCCCCATCCCGCAGATTTCGACCGCCCAGAGCGTCTACTGGTACGGGCTCGCTTTCGCCGGAGCCCTTGCCACCGCCACGTTCGACTTCACGGGGTTCGGCCTGACGACCACCTACCTGACCAGCGGTGCGGCGGCCCTGAACGTCAGCTTCCTGCCGCGCCCGGGCACGCCGGTGGTCGGCGCCGCCAACCCGCCGGCGATCAGCTGGGCCGCCAGCTCCGGGGCCACCGTCTACGAGGTGGACGTCTTCGACGCGAGCGGGAACCTGGTCTACTACGCGGCCGCGAGCTCGAGCCTCTCCGTGACCATGCCCGCGGCGCTGCCTTCCGGCAGCTACACCGTCGTGGTCTATGCCAACGATAGCTTCACTTCCGCCGACTATATCGGGCGGGAGCGACTGCGTCCGACCCTGCGGGCGCGGGGAGGGTTGCTGCGGCCCGGCGACCTCCGCTTCCGGGTGGCCAGGCGGGACCGGGCTCAGCTGGCCCGCAGCGTTGATCCGGTACGCCAGGCTTTGCGGGCAGGCGGCGCCCTGCACCGCCCGCTCCTGGACCGGACGCCTTTCAGCAACAACGACGACCGCTGGTCGTGGTCGGACGAGATTGCCTTCACTCGGTGAGGGGAGGGGTGACCATGAGGATCCGGACTGCGAGTGCCCGGCCCGTGATGACGTCTCGCCTCCTCGTCCCGGCCGCGCTGATCCTGGCCACGGCGTGCGGCTCCGTGATGAGCCCCTCCGGCACACCCGGCGGCGGAACCGTCCCGGGATTCCCTCCGGTCTCCAGCGCTCCGGCCGACCAGTACGTGGCCGGTCAGATCGTGGTGAAGTACCGTCCGGGCGCGACCCCGAGAGACGTCGGATCGGCCAGAGCCCTGCGCCAGGCTACCGCCACAGGGCGGGGCGGAGGCTTCACCTTTGTGCTCGTGGAGGTGCCGCCGGGAAGAGAGGCGGAGTACATCGCCCAGTATGCGGCGCAGCCCGGCGTCGAATACGCGGAACTGAACCTGCGCCGCTGGCGGGTCGACGGCGAGACCGTCCAGGTGGCAGGGTCCGGAGGAGACATCCCCGGCCGCACTCCCAGCGGGGCGATCAGCCCAACCGACCCCAAGCTCAGCGAGTTTCACGCGGCCTTCCAGGTCACGCGTCTGGACGGCACGGTCGTGCCCGCCTCCCAGGCCACCTGGCAGTGGGACCTGCACCGCATCGGCGCTCCAGCAGCCTGGAGCTCCGTGGACGGCAGTGGGGTGAAGGTGGCCATCACCGATGAAGGCGTGGACTGCACCCACCCCCAGCTTGCCGGAAAGTGCCTCCCCGGATGGGATGCCGTCGACAACCTGGCGATCCCGGCAGGCGCCAACTCCGACACAGGCGGGCACGGGACCCACGTCACCGGGACCGTGGCCGCCAATGCGGACGGGGTGGACATGGTGGGGGTTGCTCCGGGCGCCCAGATCATCCCCATCCGGCTGCTCGGTCCTCAGGGTGGAACGACGATGATGGTCGTCAACGGCATGCTCAAGGCCGTCGAGATGGGGTGCCGGGTCTTCAACGCATCGTGGGGAGGCCTGGTGGGCTCGCGCGCGGAAGTGGACGCCATTGAGTTCGCCATAGCCAACAACTGCGTTCCGGTCTTTGCCGCAGGCAACGCCTTCTCCCCGACTAACGCCCCCGCCTACCCGGCGGCATTTGCGGCGACGATCCCCGGGATGATCGCAGTCGCCTCCTCCACACCGACCGACCGCGTCTCCACCTTCTCCTCTGCCGGACCCTACGTCACCATCGCCGCACCCGGCGAGCCGATCTACTCTCTCTTTCCCCCGGCACAGGGGAGTAACGGGTTCATCAGGGGCACCTCGATGGCCGCGCCGCACGTGACCGGAGCGGTGGCGCTGATGCTGGAGCGCAACCCCGGCCTGACCCCCCAGCAGGTCAGGACCATCCTCCAGAACACGGCCAGGGCGCCCTGCTCCGGATACGCCCGACCGGACTACAGCGGGAGCCAGTGCGTCTCGCCGACGGTCTACGCGCCGGGTGCCGGCTCCTACGGCTGGGGGCTCCTCGATGCCGGCGCCGCGGTCAGCGCGGCGGCCGGCCCGTAGAACTGGTGGCGGGCCGGGAGGAAGGACAACCACGGTCCTCCACCCGGCCCGCAGAACCAGCCGCTGCCCGGCTGCGTTTTCAGGAATGGGGGAGGCGCCCATGTCGCCGGTCCTGGTCGCCCGTGCGGCGGGAGCAGCACTGCTGGCTCTGGCGGTGGTCTCCTCAGGGCCGGTGGCAGGGGAGAGCAGCCCGGCCGGAGCTGGGGGCCCCCAACGCGTGGTGGTCATCCCCCGCCAGTACCGAGTCCGGTTCGTCCCTGCCGCCTCACCCTCCGCAGCGGCTGAGGTGCTGCTGGGGCTCGGCGTGCACATTGTGGCGGCGGATGTGGCGCGGCGCGTCTACGTCATTCGCATCCCCGAAGCTACCGAGGAAGCGAAGGTCCTGAGGAGCCTGCGGCAGTCCCCACTGGTGCTGGATGTGGCCCCCCACGTGGTGGTGGTCCGCGCCAGGAAGCCGGTGGGGCCGCCTCCTCCGAAGCATCCCCAGCCCTGAAGGCTCTGGGAGCTGGAGGCGAACGCGGCCGACAGAGGAGCGGCAGGAGAGGGAAACAGTCGGGCGGAATTCCCACCTCACGTATCGCCGTCCCCTGTGTTATCCCTTGCGTCTCTGCCGCGCTCCCGCTGCCGTTATCGCGGTCCTCCTGGCCGTCACCCTGCCCGCGCCAGCAACCGGCGCCCCGGGCGACGGGGAGGCTCCCGTGGTCCCGGGGGACGAGGTCCCGGTAAGGATCCGCGCCGAGACCTTCCGTTACGACCGGCGCACGCGCGTCCTGGTGGCGACGGGAAACGTCATCCTCACCTTCGAGGAGGTCACCATCCACGCCGATGCGCTCGTCGCCAACCTGGAGAGCGGTGAGGTGACGGCAGAGGGCCGCGTCCGGCTGCGCGTGGGGCCGCAGGAGGCCAGCGCAGAGCTGCTGACCTACAATCTGCGCACCCGCCTGGGCGTCCTGCAGCAGGCGCGGACGGAGGTGAGGAGCCCCCTGGTGCTGGGGCGGGTCCACCTGCGGGCGCAGCGGCTGGAGGGAGTACTCGACCGCACGGTGTCCATCCGCGAAGGCTTCGTCACCACCTGTGATCCGGACGATCCGCTGGTCCACCTCACCGCGGACGAGATTGCCGTCTTCCTCAACGACAAGGTGGTCGGGCGCCGCGTATCGCTGTGGGTCGCCGGGCGGCGAATCCTCACGCTGCCCTCCTTCATCATCTTCCTGCGGGAGCGCCAGGAAAGCCGCCTCTTTCCCGTTGTGGGCTACAGCCCCGCCGAGGGGTGGTTCGTCAAGACCCGCTACAGCTACTTCCTCAACGACCAGCACTGGGGGTTCCTCCTGGGCGACTACATGGAGCGGCTGGGCACGGGTCTGGGGGTCGACCACTTCTACCGCCTTGCCGGCGAGCGGGGGCAGGGCAATGCGCTCCTCTACCGCCTGGCCAACCGGCAGCTCGAGGAGACAGACTGGCGCGCCATCCTCACGCACCGGCAGGAGCTGTCGTCTGCGCTCCGTCTGGGTCTCTTTGCCGACTACAGCCTTCGGGCACCGCCAGCCGGCCCAGCCGCCAGCGACCTCTATCTTGCCGCCGACCTAAGCTACCGAACGGCTCGTGCGAGCACCTTTCTCTTTTCCACGCTTTCCAGCACCTCATTGGGACCGGCGTACAGCTTCACCGGCCACCTGGTGCACAGCCAGACGATTTCTCCCGGCCTGAGCGGGGACGCCATCGTGAGGTTCTCGCGGACCGCGGGGTCCCTCGGGATCGACGATGAGCTCGTGCCCAGGCTCGTCCTGCGCCACTTCCGGCCCGGGTTCTCCGCCACCCTGGTGGCGGAAACGACCTGGGACCTGGACGGCGAGGCCTTCCCAGGAGACCAGCGGTACGTGCTGGAGCGCCTGCCCGAGCTGACGTTCGCCCTGTCCCCCTTCCGCCTGGGACAGTCGCCCCTAGTCCTGCAGGTCGAAGGGGGCCTGGGGCGCTTCCGGGAGCATACCATTGCCCCGCTCGGGGTCACCGACGCCAGCCGCGCAGACGCCCTGCTCACGCTGAGCGGGCCGGTGACGCTGGCAGGCGGCACGCTGCAGCTCCGCGCCTTCGGCCGGGGGAGCTGGTACACCAACGGGGAAGGCCGCCTCTTCACAGGCGGTCGGGCCGACTACGTGCGACCGCTCACCCCGCTGTTGGAGTTCCGCACCGCCTACTCCACCCAGGCCGTGACCGGGCGCAGCCCCTTTCTCTTCGACCAGATCTCAGGCGCGTTCAGCTTCGCCGAAGCCAGCCTGACGTACCGGACGCCGGGCCTGTTCGCGCGGGCGTCCCTGACCTATGACGCCCTCGCGCAGCGGTTCGGCAGCCTGACTGCGCAGGCGGTGGCGATCCCACGGCCGGGCTGGACCGTGGCGCTGGCGGCGAGCTACAGCCCGACCTTCGGGCGGCTGGACCGGGTTGAGGCGAGCCTCGACCTGCGCCTCAGTCCCCAGTGGCACGTCCGCTACCTGGGGTTCTACGACGCGTCCACCAACCAGGTCGTGCACGACCGGCTCTCAGTCACCCGTGTCTTCTGCGACTGTCTCGCCGTGGGCCTGACCTACCTAGGCGCCCGCCAGGAGATCTGGCTGGAAGCGTGGCTCACCGCAATTCCCTGGGGGCGGGGGCGCATCGGCCTTGGACAGACCGGTCTCCTCTTCGACCAGCCGTTCCCCTTCACCGGGGCGCCGTAAGATCGGGGCCGGCGGCCTCAAGGCGCGGAGGGCAGGAAGAGCCCCGGGAGGAACTGGCCCCGGAGGCCGGGAAGGGGGAGGGAGCCATGATGGGGTGGGTGCCACCGTCCGTCGGGATAATCTTCAGCGTCATCCTCCTGGCCCTGCTGGCCTCCCCCACGCCGGGAGACGCGCAGGCAGGCCCGCAGGTGGTCGTCACCGTCCTCTTTGCCGGACCCGTTCGCCCGTCGGGGGGCTCCTACTATATCCCCTTCACCGTCGACGAGAGCATCCTGCGAGGCCCGCAGCCCGACAGCACCAACTGGACACATTACGTCCTGCTGCGTGGGGGGCGCTTCTTCTTTGGACGCGTCCCCACCATCCCCTACCGTCCGTTCGGCTTCGAGGCCATCCGCCCGCCGGAGCCGTTCTTCTTCGGGGAGCTCCTCCCCGACGGGCGATCCATCCGGGCGCGGGTGCCGCTGGTCAGCCTGCAGACGGGCACGGTGCCGCCGGGCCGGGTGAAGGTGAACGTGGTGACGGTAGACGACAACGCGCAGCCCCTTGATGCCCTCGGTCCCGGCGCCGGGGATCCCTTCGGGTTCGTGACGCTGGAGGTGCAGCGGGACACCTTTGTGACGTTCACCGACCCGGTCGGCGACGCCCCTCAACCTTCGTTCGACATCGTCTCCGGCGATATCCAGCTGACTGTCCCCTGAGCCACGATTCGTCGGGGCGGGATCAGGCTGGGTTCGGGACTAGCGCCGGCGTTCCGCGAACAGGCGACGCTGGTCGTCCAGATTCACCGTGCGCAGCATCTGCGGGAGGAAATCCGCCAGGGGGAGCGAGTCACGCTCATACCGGGCGAGCTCATCCACGAAGTGGTCCACCAGGATGAGACCACGGTCATAGTGGCGACGCAGGAAGGCCGGGCGCTGGTCGGCGGGAACCGCCAGGCGGGCGGTGACCGTGGCGATCAGGCTCTCCCGGACGACGGTAGGCCAATCCCGGTAGCCGTGGCGCTGGGCAGTCTCCCGCACCAGGTCGTAGAGGACGCCGGTCCGCTGCACCTCGGTGTCGGCCTCGGAGGGTGACGTCCCGATGACCAGCCGCACCGTGAGCGCTGCAAGGGGGATGGGGTCGACCTTCGCGGCGGCGCCCAGGACGAAGACTACGGTCTCATCCTGTCGCACCAGGTACTCGCGGCCGGGAACATCGAGCAGGTTCGGCACGAGGAGGATGCGCTGGCGGGGGACGTCACCCGCTCGCAGGTAGTCCAGCGTCCGCCCCATCAACGCCAACCCATCAGCTGCCAGGGCGGCCACGGCCTGGGCGTGTACCTCTGCCTGGGATTTCCACAGGTCGGCAACACCCGCAGCCCGGTAGAAGTCGGCGAGCACCCGGCCGAATCCGTCGAGGCCTTCGGGGGCGCGCTGCTCGGCGAAGCCCGGTGGAGGACCGAGCGTCAGAACGTACCGCACATACGCCTCCAGGGGCTGAGGGTGCTCATCGCGGTAGCGGCGCACCGGCTCCACCACCTTGAGGGCCAGCTCCCCCAGCTTCTCCCGCACGGCCTGACGCACCGGACCCGACTCTTTGAGCCCTTCGTCATACCCTGCGGCGTTCAGAGCGGCGAAGAGGGTGAAGAGGCGCTCGTCGGCGCGCACCTCGACGCGGTCCCTCAGCCGCGCCTGCCCGGTGCCGGCGCGGGCCGCCGGGGGGCCGGCGGTGAACGACCAGCTGAAGGTAGCCAGGGCATTCCCCGCCTGGTCGCGCCCGGTGACGGTGATGGTGTACCTGGTGCCCGGGTTGAAGGGGTCTTGCGGGCGGACGGTGACCGTCCGTCCGTCGGCCGACCACTGGGCGGGGGTGAAGGTGACAGCCGGGTCGGAGGTGAGGGTGACGGTGCGCGCGTTCATCGCCTTGCTGAAGGTGACGGAGATCTGCGCGTCTGCGGGTACGGTGCCGTCGCGCTCGGGTACGGTGGCGGTGACGGTGGGTGCGGTGGTGTCGGCGCCGGGTGCGAGAGGAGGAAGACCTGTCAGGGTCCCGCACCCCGGCAGCGTTATGACCAGCAGGAGTGGAAGGAGGAAACGATAACCCATGGTAGATCGCATATCTATGCCGAGCACGCGCTGACTACGTTCTGGGCTGCGCACCCCAACTCCTGCAGCCCATGCGATGCAGGGCTGCCATCTGTTCGCCGGCCCCGGACAAATTACGGTCGCTGTTTGAGCCCGGGCCTGCTGACGCTCGGGGTGCCGAGATGTGGAATGGGAGCCAGCCGACAACGACTGGCTCCCTGAGGATCGTTGCGACTTGATGGAGTAAGCTAGCGACGCACCCCGACGCCGGGACCGCGTGGCGTTGTGATAACCATGCCGCCGCCGTTGGGAGCACAGTCGGTTATGTTGACGCCGCCGCCGCTGAAGTTCGCCGCGGCAATTCCAGCGCGCGTGGCTCCGTCGTCGCCGCCGAGCGCCGAAAGCGGGATGTTGAAGGTCAGGACGTTCCCAGAAACAGCCACACTGGCCTCGCCCACCTGGGTAAGCGAAGCGTCAAAGATGGCGAAGTTTCCGTTCGGAAGGCGGTGAGGTGCCCCGGGTACAAAGAACGGTGCCTCCCAGGAGAGCAGGAAGAAATTGCCGCCGGGCATGGAGAAACCCAATGCCCCGCACCCGTAACTTAGCCCGGTCGCAGGGTCCTCGTCCGTGTCAATGGCGAGCTCGGGGACCATCTGGGTGCCCGCTGCGTCAGCCGTGCCTCCTGGAGGAGGGAGCACGACAGGCTGGGCGAACGTGACCTCGACCTGGAGGGTATCGTACGAACCGAAGGGCGAATTGTCGATGCGCCTGGTGACCATGGTGAGGACATCATAGACGGTGGGCGGTGCCCCTCCGGCGGTATCACCTGCCGGATCGGCAAACCTGCTGAGGATCGCGGCCAGTTGCGCTGGGCCTGCGGCACCACACGCAGCGGCCACAAGGAGAGCAACGAAGATAAGTACTACATGCCTGATGCGCATCCCTTCACCTCCCGGCGGAGATCTCTCAAGAACTCGCCTCCCCATTCGCGGCGATCACGACAATTCCTCCCGTGGCGATCACGACGATCCTGCCGACGCATTCGATTCCATTCCGCCGCGGGGGATCACGCGGGGAGCAGGCCCGGCTTCCGCACTGAGAGGACTGGCCTCCGGCCGGGCCGAATTCAGGCTCATCCCGGGTAATGTCGAGGTGCAGCCGCGGAGCTGCTTCCCGGGAATCACCTTACTGGTCTGAATGATGAAATGAAGGAGATGGTCCCTTGAAAAACGCGTCAGCCCACAGCTATCTCAAGTATGCACCACAGCATGGATGCAGGTGCTCCGCTGTCTGTCGAGCTACCGCGTTGCTCATCCTTGCTGTTGTCATCTCTGCCTGCGGCGGCAGCGGCGTAGGGCCGGCATCCGGCGGGTTGACGGGCGCGGTGTCGGGCACGGCAACTGTGGCGGCTTCGCGTACCGTATCGACCGGCGCAACGCCGGGGGTCCTGCTGCTCCCGATGCGTCCGCGCGCAGCCCAGCCCGCGTACATCCCCGACAGGCTGATGGTGAAGTTCCGCCCGGGGACCGCCGCATCCGCCTCGGCCAGGGTGCACGCGGAGGTGAAGGCCGTTGTGGTCGCGACGATCGATCAGCTGGGGGTGCAGGTTGTCCGCCTGGCTCCCGGTGTCTCAGCGCATGTGGCCATGGCCGCCTACGGGGCTTCAGGGTTGGTGGAGTACGTCGAGCAGGATGCGTACGTCTATGCCACGGCCACACCCAGCGACCCGCTGTATCCGGCTCAATGGCACTTCCCCCTGATCAACCTGCCGCTGGCGTGGGAAACGACCACGGGCGGAGCGGCCATCGTCGCGGTGCTGGATACGGGGATCAGGTTCGACCACCCCGACCTGGCAGGGGTGACCGTGCCTGGCTTTGACTTCTTCGCCGAGCCCGACGACGCTGACCCTACCGATCCGGGGTGCCCGACGGTGGCCCCCACGGACTTCAGCCACGGAACCCACGTCTCCGGCACCATCGCCGCACTGACGAATAACGGCGCCGGGGTGGCCGGTGTGAACTGGGGTGGCGCAGCAGCCACGAAGATCATGCCGATCCGCGTCCTCGGGGAGGACGCCGGCCTGTCCGCGTGTGGCGTGGGCTCCTACGCCGACCTGGCCGCGGGAATCACGTACGCCGCAGATCACGGGGCCAAGGTGATCAGCATGAGCCTGGCCGGCGCGGCTGACAGCACCACCGTGGACAACGCCATCTCCTACGCGCGTGCGCGCGGGGTCACCCTGGTGGCGGCGGCGGGGAATGGTTCCTGCGGGCCGGTAGGCTATCCAGCACGCAATCCCCAGGTCATCGCCGTGGCGGCGACGGGAAACGGGAGCCCGCCCGCCCGTGCCTCCTATTCAAACTGCGGCCCGGAACTGGATGTCGCCGCACCGGGCGGGGACGGCAGCTGGTCTGTCCTCAGCACGACCTGGCGGCCGTCCGACGGCTTTACCAATGCCTACGTGGGCTTCCAGGGCACCTCCATGGCCACGCCGCACGTCGCCGGGGTCATCGCCCTGATGATCTCCCGGGGGTGGGTGGGCCCCGCGGCGATTCAGGCGAGGCTGGAGCTAACGGCCACCGACCTGGGGACACCGGGGAAGGACACGGAGTTCGGTTCCGGGTTGGTGGACGCTGCTGCGGCCATCGGGGGTGCCGCAGCATCCACACGGATGCTGGCTTTCTCAGGGGTTATCACCGGAGCAACAATCACCCGGCAGAGCGACACCGTGGGGGTGGCGGCCAGCGGCGCGTTCCTCATCACCAATGCACAGGCGGGGACCAAGACGGTCTTCGTCTGGCAGGACTTCAACGCCAACGGGATGGTCGACGCCGACGACTCCTTCGGCCAGACCCCTGGTGTAGTCGTCACCGCGGGAGCGACGACGCAGGGGGTCTCCGTGACCGTCCAGCGCTACTCGGGGCCGGCCCTCACCGTGAATTGAAAAGGCACGCTAACCGGTGGCAGGCGGCCTCCGGGAGCACCGAACCGCGCCGGCGGGCTCTTTGTGCTCAGATGCGCACGTCGATGATGGCGGAGACGCCCACCCCCACCACGCGGCGCAGGCTCTTCCACGGCTCCAGGCTGTCCACCGGAATCAAAGCCCGGACCTGAAAGGCCCCGCCGAAGTTGGCGTCGACGGCGGCCACTGCCTGCACCTTGGCCACCGCGCTCTTGGGGCCCGCCACCTGCGCCGCGCCGATGGTCGCCCGGCCCGGGGCGCCCACGCCGATGGAGAGGCTGAGGATGGGCACCACCTTGGTTGTCGCCTTCGTCTCCGCATCCCGCGAAAGCAGCATCCGGTTGATGAAGTCGTTGATCTGCGGGGCGAACATCTTTACGGCGGCGCCGATGCCCACGGTCTTGATGACTCCGCCGATGTCCTGGGCGTAGGTGCCGGCAGTTCCGCCCAGCAGCAGCGCGGCCAAAAGCAGGGCAATGAGCTTGATGCGGTTCACGAGCATCCCTCCTTGGTCGGTCCGTCGCACCCGAACAGTCGAGCCGCTAGAATTACGAACACAACCGGCGTGGGGTTCCGCCGGAGCGGAAAGACCGCGCAGACCCGACGGTGGAGCAAGAGGCTCCCTTGGAGGTTCCGGGGAAGGGGCCGACTTTTCCTGCCGGCAGGGCCCAGCTCTACTGGAAGGTGTGGCTTGCGGTACGGCCTAGCCCGGGTACCACTTCCGCAGCCAGCCGCGCAGCATGGCCACCTCCTGGGCTTCCACGCGTGCGATCTCTCCCGCCATGGCCCGCAGCTCCGGGCGGTGCGCCCTCGTGGCGGCCAGACGGGATAGGGCGACGCTGCGTTCCAGCTGTCCGGCCATCATGGGTATGTAGGACCGCTCCAGGGCCGCGCCCTTGAGGCCGCGCAGCTTCTTCACCGCGGGGGTGGCCACCCCGACATAGCGCTGCCCCGGCGAGGCTCCCGCCTCGCGCAGCCAGGCCAGCATCTGCCGCACCTGGGTGTTCTTCCGCTCCACCACGCGCTGGTTCCACTTGAGGAGCTCGGCATGGTCGGCGTTCAGTGTGGCGGCCAGCGCCATCTCCACCGCCTCCTCGTGCAGGGGGATGAGGGCCCGCATGTAGGCGTGGTCGAACGCCGGGCCGCTCAGGGCGGCCAGCGCGGCCAGGGTGGGATCGGGGGCGGGAGAGGGAGCTGCGGATACCGGTAGCCCGACGGCCAAAAGCAGGAGGAGAGCAAGCGCCGTGCGCATGGTGCACCTCACCGCAGTATATGTGGGGCGTTCGGGGGCGCTCCGTGGGCTATATGCCCAACTGCGGGCAGGATTCCCCATGGAACGATCCGAAGAGACGGGGCAGCCGGCGAGATCCATTCGGACGTGTCCATGAGCCTGCACGATCTTACCCCCATGATGCGCCAGTACCACCAGTTGAAGGCCCGTCTGCCGGGCACGCTCCTGCTGTTCCGCCTGGGCGACTTCTACGAGCTTTTCTACGACGACGCGAAGACTGCGGCGCGGGAACTGGAGATCGCCCTCACCTCACGGGAGGTGGGGAAGGGTCGGCGCGTCCCTATGTGCGGCGTTCCCCACCACGCGGTGATGGGCTACGTGGCGCGCCTGGTGGAGCGGGGCTACCGCGTGGCCCTGTGCGACCAGGTGGAGGACCCCCGGCGGGCGAAGGGACTGGTCCGCCGCGAGGTGACGCGGATCATCACCCCGGGGACGGTGATGGAGGAAGGGCTTCTGCCACCCCGGACCAACGTCTACCTCGCCGCCTTGGCCCGCGACGGCGAGCGCTGGGGCCTGGCCGCAGCCGACCTCTCCACCGGCGAATTCCTGGTGACCGAGGTCCCAGCCGCGCAGTGGTCCCGCCTGCGGGAGGAGATAGCCCGGATGGAGCCGCGGGAGATCCTGGTCCCCGCCGGAGCGGCCGAGGCGCTACGTGCCGCGCTAGCCCCGGCGCACCTCACCCCACTGGAGGAGTGGCGCTGGGACCCGGCCACCGCCCGCCGCACCCTGCAGGAGCACTTCCGCGTGCAGAGCCTGGAGGGGTTCGGCTGCGCCGCCCTCCCCGCGGCCACCGGCGCCGCCGGCGTGCTGCTGGGCTACCTACAGCAGACGCAGCTCAGCCCCCTGGAGCACCTGCGCGGTCTGCGAACCTACACACTCGACGACTATCTGGTGCTGGACGAGGGAACGAGGAGGCACCTGGAGATCCTGCGCAACCGGCGCGACGGTGGAGTGCGCCACACCCTGCTGGAGGTGCTGGACCGCACGGTCACATCTATGGGCGGGCGGCTGCTGCGGGGCTGGCTGACGCAGCCGCTGCGGGAGGAGGCCGCCATCGGTGCGCGGCTGGACGCTGTCGAGGAGCTGCTGGCGCGGCCGGCGCTGCGCGCCGCCGTCCGCGCCGGCCTGAAGACCATCGCCGACCTGCCGCGGCTTGTGGGGCGGATCGGACACGGATCCGCCGGCCCGCGGGACCTGGTGGGCCTGCGGCTCTCCCTGGAGCGCCTCCCCGCACTGCGGGCCCACCTGGAGGAGGCGAGGGCGCCGCGGCTGCGCCACCTGGCCGGGGAGGTGGGGGAGCACGCGGAGGTGGCCGCGGCAATCGCCCGGGCCATCGTCGACGACCCCCCGGCGGTGGCCCGCCAGGGCGGCGTCATCCGCGAAGGGTACGACGGAGACCTGGACGGCCTGCGCCGTGCGGCGAGGGAGGGGAAACGCTGGATCGCCGACCTGGAGGCGGTGGAGCGGGCGCGCACGGGGATCAAGTCCCTGCGGGTCGGCTACAACAAGGTCTTTGGCTACTACATCGAGGTGACCAAGCCCAACCTGCGCCTGGTGCCGCCCGACTACGTCCGCAAGCAGACCCTGACCGACGCCGAGCGCTTCATCACCGCCGAGATGAAGGAGTGGGAGGCCCAGATCCTGGGCGCGGAGGAGCGCATCGCCGAGATGGAGGACCGCCTCTTCTCGGCGGTGCGCGAAGAGGTCGCCGCCCACGCCGCGGCGATCCAGCGCACCGCCGCCGCGCTGGCGGAGTGGGACGTCCTGGCCGCCCTGGCGGAGGTGGCGGCCGCCCGGGGCTACACGAGGCCGGCCCTCAGCACCGCCCCGGTGTTGCGGGTCCGAGCCGGTCGCCATCCCGTGGTGGAGGCGGCGCTGCCGGCCGGAGCGTTCGTGCCCAACGACCTGGAGATGGACGTCCAAGAACGGGCCGTCCTCATCGTCACCGGTCCCAACATGGCCGGCAAGAGCGTCTACTGCCGGCAGGCGGCGCTGATTACCATCATGGCGCAGATAGGCTCCTTCGTGCCTGCGGAGGAGGCGGTGGTGGGGATCACCGACCGCATCTTCACCCGCGCAGGCGCCACCGACGAGACGGCGCTGGGACGCAGTACCTTCCTGGTGGAGATGCAGGAGACGGCGCAGATCCTGCACAACGCCACCCGCGAGAGCTTGATCATCCTGGACGAGGTGGGGCGCGGCACCAGCACCTACGACGGGATGAGCATCGCCTGGGCGGTGGTGCAGTACCTGCACGACCAGATCGGCGCGCGTACCCTCTTTGCCACCCACTTCCACGAGCTGACCGAACTGGCCGCCCTGCTGCCTCGGGTGCACAACGTCAACGTCCTGGTGCGGGAAGAGGGGGAGGAGGTGGTCTTCCTGCACCGGGTGGCGGCGGGGGCGGCCGACCGCTCCTACGGCATCCACGTCGCCCGCCTGGCCGGCATCCCGCCGGCGGTGATCGAGGAGGCACGGCGCGTGCTGGCCCACCTGGAGGCTGCGGCGGCGGGGCCCGGCGAGGAGGGCATAGGCGCGCCCCCCCTGCCCCGACGGGCGCGCGGCGCGCAGCAGATCCCGCTGCCGCTGGAGATCCCCTCGCCCGTCGAGGAGGAACTGCTGGGCCTCGCCGTGGAGACCATGACCCCGCTGGAGGCCCTCAACCGCCTGAGCGCTCTGCGGGAGCGGGTGCGGGCGTTGCGGGGTGCCCCACAGGCATTGCGGGAGAAGCGTCTGCAGTGAGCCGGATCCGTGTGCTGGACCGCGCGGTCGCCGAAAGGATCGCCGCAGGGGAGGTGGTGGAGCGGCCGGCGGCGGTGGTGAAGGAGCTGGTGGAGAACAGCCTGGACGCCGGGGCGCGGGTCGTCACCGTCGAGGTGGAGAGGGCCGGGCTGCGACTCATCCGCGTCAGCGACGACGGCTGCGGCATGGATCCCGAGGACGCCCCGCTGGCGGTGCAGCGGTTTGCCACCAGCAAGATCTTCAGTGTGGCAGACCTGGAGCGCGTGGCCACCTACGGCTTCCGGGGAGAAGCTCTGCCGAGCATCGCCGCGGTCAGCCGGCTGGAGCTGGTGACGCGCCCGCCCACCGCCGACGGAGGGACCCGGGTGGTGGTCGTCGGAGGCGGCCCACCGGTGGTGAGCGCAGCGGGTACCGCGCCCGGCACGGTGGTCACGGTCACAGACCTCTTCGCCAACACCCCGGCCCGGCGCAAATTCCTCAAGTCGCCGGCACGTGAGTTCGCCCTTATCTCCGACGCGGTGCAGCGCCTGGCCTTGGCCGCTCCCACGGTGACCTTCCGGCTGCGGCACGACGGCCGGGAGGTCCTGGTCTACCCGGCCGCCGATCCGGAGGATCGGCTGGCTCAGGTCCTTGGGCGGGACCTGGCCTCCGCCATGCTGCCGGTGCGGGGCGGGGGAGGGGAGGTGGCCGTCGGAGGGTGGGTGGTTCGCCCCGAGCATGCCCGCGCGGGTCGACAGGTGGACTACATCTTTGTCGGGGGCAGGCCGGTACACAGCCGCATGCTCTCCCGGGCCATCCTCCAGGGGTACGCCGAGCTGCTGCCCGCAGGACGGTTCCCCACCGCCGCCGTCTTCCTGTGGGTTGATCCGTCGCTGGTGGATGTGAACGTCCACCCGCGCAAGCTCGAAGTCCGCTTCACCGACGAGCACCGCGTCTTTGCCGCGGTCGTCCGCGCGGTGCGGGAGGCGCTTGGCCGGCCTCAGGGCCTCCGTCCCGTACCCGCGGTGCCGGTGGGGGCGTCCGGCCTCCCGGCGGCCGCGGTGGGGGAAGCGCGGTCCCGGGCGGACCCGGGGGCTCGGCCTCCGGAGGCGCCAGCCGCAGAGGCAGGCGCTGTGGCGGAGGTGCAGCCGCTTTACCCCCGGCCAGCTGGTCGCCTGCCCCCCCTGCGCCTGGTGGGCCAGATGCTGGCCACGTACGTGCTGGCGGAGGCCCCCGATGGGCTGGTGCTTGTTGACCAGCACGCTGCGCACGAGCGCGTGCTGTACGAGCGATTGCTGCGCGAAGCCGGCACAGGAAGCGCCGCACAGCTCCTGGCCCTCCCCGTGCCGGTAGACCTCACCGCCTCGGAGATGGCCGTGCTGGACGAGTTCCTCCCGGCGGCAACTGCTCTCGGCTTCCTCATTGAACCCTTCGGCGAGACCACCGTCCTCGTGCGCGGCACCCCGGCCGTCCTCTCCCGGGGCGCACCGGAGGACCTGGTGCGGCGGGCCCTGGGGGCGATGGTCGACCTGCACCGCGGTGACGAGGCGGTGCGCCGCCTGGCCATCGCCACCGCCTGCCACACCGCCGTGCGAGCCGGGGACGTGATGACGGCGGAGGAGATGGAGGCGCTGCTGCGAGACCTGGCGGCGACCCAGGACCCCTTCACCTGCTTCCACGGCCGCCCCACCATGGTCTGGGTGTCCCGACAGACCCTTGAGCACTGGTTCCTGCGGCGGTAGGGGAGACGGTGGGGGCGGCACGGGAGCCGTTGCTGGTGGTCATCTGCGGGGCGACGGCAACGGGAAAGACCGCAGCCGCCGCAGCCCTGGCCGCGCAGCTGGGCGGCGAGATCGTCGCGGCCGACTCGCGGACCGTCTACCGCGGTATGGACATCGGCACGGCCAAGCCGCCGCCCGGGCTCCGCGCCGCAGTGCCGCACCACCTACTGGACGTCGCCGAGCCCACCGAGGTCTTCACGGTGGCCCAGTACCAGCGGCTGGCCACATCTGCCATCACCGACATCCTCCGCCGGGGGCGCCTGCCGCTGCTGGTGGGCGGCACCGGCCTGTACATCCGGGCGGTAGTGGACGGACTGCGGATCCCGCGCGTGCCTCCGGACTGGGCTTTCCGTCGCCAGGCTGAGGCACAGGAGCGGGCCGCACCCGGAGTCCTGTACGCCCGCCTCCAGCGGGTGGACCCGCTGGCCGCGCAGCGGGTCCACCCGCGAAACCTGCGCCGCATCATCCGCGCGCTGGAGGTGATCGCCGCCACCGGCCGCCCGATATCGGAGCAGCAGGAGGCGCAGCCGGGGCCTTGGCGCGTGTTCATCGCCGGCCTGTGGATGCCGCGGCCTCTCCTGTACCGGCGTATCGACCGGCGTGTGGACGAGCAGCTGGCCCAGGGGCTGGTGAGGGAAGTGGAGGGGCTGCTGGCCCGCGGCGTCCCTCCGGAGGCCCCGGCGATGCAGGGGCTGGGCTACAAGGAGATCGTCCCCTATCTGCGGGGCGAAACCACCCTGGCCGAGGCGGTGGCGGCGCTGAAGCGCAACACCCGCCGGTTTGCCCGACGGCAGGAGAGCTGGTTCCGGCGTGACCCCCGCATCCGCTGGATCGAGGCGGGAGAGGCCGCACCTGAGGCGGTCGCCGCGACCATCCGTGCTATGCTAGCGGAGGAGTGATGCAGGCAGAGCGGCTGGGCAGGATCGGTGCCTACCTCTTCGCGGACCTGGACCGCAGGCAGGAGGAGCTCCAGGCCCGCGGCGTCGACGTGATCAACCTGGGCGTCGGCGACCCCGATCTGCCCACGCCGGAGCACATCGTCGAGGCCCTCGCCCGCGCCGCCCGGGATCCCCGGTCGCACCGCTACCCGCCGTATCCCGGCATACGCGACTTCCGTGAGGCGGCGGCGGAGTGGTACTGGCGTCGCTTCGGCGTCCGCCTGGATCCGGAGCGGGAAGTCCTGGTGCTGATCGGATCCAAGGAGGGGCTCGCGCACCTGCCCTGGGCCGTGCTGGACCCCGGGGAGGCGGCCCTCGTCCCCGACCCCGGGTACCCGGTGTACCGGGCCGCGACCGTCCTGGCGGAGGGGGAACCCATCGCCGTCCCCCTGCAGCCGGAGCGGGGGTACCTGCCGGACCTGGCCGCGGTCCCGGACCAGGCCGCCCGGCGAGCCCGCCTGCTATTCCTCAACTACCCCAACAACCCCACGGCGGCCACGGCGTCGCCGGGCTTCTTCGACGAGGTGGTGCGGTTTGCCCGGGACCACGGCATCTTCGTCGCCCACGACAACTCCTACTCCGAGATCGCCTACGACGGGTACCGGCCGCCCAGCTTCCTCCAGGCGGAAGGCGCCAAGGAGGTGGGGGTGGAGTTTCACTCCCTCTCCAAGACCTACTGCATGACCGGATGGCGCCTGGGGTTCGCGGTGGGGCACCCCGGACTGATCGGCGCGCTGGGCCGGATAAAGACCAACGTCGACTCGGGAGTCTTCCGGGCAGTGCAGGAGGCGGGGATCGCCGCGCTGCTGGGTCCGCAGGAGCCTGTGCGCGAGCGGCTGGAGGTCTACCGGCGCCGTCGCGACCGGGTAGTGGAAGCGCTGGATGCCCTGGGCTGGAACCCACCGCGGCCGCAGGCGACGTTCTACCTCTGGATCCAGGCCCCCGGAGGGCGGACGGGGACGGCCTTCGCCGCGGAGGTGCTGGAACGCACCGGCGTCGTCCTCACCCCCGGCCTGGGGTACGGCCGGCAGGGCGAGCGGTACGTGCGGCTGTCGCTGACCACGCCTGACGCCCGCCTGGATGAGGCGCTGGATCGCCTGCGCGCGGCCTTTGGAGGTGAGTAGCCGATCCCGCAGATCTGGGGGCTGCCCCGGGCCGTAGACCCTGCGCACCGGCAGATGCTGCGGGCCCTGCTGCGCCAGCGCGTCCCCCAGGACCGCATCGTGGCCCCCGACCTCCTGCAGACCCTGGCCCACCTGGCCCACGCCATGAAGCGGGAGGTAGGGGTCTACGTGGACCGCCACGGGACGGTGCGCGAGGTGGTGGTCAGCCGCAGGTGGCAGGAGCTGCTGCCCGTGCTCACCGCCCGGGCATCGCCCTCGCGCCTTGTGGGACTGCGGTACATCGCCGCCCGCCCCGAGGCGGAGAGGTCCCCGGGTGAGGGCGACGGGCGGCACGTGGTCGAGGCGCGCCTGGACCTGGCGGTGGTCGTGGACTCGCGCAAGGGCAGGCCCGGGGAAGGGTGGCTGGTGATGATGGCCCCCGGGGCCGACGGGGCACAGCCGCAGACGATCACCGAGGGCCCTTACGCGCCGGAGGCGCTGGTCCACCTGGAGGTGGCGCCGCGTATCAAGATGGTGGAGGGTGTCCTGCGGCGCAGCCCCACGGTGGTCACCGCAGGCACGCGCCCGGAGCGGGCCGTCCTGGTCGGGCTGTCCATGTCTGAGGCGGCGCCTCCGGGCCAGGTGCCGCGCCCGCCCGTCAGCGCCTCGCTGGAGGAACTCGCCCGGCTGGCGCAGACCGCCGGCGCCGAGGTCTGTGCCAGCATGGTCCAGGTACGGTCCAGGCCCGACGCCGCCACGTTCATCGGGCGGGGAAAGGTGGGGGAACTGCTGCGCATCTGCGAGGAGCACGACGCCGACCTGGTAATCTTCGACGAGGAGCTCTCCCCCGCGCAACAGCGCAACCTGGAGCGGGAGCTGGGACGCAAGGTGGTGGACCGAACGGCGCTGGTGCTGGACATCTTCGCCCGCCGGGCGCAGACGCGGGAAGGGCGGTTGCAGGTGGAGCTGGCGCAGCTGACCTACCTCCTGCCTCGCCTGACCGGTCGCGGGGTATGGCTCTCCCGCCTGGGAGGCGGCATAGGCACGCGCGGTCCCGGAGAGACCAAGCTGGAGGTGGACCGACGGCGCATCCGGCAGCGCATCACCGACCTGCGGCAGGAGCTGCAGGCGGTAGTCCGGCACCGTAAGCGACAGCGGGACTCGCGGCGGCGCACCGGCTATCCCGTCGTCGCCATCACCGGCTACACCAACGCCGGCAAGTCCACCCTGCTCAACGCCCTGACCCGCGCCGGGGTGCTGGTGGAGGACAGGCTCTTTGCCACCCTCGACCCCACCGTGCGCGGGGTCACCCTGCCCAACCACCAGACGGTGCTTCTGGTAGACACCGTGGGCTTCATCCACAAGCTGCCTACGCACCTGGTGGCGGCCTTCCGGGCGACGCTGGAGGAGGCCGTCGACGCCGACCTGCTCGTCCACGTGGTGGACGCCTCCGACCCTCAGTGGCTCCACCAGATGGCGGTGGTGAACCGCATCCTGGCCGACCTGGGCGCGGGGGACCGGCCGCAGGTGGTGGCCTTCAACAAGATCGACCGCCTGACCGCGGCGTCCCGCCGGGCGCTGGCTCGTGCGTATCCCGACGCGGTGCTGATCTCTGCCCAGTATGGCCTGGGTCTGGTCAACCTGCTGAGGCGGATCGCCCAGCGGTTACCCCAGCGGCTGGTGCGCCTGCGGATGGCTGTGCCGTACGCGCAGTCCGGAACCCTGGCACAGATTTACGCCCAGGGACGCGTCCTGCAGCAGCGGTATGCGGAGGAGGGAGTGGAAGTGGAAGCGGAGGTCCCCCCGGAACTGGCCGCGCGCCTGCTCGGGACGCCCCAGTGACCCCTCCGGTGCCATGAGCGACGCATCCGCCGCGCGCGCACGGCTGCGCCGACGTCTGACCGCCGAGGAGGTCCTCGTGGCCGTCGGTGTCTACGACGGCCTCTCGGCGCGCCTGGCCGAGGATGCCGGGTTCGAGGCGGTCTATGCCAGCGGCGGCGCCATCGCCCGCAGCGCAGGACTGCCCGACCTCGGCCTGCTCTCCCTGAGCGAGATGGTGGAGCGGATCAGGCAGATTACACAGGCCGTCGCCGTCCCGGTCATCGCCGACGCCGACACCGGCTACGGCAACGCCCTCAACGTCCGTCGCACCCTCCGCCTCTACGAGGAGGCCGGCGTGGCCGCGCTGCACCTGGAGGACCAGGTGACGCCCAAGCGGTGCGGTCACTACGAGGGGCAGGCGGTCATCCCGGCGGAGGAGATGGCGGGGAAGATCCGTGCGGCGGTGGAGGCCAGGCGCGACCCCGACCTGGTCATCATCGCCCGCACCGACGCCCGGGCGGCGGTGGGCCTGACGGAGGCGCTGAGGCGAGCGCGGCTCTATGCCCAGGCCGGCGCCGACGTGCTGTTCGTGGAGGCGCCGCGGACGCGGGAGGAGGTGCGGGCCATCAGGGAGGCGGTGCAGGTGCCGCTGCTGTACAACATGACCTACAGCGGGAAGAGCCCCCTCCTCTCGCCTGAGGAACTGAAGACGCTGGGGTACCAGATCGTCATCTTCCCCGCCGACCTGCAGCTGGGGGCGATACGCGGCATGCAGCAGGTTCTGGCCAGCCTGCGCCGTGAAGGGCTGACCCCTGAGACGCTGCGGGCTTCCTTTCAGGAGCGGGAAGCTCTGGTCCGCCTGGACGACTGGCTGGCGCTGGGCGACCGGTACGGCGGCGGAGAGGGTCCGCGCTGACCTCCGTAAGGGAGGGTGGCCATGGGCTTCGGACGCAACCCTGACGTCATCGTCGTGGGCGCGGGCAACGCCGCGCTGACCGCCGCCATCGCCGCCCGGGAGGCGGGGGCGGCGGTCCTGGTGCTGGAAAAGGCCCCACCCGAACTGCGAGGCGGCAACACCCGCTTCACCGGAGGAGTCTTCCGCTTTGCCTACTTGGGCCTGGAGGAAATCCTGTCCCTGCTCTCCCACCCGCCGGAGGCGGAGGTCGAGGTGGACCCCTATCCGCCCGACCGGTACTACGCCGACATCATGCGCACCAGCGGCGGCCTGGCCGACCCCCTGCTCACCCGCACCCTCGTGGACCGCTCCGCCGCCACCGTCCGGTGGATGCGCGATCTGGGCGTGGAGTGGGAGCTGAGCCACATCTTTGGCGTCCGGCACGGGCGGAGGTGGCGCTTCCCGCCGGGCGTCGTCCTGCAGACGCGCGGGGCCGGGGTGGGGCTGTCAGCCGCGCTCTTCACCATCGCCGAGCGGCTGGGGGTGGAGGTGGCCTACGCCACCAGGGCGGTGGCCCTCCGCCTGGACGGGGCCGGGGGCGTGTGCGGGGTGACCGTGCGCGGTCCGGCCGGCACCGCCGACCTGGAGGCCCGCGCCGTGATCCTGGCCTGCGGCGGCTTCGAGGCCAACCCGGAAATGCGCGCGCGGTACCTGGGCCCGGGATGGGACACCGTCGTCGTCCGCGGCACCGCCTGCAACACGGGGGAGATGCTGGATGCCGCGCTGCAGGCCGGGGCGCAGCCCTACGGACACTGGAGCGGCTGCCACGCCACGCCCGTGGATGCCACCGCGCCGCGGGTGGGCGACCTGCGGCTCACCGACAAGACCAACCGGCTCTCCTATCCGTACGGGATCATGGTCAACGCCGAGGGACGGCGCTTTGTGGACGAAGGCGAGGACTTCTCGCCCTATACCTATGCCAAGATCGGACGGGCGATCCTTGCCCAGCCCCACAACATCGCCTGGCAGATCTTCGACCGGCAGACCGTGGATCTACTGGAGGAACGGTACGCCACCGGCAGCCCGGTCCGGGCGGAGACGGTGGCGGCGCTGGCCGAGGCCATGGGGGTGCCCTGCGCGGCCCTGGAGGAAACGGTGGCAACCTTCAACGCGGCAGCCAGCGGCGGAAGGTTCGACCCCACCGTGCGCGACGGCAAGAGCACCACGGGCCTGCAGCCTCCCAAGTCCAACTGGGCCCTGCCGCTGGAGTCGCCGCCTTTCGTGGCCTACCCCGTCACCTGCGGGATCACCTTCACCTACGGCGGCCTGCGGGTGGATGAGCAGGCGCGGGTCCTGGATATGGAGAATAATCCTATTTCGGGGCTTTATGCCACGGGGGAGATCACGGGCGGCTTCTTCTACTTCAACTACCCGGCTGGAGCCGGCCTGATGCGCGGCGCGGTCTTCGGCCGCATCGCCGGCGAGGGGGGAGCCCGGCTGGCCGGATACGGGCCGCGGACCTGAGAGGGCGGCCGGCGGGAGCATCGGGGAGGGGAGGCGAGCATGCAGCGGCGCATTCCGGCTGTGGTCATGCGCGGGGGCACGAGTCGGGCGGTCTTCTTCCACCGGCAGCACCTGCCCGAGGACCCCGAGCTGCGCGACAGGGTGATCCTGACCATCTTCGGCGGGGGGGATCCCTACGGCCGGCAGATCGACGGTCTGGGTGGTGCGGTCTCCACCACCAGCAAGGCCGCCATCATAAGCCCCCCGTCCGTTCCGGACGCTGATGTGGGCTATACCTTCGGCCAGGTATCGGTGACCACGCCCCTGATAGACTACGGGGGCAACTGCGGGAACATCTCCTCAGCGGTGGGCCCGTTCGCCATCGAGGAAGGGCTCGTCCGTGCCACCGACCCGGTGACGACGGTGCGCATCTGGCAGGTGAACACGCGCAAGCGGATCATCGCCCGCGTGCCCACCTCGGGCGGCCTGCCGCAGGTGGAAGGCGACTACGCCATCGACGGGGTTCCCGGCACCGGAGCCATGATCCTCCTGGAGTTCCTCGACCCCGGCGGCTCCATGACCGGCAGGCTGCTGCCCACCGGCAATCCCACCGACGTCCTGGAGGTGGAGGGGGTAGGCCGGCTCGCCGTCTCCCTGGTGGATGCCGCCAACCCGGTGGTCTTCGTCGACCCCCGGGACCTGGGCCTGGACGGGCTGGAGATGCCCGAGCGGGTGGACGGAGACACCGCGCTCCTGGCGAGGATCGAGGCGATCCGCGCCCACGCGGCGGTGCGCATGGGCCTGGCCCGCACTCCGGCCGAGGCCACCGCACGCAGCCCCGGAGTGCCCAAGCTGGCCTTCGCCGCGCCGCCGGCGTCCTACACCTCGACCCGGGGAAGCCTCGTGGAAGGCGCGGCGGTGGACGTGGTGGGGCGAATCATGTCCATGGGGCGCCTGCACCGCTCCTACGCCCTCACCGGTGCCATCTGCACCGCCGCGGCGGCGCAGGTGGAAGGGACGCTGGTGCACGCCGTGGCCCGTCCCGGACCCCCCGGGGAGCGCACGCTGCGCATCGGCCATCCCGCCGGTATCATCGAGGTAGGGGTGCAGGTGGTGCGGCGGGACGGAGAGTGGCATGTGGAGAAGGTGGTGACGCGTAGGACCGCCCGCCGCCTGATGGAGGGAATGGCACTGGTGCCAGCATCGGTTTGGCCGCTGGCCGCTCCGGCCGCCGCGGCCGCCGCGAGGGGGTGAGGGAGGTGCAGCGAGCTGCGCTGGTCATCGTCGTCGGCCTGCTGCTCGTCGCCGGGGCGACTCCGGCACAGGGGCAGGTGCCCTACTACGCCGGCAAGACCATCGAGATCATCGTGCCGTTCGGTGCCGGGGGCGGGACGGACATCGAGACCAGGTTCCTGGCGCCGTTCTTCGAGAGGCACATCGCCGGGAACCCGAAGATCGTCGTGACCAACCGGCCCGGAGGCGGGAGCATCCTGGGGGCCAACTTCTACGCGGCCAACGCCAGGCCCGACGGGCTGCAGATCTTCGCCAGCAGCGGGTCCACCGTGATCCCGTTTCTCCTGGGTGTCCCGCAGGTGCAGTACGACTACCGGAAGTGGAGGCTGGTGAAGGTGAACGGGGTGGGGGGCGTGGCCTACGTCTCACCCGCCACGGGCATCCGCCGCCCGGAGGATGTGCTGAACCCGGCCCGACCGCTGGTCTACGGGGGCATCAGCGCCACCGGCCTGGACCTGTCCATGCTACTGGCCTTCGAGCTGCTCGGGATCAATGTGCGCAGCGTCCTGGGCTTCGAGGGCCGCGGTCCGGCCCGCCTGGCCTTCGAGCGCGGCGAGACCAACATCGACTACCAGACCACGCCGGCCTACCTCTCCCAGGTCGTTCCCCTGATTCGAGAGGGGAAGGCCCGTCCGTTGTTCACGTTCGGCTTCACCAACGAGAAGGGGCAGCTGGTGCGCGACCCTGCGGCCCCCGACCTGCCGACGATCTACGAGTTCTACCAGCAGGTGCACAAGCGCAAGCCGGACGGGCTGCTGCGCTGGAAGGCGCTGCAGGCGCTGCTGACCCCGGCCTTCTCCTTCCAGAAGACCCTGTGGGTGCCCCAGGGCACGCCGCCGGAGGCGCTGAACGCGCTGTGGGAGGCGGTGGACAAGATGAATGCGGACCCGGAGTTCCGGGAGAAGAGCAGGAGGGTCCTGGAGGGCTACACGCTGTTCCGGGGCGACAAGATGGAAGGGGCGCTGCTGCGATCCCTCACCGTGACGCTTGATGTGCGGAAGTTCATCCTGGAGCTGCTGAGGACCAAGTACAACGTCGCCATCTGAAAGGTAGCCGGGCCGCCGGCTGAGCGACAGGTCGGGCGCCGATGGGGCAGGCCTTGCAGGCCGCGCTGGAGCTCTTCCTCGTCCCCACGCGGCTGGGGATGATGCTCCTTGGCGTCCTGGCCGGACTGGTCGTGGGCGTCCTACCCGGTATGGGCGGCATCGTAGCCGTGGCCGTGCTGCTGCCCTTCGTGGTCAAGCTGGACGCGGTGGCCGCACTGGCCATGATCACCGGGGCGCTGGCGGTGGTGCACACCTCGGACACCATCACTTCGGTGCTGATCGGCGCACCAGGATCGGCCGCCTCGGTGCCCAGCGTCCTGGAAGGGCACCCCCTGGCCAAACAGGGTCAGGCCGCGCGGGCGCTGGCCGCAGCCTACCTCTCCTCGCTGGTGGGTGGGCTGATGGGCGCCCTGGGCCTGACGCTCTCCATCCCCATCGCCCGCCCCCTGGTTCTCTCCTTTGGCTCCCCGGAGCTGTTCATGCTCACGGTGCTGGGGGTCTCGTTCGCCGGCAGCCTCCTAGGGAAGGAGCCGCGCCGGGGGATCATCGCCGGCCTCCTGGGGCTGCTGCTGGGGACGGTGGGGCCCACGCCGGCGGCGGCCCAGGTGCGGTTCGACTTCGGCCAGATCTACCTGATGGACGGACTGGACCTGGCCATCGTCGCCCTGGGCGTCTTCGGGGTCGCCGAGGTCGTCTCCCTTCTGGCCCGCGGCGGGGCCATCGCCGAGCGGGTCGACCTGGGGCGGGGGTGGCTGGAGGGCGCGCGCGACGTCCTGCGCCACCGCTGGCTGGTCCTGCGCGGGGCGCTCATCGGAATGTGGGCCGGGGTCCTGCCGGCCATCGGCGCCACGGCGGGTACCTGGATGGCCTACGGGCACGTGGTGGCGGCCAGCCGGGACCGGGAGCGCTTCGGCCGAGGAGATATCCGCGGCATCATCGCCCCCGAAGCGGCCAACAACGCGGTGGAGGCCGGCGACCTGGTGCCTACATTGCTGTTCAGCGTCCCGGGCAGCGCGCCCGCGGCGATGATTATGGGGGCGCTGCTGGCCTACGGCGTCGTCCCCGGCCCGCGCATCGTCACCGACCACCTGGACCTCATCTATGCCATCGTCTGGACGTTTGCAGCAGCCAACGTGATCGGGGCGGCCCTGATGTTCATGGCCAGCCCGGCGCTGGCCCGACTGACCTACATCCCGTTTACGCGGGTGGCCCCCGCCGTCATCCTGATGATGGCCCTGGCGGCCTACCAGGAGACGCAGCACTACGGTGACCTGCTGGCGCTGCTGGCGCTGGGGGTTCTGGGCTACGGGATGAAAGCCGCGGGATGGCCGCGGGCGCCGCTGCTCATCGGCTTCGTCCTCTCCGGACCCCTGGAGCGGTACTTCTGGCTGACGGTGAACCTCTACCCAGACCCGCGCGCCTGGCTTCTCCGGCCGGGCGTGGTGGTCATCGGGCTGCTGGTGGTCTCACCGTTCGTCTGGAGCGGGCTGCGGGCACTGCGTGCAAGGGAGTGGCGGGGGGAGCGGGCGGTCACACGCTGGACTCCGGGAGTGGGGACGGCGGTGAGCGTGGGGCTGCTTGGAGTCTTCGTCTATGCCTGGACGACCTCCCGCGGCTTCCTCCCCGGGGCGGCGCTGATGCCGCTGAGCGTGGCCAGCGTGGGGACGGTGCTGGCCCTGATCCAGGTGGTCCAGGAGATCCGCGGCCGCAGCGTCCCCGCCGACGAAGAGGACGCCGTCGTCCTCTCCGGCCCCGCCATCTCCCGTGCGCTCCGTCATCTGGGAGGCATCGCCGCCTATACGGCGCTCGTCTGGGTGGTCGGAATCCGTCTGGCCACGGCGGGCTGGGTCGTGGTGTTCATGCGGCGAACCGGCCGCATGTCCTGGCCGCTGGCGGCGCTGTACACGGCGGGCGTACTGGTGGGGCTGGAGGTCCTGGCCCGGCTGCTGGGGGTGCGGCTGCCTGCAGGGGTTCTGAACCTCTTCCGCTGACGACTGCCGGGCGGCCCCGGCTCAGGAGCTGCCGGCTCAGGAAGCCATTCGCCGGATCAGTCCGACGACCTTGCCCTCTATGACCACATCGCGGGTGAGGATCGGCTCCAGGGCCGGGTTTTCCGGCTGGAGCCGGATGTAGCCGTCCTCCCGGAAGAAGCGCTTCACCGTAGCCTCGTCCTCCAGGCGGGCCACCACGATGTCTCCGTTGTGTGCGGTGGGCTGGCGGCGCACGATGACGTAGTCGCCGTCGTAGATGCCCGCGCCCACCATGCTGTCCCCGCGCACACGGAGGATGAACGTCTCGGCTCCGCGGACGAACTCCGCCGGCAGCGGGAAGTAGTCCTCGATGTTCTCCTGGGCCAGCAGCGGGCTGCCGGCGGCCACACGGCCTACCACGGGCAGGGGGATCACCTTCTTCGCCGGGGCCGCCCGCTCGTCGCGCAGCACCTCCAGGGCGCGGGGCTTGCTCGGATCGCGGTGCAGGTAGCCCTTCTTCTCCAGAGCGGCCAGGTGGCTGTGCACGGTGGAGCTGCTGGTGAGCCCCAGGGCGCGGCCGATCTCGCGCACCGACGGAGGGTACCCGTGCGTCTCCGTGAAGCGCTGGATGAAGGTGAGGATCTCCGCCTGTCGGCGCGTCAGTCCCCGGCCCATGTGCGCTCCTCCTTACACGAGGTCTCCACCGGGAGGCGAACCGGATTATATCACGCGGCGGCGGAGCAAGGCAAACATCTGTTCGCACCTTACGCAGACTCGGCCGGGACCGACCTCGGCATACGTCGCACAATGCCGATTATGCGACGTGAAGGAGATCAGCCCCCGGGGCGGGAATTCTCCTCCTCACGCATGCATCCCCGCCGAGCCCTCCGCACGCCCCCTCCCCTCCTCCAGGAGTGGGCCGACGACCTGGCCGCGCGCAACCAGAGCCCGCGGACCATCCGGGGGTACCTGACCGACCTGGCCCAGTTCGCCGAGTGGATCCGTCATCGTCCGCTGGAGACGGTCCGTAGCCAGGACGTGCGCCGCTTCAGCCACGCCATGCAGCGGGCGGGCCTCCGTCCCCGCACCCGGGCACGCCGTCTGGTGGCCCTGCGTCAGTTCTATGCCTACCTGGTGAGGACGGGTCGCCTGGCGGCCAGCCCCCTGGAGCACCTGGAGTTGCCCCGGATCAGCCGGACCACCGTCCCCCGCTTCCTCCGGCCCGCGGAGGTGGGGCGGTTGCGCGCCGTCATCCCCGAGACCCCGCGGGGGGTGCGGGACCGGGCGCTGATCGAGCTGGGCCTCTCGTCGCTACGCGTCTCGGAAGTCGTAGGACTTCAGCTGGAGGACCTCTTCCTCGACCGGGGGCAGGTGCGGATTACCGGCAAAGGCGGCGGCCAGTACCTCCAACCGGTGACGGCGGCGGCCGTCCGTGCCCTGGAGCGGTGGCTGGCGGTCCGCCCCCGCTGTCCGTCGCCGTTCGTCTTCGTCTCCCTCCCCCCCCGCGGCAGCCGCGGCCTCACCTACGAGTCCGCGGAGCGGATCCTCCGGGGCTACCTGCGGGCGGCGGGCATCACCCGGCCGCTGTCTTTCCACGCCCTGCGGCACACGGTGGGGGTAGCCCTGGCAGACCGAGGGGTGCCGCTGGAGTACATCCAGGACCTCCTGCGCCACGCCGACCCGCGGACCACCCGGATCTACACCTCGGTCGCCCCCGAGCGGCTGCAGGAGGTGCTCCACCGGGAGCTCCACTTCCCCGACCCGTCCGGGTGATGCTGTGGGGACCGAAGAGGAGGTGGAGCTTTACGGCCGGCTTTTCACCTTCCGCTACACCCCGCGGCCGCAGATACGCAGGGTCGACGTGGAGATCCTGGAGGGAGCGGGGCCGAGGGCACGCCCCTACGTACCGGTGGCGGTGCGCGGCCGGACGGCTGCGGAGGCCAGGGAACGGGCATGGGAGGTCCTGATAGCCCGCGCCGGCTTTGATCGGTGTCTGCGGGTGATCGAGCGCACGGTCCAGGCGCTGGCTCCGGGTGCGACGCTCTCGGTGAAGGAGGACGCGCAGACGCTCCTTTTCGAGGTTCACGGGCCTCTGGGCCTGCGCCTCCCGCTGGCGCTGCGACGCGAGGAGGCGCTGGATCCCGCGCTTACCGAGGAGGAACTCGCAGCCTTGGTCCGCGCGCACCTGGAATCCCACCTCTAGCCATGAACGCCTCCGCCCCCGCCCCTGGCCGCGTCCTGCGCCAGGGCCGCTGTGGGGTGCGCAGGAATCGGCGCGTGCCCCGTCAAAAGTAGGGTAGATGTCTGGCCCCGGCGAGTACGCCTGCCTGGCAATCGCTGACATCTCCGGGTACACCCGCTACCTGACCGGGAGCGAGCTGGACCATGCCCAGGACGTGCTGGCCGACCTGATGGAGACCACGGGAGCTTCGTCCGGCAGCGCATCCTGGGTCATGAGGAGCTGGCCGGGCGCGACGTCATCCTGGTGCACCGCCTGCTGAAGAACAGCGTCGGCGAGCGCTTCGGCCTGCAAGGGTACGCGCTGCTCACCGCAGCCTGCGTGCAGGCCATGCGGCTGGACGCCGTGGCCCTGGGGCTGCGGGCGCACGACGAGACCTATGAGCACATCGGTGAGGTCCCAGGCTACGTCCACGACCTACAGCAGCGCTGGCAGGAGGAGCAGGAGGTCCGCCGCGTGCGCCTGTCGTCCCAGGATGCGGACATACATTGGACCTTCGACCTGGCGGCGCCCGCAGCCCTGGTCTGGGAGTGGAACACCGACGCCTCCCGGCGCACCCAGTGGGCGGAGGATGTGGTGCGGGTGGACGTGCAGACGGTGGGCGGCCGACGGGGGGTGGGGACCACCAACCACTGCGTCCACGGAAAGGAGAGTCACCTGGAGGAGATTGTCGACTGGCGGCCCGTGGACTACTTCAGCTACATCGTCCGCCACCCCGTAACCGGCGAGTCGCTGGTCACCGAAGGTCCGGGCGATGATGGCCGACCCGCAGCACCGCCCCATGTTCGAGCAGTTTTCGCGGCAGATGCGGGAAGGCTTTGAGCGCTCCCTGGCCCGGCTGACTCACATCCTCGATGAGGTCATGGCCGGCCGACAGAAGGAGGTGGCTGCGGCGGTGCAGGCCCGGCACCAGCTCAAGGAGACAGCCGCCCACTACTGGCGCGGCGCCGGGAGGACTGAGACGGGCTCTCTGCCGTAGCTAGCCGGCCCCTGTTCAGGAGGGTGGCAGCAACTCCACTTCATCCGCACGGACCATCAGCTCGCTGGCCCCCGCCTTCTCCCGCACGACCACTGTGAGGACGCCATAGTGGGGGACCACGCGCCGCACCTGGCCTTCCAGAGGCGGGTCGCGCAGCACCCGCACGCGGTGGCCCGGCGCCAGGGGCTGCCCGTGTCGGTCGTGCACCGCCATCGCTTGCACCACCCGAAGTCTGCGGCCTGCGCTCATCCGGGAATGCGCTCGATGACCACGGCGATGCCCTGCCCCACCCCGATGCACATGGTGGCCAGCCCGAACCGTCCCGCCCGCCGCTCCAGCTCGTACAGCAGGGTGGTCAGGATGCGCGCCCCGCTGCAGCCCAGAGGATGCCCCAGCGCAATGGCCCCGCCATTGGGGTTGAGCCGCTCCGGTGGGATGCGGAGCTCGCGCACGCAGGCCAGCACCTGGGCGGCAAAGGCCTCGTTCAGCTCGATCACGTCCAGGTCCTGGATGGACAGGCCCGTCCGGGCCAGCACCTTGCGCGTGGCGGGGATCGGTCCCAGACCCATGGTGGAGGGATCCACCCCCGCCACAGCCGAAGCGACCACGCGCGCCCGGGCTCTTGCCCCGCGTCCCGCCGCCGCCTCAGCCGACATCAACAGGACGCCGGCTGCCCCGTCATTGATACCGGAGGAGTTTCCGGCGGTCACCGTCCCGTCCTGCTTGAACGCTGGCGGGAGCGCCGCCAGACGCTCGAGGGTGGTATCCGGGCGGGGAGGCTCGTCCGTATCCACGGTGAGCGGCTCGCCCCGTGGTCCGACGGTCACCACCGGGACGATCTCCTCCCGAAAGCGCCCCTCGGCGATGGCCCGCGCAGCCCGCCGCTGGCTCTCCAATGCGAAGGCATCCTGTTCCTGCCGGGTGATGCCGTAACGCTCGGCCACCACCTCGGCGGTCTCCCCCATGCTAAGCGGCGGGTAGACCTGGGCCAGCTTGGGGTTGACGAAGCGCCAGCCGATGGTGCTGTCGTGGAGCTCCACCCGCCCCCGCGGAAACGCCCGGTCCGGCTTGGCCATGACGAAGGGCGCCCGGGTCATGGACTCCACACCGCCCGCGATGAAAATCTCCCCCTCCCCCGCCCTGATGGCGTGGGCAGCGGAGACCACCGCCTGCAGCCCCGAGCCGCACAGCCGGTTCACCGTCTGCCCTGCAACGCCGACCGGCAGACCCGCCAGAAGCACGGCCATCCGGGCCACGTTACGGTTGTCCTCGCCGGCCTGGTTGCTGCAGCCGAAGATGACGTCCTCGATCTCCCGGGGATCAAGGCGGTTGCGGCGCACCAGCTCCCTGATGACCAGTGCGGCCAGGTCGTCCGGGCGAACATCCCTGAGCATCCCGCCGTAACGGCCGACGGGGGTGCGCACGGCATCCACGATCACCGGCTCCGGCATATCAGGCCCCGGTAAACCTCGGCGGCCGCTTCTCCCGGAACGCCGCCACGCCCTCACGGTGGTCGGCGGTGCCTCCGGCCACCTCCTGCAGATATGCCTCGTAGGCCAGAACATCCTCCAGCGGGGCTCGTAGCGCGTGGCGCAGGGCCCGCTTGGTCAGCCCGTAGGCTCTGGTGGGCCCGGCGGCCAGGCGCCTCGCCACCTCCAGGGTGGTCGCCATCAGCTCCTCCGCCGGCACCACCCGGTTGACCAGGCCCAGGCGCAGTGCCTCCTGCGCGTCCACCGGGTCCGCCAGGTAGGCCATCTCGAAGGCCTTGCCCAGCCCCACCAGGCGGGGGAGGAAGTAGGTGCTCCCGGAATCGGGGACCAGCCCGACCCGGGCGAAAGCCTGGATGAACACCGCCTGCTCCGAGGCGATGCGCAAGTCGCAGGCCAGGGCCAGGCTGCAGCCCGCGCCTGCGGCCACCCCGTTGACCGCGGCGATCACCGGCTTTTCCACTGTAGCCAGCCGCAGGATCACGGGGTTGTAGCGCTGCCGCAGCGATTCCAGGTACGACGGCTCCGCCGCCGCGGACCGCTCCCTCAGGTCCTGCCCCGCGCAGAACCCGCGTCCGGCCCCGGTGAGGACGATGCAGCGTATCCCCGCCTCACGGGCGGCGTACGCCAGGCCCTCCTGCAGCTCGCGCGCCAGCTGCTCGTTGACGGCGTTGAGGACTTCCGGCCGGTTCAGGGTCAGGGTGAGCACCCCCGCCTCCTCCGCCAGCAAGACCGCCTCCAGCGCAGGGGCTGTCATCGTCCCTCCTCCTTCCTCCCGGTCGGGGCTGGGCACCGACGGGTTCAGCGTCCGCGAAACTGGGCGGGGCGCCGGGCCAGGAAGGCGCGCACGCCTTCTTCCTTGTCCTCCGTGGCGAAGAGCAGGTAAAAGCACTTGCGCTCGTAGTCCAGACCTCCCTCCAGGGAGGTGTCGAACGCCTTGAGCACCGCCTCCTTGGCCAGCCGCACGGCCAGCGGCGGGCGGGCGGCGATCTCCCTGGCCAGGGCCCTGGCCTCCGCCAGCACCAGCTCGTCGGGGACGACGCGCGTAACCAGCCCCATGGCCTCCGCCTCCCGCGCCGTCATCTGACGGCCGGTGAGGATCAGCTCCATCGCCCGGTACTTGCCCACGGTGCGCGTAAGTCGCTGGGTCCCTCCCGCTCCCGGGATCAGTCCCAGGTTGATCTCCGGCTGGCCGAAGCGCGCCGATTCCCCGGCGATAATGATGTCGCAGAGCATGGCCAGCTCGTTTCCGCCGCCCAGGGCGAAGCCGGTGACCGCGGCCACCAGCGGCGTGGCCACCTTGCGGATTCGCTCCCACTGCTGGAAGCGGTAGGCCTGCAGCATGTCCGCCACCGATGCGTCGGCGAACTCGCGGATGTCCGCGCCTGCGGCAAAGGCGCGAGGGCTACCGGTGAGTACCAGACAGCGCACCTGCGGGTCCCGGTCCAGATCCTCCAGCACGGTGACCAGCTCGTCCATCAGCGCCCGACTGAGAGCGTTGAGCACCTCGGGGCGGTTCAGCTGTACCACGGCAATGGCCTCTTCGCGGGTGACCAGCAGGTTTTGCGGCGTCATCGGGCCCCTCCTTTCGTCCTGCGGCACCTGCCGCGGCCGCCCCGGGAGCCGGCCGCGGCGGCCGCGGTCTTCGGGCGGACGGGCAGACTGAGATGCGGCCGCCCCGGACCGGGCGCGGCCGTCCCTCTCCTTCGGCAGGCCCGCGATGCGGCCCTACTGGCGGACGATGATGGTCTCGAAGCCCACCGCGCGCAGCCGCTCCGCCAGGCGCTCGGCGTTCTCCCGCTCGGCGAAGGCGCCGACGAAGACCTTGAACAGCTCCCCGCTGGGCAGGAGGTAGGCGTCGAACCCGGCGGCCCGCAGCTGGTTCACCCGCTCCTGCGCGTTCTCCCGCTTCAAGAAGGCACCCGCCTGTACGCGGAAGAGGGTGGCCGCGGCGCCGGGTGTCGCCGCCGGCCGGACGGGAGGCCTGGTCGCCGCAACCGTGGGCACAGGCGTCGGCGGCCGCGTGGGCGGCGGGATGGGCGTCGGCGGCGGGGTGGGTGCGGCCACCGGCGGTGGTGCAGGGGACGGCGGCAGGACAGCCGGTGCAGGCGGCCTCGGTGACGGCGCCGGAGTGGGCTGCCGGGCGACGCCGGGCTGCTTCAGGAAGATCTCACCGATCGCGTAGCCCAGCACCAGAGAGACGACGAACAGACCGACCAGGGCCAGGGTGACGACGAGTGGACTGGCGCGCACCGGATCCCTCCGCTACGAAGAACGCCCCGCCTGCGCAGTTTCGGGGAGCGACGCGGTTTTCCTGCCGGATCAGCCCTCAGCCAGGCCGGCCAGGTACCGCGCCAGCGCCTCCCGCCGCCGCCGCAGCTCCTCATGCCGCCGCCGCTCCCCCTCCACCACCTCCGGCGCCGCCCGGCTAAGGAAGCCGGCGCTCTCCAGGCGCGCCTCCACCCGGCCCAGGTCCTGCTGGACTCGTTCCAGCTCCCTGGCCAGGCGGTGCCGGACGCGCGCGGCCTCCGCCTCGCCAACCGGGAGGAGGATCTCCACGCCGTCCACCGCATCCGCCGCCGCCCGCGACGGGGAGGCGGCCGTCGGGGGAAGGAAGGCCAGCCCGCCCGCCCGGGCCAGGGCGCGGATGTAGGGGGCGAAGGCCTCCATCTCGGCGCGCCTGCCCTCATCCACCACCCGCAGCAGCGGCGCCACAGAGGCCCCGGGGGCCAGCCCCAACTCGGCGCGCAGCGCCCGGATGGCGCGGACGACCTGAATCAGCCGCTCGACGCTCTCTTCCGCAGAAGCATCCAGCCACTGTGCCGGGGGCTGCGGCCATGGAGCCAGCATGATGCTCTCCCCTTCGTGGGGCAGCAGCTGCCAGATCTCCTCGGTGATATGCGGCATGATGGGGTGCAGCAGGCGCAGCGCCCCCTCCAGGACACGCCACAGCGTCCACTGCACCTGCTCCCGCCTCCCGGGGCGGTCCTGCCCGGAGAGGTCCACCTTGGCCAGCTCCACGTACCAGTCGGCGTAGGTCGACCAGAGGAAGTCGTAGACGGCCTTCGCCGCCTTGTCGAACTCATAGTTCTCCAGGTGGTTGGTCACCTCGCCGGCGGTGCGGGCGAAGCGGCTGAGGATCCAGCGGTCGATGGGCCCCAGCTCCTTCGGCGACCCCACCGGCGAGAAGTCCTCCAGGTTAAGGCGGACGAAGCGCGCGATATTCCAAACCTTGTTGGCGAAGTTGCGCACGTCCTCCAGCATCTTCTCGCTGAAGCGCAGGTCCTGCTGTTGCTGGGAACAGCGCACCACCAGGGCGAAGCGCAGGGCGTCGGCCCCATATCCCCGCTGGTCCATCATCTCCATGGGGTCGATGCCCGTGCCCATGGACTTGCTCATGCGACGCCCCTCCATCGTCAGCACCGTGGGGTGGATGTAGACGTCGGTGAAGGGCACCTCGCCCATGAATTCCAGACCGAACATGATCATCCGGGCCACCCAGAGGAAGATGATGCCGCGGTCCGTCACCAGCACGTTCCCCGGGTAGAAGTAGCGCAGCTCAGGGGTGTCCGCCGGCCAGCCCAGGGTGGCGAAGGGCCAGAGGGCGGAGCTGAACCAGGTGTCCAGGATCTGCTCCTCCTGCTTCAGCGCGGACCCGCCGCAACGCGGGCAGCGGTCGGGGCGCTGGCGCGCCACCACCACCTCGCCGCAGTCAGTGCAGTGCCAGGCTGGGATCTGGTGCCCCCACCACAACCGCCGGGAGATGTTCCAGTCGCGGATGCCCTCCATCCAGTCCAGGTAGACCTTGGTCCAGCGCTCGGGGTGGAAGCGCACCCTTCCCTCGCGCACCACCCGGATGGCCGGAGCCGCCAGGTCGGCCATGCGCACAAACCACTGGTCGGTGATATATGGCTCCAGCACGGTCTTGCAACGCTCGCAGACGGCCACCGAAGTGGTGTATGGCTCCTCCCGCACCACCAGCCCGCGGGCGCGCAGCTCCGCGGCCACCGCCTGGCGGGCGGCGAATCGGTCCAGACCGGCGAAGGTCCCCGCCTGGGCGTTCATGCGGCCGCGTTCGTCCAGTATCACCAGCGCGGGCAGCCCGTGGGCGGCCCCGATCTCGTTGTCCAGGGGGTCGTGGCCGGGCGTGATCTTGACGGCGCCGCTGCCGAACTGCGGGTCCACCCGGGCGTCGGCGATGATGGGGACCACCCGTTGCACGATGGGCACCACCACCTGCCGCCCCACCAGGTGGTGGTAGCGACCATCGTCGGGGTGGACGGCCACCGCCACGTCCGCAAGGATCGTCTCCGGCCGCTGGGTGGCGATGACGATGCCCTCGCTGCCGTCGGCGCCGGGGTAGCGAACGTGGTACAGGGTGCTGGCCACCTCCTGGTACTCCACCTCCAGGTCGGAGACGCTGGTCAGGTCGTGGGGGCACCAGTTGATCATCCGCTGGCCGTAGTAGACGTACCCGCGGGCGTGGAGGCGGAGGAATGCCTCGGTCACCGCCTCGGCGTAGCCCGGATCCAGGGTGAAGGTGACGCGGTCCCAGTCGCAGGAAAACCCCATCCGCTTCAGCTGGCTGTAAATGATGCCCCCGTACTTCTCCTTCCACCGCCAGGTGAACTCCAGGAACTTCTCCCGTCCCAGGTCGAAGCGCGTCTTACCCTCCTTGGCCAGCTCCCGTTCGATGACCACGTGGGTGCCGATGCTGGCGTGATCGGTGCCTGGCATCCACATGCTGTTCCAGCCCTGCATGCGCCGCCAGCGGATGAGCACATCCTGCAGGGTGTTGGTCAGGGCGTGGCCGATGTGCAGGTCGCCGGTGATGTTGGGCAGAGGCATCATGATGACGAACGGCCGGCGCTGTGGGTCCACGGGCGCGTGGAAGTAGCCCCGGGCCAGCCACGTCTGATACCAACGCTGCTCCACGCGGCGCGGGTCATACGTCGTCGGTATTCTCTCTGGATCTGCCGTCACGGCCGTCCACACTCCCTCCGGAAATACAAAGGCTGCCTCACCCAAGGGCGAAGCAGCGCTCCGCGGTACCACCCTGGTTGCCGGTCCGCAGGACCGGCAACTCCTCCTCGCGCTCCCGGGCGAACCCGGCGGGCCTGCGCCGCACCCGCGCGGCATGTGCCCGCGGCTCCGGGGCGACGTTCGGACGGCCCGCCACCGGGGACCTTTCACCCCAGGGCCCCCTCGCTTCCCCCGCCTCACGCCGCGCGGAAACCGCAGCGCCGCGGGGACCGGCCGGGTCCCGTCCTACTCCTCCCCGTCCTTGCCTCGGTGGCATTATCGGGGCCGCCCGAGACGCTGTCAAGGCGCGTCACGCGGGCTCCCGGGACTCTCCTTCGGGCAGCGCCGCTGCGGCATCCAGCCGCAGGCTGGCCAGGTGCTCACGCATTGCCGCTTCCGCCCGCCCACCGTCCCGCGCCCGGATGGCCGCGGTGAGCTTGGCCAGCTCACGGAACGAGCGGGTGGCCGTCCCCCTCTGCCGCAGGGCCTGTCGCTCGGCCGAAGCCAGCTGGGCGCGCACTGTCTCGATGGCCCGCTCCAGCCGCCCGTTCAGCGCCATCCTGGAGATGGTGGTATGGAACTCGGCGACTATCTCGCCGAGGCGAGATACGTTGTTCTGCCGCAGCGCCACCCCGTACTCCTTGATCAGGGTGTTCAGGTGCGCCAGTTGCGCCCCGCTGGCCCGCTCTGCGGTGCGCCGCGCCGCCATCCCCTCCAGGCCTTCCAGTATCTCATACAGCTCGTCGACGTCGGCACGGCCAAGACGCGGGACGATCACGCCCTTGCCGGGCACGGCACGGACAAGGCCCTCGGCCTCCAGGCGGCGCAGGGCGTCACGGATGGGGGTGCGGCTGATCTGCCAGGCACGGGCCAGCTCCACCTCGTTGAGCCTTTCGCCCGGAGTGAGCTGGCCCCGGAGGATGGCCTCGCGGATGAGGCGGTAGGCGGCCGCCCCCACCGGCTCCCGCCGCGGTGGTGGTCCCCAGGCAGTCATGCCGCGGGCGCCCGTCATGTACCTCCCTCGGACAGATGGAAAGAGCAGTCAGGTCATACTGTACTCTACATACTGAACTCAGTCAACAGAATTTCCACGACCCTTGCGAATGTGTGTTTAAATGGCTCTGAAAGGTTGATAAATGCTCCTCCAGAGTGCTACACTGCTAGTTGAAGCGGCATCGATGAGGCTCGTGGAGGTGAGGGATGACCTACATCATCGCGGAACCCTGCATCGGGACCAAAGACCGCTCCTGCGTCGAGGTCTGCCCGGTAGACTGCATCTACGAGTACGTGGAGGACATCGGAGGGTACGTGGTTCCCGACCCCTCCACCGGGGCCGGTCCCGACAAGAAGGTCATTCCCCGGGGAGAAGCCGTGCACATCCCCCCCGAGAGCTTCCCCAAGGAGGCCCTGACCGCCCAGCTCTTTATCCACCCGGAGGAGTGCATCGACTGCGGGGCCTGCGAGTCGGTCTGCCCGGTGACAGCCATCTTCGCCGAGGCGGACGTCCCCGACCAGTGGAAGAAGTACGTGGCCATGCAGTACGAGGCCTTCGGGTTGCAGCCGAAATAGGCGGAGCTGTCGCGGACGCGGCTAACTGACGGGCGGGGCCTCCGGCTGCTTCGGTAGCGGCTGCGGCGGCCGCGGCGGCAGGTAGGCCGCCGGCGGCACCGGGGCGGCCGGTGCCGGGTGCACCACCGCCTCCACCGCCGGGCCCAGGGCCTCCGCCAGCACCTCGTCCATGTGCTCCACCAGCACGAAGCGCAGCCGCCGCCGCACGTTCTCCGGGATCTCGTGCAGGTCTTTCTCGTTGTCTCGCGGCAGGATCACCGTGCGCATGCCGGCGCGGTGCGCCGCCAGTACCTTCTCCTTCACCCCGCCGATGGGCAGGACCCGCCCGCGCAGTGTGATCTCACCCGTCATGGCCACGTCGCGCCTCACCGGACGGCCGGTGAGCGCCGAGGCGAGGGCGGTGGCCATGGTGATGCCGGCGGACGGCCCGTCCTTGGGCTCCGCCCCCGCCGGGACGTGAATGTGCACGTCCAGCTTCTGGTAGAAGTCCTCCGCCACCCCCAGCCGCTTGGCCCGCGAGCGGATGTATGACAGCGCGGCCTGCGCCGATTCCTTCATCACGTCGCCCAGCTGCCCGGTGAGCGTCAGCTCCCCGTCGCCGGGCATGAGCGTCGCCTCCACGCTGCGGATGTCGCCGCCCATCTCGGTGTAGATGAGCGCGGTGGCCGCCCCCACCTCATCCTCCTTCTCTGCGACGCCGAAGCGAAAGCGCGGCGGCCCCACGAAGCGGTGCAGGTTGGCCGTGGTCACCTTCACGCGTTTCCCGACGCCGCGCGCCACGTCCGTGGCCACCTTGCGGCAGATGGCGCCGATCTCCCGCTCCAGGTTGCGCACCCCCGCCTCCCGGGTGTACTCCCTGGCGATGCGGCGCAGCGCCTCCTCGGTGAACTGCACGTGCTCCCCCTGCAGCCCGTTGGCCTTGCGCTGCTTGGGGATGAGGAACTGCTCGGCGATCTTGATCTTCTCCTCCTCCGTGTACCCGGCGAAGCGGATGATCTCCATGCGGTCGCGCAGCGCCGGCGGGATGGTCTCCAGGATGTTGCCCGTGGCGATGAACATGACCTCGCTGAGGTCGAAGGCCACCTCCAGGTAGTGGTCACTGAAGGCGTGGTTCTGCTCGGGGTCCAGCGCCTCCAGCAGCGCCGCGGAAGGGTCGCCGCGGAAGTCGACCCCCAGCTTGTCGATTTCGTCCAGCATGAAGACGGGGTTCTTGCTGCCGGCCTGCTTCATCCCCTGGATGATCCGCCCCGGCAGCGCCCCCACGTAGGTGCGGCGGTGCCCCCGGATCTCCGCCTCATCGCGCACACCGCCCAGCGAGATGCGCACGAACTTCCGCCCCAGAGCCCGGGCGATGGACTTGCCCACGGAGGTCTTCCCCACCCCCGGCGGGCCGATGAAGCAGAGGATCGGCCCCTTGGACTCGGGGGCCAGCTTGCGCACCGCCAGATACTCGATTACGCGCTCCTTGACCTTGTCCAGCCCGTAGTGGTCCTCATCCAGGATGCGGCGCGCCTCGTCGATGTCCAGTCGGTCCTCGGTGCGCACCGACCAGGGGATGGCCAGGATCCAGTCCAGGTAGGTGCGCACCACCACTGCCTCCGCCACCATGGGCGGCATCTTCTCCAGCCGGCCGAGCTCCTCCAGCGCCTTCTCCCTGACGTGGTTGGGAAGGTTGGCCGCCTCGATCTTCTTCCGGTACTCCGCCACCTCCGCCTGGCGCTCGTCGGTCTCCCCCAGCTCGTGCTGGATGGCCTTCATCTGCTCCTTGAGGAAGTACTCCCGCTGCGACTTCTCCATCTGCTTGCGCACCCGGTTCTGGATCTTCCGCTCCAGCTCCAGGATGCTGATCTCGCGGGAGAGTACCTGCCCCAGCGTCTCCAACCGCTCCTGCACGCCGGCCTCCAGCAGCCGCTGCCGCTCCTCCAGCTTCAGGTTCAGGTACTGGACCACAACGTCGGCCAGGCGGCCGGGCTCCTCCACCTGCATCACGGCCACGAACTGCTCCGGAGGAATGGCCCGGGAGAGGCGGGCGAACCGCTCGAACTGGGAAGCGAGCCCGCGCATCAGCGCCTCCAGCTCCAGGCTCTTCTCCGGCGGGTCGGCGCGCGCGGTGTAGCGCACCGCGAAGAAGGGATCCTCCTGCACGTACTCCTGGATGTCCGCGCGGACCACGCCCTCGACGATGACCTGGAGGACGCCGTCCGGCTGCTTGCCCACCTGCAGGATGCGGCAGACGACGCCGGTGCGGTAGATGTCGTCCGGCCTGGGGTTGTCCAGGTCGTCCTGCTTCTGCGCGGCCAGGATGATCAGCCGGGGGTCGCCGGCTAGAGCCGCCTCCAGTGCGCGCAGCGACTTTGGCCGCCCCACCCCCAGCCCCTGCACCTGGTGCGGGAAGATGACGGTGCCCTTGAGGGGCAGCAGCGGCAAGATCTCCTTCATCACCGCAGGGTCGATCACCTGTGGCTCGCTCATGGGTCCTCCCGTCGGGGCCGGCGGCTGCGATCCCCCTGGAAGAACGCCCGCCCGGGGCGAGGTGTTCCCCAGAACGAAAACGGGGACGAAACCGCCCCCGGCCCCTGGACTCCCGCCTTTCCAAAGTGAATTATAGCATCTCCAGCCGGCCGGGGGCGAGGGCCCCGCCGCCCTTAGGACGCCGGCTTCTCCTTGGCCAGGTGCTTGAGGTCCGCCGCAGTGAGCAGGATGGGTTCGCTGCGCTGCAGGACCGCCTCCTCAGTGACCACGCAGCGGCGCACATCGCTGCGGGAGGGGATCTCGTACATGATGTTCAGCATGATCTCCTCGATAATGGTGCGCAGGCCGCGGGCACCCGTGTTCCGGTTCATCGCCTCCCGCGCGATGGCCCGCAGCGCCTCCTCGGTGAAGACCAGCTCCACCCCGTCCATCTCCAGGATCTTCTGGTACTGCCGCACCAGGGCGTTGCGCGGTTCCACCAGGATGCGCACCAGGTCCCGCTCGTCCAGCGGGTCCAGGGGGACGATGATGGGCAGCCGACCCACGAACTCGGGGATCATGCCGTACTTGAGCAGGTCCTGGGGCATGATGTGGCTCAGGATCTCTCCCAGCCGCTTCTTGGTGCGCGGCTCCACTTGTGCCCCGAACCCGATGCTGGTCTGCCGCGTGCGGCTCTCAATGATCCGTTCCAGCCCGTCGAAGGCGCCGCCGCAGATGAAGAGGATGTTGGTGGTGTCGATCTGGATGAACTCCTGGTGGGGGTGCTTCCGCCCGCCCTGGGGCGGGACGTTGGCCACCGTCCCTTCCAGGATCTTCAGCAGGGCCTGCTGCACCCCCTCGCCGGAGACGTCACGGGTGATGGAGGGGTTCTCGCTTTTCCTGGCGATCTTGTCCACCTCGTCGATGTAGATGATCCCCCGCTCCGCCTTCTTTATGTCGTAGTCGGCCATCTGGATGAGGCGCAGCAGGATGTTCTCCACATCCTCCCCCACGTAACCCGCCTCGGTGAGGGAGGTGGCGTCGGCAATGGCAAACGGGACGTCCAGGATCTTGGCCAGGGTCTGGGCCAGCAGCGTCTTGCCGCAGCCGGTGGGGCCGATGAGCAGGATGTTGGACTTCTGCAGCTCCACGTCCGAGGGGCGCCGCGACCCGCTACGTTTGTAGTGGTTGTAGACGGCCACGGCCAGGGCCTTCTTCGCCCGCTCCTGCCCCACCACGTACTGGCAGAGGACGTCGTAGATCTCCTTGGGCTTGGGGGTGGCGCGGGGGACGGCCACCTCCTCTCCGGCCAGCTCCTCCTCCACGATCTCGTTGCACAGCTCGATGCACTCGTCGCAGATGTACACCCCGGGGCCGGCCACCAGCTTGCGCACCTGCTCCTGGGGTTTACCGCAGAAGGAGCACTTGAGCCGGTCGCGCTCGTCTCCGAAGCGGAACATGCTCACGGGGTAGCGACCTTCACCTTGCGCTCGCGGGGGGCAAAGATCTCATCGATCAAACCGTATTCCTTGGCCTCAGGCGGGGTCATCCAGAAGTTCCGGTCGGCATCCCTCTCGATGCGCTCCAGGGGCTGGCCGCTGTAGCGGGCCAGCAGCTCGTACATCTGGCCGCGGTCCCGCAGGAACTGCCGCGTCTGTATCTCGATGTCCGCGGTGGTGCCCTGCGCTCCGCCCCAGGGCTGGTGGATCATGATGCGGGCGTAGGGCAGGGCGTAGCGCTTACCCCTGGTTCCCCCGGCCAGGATGAGCGCCGCCCCGCTGGCCGCCAGGCCGACGCAGATAGTGGAGATGTCCGGCCGCACGTACTGCATGGTGTCGTGGATGGCCAGCGAGGCGTAGAGGTCGCCTCCGGGGCTGTTGATGTAGAGGGAGATGTCCTTGTCCGGATCCTCCCCCTCCAGGTAGAGGAGCTGGGCGACGACCAGGTTGGCCACGTCGTCGTCGATCGGCCCGCCCAGAAAGACGATCCGCTCCTTGAGCAGGCGGGAGTAGATATCGTAGCCCCGCTCACCGCGGGGCGTGCTCTCGATGACGTACGGGATCAGAGGCATCGGTGCTCACCCTCCCCGCATCTCTGCCGGCTCCCCCGCGGGAGCCGCCCCAGGGCCGGCGGGGACGTCCCCCGCCGAAGCGAGGTTGACGAGGAACTCCACGGTCTTGCGGCGGCGGAGGGTCCTGACCAGCGCGCTGCGGCGCGACTCGTCCTCGAGCCACTGACGCACCCGCGCCACCTCCTGCTGCAAACTCTGCGCAAGGTTCTCTGCCTCACGGGTGATTTCCTCCTCCGTGGGTACGATGCCCTCGCGCCGTGCGATCTCGTCCAGCACCAGCTGCGTGCGCAGCCGCTCCTGTGCCACCGCCTCGTACTCCCCGCGCAGCTCCTCGACACTCTTCTCGGCCGCACGGAGGTAGGTTTCCAGGGTCAGCCCGCGCCGGGCCAGCGTCTCCTCCAGGTCGGCCAGCAGGTGCTCCACCTCGTGCGCCACCAGCGAGCGGGGGAGGTCCACCGTGGCCCCGGCGGTCACGGCGCGCAGCACCGCATTCCGGTAGTTCTCAGCGGCCCGTGCCGCCGCCTCCGCCTGCAGGCGGTCCCGCAGCTGCTCCCGCAGCGCCGCCACCGACTCCGCGCCCGCCTGGCGGGCGAAGGCGTCATCCACCGCCGGGAGCTCCCGCCGCTTCACGTCCACCGCCAGCACGGTGACCTGCCCGCCGCCATCCCCCAGGGGAATGGTGCGCTCCTCACCCCGCCGCACGCCCTCCAGGCCTTCCTCCAGGGGCGCCGGATACAGGCCCCCGCCGATCTCCACCAGGACCTCCTTCCCCGCGGCCAGCCGGGGGATACCGGGTGCGGCCTGCAGGACCCTCAGCAGCACGAAGTCGCCGCGAGCCGCGGCGGCGTCCGCCGCGGGCACCAGCGTGGCCTGACGCGCCCGCAGGTCCTCGATCCGCGCATCCACCTCCGCCTCGGTGACCGCGGGCTCCTCCCGGGGCAGGCGCACCTCCCGGTAGGGACCGGGGTCCACCTCCGGAACCACGTCCACGGTGGCCACGAAGCGCAGCGGGGCATTCTCGTCCACCGGATCGGTCTGCACGTCGATCTGCGGCTGGCTGATGGGCGACAGGCCTGTCTCCTTCAGGGCGCGGGCGTATCCTTCGGGCAGGAGGAGCTTCAGGGTCTCGTCCATCAGGCTCTCCCGCCCCACGTAGCGCTCCAGGATCGTCCGGGGAGCCTTGCCTCGCCGGAAGCCGGGGACCGTCACCCGCTGGGCCAGGCGACGGTGGGCGGCCGCCACCGCCCGGGCGACTTCCTCCGGCGGCAGCTCCACCTGCAGCACCGCTCGGCTCCCCGGTTCGCGCCGCCACTCCACCTTCATCCCGTCTTCCCACCTGCCTCCCCGTGGACTGCAAGAAAGCGGCCTGGGCCCTCGCCCCCGGCCGCCCGGAAGCTCTGGTGCGGGCGGAGGGACTCGAACCCCCACCGGCTTGAGCCGACCAGATCCTAAGTCTGGCGCCTATACCAGTTCGGCTACGCCCGCGCCCCCGCTAGACACCGCACCGCCCCGGCGCACCCGCCAAAGGACGATGACCAGCGCCTCAGAGCACTGGCCATCGAGACTGGAGGGCCGTGAGGGACTCGAACCCCCAACACGAGGCTTAAGAGGCCCCTGCTCTACCTGTTGAGCTAACGGCCCCCGTGCCAAGTCTTCATTATACCGGACGGCGGAAGGGTGTCCAGGAGCCCGACAGACCCGTCAGCCCACCACCACGTGCTCGTCGACGAACAGGGTCCCTGTCTCCTCGGCAAAGGCGTCCAGATCCGCCACCACTTCCCGCGCCGCCTCCGCCCGCACGTCCGCGTCGAAGTCCTCGCGCGACGCCCAGGTCAGCTCCGCCACGCCGTCAAACAGCGGTGTCTGCCCCCGCGGCGCCCGCGTCACCAGGTGGATGACGTAGCCGGTCAGGCGGGAGTAGGTGCGCCGCGCCAGGTCGGCGTGCGGGCCCGTCCAGTATGCGCGGAACTCCTCCGCGCTCATATCCGCTTTCCTGCGCGCCCAGACCATGATCTTGACCATACCCCAACCTTCTCCCCCGACGCGGACGGCCCCTGCCGCAGCGAGGGTCAGCGCAGCCGCGGCCAGTCCCGCAGCACCTCCCGTGCAGCGTTGTGACCGGGGGCGCCCATCACCCCGCCGCCCGGGTGCGTACCCGCGCCGCACAGGTAGAGCCCGGTGAGCGGTGTGCGGTACTGCGCCCACCCGGGAAGCGGCCGCAGGAGGAAGAGGCGGTCAGGGGTCATCTCGCCGTGGAAGATGTCCCCGCCGGTCAGGGCAAAGTCCCGCTCCAGGTCCAGTGGTGTCAAGACGTGGCGGTGCAGCACGCGCTGCGGCAGATCCGGGGCGTAGGCGGCGAGGGTCTGGACGACGCGGTCGGCGTAGGGTTCTCCAAGCCGCTCCCAGGATCCCTCTGCCAGGTGGAAGGGCGCGTACTGGACGAAGATGGACATGATGTGCTTCCCCTCAGGGGCCAGGGTCGGATCGTAGGTAGTGGGGATGGTCACCTCGAGAAAGGGTTCGTGGGACGGCCGGCCGGCGCGCGCGTCGTCCCAGGCGCGGTCGATGTAGTCCATGGACGGGCCGATGTGGATCGTGGCGCGGTGCTGCGGGCCGGGACCGCTCCCCGGGGCCGCCGTGAACTCGGGCAGGCCCTCCAGGGCCAGGTGAACCTTCATGGCCACCCCGGACATGCGGATGGCCTCCACCTGGCGGCGGAACTCCGGGTCCAGTTCCCCGGGGGGCACAAGGTGCAGCAGGGTGCGCTTCGGGTCGGCGTTGGAGATGACCACGCGGGCGGCCACCTCCTCGCCGCCAGCGAGCACCACCCCGCGGGCCCGGCCGCTCCGAACCAGAACCTGCTGCACCTCCGCCCCCGTGCGCAGCTCCGCACCCCATCGGCGGGCGGAGGCCGCCAGGGCTTCGCTGAGGGCGCCCATCCCGCCGCGGACGAACCCCCACAGGCCCGGCTTGCCTGCGGCCACCCCCATGCAGTGGTGGAAGAGGACGTACGCGGTCCCCGGCGTGGAGGGCCCGCCGGGAGCCCCGATCACGCCGTCGGTGGCGAGGGCCGCCTTCAGCGCCGCTGATTCGAACCAGGAGTCCAGGAAGTCCCGCGCGCTCTGGGTGAGCAGGCGCAGAGCTTGCGCCAGTGTGTGCGGGGGCAGCCGCAGCACCCCCACCCCCAACCGTCCCATCTCCCAGAGGTCCCGACAGCTGCGGCGAAGGATGTCCGGAGGCGTGCGCAACAGCCACGGGCCGACGAACCCGGCCAGGCGGGCAAGGAAGTCCTCGTAGGCGACGTAGCGCTGTGCATCCCCTCGGGAGAAGCGGGCGATCTCCTCGGCGCTGCGGCGGGGATCCCGCCATATGAAGAGGTGCTGCCCGTCGGGGAAGGGGCTGAAGAACGCGGGATCCTTGGGGAGGATCTCGTAGCCGAAGCGCTCCAGCTCCAGGTCGCGAACGATCCGCGGCGGTAGGAGGCCGCAGAGGTAGGCCGCGGTGGAGACGCGGTAGCCCGGCCAGACCTCCTCGGTGACGCAGGCCCCGCCGAGGAGGGGGCGGCGCTCCAGGACCAGCACCCGCATGCCGGTGCGGGCCAGGTAGGCCGCGGCCACCAGGCCGTTGTGTCCGCCACCGATGATAAGGACGTCGTAGGATCCCATGCCCCCCGCCGCCTTCCGCCGGAGCAGAGGCTGTCAGGGAATTCTGTTCGCCGGCCCCGAACTCTCCCTCCTGGAGATGAAGGCATTCCGGGCAGGACCCGGGCTACGGCGGAGGTAGGATATGCGCATCCTGAAGGAACGTATCCTGCGTGAAGGGCGCAACCTGGGCCACGGGATCCTCAAGGTCGACGGCTTCATCAACCACCAGGTGGATCCCGGGCTGATGGACGCCTGCGGCCGCGAGCTGGCCCGCCGCTTCGCGGGTGTGGGCGCCACCAAGGTGCTCACCGCGGAGATCTCGGGCATCGCCCCCGCCCTGACCACAGCGCTGCACCTGGGCCTGCCCTGTGTGTACGCCCGCAAGTCCCGCCCCATCACCATGCCAGACCAGGTCTTCCTGACCCTGACGCCGTCACACACCAGGGGACACACTGTGGAGCTGATCGTCTCCCCGGAATACCTCTCCCGCGGAGAGCGGGTCCTCATCATCGACGACTTCCTGGCCACCGGACAGACCATTATGGGCCTGGTCCGCCTGGCGGAAGCGGCGGGATCCACCGTGGTCGGGATCGGGGCCGTCATCGAGAAGACGTTCGAAGGCGGGCGCGAGCTGCTGGCCCGGCTGGGCGTGCCCATCGAGGCTCTGGCGCAGGTGACGGACATGCGCGGCGGCCGCATCGTCCTGGCGGACTAGAGGGAATCTGGGACGGTGCAGGGATAGGGAGTGATCAACGGGCCGTCCTGCCGTAGCCGGACAGACCACCTGGCGCGCCCGGAGGGAGTCGAACCCCCGCCCTGCAGATTCGAAGTCTGCCGCTCTCTCCAGCTGAGCTACGGGCGCAGGCCTGCTGCGCCTATTCTAGCACGCGGGCTAGTCGGCCGCGGGGTATCCCACGTTGCGAAGGGCCTGGCGCAGCCGCTCCTCGCTGACCAGCGCTGGATCAAAGACCACATCCACCGTCTTCTTCCGTGCGTCGGCCTCCGCGGCGGTCACGCCAGCCAGGCTCCGCAGCGCTTCGGTCACGGTGCGCACGCACCCATCGCAGTGGATGCGCGGGACGCTGAACGTTCGCTTCATGACGTTCACCTCCCTGGTGTACTCCTCATGAACCGCAGGCCCGAGCAGGCATCCGGTCTGCCGTGGCCGGATTCGGTGGTCAGACACCCCGCAGCGCCGGCTTGAAGAGGCGCAGCCGAAGGCTGTTGCTCACCACCGTCACAGAGCTAAAGGCCATGGCCAGGGCCGCGAAGACCGGATTGAGCAGCATGCCGGTGAAGGGGTAAAGCGCCCCCGCGGCCACGGGAATGAGGGCCACGTTGTAGACAAACGCCCAGAAGAGGTTCTGCCGGATCGCCCGTACGGTCTGCCGGCTGAGGGCGATGGCGGTGCGCACCCCGCGCAGGTCGCTCCCCACCAGCACCACGTCGGCCGACTCCATGGCCACATCGGTGCCGGCGCCGATGGCGATGCCCACGTCCGCCTGGGCCAGCGCCGGCGCGTCGTTGATCCCGTCGCCGACCATGGCCACCACCCTCCCCTCCTGCTGCAGGTCCCGGACGGTGGCCGCCTTCTGCTCAGGCCGCACCTCGGCCAGCACCCGGTCGATCCCCGCCTGGCGGGCGATGGCCTCGGCCGTGGAGCGCACGTCCCCGGTGAGCATGACCACCTGCAGGCCCAGGCGGCGCAGGCCGGCGACGACCTCCGCCGATTCCGGCTTGAGGGTGTCTGCCACGGCGATGAGCCCGGCGGGTACCCCGTCCACCACCAGGAACATGGGCGTCTTGCCCTCCCTGGCCAGCGCCTCGGCCTGCACCTCCAGCCCGTCCGGCCGCACCCCCTGACCCTCCAGCAGCCGCCGGTTTCCTGCGATGACCCGTCGTCCTTCCACCTGCGCGACGATCCCCTGGCCGGGGAGCGCATCAAAGTCGTCAGGCTCCGGGACCTCCAGGCCGGATTCCCTGGCCCGGTTGACGACGGCCTCACCCAGCGGGTGCTCGGAGTCGCGCTCCGCAGCGGCGGCCAGGCGGAGGACCTCGGCCTCGCTGAAACCGTTGGCCGGCAGCACGTCCGTCACCGTCGGCTGGCCTCGGGTCAGCGTGCCCGTCTTGTCCAGCACCACGACCTCCACCTGGCGCAGCCGCTCCAGGGCTTCAGCGTTGCGGATGAGCACCCCCTCCTCCGCCCCCCGCCCGATCCCCACCATGATGGCGGTGGGCGTGGCCAGCCCCATGGCGCAGGGGCAGGCGATGATCAGCACGGAGACGAAGGCCAGCAGCGCGTAGGTCAGGCGCGGGTGAGGCCCCCACAGCAGCCAGACCGCCGCGGTGGTCACGGCGATGGCGATGACCGCGGGGACGAAAAGGGCGGCGATCCGGTCCACCAGGCGCTGTATCGGCGCCTTGGAGCCCTGCGCCTCCTCCACCAGCCGGATGATCTGAGCCAGCGCCGTCTCCCGGCCCACGCGCGTGGCGCGGAAACGGAACGAGCCGGTCTTGTTCAGCGTGGCTCCGATGACCTCGTCGCCCTCCCCCTTCTCTACCGGCATGGACTCCCCCGTGAGCATGGACTCGTCCACGGTGGAGCGGCCGCTGACTACCACCCCGTCCACAGGGATCTTCTCCCCGGGGCGCACCACCACCACGTCCCCCACCTGGACCTCGTCTACCGGTACGTCCACCTCCTGCCCGTCGCGCAGCACCCGCGCCGTGCGCGGGCGCAGGCCCATCAGCCGGCGGATGGCCTCAGAGGTACGCCCTTTGGCCCGCGCCTCCAGGAAGCGGCCAAGGAGAATGAAGGCGATGATGATGGATGCGGTCTCGTAGTAGACGTTGGGCTGCAGGCCGCTGGCGGTGAAGACCCCCGGGAAGAAGGTGGCCACGACGCTGTAGCCAAACGCCGCCGAGGTCCCCACGGCGATCAGCGTGTTCATGTCGGTGGTCCCGTGCCGCGCTGCCGCCCAGGCACCCCGGTAGAAGCGCCGCCCGGCCCAGAACTGCACTGGGAGCGCCAGCAGCAGCTGCACCCGCCAGTCGGTGAGGGCGGCCGGCACCCAGACGCCGCGCACACCCATGTGATGCAGGCTGCCCCACAGGATGGGGATGCTGAGCAGGGCGGCCACGAGAAACTGGACGAGCAGGGCGCGCGTCTCGCGCTGGCGGCGCTGCTGCTCTCCGTCCGCGGCGGGGCCGGCCACCTCCCCGGGCTCGTATCCGGCGCTGCGGATGGCCCGACGCAGGTCCTCCACCGAGGCCACATGGGGGACGAAGTCGACCACCACCTGCTCCGCGGCCAGGTTGACCGCCGCGGCGCGCACCCCCTCCACCGACAGCAGAGTCCGTTCCAGCCTGTCGCCGGAGGGTGCCAGCTCCAGCCCCCGCACGGGAACGGTCACGCGCTCCAGCGGGACGGTGTAGCCGGTCTCCTCAACGGCCCGGATGAGGTCCTCCAGACGCACCGTCTGCGCGTCGAAGACGACGGAGGCGCGCTCCGCGGCCAGATTCACCGCCGCCAACTGCACCCCCGGCGTGCGCCGCAGCCCGCCCTCCACCGCGGCCACGCAGCTGGCGCACGTCATCCCCTGCACCGGGAGGTCGATACGCCTGGTCGCCGGTGTTGCGGTGTGGGGCTTCTCCGTGGCGGTCTTCATGGTACGCCGCTACAGCTTGCTGGAGGTCTCGAAGACGTCCAGGATCTCACGGATCACCCGGCGGCGCTCTCGCTCGTCCCCCGACTGCATCACCCGGGTGACACACCGCTCCAGGTGGTCCCCCAGCAGCAGGGCGTTGACGCGGTCAAGCGCCCGCTGGATGGCCAGGGTCTGCCGCACGATGTCGATGCAGTACGCGCCGTCGCTCACCATCCGCTCCACGCCCTCGAGGTGGCCGGCGATGCTGCGCAGCCGCGTCAGCACCTTCCGCCGCTCCTCCGGGCTGCCGTGGGTGGTTCGGATCTCCTCCGCGCTGCGCACCGGACAGCCTCCCCTCCCCCCCGGGGGGGGTCTCCCCACCCGCACCCTATCACGGCGGCGGGAAAGGCGTCAAGCAGGAGCGCCGGCACAACAGGGATGCCGCCGGCCGCAGGTCTAGCCGGCGAACGAATCGGGTACAAGCCCATTAAGCAGAATTGGATATATCCCGCGATAAAGGCACCCCGCCCGCGAGGGCGGTCCGCAAAGCCACGGGACTGGCACCGCCAGTCAGCCGGGTTGCCGAACGGGGAGGCCCCGGGCGCCTTCCCACCGTGGAAGGCGTTTCCGTTGGCAAGCGGGAGCGCGGAGGCGAAATGGTGGACGCGCTCGTCACCTGGCAGTTTTGGGCCGGAGTCCTCCTGGCCGGGATCCTCGCCCTGGCCGCCCTCCTCCGGTGGATCCTGTTGGGCGACGGCCGCTCCCCGACCCAACTCTCCTCAGTCGACTCGCCCCTCCTTTTCCAGCAGTCGCCACCGACCCACGCGCAGTCCGTAGCGGCCGTCGCCCAGCACCTGCCCGCGCCCGACAGCCCGCCCCTCCCACCCGCTCCCGCTTCCGGCCCCGCCGGCTGAGCCGGCACCTCCGCCCGCCTGCCCGGCCGCCGCTGGAGGTGCGGGATATTTCCCCCGGCCGGTGCGCTATGATGGGGCGTACGAACTCGAGGGGGGACGGGCCGTGGCCAGGACGGTCGTGGTCTACACGCAGCCGGGCTGACTGTTCTGCGGTAAGGTGAAGGAGTTCCTTCACCAGAGGAGCGTCGCCTTCAGTGAGCGGGACGTCACGCAGGACGATGACGCCCTGGAGGAGGTCATGCGCCTGGGATTCGCCGCCACCCCGGTTACCGTCATCGACGGCGTACCGGTGGTGGGGTTCAACAAGGCCAGGCTGGAGGAGCTGCTCGGCGGATAGACGGGGAGGCCGGGATGGTGGACTGGGAGCAGGTGCGGCAGATCCTCACGGAGGCCAGGACGATTGCGGTGGTGGGGCTGTCCGACAAGCCGGATCGGGACAGCTACCAGGTGGCCGCCTACCTGCAACAGCAGGGCTACCGCATCATCCCCGTCAATCCCCGGGCGAAGGAAGTCCTCGGCGAGAAGGCCTACCCCACCCTGCGTGACGTCCCCGGGCCGGTGGAGGTGGTGCAGATCTTCCGGCGCTCCGAGGACGTTCCCCCCATCGTGGAGGACGCCATCGCCATCGGGGCCAGGGTGATCTGGATGCAGGTGGGCATCGTCAACGAGGAGGCGGCCGCCCGCGCCGAAGCTGCGGGTCTGCGGGTGGTGATGAACGCCTGCATGCGCACGGCGCACCGGACGCTGCGGGCGGCGGGGCGGCTCTGAGCTCCGGCGGCCATCCGCAAGGCGACGGTTCGTCAGTAGACGCGCTCCCGTGGCGGGAACCTGGTGACCACCACGGGCTTGAACCGGACCCGGTATTCCCCGGGCGCCGTGCGGGTAAGGAGGGTGTGCTTCAGCCAGGCGGTGTCGTCCCGCCGTGGGAAGTCCTCCCGGTAGTGCACACCCCGGCTCTCTTCCCGGGTCAACGCGGCGACGGCAGTCGCCTCTGCCACGTCCAGCAGACAGCCCGTCTCCCAGGCCTCCTGGAGCTCCTGGTTGAAGACCCGGCCTCTGTCGCACAGGGCGATGCGCGCGTAGCGCTCCTGCAGCCCACGGATGGCGTCGAGCGCACGGCGCAGCCCGACGGCGGTGCGGAAGACCGAGACATGCTCCTGCATCACCGCCTGCAGCTCGTGACGCAGGCGCGCTGCCGACTCCGGACCGCGGCGCCCACGCAGCTCCTCCAGAGGCGCGGCGGCATCGCGCGCGGCCCGTCGGGGAGCCGGAGGGGCACCCACCTCCCGGGCGTGGCGGGCCATGTCCCTACCGGCGCGGCGACCGAACACCAGGATGTCGATCAGGGAGTTGGTCCCCAGGCGGTTGGCGCCGTGCACGGAGACACAGGCGCACTCCCCCGCCGCGTACAGGCCGGGGAACACGGTGCTCTGCTCGTCCAGGACGACACGCCCCCATACATCCGTGGGAATTCCACCAACGGCGTAGTGGGCCGTGGGGTGCACGGGCACCAGGTCCCGCCCCGGGTCCAGGCCCAGGTAGGTCTGAACCAGCTCGACGACCTCGGGCAGCCGGGTCCGCCGCACCTCCTCCGGCACGTGGCGGAAGTCCAGGAAGACGCAGTCGCGCTGCGGGCCGCCGCCGCGGCCGGCTGCGATCTCCCTGTAGATGGCACGGGAGACGATGTCGCGCGGGGCCAGCTCCATCATGCCTGGAGCGTAACGCTCCATGAACCGTTCGCCGGCGCCGTTGCGCAGGTAGACCCCCTCCCCCCGGGCGGCTTCGGAGAGGAGGATTCCCAGCCGGTGGATACCCGTGGGGTGGAACTGGAAGAACTCCATGTCCTCCAGGGGGATGCCCCGGCGCCAGGCGATGGCCGCGCCATCGCCGGTAAGGGAGAGGGCGTTGGTGGTGAGCCGGTAGATCCGTCCCCACCCCCCTGTGGCCAGCAGGACCGCGGCCGCAGCGAAAAGGTGCACCTGGCCTGTGCGCAGCTCCCAGGCCACAACCCCGCGGCAGGCGCCCTCCTCGATGATCAAGTCCACCACCTGGAACTCGTCGAAGAAGCGCACCCCGTGGTGCAGGCACTGCTGGTAGAGGGTGTGCAGGATCATCTGGCCCGTCCGGTCCGCGGCGAAGCAGGTGCGGGCCAGGGGGGCCTCTCCGAAGTTCCGGGTGTGCCCTCCTGCGCGCACGCGCTGCTCGATGCGCCCGTCCGGCGCACGGTCGAACGGCAGCCCCAGCCGCTCCAGCTCGTAGACGGCATCCACGGCCTCGGTGCAGAGGATCTCCACGGCGTCTTGATCGGCCAGGTAGTCGCCTCCCTTGACCGTGTCGAACATGTGCCACTCCGGCCGGTCCTCCTCGGCGTGCCCCAGCGCCGCGCCGATGCCTCCCTGGGCGGCGCCGGTGTGGGAGCGCAGGGGGTGAAGCTTGCTCAGGACGGCCACCTGCAGGTCCGGGTGGCGGGCCAGCTCCAGGGCGGCATATAGCCCGGCGCCCCCGCCCCCGACCACGACGGCATCGAGCCTGTGCGCGATCACCTCGTCCATCGACACGCTGCCGCTACCTCCGGCGGTCGCGAAAGCGCTGCTGCGCGGCGGTCACCGTGCGGCGGGCCACCTCGGCGCCCGCCCAGCCTGTGATCTCCGTGGCCTTCTCCTCCAGCGTCTTGTACACCTGGAAGAAGTGCTCGATCTCCTTGAGGAAGTGCGGCGCCAGGTGGGCCAGGTCGGTTACCTCACTGAACCGCGGGTCTCCCACGGGAACCGCCAGGATCTTCTCGTCGCGACCCTTCTCGTCGTGCATGTCCAGCACGCCCACCGGGCGCACGGGGACGATGCAGCCGGGAAAGGACGGTTCGTGGGTGACGATGAGGACGTCCAGGTGGTCCTCGTCCTCGGCCAGCGTATCCGGGATGAACCCGTAGTCGGCCGGGTAGTGCAGCGGCGAGTACAGCACCCGGTCCAGGCGGAGGCGTCCGCTGGCGTCGTCGTACTCGTACTTGTTCCGGCTGCCCTTGGGAATCTCGATCAAGGCGTCGACGACTATCGGTGGCTCCACGGTGATTCCTCCCCAGCCGGCCGGGACCCCGCGGCGGGCTTTCCCCGCCGGGGACAGCCTGCAGCAGCCGCGGGATGCGAGCGGTCCGGCACCAGTCAGATTCTACGCTTCCGGAAGCCTTCGTGAAGCCCGGGACAGGCAAAGGGTTCCCGCCCGCCCGGACTTGAGATATGATGTGGTGGTGAAGACAATCGCATAGCTGCGGAATCCGGGGGAGCTCGGGGGAACCGGGCTGAGAGTGCACCTGGCCGGTGCAGACCCTTTGGACCCGATCCAGGTAATGCTGGCGTGGGGAACGGATCGCTGGAGCAGCGCCGGCCTGCGTCGGGCCGGCGTTTGCGCTTCCCCGGGCCTGGGGGTGGTGAGATGCAGACACGCAGGCTGGTGCTTGGAGCCTTCTTCGCGGCGCTGCCGGTGGTGCTGTCGTTCGTCCCGGGCGCGATTCCGGTGGCCGGGGCGAAGCTGCTGCCCTGGCAGCACATGACCAACGTCCTCGCCGGCGTCCTGCTGGGCCCCTGGTACGCCGCGCTGGCCGCGACGGTGGCGGCGATCCTGCGCAACCTGTTCGGCGTGGGCACGCTGCTGGCGTTCCCCGGAGGCATCCCCGGGGCGCTGGTCGTCGGATTCGCCTACCGGTACCTGCGGCGGGACTGGGTCGGGCTGCTGGAGCCGCTGGGCACCGGGCCCGTGGGCGCCACCATCGGCGCCCTGGTGGTGGCACCCGCTCTGATGGACCGGGCCATACCCCTGCTGACCCTGCAGTACCTCTTTCTGGCCAGCTCGGTCCCCGGCGCGGCGATAGGCTTCCTGCTGCTGAAGGTCCTGCAGCGCCTCGGCGCCCCGCTGGTCGCGGAGTCCGGAGCCCGCTGATGGCGGTCCAGGCGCTGGCTCGCCTGCGCATCCAGGCGCCGCCGGAGTGGGGCATCGAGCCGGTGCCCGCGCAGCACCGGTATCTGGGGTTTCTCGACTACTTCGCCCTCTGGTCCAGCCTTGGGGTGGGGCTGCTGGTCCTGCTGGCCGGCACGCTGCTGGTGCCCGGGCTGGGGCCGGGCCAGGCGCTGGCGGCCATCCTCCTTGGGACGGTGGTGGGCAACCTGCTGCTGGCGCTGGCCGGAATGGTCGGCAGCGAGACGGCCGTACCCACCATGGTGCTGCTCCGCCCCGCCCTGGGGATCCGCGGCTCCTACCTCCCCACGCTGCTGAACATCGTGCAGCTGGTTGGCTGGGGGTCCTTCGAGATCTTCATCATGTCGCAGGCCGCCAACGGCATCTCCAGGACGCTGTTCGCCTACGACAACGCCGTCCTCTGGGTCCTGGTGTTCGCCGCCTTTTGCACGCTGCTGGCCATCGGCGGTCCGCTGGTGGTGGTGCGCCGGTGGCTTGAGCGGTTCGCCATCTGGCTTGTCTACGCCACCACCATCTACCTGACGTGGTACCTCCTCGCTCGCTACGACATCGGTGCCCTCCTGAGCAGACCCGGCGACGGGACCCTGTCGTTCTGGCTGGGGGTGGACCTGGTGGTGGCGATGCCGGTCTCATGGCTGCCGCTGGTGGCGGACTACAACCGCTTCGCCCGCCGCAGCGGCCCGGCCTTCTGGGGGACCTTTGCCGGCTACCTGGTGGCCAACGTCTGGTTCTACACGCTGGGGATGCTGTTCGTCCTGACCCTGAAGACCGCCGACCTGATCCCCGCCATCATGAGTCTGGCCGGCGGGTGGCTGGCGCTGCTGTTGCTGCTGGTGGACGAGACCGACAACGCCTTCGCCAACATCTACTCCACCGCCGTCAGCATGCAGAACGTGGTCCCCAGGGCGCGGCAGCGCTGGCTGGCGGTGGCGGTGGGCGGAGTCTGCGCGCTTGTCGCCGCCAACGTCAACATCCTCCAGTACGAGTCCTTCCTCTTCCTGATCGGTGCCTTCTTCGTGCCGCTGTTTGGGGTGCTGGCCGCCGACTACTTCGTCCTGCGCCGCCGGCGCTACGACCTCGAGGCCCTGTACCGGCCCGCCGGGACGTACTGGTACCGGGGCGGGGTCAACTGGAAGGCGGTGGGCGCATGGCTGGCGGGCTTCCTGGCCTACCAGTGGATCGTGCCCACCGAGATCCCCGGGTGGAGGGCGCTGCTGCAGGGTGCCGCCGGCCTGCTGGGCGTGCCCTTTCCCCTGAGCTCGCACTTCCCCTGGCTGGGAGCGTCGGTGCCCAGCTTCGTGGTCTCCGCCGCACTGTACCTGGCCGCGGCCGTAGTCGGGGGAGCAGCCGCCCGGCGCGCCACGGGAGGATAGTCATGCGCGGCGGCGCATCCGGCGGACAGGCGGCGACGGCAGAGGAGACGGCCGCCAGACTGCTGGCGGAGGTGAGGCGGCGGCGGCCACTGGTCCACCACCTGGCCAACTTCGTCACCATGGGCGAGGTGGCTGCGGTCACCCGCGCCGTGGGCGCCTCGCCCATCATGGCCATGGCCCCGGAAGAGGTCCCCGAGATCGCGGGCCGGGCCGACGCGCTGGTGGTGAACCTGGGGACGCCGACCGCGGAGCGGCTGGCCGCCATCGAGCTAGCCGTGGATGCAGCCCGCCAGCGGGAGATCCCCATCGTCGTCGATCCGGTCGGCGCCGGGGCATCGGCGGTGCGCACCGAGTCCGTCCGCAGGATCGTAGCTGCCGCCGCACAGCCGCTCGTCCGGGCCAATCCCGCCGAGGCGGCGGCCCTGGCCGGCCGGAAGGCCACCCTGCGCGGCGTCGAGGCGGCCGACAGCCCGGAACCGGGCGAGGTAGTGGAGATCGCCATCTCCCTGGCGGCTTCCGCCGCCGTGGTGGCGGTGACCGGGGCGCGAGACGTGGTCACCGACGGCAGGCGGGTGCTGGGCGTCGACAACGGCCATCCCTGGCTGGCGGCGATGGTGGGCGCGGGTTGCATGGCCACCGCGGTCCTGGGATGCTTCGCCGCGGTCGCCGACCGCGCCGAGCTGGTGACCGCGGCAGCGGCCGGCCTGGCCTGCTTCGGGCTGGCCGCCGAGCGCGCCGCGGCCAGAAGCCAGGGTCCGGGGACGATGAGGCCGCACCTGGTGGATGCGCTCTTCGCCATGACCCCGGAGGAGTTTCAGGCGGGCATCCGCTGGACGGAGCTCTCTCCCCTGTAGGGGGCGTATGCGAGCCCTGGACTTCTCTGTCTACGTGATCACCGACAGGCGCCTGGCGCGGGGCCGCAGCCACGAGGAGATCGCAGCGGCCGCCGTCGCCGGGGGTGCCACGGTGGTGCAGCTGAGGGACAAAGAGCTGACGACGCGCCAGCTCGCAGACGCCGCGGCGAGGATGCTGGCCGTGTTGCGTCCGGCGGGCGTCCCCCTGGTCATCAACGACCGGGCGGACGTGGCCCTGGCCGTCGATGCGGACGGGGTGCACGTAGGACCGGACGACCTGCCGGTGGAGGTGGCGCGGCGGATTCTCGGGCCGTCGCGGCTCGTCGGCGCCTCGGCGGGGACCGTGGAGGAAGCCGTCCAGGCGGAGCGCCAGGGCGCCGACTACCTGGGCGTGGGCAGCGTCTTCGAGACATCGTCCAAATCGGACGCCGGCCCTCCCATAGGCGTTGAGGGGCTGCGGCGAATCGTACAGGCGGTGCGCCTGCCGGTGGTGGCCATCGGCGGCATAACCCACGCCAACGCGGCGCAGGTGATCCGGGCCGGTGCGGCCGGCGTGGCCGTCATCTCCGCCGTCGTGGCCGCCTCCGACATCGCCGCGGCGACGAGGTCCCTGGTGGAGGTGGTGCGTGCGGCCCGACAGTGACCTGCGTGTGGAGGAGGTGGGCGAGGCCGGGGTTCTGGAGGCTATCGGGCGGATCGTGGCGCGCCCGGCCCCGGACGTGCTGGTTGGTATCGGCGACGACGCCGCCGTGCTCCGCCCCCGTGCAGACCGGCACGTGGTGGCCACCACCGATATTCAGGTAGAGGGTGTGCACTTCCGCACCGACCTGGCCGGTCCTGGGGACGTGGGGTGGAAGGCGCTTGCGGTCAACCTCAGCGACGTCGCCGCCATGGGAGGCATCCCCCGGCACGCCCTGGTCTCCCTGGCGGTCCCTCCCGCGCTTCCCCTGCGCTGGATCGAGGACTTCTACCGCGGCCTGGAGGAGCTCGCCGCCATCTACGGGGTGACCGTCGTCGGCGGCAACCTGGCCACCATCCCGGGTCCGATCGTCGCCGACGTCACGGTGCTGGGAGAAGTGGAGCCGGACCTCATCCTCAGGCGGACTGGGGCCCGGGAGGGCGATCGCCTGGTAGTCACCGGCACCCTTGGAGCCTCAGCCGCCGCCCTGCTGGCGTGGGAGCGTCAGGTGCCGCTTTCGGAAGGAGGGCGGGTGCTGAGCGCGCACCGCCGCCCGCTGCCCCGCGTGCACGAAGGTAGGGTGGCCGCGCGTTCGCGGTGGGCTACGGCGATGATCGACATCTCCGACGGGCTGTCCACCGACCTGCTGCGGCTTTGCGACGCCAACCACCTGGGGGTGCGCCTGGACGGCGCCGCCCTGCCGGTGGACCCCGCGGTGCGGGATCTGGCCGCCCACCTCCACCTCACCCCCATCGACCTGGCCCTTGGCGGCGGGGAGGACTACGAGCTGCTGGTGGCATCCGACCCGCAGCACGCCGGGGAGCTGGCGGAGCGCATCCGTGAGGAGGTCGGAACCCCCGCCACCGTGATCGGAGAGCTGGTCCCTCCAGGAGAAGGAAGGGTCTTACAGCGGGAGGGAAGCCGCATCCCTCTGGAATCCCTGGGGTGGGATCACTTCCGCCGCAGGGGCGCGGCGGGAGCGCAGCGGCCGTGACGAGGAGGATACCGTGACGATTCCCCGGGCCATGACCATCGCCGGCTCCGATTCCGGCGGCGGAGCGGGTATCCAGGCCGACCTGAAGACATTCGCCGCCCTGGGGGTCTTCGGCACCAGCGCCATCACCGCGCTCACCGCGCAGAACACGCGCGCCGTGACCGCGGTGCTGGAGGTGGCGCCGGAGTTCGTGGGGGCGCAGATCGATGCCGTGGTCGGCGACATCGGGGTCGACGCGGCCAAGACCGGCATGCTGGCCAACGCGGCCATCATCGAGGTGGTGGCGCAGAAGGTCCAGGAGCACCGCCTGCGGAAACTGGTGGTCGACCCGGTGATGGTAGCCAAGAGCGGCGCTTCTCTGCTGCAGCCGGAGGCGGTCGAGGCGCTGCGCCGGTTGCTGCTGCCGCTGGCCCTGGTCGTCACCCCCAACCTGCCCGAGGCGGCGACCCTGGCCGGCCGGCAGGTGCGCACGGCGGCGGAGATGGAAGAAGCGGCACGGGCCATCGTCGCCCTGGGCCCCCGCGCCGTGGTGGTGAAAGGGGGACACCTGCAGACCGGCGAGGAGGCGGTGGACCTTTTCTACGACGGCCGGGAGGTGCGCCGGTTCGTCGCCCCTCGGGTCCACACCAGGCACACGCACGGCACCGGATGCATCTTCTCCGCCGCCATCGCCGCCGGGCTGGCGAAGGGCCTGGAGCCCCTGGAGGCCGTGGCGCAGGCGAAGCGCTTTGTCACTGGAGCCATTCAGGGCGGGCTGCCGCTGGGAGGCGGGCACGGTCCTGCCGACCCTATGGCCGCGCTGGGGACCAGGGAACGGTTTCCCGAGGTGACCGCAGAGACGAGAGAGGAGGACGGTCCATGAAGACCCGTGAGGTCGCAGTCGGCGGGTTGCTTACAGCGCTGGCTCTGCTGATTCCCATCGCCTTTCGCGGGACCCCGTTGCAGCTCTTCATCCCTGCGCTGCAGTACTCGGCCACCTTTGCCTCCCACGTGCCCTCCATGCTGGCCATGCTGGTCAGCCCGGCGGTGGCGGCGATGGTGGGCCTGGGCGCCACCGTGGGGTTCACCATCACCCTGAACCCGGTCATCGGAGCCCGTGCCTTCACCCATGCCATCTGGGGGGTGGTAGGCGCGGTGATGATCCGGCGGGGGGCGCGATTCTGGCTGGCCCTGGCGGCAGCCCTACCCATCCACGCCATCGGTGAGGGGGTGGCGGTGTGGGCGCTGGGTCCAGGTATGCAGGCCGGCGCCTTCGTCGCGGCGGGCACGGTCGTCCACCACCTCATCGACTCGGCGATCAGCCTGGCTCTGTTCCCGCTGGTGCTGCCTGTGCTGGTGCAGCGCGAGCGGCCCGCCTGAGTTCAGCGCGCCCCACACGCTAGCTGGTCGGGCCGGGCGGACTTGAACCGCCGACCTCCTGAACCCCATTCAGGCGCGCTACCAGGCTGCGCTACGGCCCGACGTCT